>Ga0213875_10001356_pt1 | contig 16105 bp, 9 predicted proteins | sample BarmaccomBMRX_R8_FD_160105 | JGI IMG/M metagenome (GOLD analysis project Ga0213875, IMG submission 160105) | Root-associated microbial communities from Barbacenia macrantha in rupestrian grasslands, the National Park of Serra do Cipo, Brazil - RX_R8 | ecosystem: Host-associated > Plants > Roots... | reverse complement strand
CCCCTCGTGAAGCGTCGCGGCGCCGCCGCCATACTCGTGGACCCGGCTGCGCACGCTGTAGGGCGGTGGGGTTACGTCCTTGATCGCACCGTCCGCAGAGCGGCGGACCAGCACGTACCGGCCGGCCTCGCGCGGTCGCGCCTCGATCCAGTAAATGTCGTCCCCTTCGACCAGAATTTCGAAGAGCCCGATCGCCTCGGCCACGATCGCCTCCGAGGTGATCGGCGAGCGCCATGAGCCGTAGGGGACGATCTCCGGGGAGCTCATTTCGGGTCGACTAGGCCTCGATCGGCTGTGCGTCGGCGTTCGCGCTGCGCACGATGGCTTCGAACGCGGCCATCACGTCGAGGATTTCGTCAGTCCCGATCGGATATGGCGCCCGGCCGCCGACGGCATCCGCGAAAGCTTCGAGATTGGCTCGGACCGAATTCGCGGGCGGTAACGCGCGGCGCTCGGGCTCGGCGCCGCTGCGGCGCAGCACCAGCTCTGTCTGGCCCAGGGCCTCGGCCGAGCCGCGGCGTCCGAAGGCATGTACGCGGCAAAAGAACGGCGTACTGCGCACCGCCGCCAACATGCCGCTCACGCCGTTGCGGAATTCCAGCAGCACCGAGAGGGTGTCGGTCGGGTCGGGAACCGGCTTCGACGACAGCAATTGCGCTCGCACCCGGCGCACCGGCCCGCCCAACCTGACCAGCGCATCGAGCATGTGAACCCCGGTTCCCGTCAGGCCCCCCGCCGGAGACTCGTCCGGAGAATGCCGCCACGCCGGAGTTTGCGCGGACGAGACCTCGTTGCTGAAATGCGCCTCCAGATGGACCAGCGGGCCCAACTCGCCGCTTTCGGCGATACGGAAGACCTCACCGATGGCCGGGAAATAGCGCTTGTCGGTCCCGATCCCGAGGGTCACGCCGGCGCTGCGGCACGCCTCGATCGCGCGAACCGCCTCGGCTTTGGTCAGTGTCAAAGGCTTTTCGCAAAACACCGCCTTTCCGGCCGCCGCAACCGCCAGGACCTCGTCGAGATGGCGGGAGTGCGGCGTGGCGAGCACGATTGCGCCGATTGCCGGGTTGGCGAGCGCGCTGTCGAGCGCTGCGACGAGATCCAGTCCGTGCCGGTTGGCAAAATCGCGGTTCGCCTCGGTATGCGATGTGACCGCGCAGGCGAAGCGAAGCTTCTCGCTGTGGCCTTGCACGGCTTCGACCAGGGTCCGACCCCACCGGCCGAGTCCGACGACCGCCGCCTCGATCATGCTCGCGCCTTTTTGGTTTGCCACCCCGGATCCGAGGTCGATCTGAGCATGGCTTAAGCCGTCAGGCAATCGTGCCGCCGGCAACGAGCGGCGCGGGTCAGCGCAGCGCCGGCAGCACCTCGCGACCGAACAGCTCGACGGTACCGACCGGGTCGGAGCCGATGCTGACCGTGAACATGACGCGCTTGAGCCCGGCCGCCTTGGCGCGGAGCAGCTGGTCGCGGCATTGCTCGGGTGTGCCCCAGATGGCGAAGCGCTCCGAGAGGTAGTCGAACAAGCCGAGCTCCGCCACCAAGGCGGCGTCGGCCGCACCGGGGCGGGTGCTGTAGCGCCGTCGCAATTCGCGGATCGCGCCATGCAGTTCCTCTGGCACGCCGCGCTCGCGCAAATCGCCGGAGCGCAGCACGTATCCGCCGGCCATGAAGGCCAGGATCGCGCCGATTTTGGTGCGAGCGGCTAGGTGGTCGCGGTTGCAGTCGAGCGCCGCAATTTGCCAGGTCTCGACTTCCACGGGGTCGCGGCCGGCCTCGATTGCCGCGCGTGTCACGGCTGATTCGGATTGCTCCAGGTTCTCGCGCAGCAGCCCGAAATTGATGAAGCAGCCCTCCGCGCAGCGCCCGGCGGCAGCCAGCGCCTTCGGCCCGGAGGCGGACAGGAACACCGGCGAGGGGCGCCGCACCCAGGCAAGCTGGGCCGGCGGGCCACCCTGCCACTGCGCGGCTTCCCCCGCGAGCAACGCCCGGATAAATCCGACGCCGTCCTCGAGCTCTGCGATCGGCGAGTTGCCGACGCCAAGGTTGCGCGTGCCGCTGTGACCGGTACCGAGCCCGAGCACGGCACGCCCCGGCGCGATCAGCTCGATCGAGGCGATCGCGGCGGCTGTCGTCGCCGGATGCCGCGCGGTCAGGTTGGTGACGCACATCGCAAGGCGCGTGCGCTCGGCCGCCTGTGCCGCCAGCGCCATCGCGACCCAAGGATCCATGGCATTGCCCGGCGTGTCCGCAATGCCGAACATGTCGAAGCCGTAGCGGTCCGCCGCCTCGGCCATCTGCCGCACGATCTCGGGCGTGAACGGCCAGGAGAAGAAGCCGACCTGCATGGTTCCTCCGTTCGCACCGGGCCGGGTTTGGCGCGGTCCTGCGATGGTCAGGCCGCGTACGAGCCGTTACCATGCCGCTTTCCGGGTCCGTCACAAAGGGGGAACCATGGCGGTCTTGTCCGTTCGCGGCGTCGACATCCGATACGAGATCCTTGGCGAGCGCGGGCCCTTCGTCGCGTTGCAGCCGGGCGGCCGGCGCGGGCTCGTCTCGGTCCAGCCGCTGGGCGAGAAGATCGCCGAGGCCGGCTATCGCGTCATCGTCTACGACCGGCGCAATACCGGCGCATCGGGCGTCGCGATCGAGGGCGAGTCGGAGAACGAGGTGTGGGCCGAGGACCTGCACGAGTTGTTGTCGCGGCTCGACGCCTTGCCCGCCTATATCGGCGGCAGTTCATCCGGGTGCCGGCTCGCGATGGTGCTGACCTTGCGACGGCCGGAGGATGTGCGCGGCCTCCTGCTGTGGCGGGTAACCGGGGGCGCCTACGCCGCGAAGCACCTTAGCCGCCAGTACTACGCCTCGCATGTCGAGGCGGCACAGCGGGGCGGCATGGCGGCGGTCTGCGCGATGGAGCATTGGAGCGAGGTGATCCGCAACAACCCGGGCAGCCGCGACCGGCTGATGAGCCTCGACCCGCAGGATTTCATCGCGCGCATGAGACGCTGGGGGTCCAGCTTTGATGCCGGCTCCGAACACGCGGTGATCGGCATCAGCCCGGCCGAGTTGCGCTCGATGACCGTCCCCGCCTGCATCGTTCCCGGCAACGATCGGGCGCACCCGCGCGAGCCCGGCCAGGTCGCCCACCGCCTGTTGCCGAACAGCGAGTACCACGAAGTCCTGACCGAGGACCGCATGGATGTCGATGTCGCTTTCGACGATTGGGACCGCAAGGAGGGGCTGCTCGCGGCGATCTTCATCGACTTCCTGCGCCGCCAGCAGCGGCGGTAGCGGCTGTCCTGATCAGGGAGACGACGTGTCGGTTGCCCCCGGGGCCCCGGCCTTCGCCGGGGGTGACGGGAGCGATCCAAATGTGAGCGAAGTTGCCTGGGCAAGCCTCGTCATAGTGGGCCGGCTTAAGCTGCGGGTTTTTGCCCGATCACGCGGCGTTTGCGGTTGATCTCGCGCAGGTACTCGATCCCCTCCGCGGCGATCGCGTCGCCGACCATCGCGTCGCCTTCTCCCTTGAGCTCGTCGAGATCGACCCAGGCCGCGTACACATGCGCGGTGCGCTCGGTGATGACCCCGGCCTTCTGCAATGTCTTGACCAGCACGCGGAAGATGTTCGTGCTGTCGCGCATCGCGTTGCGCCGCCCGGAGGCGAAGCGCTCGCGCACGGAGTCGCGCAGCCGGTGCACATCGAGGCCATGCGCCTCGTAGAGGTAGGCGCGCTGGGACAGGCTGGACAGGTTGAAGAGCAATCCCTCGAACACATGGGCCGCCCAGTCCTCGACGCGGTCATGCTCCTCTTGCGTCAGGTTCGGGAGGGTCCGGTCGGCCCAGATCTTGCCGAATTTGTGGTGGAACGCCTCATCGGTCATGACCAGCTGAACCAGCCGCTTCAGCAGCGGGTCGCGGGCATGCGCATGCATCGTCGCAAAGGCGCCCATCGCCAGCCCTTCGAGCAGGATCTGCATACCGACCAGTTTGCGGTAGACGAGGGGGCTCAGCACGATGTCGTGCAGGAACTCGCCAAGGATCGGCCCGACCGGGTAGGGCTCGCCCCAACGCACCGCGATGTAGCGGGAGAAAGCCGCGACGTGGCGCGCCTCCTCGCGCGCCTGGTTGGCCGCGTATTCCTGCGCCCCGGGATCGAGCAGGATGTCGCAGAGCGAGGCGCTCAGCGATAGCGCGCCCTGCTCGCCATGCAGGATGTTCGACAGGTTCCAGCGGGTAACCGCGTTCGCGATCTGGATCTTCTCGCGCTCGCCCAAATGTTCCGTCGCGCCGCAATTCAGTTCCGGGAAGCGCTCCAGAGGAAGCAGCGCCTCGCAGTCGAGATCGAAAGGCTGCGCATAGTCGAGATAGGCCGGGTTGTGCGGATCCCAGAAATGGTCGTGGGTGGCGCCGATGATCTGGTCGAAGGCGTCGGAGCGACGGCCGTAGCGCGCCGTGTCGACCATGCTGGGAAAATCGTCCTGCGCGACCGCTTCGTAGGCAGAGTCATGCGTGATCGGCGAGTCGGCCGCGGCCTCGGTCGTCATTCGGTCCTCCCTACGGCAATCCGCGGGCGCGCCGGGCGGCAGAGCGCGGCGCTACTCGGCCACCGCAACCACGCCCTTTGCGACCAGCGCGGCGATCTCGCGCTCAGTATAGCCGGCTTCCGCCAATACCGCGCGCGAATGCTCGCCGAGCGCGGCGACGAACGGAACCGCCGCAGCTGGCGAGTCGGAGAAGCGAAAGGGCGGGTTCATCGCCTTGAAGGTGCCGCCGCGGTCATGGATTTCGGCAAGGGCCTGCCGGTGGGCGAGCTGCGGATCGGCCATCGCCTCCTCCACCGTGCGATACGGGGAGGAGGGGACGCCATGCCGCTCGAAAACGGCCTGCACCTCGCGCGTCGTGCGCTGGGTCGACCATGCTTCGAGTTCGTCGACCAGCTCCCCCCAATGGGTGCGACGGTCATTGTAGCGGGCAAAGCGCGGGTCGGTCGCCCAGCCGGGATGGCCTGACGCTTCGGCCAGGCTCTGGAAGGTTTTCTCGCTCGCGACCGCGAGCATGACATAGCCGTCCCGGGTGGCGATCGGACCGAAGATCGGGCGGCCGGGCGGCGCGACCGGGAATTGCGCCGCTTGGATCTCGCTCAGGGTCAGGCTCAGCATGCTTTCCAGCATCGAGACGTCGATCATCTGGCCCCGTCCCGTCGCCTGCCTCTGATAAAGGGCGGTCATGATCGCGCCGAAAGCATAGGTGCCAGTCAGCACGTCGGCGATAAAGATGCCGCAGTAGTCGGGCCGGCGCTCGTCGCCCTGATACGCCAGATGGGCCAGGTCGTAGCCCGAGGCGGCGTGGATCACCGGCGCGTAGGCGGGCAAGCCGGAAGAGGGGCCGGTCTGGCCGTAACCCGAGATCGCACAGTAGATCAACCCTGCCGCCTCCTCGCGCAGGGCTTTGTAGTCGAGCCCGAAGCGGCGCATGACCCCCGGCCGGAAATTTTCGACGAGCACGTCGGCCCGGCGCAGCAGCCGGTGCACGACCGCGACGGCCTCGGGCGCCTTGAGGTCGAGCGCGACGCTCTTCTTTCCGGAATTGAGCTGGCCGAAAGAGGTGCTGGCGCCGTTCCGCTGCGGCGGGCGCGACCGCATCATGTCGCCGTCGAGCGATTCGATCTTGACGATGTCGGCGCCAAGATCGGCCATCAGCCGCGTGCAATGCGGGCCGGCGATCGTCGTCGAAAAGTCGAGCACGCGAACGCCGTCGAGAGCTCTCATCATCTCTCCTATGCCAAGCCAATCGTACCGAAGGTGATCGGCGCCGCTCCTCTATCCTTAATACAAGGTATACGAAATCGGTCCGCAGCAGCCGCGGAACTAACGTTTCGTTAAGCCGTTCTTGCGCATTTGACCAGCGGTGGGAAATTCGGAGACGCCGCCGATGGCTCGGGGAAAGCCGTTTTGCCCCCTTCCGTGAGAGGCCGAAGGATTCGGCCCCGCCGAACGCTGTCCCACAGCAAAGCTTGTCCTTGCCGGGGTCGCGCGAAACTGTTCTTCTTTGATGCTTTTATCCCCGGACTGTACCGGCCCGCTTGCTGAACCCTCCCGGGCCGCAGCCCGGCTCGAGACATATCGTTGGAGAACCCATGGAACCGAGCGCTGAAGGTTTCGTCGAAATCGCCGGTGACGCGGCGCCGAGCGCTCCTGTGCTGCAGGAGACCGTGAACGGTCTCGCGGCTAACGGTCACGCAAACGGCGCGACCGACGAGGAATCCTTCAGCCTGCACGAGTTGCTGCCGGCGTTGCAGGCCATGCGGGTCGGCAATTTCTCCGTGCGCTTGCCGGGTGACCAGACCGGATTGCGCGGCAAGATCGCCGACACTTTCAACGAGATCGTCGCCGCCAACGAGCGGATGGCGCAGCAGCTCGAACACGTCGGAGAGGTTGTCGGCCGCGAAGGCAATACGCGTCAGCGCGTCAAATTCGGGCTGTCGAGCGGTGCCTGGGGCGAAATGGAGTCGTCCGTCAACACGCTGATCGACGATCTGTTGTGGCCGACCACCGCGGTGACAAGCGCCATCACCGCGGTCGCGCGCGGCGATCTGCTGCAGACCGTGCGGCTCGATGTCGATGGGCGGCCGCTGAAGGGCGAGTTCCTGCGCTCGGCCACGATCGTCAACACGATGATCAAGCAATTGAGCGTCTTCACCTCCGAAGTGACGCGCGTCGCGCGCGAGGTCGGCACCGACGGCAAGCTCGGCGGCCAGGCGCAGGTCCGCGAAGTGACCGGGGTGTGGAAGGATCTGACCGAGTCGGTCAACTCGATGGCGTCGAACCTGACCGCGCAGGTACGCAACATCGCCGAGGTCACAATCGCGGTCGCCATGGGCGATCTCTCGAAGAAGATCACGGTCGATGTGCGCGGCGAGATATTGCAGCTGAAGGAGGCCATCAACACGATGGTCGACCAGCTGCGCTCCTTCGCCTCGGAGGTGACGCGCGTGGCGCGCGAGGTCGGCACCGAAGGCAAGCTTGGCGGCCAGGCGCTGGTCCCCGGTGTCGCCGGGACCTGGAAGGATTTGACCGACTCGGTCAACGCGATGTGCGGCAACCTGACCGACCAGGTGCGCAACATCGCGCAGGTGACGACGGCGGTGGCGCGCGGCGACCTCAGCCGCAAGATCACCGTCGATGTGCGCGGCGAGATCCTCGAGCTGAAAGACACCATTAACACGATGGTGGACCAGCTCAATTCCTTTGCCTCCGAGGTGACGCGCGTCGCGCGCGAGGTCGGCACCGAAGGCCGGCTCGGCGGGCAGGCCGCTGTGCCGGGCGTCGCCGGCACCTGGAAGGACTTGACCGACAACGTCAACTCGATGGCCTCGAACCTGACCGCGCAGGTCCGCAACATTGCCGAGGTCGCGACCGCGATCGCCGGCGGCGATCTGTCGAAGAAGATCACCGTCAACGTGTCGGGCGAAATCCTGCAGCTGAAGGAAACCATCAACACGATGGTCGATCAGCTCAACGCTTTTGCCGGCGAGGTGACGCGCGTCGCGCGCGAGGTGGGCACCGATGGGAGGCTGGGCGGTCAGGCCAATGTGCTCGGCGTCGCCGGCACCTGGAAGGATCTGACCGAATCGGTCAATTCGATGGCCAACAACCTGACCGGCCAAGTGCGCAACATCGCCGAGGTCACGACTGCCGTTGCGAATGGCGATCTGTCGAAGAAGATAACGGTCAACGTCTCGGGCGAGATCCTGCAATTGAAGGACACCATCAATACGATGGTGGACCAGCTCAACGCCTTCGCGGGCGAGGTGACGCGCGTCGCGCGCGAGGTCGGCACGGAAGGCAAGCTCGGCGGCCAGGCCGAGGTCAAGGGCGTCGCCGGCACCTGGAAGGACCTGACCGACTCGGTCAATTACATGGCCGGCAATCTGACGGGCCAGGTGCGCAACATCGCCGAGGTCGCGACCGCGGTGGCGCGCGGCGACCTGTCAAAGAAGATTACCGTCAACGTCTCGGGCGAAATCCTGCAGCTGAAGGAAACCATCAACACGATGGTCGATCAGCTGAACGCCTTCGCCGGCGAGGTGACGCGCGTCGCCCGCGAAGTCGGCACGGAAGGGCGGCTCGGCGGGCAGGCTGTGGTGCCCGGCGTCGCCGGCACCTGGAAGGATCTGACCGATTCGGTCAATTCGATGGCCGGCAATTTGACCGGCCAGGTGCGCAATATCGCCGAGGTCGCGACGGCGATCGCCAATGGCGACCTTAGCCGGAAAATCACCGTCGATGTGCGCGGCGAGATCCTTCAGCTGAAGGAAACGCTGAACACGATGGTCGACCAGCTGAACCGGTTTGCCGGCGAGGTGACGCGCGTCGCGCGCGAGGTCGGTACCGAAGGGCGGTTGGGCGGCCAGGCGCAGGTGCCGGGCGTCGCCGGCACCTGGAAGGATTTGACCGACTCGGTCAATTCGATGGGCGGCAACCTGACCGCCCAGGTGCGCAACATCGCCGAGGTGACGACCGCGGTGGCGCGCGGCGATCTCAGCCGCAAGATCACGGTCGACGTGAAGGGCGAGATCCTCGAGCTGAAGAACACGATCAACACGATGGTCGATCAGCTCAATGCCTTTGCCGGCGAGGTGACGCGCGTCGCACGCGAGGTCGGGACCGAAGGCAAGCTTGGCGGCCAGGCGGCGGTGCCCGGCGTCGCCGGCACCTGGAAGGATCTGACCGACAACGTCAACTTCATGGCGTCGAACCTGACCGGTCAGGTTCGCAACATCACCGAGGTCGCGACCGCGATCGCCAATGGCGACCTCTCGAAGAAGATCACCGTGGATGTGCGCGGCGAGATCCTGCTGCTCAAGGAAACCTTGAACACGATGGTCGATCAGCTGCGCTCCTTCGCGGCCGAGGTGACGCGCGTCGCGCGCGAGGTCGGCACTGAAGGTCGGCTGGGCGGCCAGGCGGTGGTGCCCGATGTGGCCGGGACCTGGAAGGACCTGACCGACTCGGTCAACTCGATGGCCGGCAATCTGACCGCCCAGGTGCGCAACATCGCGGAAGTCACGACCGCGGTGGCGCGCGGCGACCTCAGCCGCAAGATCACGGTCGATGTGAAGGGCGAGATCCTCGAGCTGAAGAACACGATCAACACGATGGTCGATCAGCTGAACGCGTTCGCCTCGGAGGTGACGCGCGTCGCGCGCGAGGTCGGCACCGAAGGCAAGCTCGGCGGCCAAGCGGCCGTGCCCGGTGTCGCCGGCACCTGGAAGGATTTGACGGACACCGTCAACGTCATGGCCGCCAATTTGACCGAGCAGGTGCGCGGCATCGTCAAGGTGGTGACCGCGGTCGCCAACGGCGATCTGAAGCAGAACCTGACGGTCAAATCGATGGGCGAGGTCGCGGCGTTGGCCGAGACCATCAACAACATGACCAATACGTTGGCGACCTTCGCCGACCAGGTCACGACGGTGGCGCGCGAGGTCGGCGTCGAAGGCCGGCTCGGCGGTCAGGCCAATGTGCCGGGCGCCGCCGGCACCTGGAAGGACCTGACCGGCAACGTCAACCTGCTGGCCGCGAATCTGACAGCCCAGGTGCGCGCGATCGCCGAGGTTGCGACCGCGGTGACCAAGGGCGACCTGACCCGGTCCGTCCAGGTCGATGCGCGCGGCGAGGTCGCCGAACTCAAAGACAACATCAACACGATGATCGACAATCTGCGGCTGACCACCGACCGCAACACCGAGCAGGACTGGTTGAAGACCAATCTCGCGCGCTTCACCAATATGCTGCAGGGCCAGCGCGACCTGGCGGCGGTCGGACGCATGCTGCTCTCCGAGTTGGCGCCGGTGGTCAACGCGCAGAACGGCGTCATCTACCTGGTCGAGGCCGAAGCGGGCCTGCGGTTGCTCTCGGCCTATGCCGATGAGGAGATCGTCGGGCACCCGCCGCGGCTGCGGCCGGGGCAAGGCCTGGTCGGCCAATGCGCCGCCGATGCGCGCCGCATGCTGATCACGCAGATGCCGGACGGCGTCGTGCCGATCGCCTCGGGCCTGTTCAAGGCGAGCCCGAGGAACGTCATCGTCCTCCCGGTGTCGTTCGAGGGACAGGTCAAGGCGGTGATCGAGCTGGCCTCGCTCGGGAACTTCACCGACCTGCAGACCTCGTTCCTCGAGCAATTGACCGCAAGCATCGGCATCGTGCTGAACAGCATCGAGGCGACGATGCAGACCGAGGGCTTGCTGCAGCAATCGCAGCAGCTCGCCACCGAATTGCAGACCCAGCAGCGCGAATTGCAGCAGACCAACGAGCAGCTCGAGCAGAAAGCGCAGCAGCTGGCCGAGCGCAACGTCGAGGTCGAACGCAAAAACCAGGAAATCGAGCAGGCCCGCCGCGCGCTCGAAGAGAAGGCGACCGAGCTGGCGCTGACCTCAAAATACAAATCCGAATTCCTCGCCAACATGTCGCACGAGCTGCGCACGCCGCTCAACAGCATCCTGATCTTGGGGCAGCAGCTGGGCGAAAACCCCGACGGCAACCTGACGGGCAAGCAGGTCGAGTTCGCCCGCACGATCCACAGCGCCGGCACCGATCTGTTGAACCTGATCAGCGACATTCTCGACCTGTCGAAGATCGAATCGGGCACCGTGTCGGTCGACGCCGAGGAGATCAACTTCACCAATGTCATCGACATGGTGGCGCGGCCGTTCCGCCATGAGGCGGAGAACCGCCGCCTCTCCTTCGACGTGCAGCTCGATCCCAAGCTCGATCGCAGCATCACGACGGACTCGAAGCGGCTGCAGCAGGTGCTGAAGAACCTGCTGTCCAATGCCTTCAAATTCACCGAGCAGGGCGGCGTCAAGCTCAGCATCTTCGCCGCCAACAGCGGCTGGTCGCCCGACCACCCGATGTTGAAGAATGCCCCCGCGGTCGTCGCCTTCGAAGTATCCGACACCGGGATCGGCATTCTGCCCGAGAAGCAGCGGATCATTTTCGAGGCGTTCCAGCAGGCCGACGCCAGCACGAACCGCAAATATGGCGGCACCGGCCTCGGCCTCGCGATCAGCCGCGAATTGTCGAACCTGCTCGGCGGCGAGATCCAGCTGCGCAGCACACCCGGCACCGGCAGCACGTTTACCTTGTACCTGCCGCTTAAATACCCGGGGGCCCCCGCGACCGGGCGGCCGGTGCCGGGTACGCCGGCGCCGATCGTGAATGGCACCACGCTCGCTGCCGTCAAGCTCACGGATCACGCGCTGGACCAGGTGCCCGATGACCGCAAAATCGTGGAGCCGGGCGACGCGGTGCTGCTGATCGTCGAGGACGACCCGCATTACGCGCGCATCCTGACCGATCTGGCGCACGATGCGGGGCTCAAGGTGCTGGTGGCGATGCGCGGCGCGGACGCGCTCGCGCTGGCACGGGAATATCAGCCGACCGCCGTATCGCTCGACGTGTTCCTGCCCGACATGCTCGGCTGGACGGTGCTGAGCCAGTTGAAGCAGGACCCGGCCACCCGGCACATCCCGGTGCAGGTCGTGACGCTCGACGAGGACCGCCAGCACGGTCTCGCGCGCGGCGCCTTCTCCTTCGTCAGCAAGCCGAGCCGCACCGAGGACCTCGAAGCGGCGCTGACGCGGATCACCGACTTTGTAAAGCCGCGCCGCAGGCGGCTCCTGGTCGTCGAGGATAACCCGGCCGAGCAGCTCAGCATCGCCGAGCTTCTCGGGCATGACGATGTCGACCTCGTCACGGTCGGCACCGGCAAGGACGCATTGTCGATCCTGCGCGCCTCCCCGCCGGATTGCGTCGTCCTCGACTTGCGGCTGCCCGACATGTCGGGGTTCGATCTGCTCGAAGCGGTTCGCGACGAGCCGTCTTTGTCCGACGTGCCGGTCGTCGTCTTCACCGGCCGCGAATTGTCGCCGGAGGAGGATGCCCAGCTGCACACGATGGCGCGCAGCGTCGTCGTGAAAGGCGTCGAGTCGCCGGAGCGGCTACTGGACGAAACCGCTCTCTTCCTGCACCGGGTCGTGGCAAACCTGCCCGACGACAAGCAGCGGATGATCGAGCGGCTGCACAGTTCGGATGAGGATTTGGTGGGCAAGACGGTGCTGCTCGTCGACGACGACGCACGCAACATCTTCGCGCTGAGCAGCGTTCTCGAACGCCGCGGCATGCAGGTGCTGACCGCGACCACCGGCCGGGAGGCGATCGCGCTGCTCGAATCGACGCCGGGCTTGGCGCTCGTCCTGATGGACATCATGATGCCCGAGATGGACGGCTACGAGACGATGCAGGTGATCCGAGCCAACCCCGGCTTCCGCCGGCTGCCGATCATCGCCCTGACTGCCAAGGCGATGAAGGGCGACCGGGAGAAATGCCTCGAAGCGGGCGCCTCCGATTACCTCGCGAAGCCGGTCAACACCGAGCAGCTGCTGTCGGCGCTGCGGATGTGGCTGCATCGCTAGGCAGGGGGAGACCGGGGGACGCGACAAGCTCACATGGGCGCCGAGGAGAAAGTCAACATCCTGCTGGTCGACGACCAGCCCGGGAAATTGCTGAGCTACGAGGTTATCCTCGCAGAACTCGGCGAGAACCTGGTCAAGGCCGGCTCGGCCACCCAGGCGCTCGAGCAGCTGCTGAGGAACGAGGTTGCGGTCGTGCTGATCGACGTCTGCATGCCCGACCTCGACGGCTTCGAATTGGCCGGGATGATCCGCGAGCATCCCCGGTTTCAGCGCACCGCGATCATCTTCGTTTCGGCCATCCAGGTCACCGACCTCGACCTGTTGCGCGGATACGCCGCTGGAGCGGTGGATTACGTGCCGGTGCCGGTCATCCCCGATCTGCTGCGCGCCAAGGTCCGGGTCTTCGCCGAGCTTTACCGCAAGACACGGCAATTAGAGACGTTGAATGCCGAGCTGGAACGGCGCGTTGCCGAGCGCACTGCCGAATTGGCCGAGGCCAATGCGGATCTCGAAAGGCGGGTCGAGGAGCGAACCCGCGAGCGCGAAGCCGCGCTGGCGCAGATCCACGAGATGCAGAAGGTCGAAAGCCTGGGGCAGCTGACCGGGGGCGTGGCGCACGACTTCAACAATCTGCTGATGGCGGTGCTCGGCAATCTGGAGTTGCTGAGCAAGTCCCTGCCGGACGATGCGAGGATGCGGCGCCTCGTCAATGGCGCGATCCAGGGAGCCGAGCGCGGCGCGACCCTGACCAAACGCATGCTGGCCTTCGCACGACGGCAGGAGCTGAAGCCGGAAACCGTCGATGTTCCGCGCCTGGTCGACAGCATGGTCGACATGCTGAGCCGTTCGCTCGGGCCGGGCATCCAGATCACGACCGAGTTCAGCCCCGACCTGCCGCCGACCCGCGCCGACCCGAACCAGCTCGAATTGGCATTGCTCAATTTGGCGCTGAATGCGCGCGACGCGATGCCCTTGGGCGGCCAGCTCGCGATTTCGGCGCGCCGCGAGCGGCTGCGAGACGGCGAGATCCCCGGGCTCGCATCGGGCGATTATGTTTGCATCGCGGAGCGGGACACCGGCTCCGGCATGGACGAGACGACCCTGAAGCGCGCCACCGAGCCCTTCTTCACGACCAAAGGCGCCGGGCGCGGCACCGGGCTCGGCCTGTCGATGGTGGATGGGCTGGTTGCGCAATCCGGCGGCGCGATGCGGATCAGCAGCCGGCCCGGTGCGGGGACTACGGTCGAGCTCTGGTTGCCGGTGTCGGAGGAGGCGGTGAGCCAGCCGCGGCTGGCCGCGGCGCCCGCTGCGCATGCCGCGGCGATACGCCCCTGCCGGGTGCTGGTGGTCGATGACGACCCGATCGTCGCGGCCGGGACGGCCGCGATGCTGGAGGATCTCGGCCATTCGGCAATCGAGGCGGCTTCCGCCTCGCTGGCCCTCGAAGTTCTGGGCGCGGAACCCGACATCGATTTTGTCATCACGGACCACGCGATGCCCGGTATGTCCGGCACCGAATTGGCGGCCCATATCCGCCGGACCTGGCCGGGGCTGCCCGTCGTGCTGGCGACCGGTTACGCCGAGCTGCCCGGCGGCGACGATCCGGCCCTGCCGCGGCTGGCAAAGCCATACCGCCAGCAGGACCTGGCGGCGCTGGTTGCGAAGCTGGTCGGCGAGGCACAAGCGGCCGCGCTCGCCGTCGGCGTGTCCTGACCCCCGCCGGTCGCGCCCTGGCGAAAGGGCCTAGCTGGCGTCGCGGTTCCGCCGGTGATCGCGGGGCGAGGTCGATAGCCCTCGCTGCCGGGCCGACCGCTTGAGCTTCAACTCGATCATCGCGAGAACATTCTGCGCGCCATGGCGGCGGCACAGCGACGCGAGCGCCTCCGGATCGAGCGGTTCGGGCGCATAATTGATGGCCTCCCGCAGCGCCGCAGGAAGCTCGTCGAACCTCGCCATCACCTCGCGGACGAACGCGTCGCGATCGCGCATACCCGCTCTCGCCATCCGAAACGGGAAGCGTACAGCAGCTTGCCTTGTCGCGGCCAGCTTCGGTTGTGGGTCAAAACTGCGTCACCGTCTTGGGATTCCCGACTGCGGATCAGCGGCGCGGCCCACCAGCGAGGGACCGCGCTGACCCGATAGCGCTCGGGGCGCCGGCGGGCTCGGGTTCGATGGCTCTGGATTTCGATTGCGTCGACCCGCTTTCTCTCGTCATACCCGCCTGGCTCAGGATGAGGAATCGACCGAATGCCGTTGTTTCTGATCGAACGCCAATATCTGCTGCCGGTTTATGAACAGCTCGTCGTCGAGGCGGCGACCGTTGCCGATGCGTGCCGGGAAGCGATCGATGAGGGCGCCTATCCCTGGGGCAACCGACCGCGGCAGGATTTCGATAATGCCGGTGCTGTGACTATCGCGCGCGCCGTGGCATTGCCCGACAACCCCGGACCTGATTTCCGAGTTTGCGAAGATCCGGGTACCGATGTTCGGGGCGCGCTGCTTTATAGTCCCGAGGCCCGGCCGCTACCGATACCGGCTGAGTTCACCCAGTCTTCAGATAGAGCGCGACGCTGATGCGCGACTTCAACCTTCCGGGGCGGTCGGCGGCGATAGCGGGCGAGGCGATGGCGGCGACGTCGCATCCGATCGGCACGCTGACGGCGCTCGACGTGTTGCGGTCCGGCGGCAATGCGGTGGATGCGGCGATCGCGGCCGTGGCGGTGCTGTCGGTCGTCGAGCCGGCAATGACCGGGATCGGCGGCGACTGTTTTGTCATGTATTCGCGGCGGGGCGCGCCGCCGATCGCGCTCAACGGCTCGGGCCGGGCGCCGGGCCGCGCGGCCGTCGAATGGTATGCCGAGCAGGGCCTTCGCGAGATCGCGCCGATGAGCCCGCATGCGGTGACGGTACCGGGCGCCGTCGATGCCTGGTGCCTGCTGCACGCCGAATACGCGACCCGACCGCTTGCCGAGCTGCTGGAGCCGGCAGCACGCGCGGCCGAGGAAGGCTATGTGGTAACCCCGCGGGTCGCGCTCGATTGGGCGCGCAACCTTGCCAAGCTGCAGCATCCGGACACCGCCGCGCTGTTTCTCAAGCATGGCCGTCCCCCTCAGCCCGGCGACAGGATGGCCAACCCCCCGCTCGCGGCGACGTTGCGCCGGATCGGGCGTGAGGGGCGCAGCGCCTTCTACGAAGGCGCGGTCATGGCCGACATCGTCGGGGCTCTGCGGCAGCAAGGCGGGCTGCACGAACCGGAGGATTTTGCAAACCAGCGCTCGAACTGGGTCGAGCCGATCCACGCCTCCTATCGCGGCTACGACGTATACGAATGCCCACCGAATGGGCAGGGTATCGTCGCGCTGATGATCCTGCGCGTTCTCGAAGGCTACCCGCTCGGCGACGATGCGCTGAGCGAGGCGGACCGCGTGCATCTGCTCGCCGAGGCGACAAAGGCGGCCTATGGCGCGCGCGACCGGTTCCTCTGCGACCCCGAGCACGGGGCGGTCGATGTCGCCGGCCTGCTGTCGGACGCCTGGGCCGAGGAGGCCCGCGGCCGCATCCGGCTCGACCGCGTGCTGCCCGGCAATTCCTGGGATGGCGGGCAGCATACCGACACGACCTACTTCT
>Ga0213875_10001355_pt1 | contig 16107 bp, 13 predicted proteins | sample BarmaccomBMRX_R8_FD_160105 | JGI IMG/M metagenome (GOLD analysis project Ga0213875, IMG submission 160105) | Root-associated microbial communities from Barbacenia macrantha in rupestrian grasslands, the National Park of Serra do Cipo, Brazil - RX_R8 | ecosystem: Host-associated > Plants > Roots... | reverse complement strand
GGCGCGATCGACCGACAATTCCCAGTTTCCGTAGGAACCTCCGCCGCGGGCATAGGGGGTTGCGTCGGTGTGGCCGGTAATCGCGATTTTGTTGGGCAATTTGCGCACGACCTGGGCGACGAGCCCCATCAGACGCCGCGCCGGATCGGCCATATCGCTCGAGCCCAGCGGGAACATTGACAGCCGCTCCTGATCGACGATCTGGATGCGCAGCCCTTCCGGAGTGCGGTCGACCAGCAGGTTCTCGGCGAGGCTTTTGAGGTCGGGGACGTCCTGGATCGCCTGGCGCAGCGCATGCTCGGCGGCATCGAACTGCTTTTCCTCTCGGTCGCGCAGCATCTGCTCGGCCGCAGCGGTCTGTTTGGCATCGAGCGGCTTCGCCGCGTCAGCCTTTTCCGGCTTCGCGCCCTGCCCCTTGTCGGGTTGTGAACCCTCCCCCTTCGCCGGCTGGGCCCCTTCGCCGTGACCCGGCTTGTTGCCGTTGTCGGTGCCCTGATCCCGGTCGTCGTCGCCGAGCGGGGTGCGGGCCGGATCGTAATCGTCCGAGTCCGCCGTATTGCTCGGGAGGGTCGGCGCGGTCTCTTCGATCGTAGGGACCGTGCTCGGGACGACCTCCGCTCCGGGCTGCCCGATGCTGACGCCGCCGAGCACGCCGCCGGCGCCGCTGTGCGATTGCGAGGCCAGCGTCGCCTGGAAGTAGTCGGCGATGCCGCGCTTCTGGATGTCGGTCGTTACGTTGAGCAGCCACAACAGCAGGAAGAACGCCATCATTGCCGTGACGAAATCGGCATAGGCGACCTTCCAGGCGCCCCCGTGATGACTCTCGCCATGACCGCTCTTCTTGATTTTCTTGATTACGACCGTCGGGCCGTTGCCCCTCATCGCCCGGGCCTCAGGCGGGAGCGAGCTTGCCGACCGCTTCCTCGACCTCGTAGAAGGTCGGGCGAACGTCGGAGGTCAGCGCCTTGCGGGCGAATTCGACGGCGATGGCCGGGGCGTAGCCTTGCATGTAAGCGAGCAGCCCGGCCTTGATACAGAAATAGTAGCGCAGCTCGGCCTCGTTGCGCGCCTTGACCGAGGCGCCGATCGGGCCGACGAAGCCATAGGCCAGCAGCACGCCGAGAAAGGTGCCGACGAGGGCCCCGCCGATCAGATGGCCGAGCACCTCGGGCGGCTCGGTGATCGATCCCATCGTGTGTATGACGCCGAGGACCGCAGCGACGATGCCGAGCGCCGGCATGCCGTCGGCCGTGCTCTGCAGCGCGCCAACCACCGCGCTCTGTTCGGCGTGATGGGTCTCGATCTCCTCGTCCATCAAGGTTTCCATCTCGTGATGGTTGTCGGTGCCGAGGGTCAGGAGGCGCAGGTAGTCGCACAGGAAGGTGACCGCTGCCTTGTCCTTGTGGAAGGTCGGGAAGCGCTTGAAAAGATCGCTGTCGTCAGGCTTTTCGACATGCTGCTCGAGGGCGAGGGCACCCTTCGATTTGGCCAGTTTGAACACCGTGTAGAGCAGCCCGAGCAGTTCGAGATAGGCGGACTTGCCGAAGCGCTCGCCTTTGAGCAGCGACATCACCGCCTTGAGCGCCTGCGACAGCACGGTCTTACGGTTGGCGGTGATGAAGGAACCGGCCGCGGCGCCGGCGATGATCAGCCCCTCGAAGGGCTGCCACAACACGTAAAGGTGCCCGCCGGACAGGACATAGCCGCCCATCACGCAGGCGAGCACGATCGCTGATCCGGCAAGCAAAAACATCGAAAGCGCCTCGGCTCCGGTACAGGCGGCGGACCGGCGCAGCCTGGGCGAGCGGGCTTAAAATCTGGTTATGCGCGCTCCCCGGCTGTCGGGTCCAGGCACGAGCTGTCATAAATCCATCATCTCGTCAGCATTACAGTTTCGCGAGCCAATTACCGGAAACGACATGATGCGACACCGGCTGCTTGCTGCTCTGACCTCGCTTGCGTTGGCTGGTTTGTTCGCCGCCCCGAGCGCAGCACAGACCCGCCATAACGTGATCCTGTTCGTCCCCGACGGATTGCGGGCGGTCATGGTCGATCCGGATACCGCGCCGGCGATGGCGGCCGTGCGCGACCACGGGGTCGATTTCCGCAACAGCCACGCGCTGTTCCCGACCTTCACGACCGCCAATGCGTCGGCGATGGCGACCGGCCACTATCTCGGCGACACCGGCGATTTCAGCAACACGATCTACACTGGCTACGCGGTTGCGCCGGCCAAGGGCACGGTCACCCCGTTTCTCGAAAACGATCCGGTACTGACCGATCTCGACCAGCACTTCAACGGCGACTATCTCGACGAGGCGACCGTGCTCGCGGCGGCCCGGGCTGCCGGCTATGGCACCGCGGCGATCGGCAAGCTCGGTCCGGCATTGATCTTCGATATCGCCGGCGGGAGCACCGGCAATGCGGGGAATTCGACCATCGTCGTCGACGACTCGACCGGCAGCGCCGGCGGCGTGCCGCTGGCAGCGGAGGTCGCCGAAGGGCTCGCACGCAGCGGCCTGCCGGCGACAGCGCCGGGGCGCGGCGACAACGGCAAGCCCGGCACCGCAACGGAAGCCGGCACCTACAACGCCAATATCGAGCAGCAAAATTATTTCGTCGCCGTCGCGACCAAGGTGGTACTGCCGCTGCTGAAGTCGCGCAACCAGCCCTTCATGCTGGTGTTCTGGTCGCGCGACCCCGACGGCACGCAGCACAACCAGGGCGACAGCCTCGGCCGGCTCGAACCCGGCATCAACGGCCCAACCTCGCTCGCCGCCATCCGCAACGCCGACAACGACCTCGCCCAGCTGCGCGACGCGCTCGGCGCCCTCGGGCTGGCGGATATAACCGACATCGTCGTCTCGGCCGATCATGGCTTCTCGACGATTTCCAAGGAAAGCGCGACGAGTGCGGCGGCGCAGGCGAGCTACGACGACGTGCCGCACGGCCAGCTCCCGCTTGGCTTCGTCGCGCTCGACCTGGCGCAGTCTTTGGACCTGCCGTTGTGGGACCCTGATGGAAGGAATGCGCGCGTTGCGGCCGGCAAGCATCCCTCGAAGGGCAACGGCCTGTTGGGCCAGGATCCGGAGCGGCCCGAGATCGTGGTTGCCGCCAATGGCGGCTCCGATCTCGTCTATCTACCGCAACATGATACCGAACTCACGGGCCGCGCAGTCACCGCGCTTCTCGCGCAGGATTACGTCAGCGGGATTTTCGTCGACGACGCGCTCGGGCAATTTCCCGGCACGCTGCCATTGAGTGCAATCAACCTGGAGGGTGCGGCTGTGACACCGCGTCCTGCTGTCGTCGCCAACTTCCGCAGCTTCGATACAGGTTGCGGAGCCCCGCTGCGCTGCACCGCCGAGGTCGCGGATACCGGGCTGCAGCAGGGTCAGGGCATGCACGGCTCGTTCAGCCGCGCCGATACCCGCAACTTCATGGCGGCGATCGGACCAGACTTCAAAGCCGGCTTTGCCGACGAGGCGCCGGTCAGCAACGCCGATCTCGGCAAAACCCTGGTCCAGCTGCTCGGCCTGCAGGTAAAGGACAACGGCAAGCAGATCGGCCGCGTCCTCGCTGAAGCCATGCCGGGCGGAGCACTGCCTCCATACAGCCCGGAAACCATTGCGTCGGATCCCGGACCCGGGGGCCTGCGCACGGTGCTCAACCGTCAGAAAGTCGGCGACACGCTTTATTTCGACGCGGCCGGTTTTGCCGGCCGTACCGTCGGGCTGGAGGCGTCCCCGAAACAGGGTGCGGCCGCAAAGCCCTGAGCCGCGCAAAGCCCCGAGCCGGCGGTTGCGAACCCTCTTGATCCGCGCCACTGTGGCGGTCGCGCAGGCTTGCGGAGGAAATCATGCCGGCTTATGTCGTGGCCGAAATCGAAGTGACCGACGCGGCGGAATTCGAGCGCTACCGCCCGCTTGCGGCCGCCAGCATCGCGCGGTTCGGCGGGCGTTACGTCGTGCGCGGCGGCAATGCCGACCTGCTCGAAGGCGCGCCGGCGCCCTCGCGCGTGGTGATTCTCGAATTCGACGATGCAACCGCCGCGCAGCGCTGGTACCAAAGCGAGGAGTACCAAACCGCTCTGAAAATCCGGCTGGCCTCCTCCCGGGGCCGGGTATTTCTTGTCGAGGGCGCCGCTTAATCCAATTGTTCTCCAGCAAAGCGGCGCGCCAGAAACTCGGCGGCATCGCGCGCGCACCGGTCGGGAAAGGCATCGCAGATATTGTGCGGCGCGCCGTCGTAGAGCTTCATCTCGACATCGGGCAGGCGGCGGAACGGTTCGTAATTGGCGAGCGAGCCCACCGTCTCGGCGCCGGGCACCACGACCAGGGTTGGACAGCGGATGCGCTCGACCTCGCCGCTCCAATCGTAGCCTGCCATCAACAGCACGAATTTTGCGATATAGGCGGGGTCGTTGCGGGCGGCTTCGTCGAGAAACCAGGTGACGAGGCCGGGGTCGGCTTCCGCCGGTAGGCGATCGGCAATGGTCTCGGCGAGAAAGCCGCGCAGCCCCTTCGCCTCGATCTGCGGGATCCAGCTCGGCGCCTGGCTGTTCTTGAGCCCGGGGGTCGAGCCGTAAAGCAGCAGGCTCGCCACCCGTCCGCCGCTCATCATCGCCAATTGCTGGCCGAGATAACCGCCCGCGGAATTGCCGATGATGTGGGCCGCAGCGCAGCCGAGATGGTCGAGCAATTCCCGGACATCGGCGACCAGCCGCTCCAGCGTGAGTTCGCACTCGGGCGCCGGGACCTGCGAAGCGCCATGGCCGCGCAGATCGAGCCGGACCACCCGCCAGCGCCGGCAGAGATGCGGAACCCAGCCGAAATAGCGCCGTGCGCTGCCCATCGCCGCGTGCAGCAGCACGACCGTACCTGCCTTGCGCCAGGGATCGGTGAAGTCGTCGACATAATAGGCGAGATCGAGGCCGTCGCTGGTGCGGAAGCTGGGCATGCCGCGCTCCATTCGGCCAATGGCGGCGAGTTCAGCCCGCCCTGTTCATGCGATTGCCGACGAGGTCCTCGACCACCGCCGGGTCGGCCAGGGTCGAGATGTCGCCGAGCTGGTCGTGCTCGTCGGCCGCGATCTTGCGCAGGATGCGGCGCATGATCTTGCCCGAGCGGGTCTTCGGCAGTCCCGGCGCCCATTGCAAGAGATCGGGCGCGGCGATCGGGCCGATCTCTCGGCGCACCCAGGCCACCAACTCGCCGCGCAAGGCCTCGTTCGGGTCCTCGTCGATGCGCAGGGTGACATAGGCGTAGATGCCCTGGCCCTTGATGTCGTGCGGATAGCCGACGACCGCGGCCTCGGCGACCTTGGGATGCGCCACCAGCGCGCTCTCGATCTCGGCGGTGCCGAGGCGGTGGCCGGCGACATTGATCACGTCATCGACCCGGCCGGTGATCCAGTAGAAGCCGTCCTCGTCGCGGCGGGCGCCGTCGCCGGTGAAATAAAGCCCGGGGAAGGTCGCGAAATAGGTCTCGACGAAACGCTTGTGGTCGCCGAACACGGTCCGCATCTGGCCTGGCCACGACCGCGCCAGGCACAGATTGCCTTCGGTCGCGCCCTGCAGCCGGTTGCCCTCGCCATCGACGATGACCGGCTCGATGCCGAAGAACGGCCGTGTCGCCGAGCCCGGCTTCATCGGCGTCGCGCCCGGCAACGGCGAAATCAGGATGCCGCCGGTCTCGGTCTGCCACCAGGTATCGACCACCGAACAACGGCCGTCGCCGACGTGGTCGTAGTACCACAGCCAGGCTTCCGGGTTGATCGGCTCGCCGACCGAGCCGAGCAGCCGCAGCGAGCGGCGGCTGGTCTTGCGCACATACTCTTCGCCCTCGCGCATCAGGGCGCGGATCGCGGTCGGCGCGGTGTAGAAGATGCTGACCTTGTGCTTGTCCACGACCTGCCAGAAGCGCGACGGGTCGGGGTAGTTCGGCACGCCTTCGAACATCAATGTCGTGGCGCCGTTGGCGAGCGGGCCGTAGAGGATGTAGCTGTGCCCGGTGACCCAGCCGACATCGGCGGTGCACCAATAGACCTCGCCGTCGCGATAGTCGAAGACGTATTCGTGCGTCATCGACGTGTAGACGAGATACCCGCCGGTCGTGTGCAGCACGCCTTTGGGCTTCCCGGTCGAGCCCGAGGTATAGAGGATGAAGAGCGGGTCCTCGGCCGACATCTCCTCGGGCGGGCAGTCCGCAGGGGCGGCGGCGCAGGCCTCGTGATACCAGAGATCGCGGCCCGCAACCCAGTCGATGGTGCCGCCGGTGCGGCGCACGACGATGACGGTCGCCACCTCGGGGCAGTTCTGCAACGCGGCGTCGGCATTGCGCTTCAGCGGCACCTTGCGGCCGCCGCGCAGCCCTTCATCGGCGGTGATCAGCACCGCCGAGGCGCAATCCTGGATGCGGCCGGCGAGGCTGTCGGGCGAGAAGCCGCCGAACACCACCGAATGGATCGCGCCGATCCGGGCGCAGGCCAGCATCGCGACCGCCGCCTCCGGGATCATCGGGAGATAGATCGTGACCCGGTCGCCCTTCTTGACCCCCTGGCCTTTCAGCACGTTCGCAAAGCGGCAGACCTGCTCGTGCAATTCGCGATAGGTAACGCGGCGGTCCTCGCCGGGATCGTCGCCTTCCCACAGGATCGCGGTCTGTTCGCCCCGCGTCGCGAGGTGACGGTCGACGCAATTGACGCAAACGTTGAGCGTGCCGTCCTCGTACCAACGGATCCGCACATCACCGGTGAACGAGGCGTTCTTGACCCGGGTGTAGGGCCTGAACCAGTCGAGGCGCTTGCCGTGCTCGCCCCAGAACCCGTCGGGGTCCGCCAGCGAACGCTCGTACATCCGGAAATACTCGGCTTCGTTCAGCTTGCCGATCTGCGGATGCGCCGAAATCGGGATCACGCTCCGGCTCGACATGGCTCCTTTCCTCCCGCAAAGACGCGCATAGCGCTTACGCCCAGATATGGCGCAGCCGATCGCGAGGCGCAAACTCTCCGAAGCCGCGTCCTCTATGCGGAGATGCCGGCTCTGTCGCAAATTACCACCCATTCGCCGTCGCTGACCGGGCATACCGACAAGCGCGACTGCTTTAACAGGGAGAATTGGGCCAGTTCGGGCATTGTCTTCATCACCGCGAGCGAAACCGGCTCCTTGACCGGCATCACCGGGGCGACATCGACCATGCCGAACTTGCCGCTCGCATCGCCAGGATCGGGATAAAAGCTTTTGACGATCTCGGCGACCCCGACGATCTCCTTGCCCTCGTTCGAATGGTAGAAGAAGGCGCGGTCGCCGACCCTCATTGCCCGCAGATTGTTCGCCGCCTGGTGGTTGCGCACGCCGTCCCAATGGGTGCGGCCGTCCTCGACGAGCCGGTCCCACGGGTATTTCGACGGTTCGGATTTGAGCAGCCAGTAAGCCATCGCCGCCCCCGCGCGGTTCCTCGTGCCGTCAGCCTGTCATTGCGAGCGCAGCGAAGCAATCTCGGGCCAATGGGAGGCTCCGTCCCCCGGGGTTGCCGCGGCGCCTGCGGCGCCTCGCAATGACATAAGATGGCGGGATCAGGGGGAGAGCGGGTAGTCGGCCTGGTCCTCATAGACCGAGCCGGCCTTGGTCGGAAAGCTGGCGATCAGGCTGAAGCGCTCGACCCGCAGCGGCTCGGCGCGGAACCCCGCGTTCGCGGCCAAGAAGGCGCGCAATTTGTCGAGGGCCGGATTGTGCAGCCGCGCCAATGTGATGTGCGGCGCGAATTTGCGCGGCTCGGGTGCGAGCCCGACACGGATCAGCGCCTGCTCGATCTTGTCGCGCAATGCCACCAGCTCCGGCCCGCGCTCCACCCCGACCCACAGCGTTCGCGGCTTGCTGTCGCCGAACACGCCGGTGCCGGCGAGCTGCAACGCGAACGGCCGGGCCCGCAGCCGCAACAGGGCCTCGTCGATGTCAGCGGCAACATCCTCGCCGACCTCGCCGATGAAGCGCAGGGTCAGGTGGAAATTGCCGGGATCGACCCATTTCGCGCCGGGGACGCCGCCGCAAAGCAGCGACAATCGCAATTTCAGCTCGGGCGGAAACTCGATCCCGACAAAGAGGCGCAGCATGGTTCGCTCCCGAAAGCCGGCGCATCGGACGACGCGCCGGATCAGGTGAACAGCGTCAGCACTCCGGTGTGGCCGTAGAGGCGGTCGCGCGAGATCTCGCCGTTGGCGAAAAAGCCGATCATCGGGAATTCGCCCAAGGTCTCGCGGATCAACCCGGTTTCCACCCCCGGCTCGCCGAACAGCGAGGCGCCGCGCGCGATACAGCTGACGTAAACCCCGGCCTTGGGCGGCGCCTGCAGCCGCCCGGCGAGCTGGCGCAGCATGCGGCTCAAATCATGGCGCGCGCTGTCGGGGTCGCGGCGGCAGAACAGGATCGCATCGCCCGGCGCGACCTCGGCGCCGAGCACGATCCAGCCATGCCCGGGATCGATCGCCAGCAGGTTGCGCACCAGATAGTCGCCGGTATCGGATCCGGCGACGGGCAGGCCGGCGAAGATGACGCCGCCGGCACGCCGCAAATCCTGCGCCAGGTCCGGGCCGATATCCTCGATGAAGACCGACAGGGCGGGACGGCCGTCGATAGCCATGACGATGTTGTCGCGCGCCTCCCCGATATGACGCACCGGGCCGATCGGCATGCAGCCCTGGGTCAGCGCGGTCGCGACCGAAATTCCGGGGGCCAGCATCACGCCGGCGACGCCACCCTTGCCGAGGCTCGCCTCGGCCCCGGGGTTTCCCCCGGGGTCCTGCGCCAGCAACGGCGCCGTACAGCGATGCGACATCAGCCCGCCGACCAGAAAGGCGCCGGTGGCTCCGGCGAGATCGACCGCCGTGCGCGGCAGATCGGGGCAACGCGGATCGCCATGGACCAGCGCCAGCGTTGGCTCCACCGTCTCGATCCAACGGGCATGGCGGCGCGGCACATCGGAGCCGGGATCGGCGCTCGCGGCAATGACGCGGAACCCGTCCGGCGGCAGCGCCGCGGTCATCACGGCGGCGGCCGGGCGGTCATAAACCTCGCGCTCCCCGGCGCATAATCCAAGCCCGACGCCCCCGACCCAGGCGGCGATACCGGTGCCCTCGGCGAGCTCGCGCACCAGCCGCGGCAACACCGCTGCAGCCGGCTCTGTCACATAAAGGATGCCGAGCGTCGCACCCGCCTCGCGCGGCAGCTGGGTGAGGCAGTCCGCGGCCAGCCGCCCGGCCTCGCCCTCGGCGAAAGCGGCAGCAAAACCGGCGCTCACGACTGTCCCTTTACGAGCTTGGCGACCAGCGGCGCGATATGATCGACCAGCACCGCCACGCCCTTTTCATTCGGATGCAGCCCGTCCGGCTGATTGAGCTGCGGGTTCATCGCTACCCCTTCAAGGAAAAACGGATAAAGCGGCACGCCATGGGCGCGCGCCAGGTCCGGGAAGATGCTGTCGAAGTCATGCTGATAGGTCTCGCCCCAGTTCGGCGGCGCCAGCATGCCGAGCAGCAGCAGCTTGGCACCAGTCGCTTGGATCTTGTCGATTATCGCGTCGAGGTTATGGCGCACCGTGCCGGGGTCGATGCCGCGCAGCGCGTCGTTGGCGCCGAGCGCCAGGATCACGAAATCGGGCTTGTCCGCGAGCGCCCAGTCGAGCCGCGCCAGGCCGCCGGCCGTGGTATCGCCGGAAACCCCGGCGTTGACCACTTTCGCCTCCACGCCCTGCTCGCGCAGGCGCGCTTCGAGCCGCGCCGGAAAGGCGCCGCTGGCCGGCAGACCAAACCCGGCGGTCAGGCTGTCGCCGAAGGCAAGGATCTCGGGAACCCGCGCCGCGGCTTGCCCCGCGGTCATGACCATCAGCAACGCCGCCGTGGCGAGGACGGCTCCGAAACTGCCGCACCGGGCCGGCGGTTTGAGGTGCGAGCGGGCATGATTTCCTTGCATCGCGACGGGGGCCTGCGGATCGGGGGAACAAGCCGCCCTGAACTGGGCCGTCCTAAACTGGACAGCATCGCGGCCATCGTCAACATGGGCGTCGCCAATGCGGACCGGAACCGCTGGCTGCGGCCGGAAAAGGCGGCGCGTTGAAAACGCGGCGCGCCGCGCCATATCCCTCGCTTCCTCGATCCTCGCTCGTTCCAGCGCCTTACTCGGCCCGTATGACCCGCTCTGCCGCTGCCGCCGGCCCGCTCGTCACCCTCGACGACGTTTATCTGACCCTCGACAGCGCCGCCGGCCCGGTCGAGATTCTGCGCGGCATCTCGCTGACCATCAAGGCCGGCGAAACCGTTGCGCTGCTCGGGCCTTCGGGCTCCGGGAAATCGAGCCTGATGATGGTGATCGGCGGCCTCGAACGGCCGAGCGCCGGCCGCATCGAGGTGGCCGGACACGACCTCGGGGCCATCAGCGAAGATGCGCTGGCGCGGCTGCGCCGGCAGCACATCGGAATTGTGTTCCAGGCGTTTCACCTGATCCCGACGATGACCGCACTGGAAAATGTCGCGATCCCGCTCGAACTGGCCGGCCGACGCGACGCGTTCGCGACGGCCGCAAGCGGGCTCGAGCGGGTCGGGCTCGATCACCGTCTGGGGCATTACCCGAGCCAACTCTCGGGCGGAGAACAGCAGCGGGTCGCGATTGCCCGCGCCTTTATTGCCGCACCCGATCTGCTCCTCGCCGACGAGCCGACCGGCAATCTCGACGGCGCCACCGGGGCCGTGGTCATCGACTGCCTGTTCGAACAGCATGCGCGGCAGGGCGGCAGCCTGCTGCTGATCACCCATGATTCCAGCCTCGCCGAGCGCTGCGAACGCCAGATCCGGCTCGGCGACGGCCGCATCGTCGAAGACCGGCGCAAACTGCCGCTGCGGCGCGCGCTGTGAGCCCGCGTCATCGTCGCCGATGAACACATCGGTGCAGGCCGTAAGGCTGGCGCGCCGCGAGCTGCGCGGCGGGGTTCGCGGGTTCGGGGTATTTCTCGGGTGCCTCGTGCTCGGGGTGGCGGCGATCGCCGGCATCGGCTCGCTGGCCGCCTCGGTGCGGGCCGGCATCCGCAGCGAGGCGCGGGAGCTCCTCGGCGGCGACGTCGCGGCGCGCATCGGCTATCGCCCGGCCGATCCGGCACAGCGCGCCTTCCTGGAACGCAGCGGCACCCTGTCGCAGACCGCGGCATTGCGGGCGATGGCGCGCACCCCGGATGGCAGCCGGCGCAGTCTGATCGAGCTGAAGGCGGTCGATCCCGCCTACCCGCTCTACGGCACGCTCGCGCTGAGCCCGGCGCAGAACCTCGTTGATGCGCTCGCCGAGCGCGATGGCGTGCGCGGGGCGGCGGTAGACCGGGCGATCCTGACCCGGCTGCGCCTGCGGGTCGGCGATCCGATCAAGATCGGCGACGCGGATCTGGACATCAGGGCAGTCATCGAACGCGAACTCGACGCCGCCGCCTCCGGCCTGCTGCTGGGTCCGCGCGTGCTGATTTCGCAACAGGCGCTCGACCAAACCGGGCTGATCCGGCCGGGCGCCCTCGTTACCTACGAATACCGGCTGCGGCTGCCGCCGGGCAGCGATGCAGCGGGCTGGATCAAAACCGCGCGCGCCGCCTTCCCGGAGGCGGGCTGGCGGCTGCGCACCTTTGCCGAGGCGGTGCCGTCGGTGCAGCGGCTGATCGACCGGGTGGCGCTGTTTTTGAACCTGGTCGGGATTACCGCGCTGCTGGTCGGCGGCATCGGCATCGGCAACGCCGTCGCCGGCTTCGTCGCGGGCAAGACGGCGACGATCGCGACCTACAAATCGCTCGGCGCCTCGTCGCGGCTGGTTTTCACCGCCTACTCCCTGCAGGTCGTCGGGCTGGCTGTCGCGGGGGTGGCCGCCGGGCTGCTGATCGGGGCCCTGATGCCGATGGCGATCGCGCCGCTGCTGCGCGGACTCTTGCCGGTCTCGCTGCGGCTCGGGATCTATCCGGCGCCGCTTGCCGCGGCGGCGTTGTCGGGGCTACTGACCGCGGTCGCGTTCTCGGTGTGGCCGCTCGCGGCAATCGGCCGGATCCCGGCGGCAGCATTGTTCCGCGACATCGCGGCACCGGCGCGGCGGCGGGTTCCGCTCGCCGCCGCGCTTGCGACCGCGGCGGCGATCATCGCCCTTGCCGCGCTGACCGTTGGCGGCGCCGCCGACCGCCGCGTCGCGCTGTGGTACGTCGCCGGAGCCGCCCTCGCCTTCACCGTGTTCCGCGGCGCCGGCGGGTTGATCGTGTGGCTGGCGCGGCGCACGCCGCATGCCTCGCGCCCCGAGTTGAGGCTGGCGCTGGCCAACCTGCACCGCCCCGGAGCCGCGACCGCGCGGGTGGTATTGTCGCTCGGCATCGGGTTGACCGTGCTGGTCGCGATCGCATTGGTGCAGCGCAATCTCGCGGCCGAGATCGACGACCGCATGGCCGAGGCCGCCCCGTCCTTCTTTTTCATCGACATCCAGCCGGAGCAGCTCGCCGCTTTCGAGGACATCGTGCGCGCCACCCCGGATGCCCGGATGGCGCAGGTGCCGATGCTGCGCGGCCGCATCACGCGGCTCAACGGCGTTCCTGTCGAGGACGCCCGGGTCGCCGCCGAGGCGCAATGGGCCTTGCGCAGCGACCGGGGCCTGACCTATGCCGCCGAGATGCCGGCCGGGTCGCGGCTCGCCGCCGGCTCCTGGTGGCCGGCCGATTACTCCGGTCCGCCGCTCGTCTCGTTCGACGCCGAGCTGGCGCACGGCATGGGGCTGCGGGTCGGCGACACCCTGACCGTCAACCTGCTCGGCCGCGAGATCACCGCGCGCATCGCCAATCTGCGCGAGATCGACTGGGGCCGACTGGGCATCAACTTCGCCCTGGTGTTCGCGCCGGGGATCTTGGAAGCCGCGCCGCAGACCCATCTCGCCGCGGTCTATTTGCCGGCGGATCGCGAGGATGCGCTGGTCGAGCAGGCGACGGAACGTTTGCCCAATGTCTCGGCCATCCCGGTGCGCGATGCCTTGGCGCAGGTGTCGCGCATCGTCGCGACGATCGGCGCCGCGCTGCGGCTGATCGCGGTGGTGACGCTGGCGGCGGGGGCTCTGGTCCTCGGCGGCGCAATCGCCGCGGGACATCGCCGCCGCGTCTACGATGCGGTGCTGTTGAAGGTGCTCGGGGCCACCCGCGGCACCATCGCCTTGAGCTTTGTGATCGAGCACGGGCTGCTCGGCATCGCCAGCGCGGTCATCGCCGGCGGTCTCGGCACGGTTGCAGCCTATTTCCTGGTGACCGGTCCGATGAATACGCAGTGGTCGTTTATGCCCGGGCCGCTGCTGTGGACGATATTGCTGGCCACCGCGATGACCCTGGCGCTCGGCTTTGCCGGCACCTGGCGCGCGCTCGGAGCCCGTCCCGCCCCGGTCCTGCGCAACGAATAACCTGGTGGTACGACTCTGACATTTTGATTCTCGGATTTTTGAGGCGTGCATTCCGGGGCTCGGCGAAGCCGAGAGCCCGGAACCCATATTCCAGAGGCCCGTGTTCGTGGGTTCCGGGCTCGCCGCTGCGCAGCGCCCCGGAATGACAGCGCTGAAAGCGGGACTCAACCGTCGGCGCCTAACCACGAGGAGCGAGAGGTCCCGGCAGGCTCCCGGCGGCTCGGCTTGAATAGCGCCGATTTTCTGCCAATATCTCGCGCGAGGCATCGGCCTCGCTTCCTTGGAGGAATGTTCTATGGCTCTGGGTTCGCAGCCCCGCTGGACGGTGCGGCCGGCGGCAACCGCGGTCGACATCGATGTCGGCCTGCGGGACTACATGCTCCGCATCTACAACTACATGGCCTCGGGGCTGGCGCTGACCGGCATCGTTGCCTATGTCGCGGCCTATTCCGGCTTCTACGCCTCGATCGCGCGCACGCCGCTGATCTACCTGGTGATGCTGGCGCCGCTCGGGCTGGTGATGGTGCTGAGCTTCGGCATCAACCGGATGCAGGCAAGCACCGCGCAGGCCCTGTTCTGGCTCTATTCGGGGGTCATGGGACTGTCGCTGTCGGCGATCTTCCTGGTGTTCACCGGGGCGAGCATCGCGCGGGTGTTTTTCATCACCGCCGGCACCTTCGCGGCGATGAGCCTCTACGGCTACACCACGCGCCGCGACCTGTCGCAGTTCGGCTCCTTCCTGTTCATGGGGCTGATCGGCATCGTGATCGCCTCGCTGGTCAACATGTTCATCGGCTCGACGGCGCTGCAGTTTGCCATCTCGGTCATCGGGGTTCTGGTCTTCACCGGCCTGACCGCCTATGACACGCAGGCGATCAAGGAAATGTATGTCGTGTCCGACGACGGCCAGATCGCCGGCAAGAAGGCGATCATGGGCGCGCTGCGGCTCTATCTCGACTTCATCAACCTGTTCATGATGCTGATGCAGCTGCTCGGCACCCGCCGCGACTAGCAAGCCGGAGCCCTCAAGAACAACCTCGATCGGCCGGGCCTCGCGCCCGGCCGATTTTCTTTGCGGCGGATGGCAGGCGCCGGCATCGAGCGGCCAATCCGATCCGAATGGCGTCACCAACCCCTCTCTATGCCCCAAGGTCGGGAGCGGCTTACGCATGATGATGACCGGCTGGCTCGGATGAGCACCTCCGCATCGAGGTTGCAGCGCTGGACGCGAAATGGCCGGCACCGACCATAGCCGCCCTTCGGCCAGCGGCGGCCCGGCCATCGTGCTGGTCGAGCCGCAGCTCGGCGAGAACATCGGCACCGCGGCCCGGGCGATGATGAATTGCGGGCTCGGCGAGTTGCGCCTCGTCAATCCGCGCGACGGCTGGCCCTCTGCCAGGGCCAAGGCGGCGGCGAGCGGCGCCGATGCGGTGCTGGACGCGGCGAAGCTTTATCCGAGCCTGCGCGAGGCGCTGGCCGATCTCGTACATGTCTACGCGGCCACCGCGCGCGACCGCTACATGGTCAAACGCGAGGTGACGCCGCGCCATGCCGCTGAGGAAATGCGGGTGCGGCTGGCGGCCGGCGAGGCCTGCGGGGTCGTGTTCGGGCCGGAGCGCACCGGGCTCGTCAACGACGATGTCGCGCTCGCCGACACGCTGCTGACCGTGCCGCTGAACCCGGCCTTCTCATCGCTGAACCTGGCGCAGGCGGTGCTGGTGGTCGGGTACGAATGGTTCACCGCCGTCGCGCAACCGCCGGCCGAGATCGTCCATACCGGCCACAGCCGCCCGGCGACAAAGGCCGAGCTGTTCCGCTTTTTCGACCATTTCGAGGAAGAGCTGTTCAAGAACGGCTTCCTGCGCCACGCCGACAAGAGGCCGAGCATGATTCGCAACCTGCGCAGCCTGTTCCAGCGCGCCCACTGCACCGAGCAGGAGTTGCGCACCTTGCACGGCGTCGTAACCGCCTTCGCCGGCCCCCGCGACCGCGACCCGCAGGGCTGACCCCCGATCCGGGGACGGTCCTGCCCGGTCGAGTTTCGGGGTCTCGCGCAGCCTGGGCATGATCCGGGCCAACCCGCGCCTGTCATTTAGAGGTCATCCGCATGTAACCTGCGAAACCTACAGTGGCGCCGTTCCGCGACAACTCGACGAGGATCGTGATGCCACATGTGCGATTGAGACATCGCCTGCTTGGTTTTTGCGCAGTGCCGACCCTGGCCAGCGCGCTGCTCGCCCCAAGCACGGTCAAGGCGGATCCCTCCGCAACAGCTGATGCGGTGACCACCACCCCGATCAAACACATTATCGTCATCATCGGTGAGAACCGGACCTTCGATCATCTGTTCGCCACCTACCAGCCGAAATTGGGACAGACTGTCCGCAATCTGCTCTCGGAAGGCATCGTCAAGGCCGACGGCACGCCGGGCCCGAATTACAATCTCGCGCGGCAGTTTTCGGCGGTTGACACGCCGCCTGAGCCCTATCTGCATGCTCCCGGCGGGCGACAGCCTTATTCCGTCCTGCCAACGCCGCTGGCCGGCGGACCGACGGCCCCTTATTTCACCAGCGTTGCCGACGCCGAGCAGGCCGAAAACGGGCTCGACCCGGGCTATTACAAATACCTGACGACCGGCGGGACGGGCCTGACAAGAGGTACCA
>Ga0213875_10001354_pt1 | contig 16124 bp, 12 predicted proteins | sample BarmaccomBMRX_R8_FD_160105 | JGI IMG/M metagenome (GOLD analysis project Ga0213875, IMG submission 160105) | Root-associated microbial communities from Barbacenia macrantha in rupestrian grasslands, the National Park of Serra do Cipo, Brazil - RX_R8 | ecosystem: Host-associated > Plants > Roots... | reverse complement strand
GTGCGCGCCGCGGTTCTGGTGAGCGTCATGCTGGTCGGAGCGATCGTGTTCGGAATGGTGGGAGTCGCGGCGGGGTTTGCCTGGGACTACGTGATCGTGCGCGAGCGCGACTGACCTACGGCGCGGCGACGTCCGCGTGGTGCTCGCAGCGAGACCAGCGGACGCCCGTTCGCGTGTCCTCCGAGCCGGGCGTGCCCAGCGCCGTGCAACCGCAGCCCCAGTGCAGCAGCAGCTGCGAGGGCTCGCCGCGGCGGACCGTCATCTGCTCCAGATGCGGCGCTCCCAGGCGGGCGGTCAGTTCCACGAGCTCGTGCAGCTGCACCATCGTAGCAAGCTCTTACCCGCGCCTTACATGGTCCTTACGCAGTCCGGGGGCACCATTTCGGCCCGGAGTGTGTTAGAGTGATCGGGCCGGACGCTCCCAGGCGTCGATCGTCCGGCTGAGAGTACGAGTCATGTTCCCGCGTGGTCTGGCGCTCAGGCGTTCTCCCGGTTCAGGTACATCGCACGTCTTCACTTCCTCGACGCCGGAGTTACTTTCATCGATGTACACTGACGAAACCCTGAATTGCACCGACTGCAACGCACCCTTCACGTTCTCCGCGGGCGAGCAAGAGTTCTTCGCGGCGAAGGGCTTCACGAACAAGCCGAACCGTTGCCCCGACTGCCGCGCCGCGCGTAAGGCGCAGCGCTCCGGCGGCGGCGGCGGCGGAGGCGGCAGCTCGTACTCGGGCGGCGGATACGGCGGAGGCCGTCCGCAGCGCGAGATGTTCCAAGCCACCTGCAGCTCGTGCGGCCGCGTCGCGGAAGTTCCGTTCCAGCCGCGCGGCGACAAGCCGGTCTACTGCCGCGACTGCTTCCAGCAGCGGCAGTCACACTACCGCTAAGACCTACAGCGCGCGCGACGCCGAGGCGATCCGGAGCTTCCAGCTCGCCATCGGCGTCGCGTCGAGCTTGAGGTTCTCGAGCAAGACGCGGAGCCTCGTCGCAGCCGGTCCGGTCCCGGACGTGCGCTCGCGGCGAAACGCCGGCTCCCACGACTGATACCACAGGGTCGCCTCGACGCGCAGCGTCGAGGGATCCAGCGCGGTGCGAAGCGGGATGCGATACGTCGTTACCGCTCGCCCGCGTCCGCTCGCGTAGTTCGGGTCGTCGACGACGTACGCGCCTTCCGGATGCGTCGCGTCCAGCCAGTTCTTCGGCAGCACGATCCCGGGCGGGCCGTCCTTCCGCCAGCCTTTCGGCAAGAGGCGGTTGTCCTTGACGTGCGCGTCACGCCGGATGAAGCTGAACGTGAGCTCGCCGTTCCGGTCGTTCACGAGCTCTTCGAAGATCTGCACCTGATCGGTGCGCGTGACGGGATGCCGCTCGTCGAAGTGCCGCTGGTAGCGCTGGCGGCCGTCCGCGCCGCGCGTGAAGTACTCCGTCGGCAGCACGCGCGTGCGGTCGGCGCCGTCGACGATCTCGCCGTTCGCGTTCGTCATGCCGGATGCCCAGACGACGCTGCCGTCGGGCGCCGTGACGCGCAGCTCGATCCACGCACGGCGAAAGCCGACGCCGCTCGGGAAGCGGTGGCCCGTGAGGTTCGTGACGCCGACGTTCGCGAACAGCGTGCCGTTCTCGACGCGCGACGTCACGTCGACCGCCGCCGTCCTGTGCGTCGCCTGCCGCACGACGTTGCCGATCGCGTCGTCGAGGTCCGTCGACGAGCCCGACATGTAGTCGTTGAGACGCACGCCGAGCGCGTCGGAGTTCGTCTGGAACGTCCGCAGCAAGAACGCGTTCAAGCCGAGCAGCTCGTGCCGCGCGAAGCCGCTCCGCCGGAAGCGCACGTCGATGCCGTCGAGCGGCGCGCGGTGCTCGGACGCGGGATACGTCTGGTCCTGCACGAGCGCGATCTGCGTCTGCAGTGCCGCGACGTGCACGTGCAGCCGGTCGTTGTCGACGCCCGCCTGCATGTGGCAGTCCTGACACGAACGCGCGACGCCGGGCTTCGGCTTGTACTCCGTCTGGTATTGACTGTTGACCCACTCGACGTACGTGTTCTGCTCGACGTCGTGCACGAACGACGAGGCGATGGGCCGAATCTTCGCCTGCTCGTCGACGACGGGCAGGTTGATGCTGTGACAGCTCGTGCACAGCCGCGCCGACTTCGTCAGCGCGGAAAAGACGGGCTTCGCGCCGAGCGCCTCGTTCATCGGGTGCGCCGCGACGACGGCGGTCTCGAACGGACCGTCCATGCGATCCGGCGGACCGACGGAGAACAGCCCCGTGCTGCGCTTCTCCAGCACGAACGCCAGCGAGCGCGACTCTTCCGGCGTCTGCACGATGTGGTGACACACGGCGCAGCTGATGCCGTCGCGCGCGAGCCCGCCGAGGTGGAACTGCGGCGTTCCGGGGTTCGCCTCGAAGACCCAGCGCATCGAGAAGTGCGCGTCGGGGCCGTGCTCGCCATCGTTCGTGCGCTTGCCCATCACGCCGTGGCAGCGCATGCACGTGTCGACGACCTGCTGCTGCAGCGTCGCGCGCGTGCGCGCCGGATGCGCTCCGGCGATGCGCGCGTCCGGTATCGCGGCGATGTACGCGAGCTCGCTCTCGAGCTGCGCGAAGAACACCGGATCGCGGCCGGCGAGTCCCATCGGCGACCACCGCCACTCGCCGTACTCGGAGACGTTCACGCCGGCCGGCCCGGGCGGCGGCGACGGCGGCGGCGTGTAGGACGGTGGCGGCGTCAGCCACATCAGCGGTCCCCCCGGCGGACCGGACGCGGCGCTGTGACACCCGACGCACTGGCTCGACGTGACGAACTCGCGCAGCGTCGCATCGTGCGGCGGCGCGCCGACGTCGTCGAGCGGCTCCGCGGGAAACGTTTGGATCGGAACGGGAGCCGCGTGCGAGACGATCGGCGGAAACGCGGCGTTCTTCTCGTGCTCAGGCTCCGCTTGGCCGCGCACGGCGAGGGCGGGCGTGCGCGAAACCGCGGGCGCGGGCGGCGGCGTGCGCCAGGAGTCGTCCACCTTGAAGGTGAGCGGCTCGCCGGGAAAGCCGCGGATGTTCTCCGTCGATGCGAACGTCGTCGCGTCGTTCGCCGACGCGTGGCAGCGCAGGCAGTAGAGGCCGAACCCCGCGTTCGGATACTGCGTGCCGCCGAACGTCATCGGCGGCGTCGCGTAGACTTCGGCCCAGAACCAGCCGTCGCGCGACGCCGACGACCGCCGGATCATCACCGTCCAGTCCGTCGGCCGCAGCGCGCCGTCGCGGCGTCCCTCGTAGATCGCGGCGGGCGGCGCGTACTGCTCCTTGATCATCACGGCACCGTCGCGCGGCACGCCGCGGCGTCCGCCGCGCAGCCACGCGATCATTTCCGGCGAGTAGTAGATGCGCACCGCGGGATGCGTGCCGTAGTACTGCCCGTGCACGTAGGGCCCGGTGTCGCGCACGTACTTGTCCACGCACCATCCGAGCTCGCGGTACCGGTACGTGCTCAGGTACGCGAGCATGCGTTTCTCGATCGCGGTCGGCTCGCCCGGCGGCACCGTGGGCGGCAGACGCAGCGCGTCCGGAACGGGCCCGGCGTGCGCGCATGGTTCGGCGGCGTCCGCGGCGACCGCGGGCGGCGGGCCCGGGACGCGTGACGTCGCGAGGCCCGACGCGACGGCGACGACGATTGCCGCCGAGGTCAGGATCGTGAAACGCATCCGTGCGCCGGCTCCGAAACCGTTACCGCGGGAACGGCACGCGGGTCGTGCGGTGGCGGCGAGACGTCGCGAGCGTCGTCATCGTTCGTCCTCGGGACGACGCCGCGGCAACGCGTACCACGCCTCGTCGCACGCGCGCCGATCCTCGTCGCTCAGCTCGACGTCGACCGCCCGCAGCGAGTCGCGCAACTGGTCGGCACGGCTCGCGCCGACGATCGCCGCGGTCACGCCGGGCTGCTCGAGCACCCATCGCAGCGCGACGTGCGTGATCGACTTGCCGCGCGACGCGACGTCCGCGGCAAGACGCGCGACGACGTCGAGCTGCTCGTCTTGCCAGTAGCGTTGCTGGTAGAGCTTCGCGGTCGTGCCGAGCGCGAAGCGCGTCCCTTCGCGGGGCGCATCACCGGGCTTGTACTTTCCCGTGAGCACGCCGGCGGCGAGCGGGTTGAAGACGACCGCGGCAACGCCGTTCGCCTGCGCGGCGGGCAGCAGCTCGGCTTCGATCTGCCGGAAGAGCAGGTTGTAGCGCGGCTGCACCGCGTCGAAGCGCAGGGTGCGATCGCGGTCGGCGAGCCACAGCGATTGCATGAGCTGCCACGCCGCGACGTTGCTGCAGCCGGCGTAGCGAATCTTTCCGGCGCGCCGCAGGTCGTCGAACGCTGCGAGCGTCTCGTCGATCGGCGTTTCGGGATCCCAGCGATGGATGTAGTAGAGGTCGATGACGTCGGTGCCGAGGCGCCGCAACGACGCGTCGCACGCCTCGATGACGTGCCGCCGCGAGTTGCCGCGATCGTTCGGACCCGGGCCCATCGGGTTGTACACCTTCGTCGCGACGACGAAGCGGTCGCGCTTCCCGCGCAGCCATGCACCCACGATCTCCTCGGTGCGTCCGACGGTCTCGAGCGTGCCGCCGAGCGGGTAGACGTCGGCGACGTCGAGGAAGTCGATGCCGGCCTCGTCGGCGACGTCCATGATCGCGAACGACTCGTCGCGATCGGTCTGCAGACCGAACGTCATCGTCCCGAGACAAACCTCGGACACCTTGAGGCCGGTACGGCCGAGGCGAACGGTGCGCATCGCTGCGCAGCATTCGAGGTCGGCGCGATGTCACCCTGAGCCCGTCGAAGGGTGCGAGGAAACGCCGGCGTACGAGCCGCGCGTGACGCGGTCAACCCTTCGGCATTTGGCGGAGTCCGACGACGGAGCCGTTCGGCTCCTTCACGGTCGCGACGAGCAGACCGTACGCGACGTCGGTGACGTTCTGCACGATCGTACCGCCGGCGGCGATCAGCGCGTCGACGCTCGCGGCGATGTCGTCGACGGTCCAGTATGCGAGTCCGCCTGGTCCCTGTTCGTTCGGAACGAGTCCGATCTCCATGTTGCCGCTCTTGTAGCCGACGTAATACGGAGCGTCGGCGTAGGGGTCGCCCCCGATGAGCGCACGAAAGAACTTCTTGGCCGCGGCCATGTCCGCGGCGTGATAGACGATCAGCGAGACGTCCTTCACAGGTTCGGTACTCCTTTCATTTCCATGACGGATCGAGCACGGTGAAACGTGACGGAATCACGGACCGCGGCGCGGGAGACGCCGAGCGACTCGCGGAGCGCTTCGAAGCGGCTCGTCCGCGGTTGCAGCGCGTCGCGCTGAGAGTCCTCGGATCGGCAGCCGAGTCGGACGACGCGCTGCAAGAGAGCTGGCTGCGCATCGGCCGTGCCGACGTCGCACCGGTCGACAACCTGGACGGCTGGCTCACGACCGTCGTCGCGCGCACGTGCCTCGATGCGTTGAAGCGTCGCGAAAGCCGTCGTGAGGACCTCACGCCGGATGATCCGCGCCGCGACGTCGCCGCCGCTGCGCCGGGAGAACGTCCCGAGGACGAAGCCGTGCTCGCCGATTCGCTCGGCGCGGCGTTACGCATCTTGCTCGATACGCTGCCGCCGGCGGAGCGCGTCGCGTACGTGCTGCACGACATGTTCGACGTGCCCTTCGACGACGTCGCGGCCGTCGTCGGCAGGACGCCGGAGGCGGCCCGTCAGCTCGCGAGTCGCGCGCGTCGCCGCGTACGCGGCGCATCCGCCGACCGCGACAGCGTCACGCAGCGGCACGATCAGCTCGTCCGCGCGTTTCTCGCCGCGTCCCGCGCGGGCAACTTCGCGGCGCTGCTCGCGCTGCTCGATCCGGCGGCGACGCTCCGCGGAGACGCGGCCGTCGTCGCGATGGGCGGTGCGGCGTACTGGCAGACCGACCGGTTGCACATCGGCATCGACGGCGCGGATGCCGTCGCGCGCCTGTTCGCGGGACGCGCGCGCGCCGCCCAGCCCGCCTTGATCGACGGCAAGCCGGGAGCCGTGTGGGTGCACGACGGCGCGATCGTCGTCGAGTTCCGTTTCACGATCGCCCGCGACCACATCACGAGGATCGATCTGATCGCCGATCGCGCCGCGCTCGCGAGCTCGCTCATCGAGCGGTAACGTCAGCGGGAGTCGCCGGTCGACGTCGCGGGGTCCGATCCCGCGTGCGACTCCGCCACGACGGCGGTCATCTTGATGGACACGAGCAGGTTCGGGACGTCGACCCCGAGCTTCGCGACGGAACGCGCCGGCGGATCGTTCGGAAAGATCGCCGCGTACGCGTCGTTGAGTCCGGCGAAATCCTCGGAGCGCGCGAGGAGCACGCCCACCTCGACGACGTCGTCGAGGGTCGCGCCGGCGGAGCGCAGGATCGCCTCGCAGTTCGCGCACGCCTGGCGCGTCTGCTCTTGGATCGTCGATCCGGCCGGCTGATTCGTCTTCGGGTCGACGCCCGTGGTGCCCGACACGTAGATCGTCGATCCGGCCTTGACGGCCTGGCTGAACAACGCGGAACGCGGTGCGTCCGGCGTCTGCACGATGTGTCTCATCGAGCGCGCATCCGCGCCGCGCGTGCCCGCTTCCTGTGAGTCGCCGGCGCTCGCCTCGACAGAGATCGCGCTGTTACACCGGCGCGGCGATGCGGTGCAGCGCGGCCACACCGGCGTTCGCGAGCGCGGCGTCGCCGATGCGCAGCCCGTACTCCGCTTCGAGCGCCGCGTGGTAGATCGCGCGGTACGTCGCGCGCGCACGCGTGCGCGGGTCGACGTCGCCGTACGCGTCGACGAACACGGCGCGATCGGCAGGCGTGAAGATGAGATCGCCGATCGCAAGATCGAGCGCCGGGTCGCCGAGATGCAGATCGCCCCAGTCGATGACACCGGCGAGCGATCCGTTCGCGGCGGCAAGCACGTGCCGCGCGTAGAGGTCGCCGTGCACGATGCGCAGCCGACCTTTCCCGGCGCGCGGCGCGATCTCGCGCATGCGCGCGAGCAGCCCTTCCGCATCGACGTCGACGCTCGCTGCGCGTAACGCAGCGAACCGATCGCGCGCCATCGCGAAACGGCGGTCGTGATCGAGGCGACCGATCTCGTCGGGCGGCAAACCACGTTCGACCGCTTGCGACGGATCGATCGCGTGCAACGCGCGGAGAAACGCGCCGAGCTCGCGCGCGACGCGCGTTCCGCCGAGCGCGGCCGGCGTCGCGCAGATCGTCGTTCCCGCGAGATACGGATACCCGGCGAACGGCCACGGATAGTCACCGCCGGGCGCACCCGCGAAGCACGGCGCCGAGATCGGCGCGGGAACGTCGCGCGCCAGCGATGGCAGGATCCTCATCTCGCGCTCGATCAGCGGCGCCGCGATCGAACGGCGCGGAAAGCGGAAGACGTAGGCGCCGCCGACGAGATACGCCGTGTTGTCCCAGCCGTTGCCGAACGGCTCGACCGGCGCGTCCGCGAGCTGCGGAAACTGTTCGCCGATGAGCGACCGCGCGCGATCGGGTGCGACGATGTGCTCCGGCGTCCATTGCGGCGGAGCGCCGGCGGGCGGCGTCGTCACGCGACCTCGCGGATCCGCACGAGGGCTACGACACGGCGTGAAGCGGGTTCGGAACCTCGCCGCCGGTGAGGCTCTTCACGATGCGCAGCGGGTCGAAGTCGGACACCTCGACGGTTTCGCCGCCGTCGCCGGCGCGGCGCGCGGCACGCAGCGCCTCGATGGCTTCCGGGAGCGCGAACTGTTCGCCGACGTACCCGGCGACGAACCGGCCTCCGCGAATCTCGCCGCGCGCCTCCATGCGGCGCAACGCGACCAGCAGCTCGCGCCACGGCGGCGCCAGCGCTTCGCGGCGCACGACGTCGCGGAAGACGACGCCCCAACGCTCGAGCAGACGGCGCGCGAACGACTCCGCGTCGATGCGATCCGTCTCCGAGCGCAGCAGCGTCCAGCGGCCGCTCGACGAGCGCGGGCGCGCACGGAGCCCTTTCTCGCCGAGGCGGCGCTTCGCGTCGATGAGCGAGCGCAGCGCGTCGAAGCCGTCGGCCGTCACGAGGCCCGCGGCGACCAGCTGCCACAGCGCCTCCTCGACCTCGGCCGGTAGGCGTTTCGTCGCGCGGACGATGTCGCCGAAGAACGGCGCGCCGCGGCGCGCGATCTCGTCGAGCACATCGCGCGCCGCGTGCGACAGCGCGGCGTTCGCCTCGCCGTCACGCGCGACGATCAGCGACTCGGCGCCGGCGCGAGCAAACAGCGAGATCGGCGCGAGCTTCGTCGGGCGGATGCGGCGCGTGCGCTCCGCAGCTTCCCCTGTGCTGAGCCTGTCCTGAGCATGTCGAGGGCTCGAAGGGTCCTGCGAAAGGGCGGGATGCGGCGAAAGCCGGCCCCACATCACCTCGCCGGAGTAGCACAGCTGGTCGAGGTACTCGCGCTTGTAGCGTGCGACGCGCGCGGGAAGGATCGAGGCTTCCCACGCGGCGGCGGGAATCTCGTAGCCCTCGAGCTGCTTGATGATCTGTAGCGTGCCGTCGACGCCGTGCAGGCGCGACGACGGCGCGAGGTGCTGCCAGCGATGCAGGAAACGCACGTAGTCCGCCGTGCTGACCGCCTCGATCTCGCGCCGAAGCTGCCCCAGCGTGAGGCGATGAATGCGCGCGAGCACCCGCCGATTGCACCACTGCTCGCGCTCGCCGCCGCCGAACCGGCCGCGCAGCAGCTGTCCTTCGGTCTCGAGCTTGATGAGCGCGAGCTCGACCGACGATGCCTCGACGCCGAACCGCGCGGACAGGTCGTCGACGAACACGGGACCCGACGATTCCAGCCAACCGCGCAGCACCTCGGCCAGTGCGTCTTCGCGCGTCGCAGGGAGCGGTTGCGACGACGACACCGCCGCGATGACCGGCGATGGCAGCGCATCCGGGAACGCGACGCGCGCGAGGTCGAGCCGCTCCGCGCACGTCCAGAACCGGCGCGGTCCGTCGTGGAGCGTCGTCGCGCGCCGTTGCGCGATCAGCTCGTCGTACCAGACGGTCCACTCCCCGACCGGCGGCACCGCGATCAGCGTGTCGAGCGCGTCGTGCAGCTCGTCGGCGTCGCGCACGACCGGCCAGACGGACTCGGCGACGTCGGCGATCGCCGCCGGATCGAGCACGCCGGCGCCGTTCTCCGCGTCCGTCCGGATCGTGCGACGCAGCGTGACCGCGCGCGCGCGGCGCTCTTCGAGCGGCGCGTCGTCGAGGTACGCGTACGGGTTCGCGTTCAGGATCTCGTGACAGAACGGCGACGGCTCCGGCGTGTCGACGGACGCGGTGCGAATCGCGCCGCTCTCGATCCCGCGAAGCACGCCGATCAGCCCGTCGAGATCCATCGCCTCGCGCAGGCAGTTGTCGATCGTCTCGCGCACGAGCACGTGGTCCGGGATGCGAATCGGTCCGGTGAGGTTCTCGGCGCACGCGGCCGCGTCCGGAAAGCACGACGCCAGCAGATCTTCCGCGCGCATGCGCTGGATCTGCGGCGGCGTCTTCTTGCCGCCGCGCATGCGGAGGATCGCGAGCGCGCGCGTCGCGTTCCACCGCCAGCGCGCGCCGAACATCGGCGCCGTCAACATCGCCTGCGTCAGCGTCGACTCGACGCTCGCGGACTTCACGTACTCCCAGACGATCTCGAGCGGAAACGCGTGCTGATCGCTGAGCGAGAGGCAGATGCCGTTGTCCGTCGCGGCAGCCTGCAGCTCGATGTTGAACGAACGGCAGAACTTCTTGCGGAGCGCAAGCCCCCACGCGCGGTTGATGCGCGCGCCGAACGGTGTGTGCAGGATCAGCTGCATGCCGCCGGCCTCGTCGAAGAAGCGCTCCGCGACGACGGACGTGTCGGTCGGCACGGTGCCGAGCACCGCTTTGCCGGCGCGCACGTACGCGACGGCTTGGTCCGCACCGGCGCGGTCGAGCCCGCACGTGTCGATGAGCCACTGCTGCGCCGCCGCGTCGTCGCGCGCGTCGATCTCGGCACGTAACGCGGCGATCTCACGCGAGAGCTCGATCGTGCGCCCCGGGCCTTCGCCGTTCCAGAACGGGATCGACGGGGGCGCGCCGTGCGCGTCGGCGACGCGAACGACGCCCGGCTCGACGCGCCGAATCTGCCACGACGTCGTCCCGAGCAGAAAGATGTCGCCCGCCATGCTCTCGACCGCGAAGTCTTCGTCCAGCGTCCCGACGACGTGGCCGTCGGGCTCGACGACGACGTTGTAGTTGGCCGTCTCCGGAATCGCGCCGCCCGACGTGATCGCCGCGATGCGTGCGCCGCGGCGCCCGCGTAAACGCCCGTTCACGCGATCGAAGTGCAGGTACGCGCCGCTGCGCCCGCGCGAGGTCGCGACGCCGTCGGCGAGCATCGCGACGACATCGTCGAAGTCTTTGCGTTCGAGCTCGCGATACGGATACGCCGCGCGTATCAGTGCGTAGAGCGCCTCGACGTCCCAGTCGTCGGACGCGCAGGCCGACACGATCTGCTGCGCGAGGATGTCGAGCGGCGATGAGGGGATCGTGAGCGCATCCATCGCGCCCGTGCGGATCGCGCGCACGAGCGCGGCGCACTCGAGCAGCTCGTCGCGCGTCGTTGCGAAAAGCCGTCCTTCCGGCATCGCACCGACCCAGTGCCCGGAGCGGCCGATGCGCTGCAGCGCGACGGCGATCGAGCGCGGCGAGCCGAGCTGCACCACGAGATCGATCGATCCGATGTCGATGCCGAGCTCGAGCGACGCGGTCGCGACGACCGCTTTGAGCTCGCCCTTCTTCAGCCGGTCTTCCGCCGCGAAGCGCAGCTCCTTCGCGAGGCTGCCGTGGTGCGGCATCACGACGTCTTCACCGAGGCGCTGCGCGAGCGCGAAGGTGACGCGCTCGCTCATGCGGCGCGTGCCGACGAACACCAGCGTCGTGCGGTGCGCACGCACCAGGTCGGCGACCCGATCGTACACCTCGCCCGTCATCTCCGCGCTCGCGACGCAGCTCAGCTCGTCCGCCGGCACTTCGACCGCGAGCGTCATCGCGCGACGGTGTCCGACGTCGACGACCTGCGCGGTCGGGCTCAAGAACGACGCGACGGCCTCGAGCGGGCGCACCGTGGCGGACAGGCCGATGCGCTGCGGGCGCCGATTGCCAGCGCGCGTCACGAGCTCGTCGAGCCGTGCGAGGCTCAGCGCGAGGTGCGCGCCGCGTTTGTCGGCGGCCATCGCATGGATCTCGTCGACGATCACGGTGCGGACGTTCGCGAACAGCGCGCGCGAGCGCTCCGCCGTCAGCAGGATGAAGAGCGACTCGGGCGTCGTGACGAGCACGTGCGGCGGCGTGCGCAGCATCTTCGCGCGCTCTGCCTGCGTCGTGTCGCCCGTGCGCGTCGCCGTGCGAATCGTCGCGAGCGGAATGCCGCGCTCGACCGCACGGAGCGTCAGCTCGGCGAGCGGCGTCTCGAGGTTCTTGCGGATGTCGTTCGTGAGCGCTTTGAGCGGCGACACGTAGACGGCGAACGTCTCGTCCGGCAGCTCGCCCTCGGCTGCGCGGCGGACGAGGTCGTCCAGGCACAGCGTGAACGCGGCGAGCGTCTTCCCGGACCCGGTCGGCGCCGACACCAGCACGTCGCGGCCGGCGCGAATCAGCGGCCAGCCTTGGACTTGCGGCTCGGTCGGCTCGCCGTACCGATCGGCGAACCAATCGGCGACGAGCGGGTGAAACGCGCTTAGCACGGTCCTTTCTTCAACACCGCGGCCGGCGATCCGTATTCAACGCCGCGCGATGGGCGCGAAGCACGCACGCGGTCGTCAGCCGGTCACCGCATACGGCCGTACGAAGCACGGCCCCGAACCTTTCCCGGTCTTCGCGAACCTGGGGTAGAGCCCGAACAATCGGCGTACCTCGCGCGGCGTCAACGCATTCGACACGGTCAGAAGCCGCGTGTCGGTGAACTGGACGAAGACCTGTCCCCGATCGTTCGTGTAGACGTATCCGACGACGGGGCCGTCGGCATTCGTCGCGGCGTCCGACGAACGGTGAGTGCCGGGGGCGCGGCCGAGATCGTACAAATAATCGATGTCGACCACGATGTGCCGGTCCTGGTCGAGCGGCATGTTCGCGCCGATCGCCATGCCGCGGCGCCCGGTTGGACACCGCGCGCCCGACGTCGCGGGGATCGCCGCCATCGCGCGAGCAGGGTGCACCGCGGGCGTGGTGGCGCCGGCGCCACCCGCCATCGCGAGAACCACGATCGCGAGCGTCGGCGAGATGGCCGCGAACAACCGCATCGTGCGGACGACGTTCCATGCGGGCACGTCGCGGCCATCCAATCGCGTTCGCACCCGCCGCGAAGTCGCTCGGCACGCGGTGGACGAAGGGAAGGCGCGATGACTCCGCATCGAGCGCGCGCTTTCGTCGCCGCGACCGCGCTGGCGCTGGCCGTGCCGTTCACGGCACGCGCGCAAGGCTTGCCGCCTCCTCCGCCGCCGCCGGTTCCGCCATCGCTCACGCCCGCCCCCTCTGCGACGGCGGTGCCGGGGCAAACGACGCCCGCGCCGTTTCCGAGCCCGTCGCCGTTCGGGTCGCCGGGCGCGCCGATCAGAGTCGACCGCGCGCGCGTCGGCGTCGTCCCGGGCGCGTCCGTCGTCGTGCACGTGAACGGCGGCAGCGGACCGCTGACGATCGTGCCGTCGTTCAGCGGCGTCGACGCCACGTTCGATCCGGTCACGCGGACGCTGACGCTCGCCGGCGTCGCGTTCGGCCGCGGAACCGTCACGATCGCGGACGCGGCGGGCGAGAACGCGATCGTCAACGTGCTCGTCGGACCGCCCGCCGGCGCGGTGCCCCCCGACGTCGGAACCGTTGCGCTCGCGAACGGCGCGACGCCCCAGTTCGTCGCGTCTCGCCTGCAGGCGGCGATCGCGTCCGCGGCACAGCTGCAGCCCGGTGCGACGGTGAGCGTCACCGCGGTGCACCTGCTGCAGCAGAACGATGCGGTGTATCCCGGCCATCGCGCGCCGCTCGGACCACTGCACGCGGGGGACACCGCGCTCGTCACCGCGTCCGTCACGCTGCACGGCAACGATCAGACCGTCGACGTGACCGGATCGACCACCGCACACGTGACCGTCGCATCGTTGCCTCCCATCGAACCGCTCCTGCTGTTCTACAGCGACGATCCCGAGTCGCTCGGCCCGCTCGACGACGGCGTGCTGTTCCGCGACGCGATCGACGCGACGCGCGTCGCTCGCGTGTACGCGTACCACGTCTCGGTCGCGGGAATCCGGCGACAGATCTACCTCGCGTTCGCGCCGTCAGCGGGCGCCGCCGGCGTCACACACGTCCAGGTCCTGGGCGCCGCGGCGGGACCGTCGGACGCGTTTCCGTACGTCGGCCACGTGTCGACGCTACGATATCTGCTGGAGCATGCGACGCAGGAGAGCTACGTCGCGACGATCGCCCCGGGCGCGCCGTCGATCCTCGCGCTCGGCGCCGGCCCGATGCTGCCCGCGCAGCTCACCGCGGCGATCTACGACGTGCGCGTGCTCGACGGGCCCGCCGTCGACGTATCGGTCGTCGCGGCCAGCAACGGCGCCGATCCGACGCAGTTGCTCACACAGCCCGAGCATCCCAGCGACGGACACTTCCGCCGCGGCGAGTTCTCGCTCGCGAACGTTGCGCCGATCGCGCTGAGCTTCGCGGCCGGCGGTCCCGAGCCGCAGCCGTTCGCCGTCGGCGCGCGCTACGCGGCGAACGGCGAGCCGTACTTTCCGAACCTGCGAGCGGACGTCGTCGCGCAAGGCGGGCAGCGTGCGCCACTCGCAGGCGATTACGGCGTGCTGCGCACCGTGCAGCTGCAGCTCGCGAACCCGACTGCGGTGCCGCAGAACGTGTATCTCTACGAGACGCCCGGCGCGAACGGCGGCGTGACGACGACCATGTGGTTCACCGGCGACGCCGCTCCGACCGAGGTGAAGTGCGTCAGCGATCCGTCGCAGCGGTACCTCGTGAAAGGATGGGGGCTCGCGCCGGGCCAGTCGCTGACCGTCACCGGCCAGTACATGACGGACGGCACGTCGTTCTATCCGCTGCTGTTCGGCCTGACGACGACGCCCCCGCACGATCCGCCGATCAACGCGTGCGGGCCGAAGCCCGGCGTGTAAGGCCTACGCGCGAGCCGCGCTTCTCGACAGCACCCGTCGCGCGCGCTCCGTCGCCGCGCGGAGCGCGCTCGACAGCGCGGCTCGGCGCGAGAGCGCGGGCGGCGCATCGTCCGTGAGCGGCGTCGTGTCGGCGCTCGCGAGCGCGCGCACGGCGGGCGTCGCGTCGATCGTGCGCTTCGACGCGTACGCCAGCTGGTTCGCCGGATAGCGATCGAGCGCGTACCGGTAATTCACCATCACGCCGAACGACTGCTCGAGACCGCGCGGCGTCGTGTCGGCGAGCCAGTCGATGCGTTCGATCAGCGCGCCGTTCGCGATGTGGAAGCGCTCGACGGGGTCGCACGGCGTTCCGTCGTCGCGCTTGGCGTCGAGCAGGTAGCGAGCGGCCAGACGCATCACGGGCTCGCGCAGCGCGCTCGAGGCGAGCGCATCGCGCTGCCAACCCGGAGAGGCCAACGCCGATCGGACGGGCTCGGCGACGCGTTCGCCGAGCCCGCGCAGCCATGCCGCGAACCCGGAGACGGGCGATAGCGTCGCAAACGCGCGAACGCGCGGCAGTTCTGCTTGGAGCGCCTCGACGGCGTGTTTGATCAGCGTGTTGCCGAACGGCACGCCCGTGAGCCCCGGCTCGCAGTTCGAGATCGAGTAGAACGTCGCGTTGCGCGCCGACGCGGCATCGACGCGCGGCGCGTCCTTGTTCAGGATCGCGCGAATCGACGAGGGCAGATCGTCGGTCAGCGCGACCTCGGTGAACGCGAGCGGCGTCCCGGGCAACGCGGGATGAAAGAACGCGTAGACGCGCCGGTCCTCGTCGAGCCGGTCTTTCAGGTCGAACCAGCCGCGCACGGCATGAACCGCCTCCGAGCGCGCGAGACGTTCGAGCAGCGACGCGGAGTCGGACCACGTCAACCGGCGAAGCTCGAGCGCGCCGGCGTCGAGCCGGCTCGCGAGGAACTCGCGCAAGGCCTCATCGAGCGCCGCGAGCTCGGCGGCCTCGGGACGCGACGCGATGAGCGACCGCACCGCGGCACGCAGATCGACGACGAATCGCAGGTCGCCCGGCGGCGAGGCGAGGTGGCGCAGCACGTGATCGCGTGCGGGTTCGAGCGTGCGACGCAGCTGCGCGATCGCGGCACGGCGGTTCGAGGGGTCCGAATCGCGCACGCGTTCCAGGTCGCGGTCGACGGCCGCGTCGTCGGCGGCGAGCCCGTCGAGCAGGCGCAGGAAGCGCAGCAGCTCGTCCGGCGTCGCAACGGCGACGGTCGAACGCACCGTGCGAACGTGCTCGCGCGCTCCGAGCTCGCCGACGGGCAAGTTTCGAAGCGCCTCGATCGCGCGTTCGACCAACGTCGCACGAGCCGGCATGATACCTATTGTACCGCGCCGGTACATCCGAAGTTGCCGACTGATCAAGGCTTTACGAGCGGACTCCCCCGGGGTTAACCGCTTCCGGGCGGGGGTATCGGTGCGGCATGTGGCCGCTGTTGCGTCAGTTGGAGGGGCGCGATAAGCTCGCGCTCGGAGCCGCCTCGCAGTCCAAGAAGACCGCGGAGCTTACGCCGCGCACGGCGAGCGCCGACCGCGTCGTCAAATCGATCTGCCCGTACTGCGCGGTCGGATGCGGTCAGCGCGTGTACGTCAAGGACGAGCGCGTCGTGCACGTCGAGGGCGACCCGGACTCGCCGATCTCGCGCGGGCGGCTCTGTCCGAAAGGCTCGGCGAGCCGCACGTTGAGCGAAAGCCCGGTGCGCGAGTACGAGGTCAAGTACCGCCGGCCGTTCTCCACGCAGTGGGAGTCGCTCGGCCTCGAACGCGCGCTGGACATGATCGCCGACCGCGTCATCGCGACGCGCGCGCAAACGTGGGAGACCGCCGACGACAAAGGCCAGCCGCTGAACCGAACGATGGGGATC
>Ga0213875_10001353_pt1 | contig 16133 bp, 13 predicted proteins | sample BarmaccomBMRX_R8_FD_160105 | JGI IMG/M metagenome (GOLD analysis project Ga0213875, IMG submission 160105) | Root-associated microbial communities from Barbacenia macrantha in rupestrian grasslands, the National Park of Serra do Cipo, Brazil - RX_R8 | ecosystem: Host-associated > Plants > Roots... | reverse complement strand
AACCGAACGGCACCTGAGGGGCAACCTGGCATCATGAAGAGGGAGGCCGGCGATATTGCCGAAAGCATTACCTAGGCGCAGGCGGCTATCTCTCCCGCGATGGCCGCATGGTTTACGTCCGGGCAACTCCGGCGAGCCGGCCGCCTCGCGGGTGTACCCAGCGCGGCGAGCGCCGCCCGCCCGCCGGCATTTCCCGCGGCGCCGCCGGTCATTGCCGTGCCAGCGTCAGGACTCCGCGTGCTCCCAGGAGCGCACCGCGTCCCGGAACTGCCGCGCGGCGTCCCGCAGCGCGGTCTCGGGGTCGATTCCCGCCTCTCGCGCCCTGGCCACCAGCACGAACAGCTCCCGGCCGATCATCGCGCTCTCGGCGCCGGGCGCCGGCGGGACGTCGCCATCGAGCCGGGCCAGCCCGGCCGGCGCGCCGGCCCGCTGCGCCCGGCGCTGCAGCTGAGCCGCCAGCGAGAGCGCGGGCTGCCCGAACGGCACACCGTCCAGCGCCGACGGGGCAGCCTGGTCCGCGGCGGCACCCAGCCGCTCCGCCTTGAGCCGCTTTTCTTCCCGCTTGATCGCGTCCCAGTTGCCCTGCACCTCATCGGCACCGGACACGGTCACGCCGCCGAATACGTGCGGATGCCGCCGCACCAGCTTGGTCACGATCGCGTCGGCGACGTCGTCGGCCGTGAACGCGGTGCCGTCGGTTCGCTCGGCCGCGACACGAGCGTGGAATGCGACCTGCAGCAGCACGTCGCCCAGCTCCTCGCAGAACGCCTGCGGGTCACCGGACTCCAGCGCCTCGAGAGCCTCGTAGGTCTCCTCGAGCAGGTGTGGGGCCAGGGACTCGTGGGTCTGCCGGGCGTCCCACGGGCACTCGGTCCGCAGCCGGTCCATCGCCTGCACCAGGTCGATCAGCCGGGCCCCGGCCGGGTCGGCCGAGCCGGCCATGAGCCGGACCTGGCCCGGGCCGAGCAGACGGGCGAGCTCGCGGATCAGGTCCGCGCCGGCCAGGCCGGGGCGGACGGGCTGCCCGGCCGCGGTGATGCCGCCCTCCGGCGGGGCCAGCCAGACGACGTCCCCGGCTGGTGCCGGTTCCGGGCCGGCCGCCGCGGCCAGCCAGCGGGCCACCGCCGCGGCGGTCTCCGGACCACCGTCCCCGGCCGGCGGCTCGGCCGTGGTGTAGCCGATCCCGGCCTCCTCCAGCGCGGGCAGCTGGGCGTGCCCCAGCGGGGCGAGCACCAGGGCAGCCGAACGCAGCGCCTGCCAGGCCTGCCAGCTGAGCAACCCCGGCGCTACCCGTGGGCTGGTGGCCAGGATGATCAGCAAGCCGGCGCGGCCCCCGCGGTCGAGGAGGCCTTGACCGCTCCCTCAGCCCGGAACACCGTGGCCGGCGCGGCCACGACCTCGTACGAGGAGTAGTTCAGCCGGCCGTACTGCGGGTTGATCTGGATGTTCAGCGACTTGGCCGCCTGGCACTGGGCGCGGTTGAGCTGGTTGGTGGCGTCGGTCTGCTGCTGGGTGGTGCTGGGCAGCGTGCCGCCGTTGGCGCGGGTGGCGAACTGCGTCTCGATCGCCTGGTACCGGCCCAGCTCGGCGGACTTGTTCGGCGGGATGCCGTTGGCCGCCATGATCAGCGGCAGGGTGATGTTCTGCACGCCCGCCTGCTGCGCCTCGGACTTGGCGGTCGCGTAGATCTCGGCGAGAGCCTGCTGGGCCTGGCTGGTCGAGACCGTGATGCCGTTGCGCTGGGCCAGCTGCTCGGTGATCTGGAACTTGACCAGCCAGCCCAGCGTCTCCTGCGTCTCCTGCGTCTGGTTCAGCGAGATGACGCTGGGGTACTGCTTGACGGTCTGGCTCAGGTTGGTGACCTCGGTGTCGAGGTTCGCGATGGTGATCCGCTGGTTGCCCACGACGGCCGCGGAGCCGAACTTGACCGTGCCGCACCCGGCCACGAGCAGGCCAGCGCCGACCGCGACGGCGGACACCTGGACCAGCCTGCGGAGCCGCTTGCCCTTTACCAGCAGCGCGCCCTGCTCTGTCATCTTCGCCCTCTCACACTTCGACACCTCACACGGCCGGATCGGCGAGCACCGACCGGATGACCTCGCCGCACCAGGACAGCAGCGCGGTATCCCGCAGCGGCTGCCCGCCGATCACAGTATTACCTTGCGGCTGCCCGCCGCGGGGGGCCTTGGGCACCGGTACGAGCATCGTACGCACCGCCGGTTTGAGGATCGTCTTCGGGTACAGCCGCTGGACCCGGACCTGCCTGGAGTCCGGCAGCTCGACCGGCGCGAACCGGATGTGCTGGCCGGCCGCGGTGATGTCGGTGAGCCCGGCCCGCCGGGCCGTGGTCCGCAGCCGCGCCACCTCGAGCAGGTTGAGCACCGGCTCGGGCGGCTCGCCGTACCGGTCGGACAGCTCCTCGTGGGTCGCGGCGATGTCGGCCTCGGAGTCGATGGCCGCGATCCTCGTGTACGCCTCCAGCCGGAGCCGCTCCCCGGGCACGTAGTCGTGCGGGATGTGGGCGTTGACCGGCAGCTCCACCCGGACCTCGGGCTTCTCCGCCGGGCCGTCGCCCTTGAGCTCGCTGACCGCCTCGCCGATCATCCGCACGTACAGGTCGAACCCGACCCCGGCGATGTGCCCGGACTGCTCGCCGCCGAGCAGGTTGCCGGCGCCACGGATCTCCAGGTCCTTCATGGCCACGTACATGCCCGCGCCCACCTCGGTGTGCTGGGCCACGGTGGCCAGCCGCTCGTGCGCGGTCTCGGTCAGCGACCGCTCCGGGGGATACAGGAAATAGGCGTAGGCCCGTTCGCTGCCGCGGCCGACCCGGCCCCGGAGCTGGTGCAGCTGGGACAGCCCGTACATATCGGCGCGGTCGATGATCAGGGTGTTGGCGTTGGGGATGTCCAGGCCGGACTCGACGATCGTGGTGGCCACCAGCACGTCGTAGTTCCGTTCCCAGAAGTCGACCATGATCTTTTCCAGCTCATGCTCGTTCATCTGCCCGTGCGCCACGCCGATCCGCGCCTCCGGCACCAGCTCGGCCAGCTGCGCGGCCACCTTGCGGATCGAGCTGACCCGGTTGTGCACGTAGAAGACCTGGCCGTCGCGCAGCAGCTCGCGCCGGACCGCCGCGGCCACCTGCTTGTCGTCGTAGGCACCGACGAAGGTGAGCACCGGATGCCGTTCCTCCGGCGGGGTCAGGATCGTGGACATCTCCCGGATCCCGGCCACCCCCATCTCCAGCGTGCGCGGGATCGGGGTGGCCGACATGCCCAGCACGTCCACCTCGGTGCGCAGCCGCTTGAGGTACTCCTTGTGCTCGACCCCGAACCGCTGCTCCTCATCGATGATCACCAGCCCGAGCCGGGCGAACCTGGTCTCCGCCGACAGCAGCTTGTGCGTGCCGATGACCACGTCCACCGAGCCGTCGGCCAGCCCGCGCAGGGTCTCGGCGGTCTCCGCGCTGCCCTGGAACCGGGACAGCGGCCTGACCGTGACCGGGAACGGCGCGTAGCGCTCGGAGAAGGTGGAGAAGTGCTGCTGGACCAGCAGCGTGGTCGGCACGAGCACGGCGACCTGCTTGCCGTCCTGGACCGCCTTGAACGCCGCCCGCACCGCGATCTCGGTCTTGCCGTAGCCGACGTCGCCGCAGATCAGCCGGTCCATCGGCACCGGCCGCTCCATGTCCCGCTTGACCTCGTCGATGGCGCCGAGCTGGTCCGGCGTCTCGACGTAGGGGAACGCGTCCTCCAGCTCGCGCTGCCACGGGGTGTCCGGGCCGTACGCGTACCCCGGCGAGGCCATCCGGGCCGAGTACAGCCGGATCAGCTCGGAGGCGATCTGCCGGACGGCCTTGCGGGCCCGGCCCTTGGCCTTGGCCCAGTCGGCCCCGCCGAGCCGGTGCAACGCGGGCGCCTCGCCGCCGGAGTACCGGGTCACCTCGTCCAGCTGGTCGGTGGGTACGTAGAGCCGGTCCGGCGGCTGCCCGCGCCGGGCCGGCGCGTACTCGATGACCAGGTACTCGCGGGTGGCACCGGCCGCGGTCCGCGACGTCATCTCCATGTACCGGCCGACGCCGTGCTGCTCGTGCACCACGAAGTCGCCCGCCTTGAGCTGCAGCGGGTCCACCCCGCCGCGACGGCGGCTCGGCATCCGCCGCATGTCCCTGGTGGTGGGCAGCCCGGCCGCGTGCCCGGCCAGGTCGCTCTCGGTCAGCAGGGCCAGCCGCAGCCCCGGCCAGATGAAACCGTTCTCCAGCCGCGCCGTGGTCACGTACGGGACGCCGGGCTCGGGCGGGGAATCCGGGTCGGTCAGCCGGGCCCCGATGCCCTCGCCGCGGAGCATCTCGGCCAGCCGGTGGGCCGGCCCGTGGCCCTCGGTGACCAGCACGACCCGCCAGCCGTCGGCCAGCCAGTGACGGACGTCGGCGATCATGCGGGTGGTGTCGCCGCGATAGGCCGGCGCCAGCGAGGCATTGATCCGGAACGAGTTGCCTTCGTCCCCTCCCGTGATCGGCGCGCCCGTCTCCGCGTCGTCTTCGCCGCCCTCGGTGACCCCGAACGGCGCCACCGTCCACCATGGCAGGCCGAGCGAGGCCGCCGCCTCGCGGACGTGCGCGATCGGCTGAAACGCGGCCGCGCCCAGGTCGACCGGGGCCTCGCCGCCCGCCGCGGCGTTGACCCAGGACGCCTCCAGGAACTCCTGGCTGGTGCTGACCAGCTCCTGCGCCCGCGCGCGGACCCGCTCGGGGTCGCAGAGCAGCACCAGGCCGCCCTTGGGGACGTAGTCGACCAGCAGCTCCATCCGCTCGGCGAGCACCGGCGCGAACGCCTCCATGCCCTCGACCGCGATGCCCTCGGCCAGCTTGCCCAGGGTGTCGGCCAGTTCGGGGTGGTCGTCGGCCAGCACCTTGGCCCGCTCCCGGACCGCCGGGGTGAGCAGCAGCTCACGGCACGGCGGCGCCCACAGGCCGCGCTCGGCCGGGCCGATGCTGCGCTGGTCGGCTACCTTGAAGTAGCGGATCTCCTCGACCTGGTCGCCGAAGAACTCCACCCGCAGCGGGTGCTCCTCGGTCGGCGGGAACACGTCCACGATGCCGCCGCGCACCGCGATCTCGCCGCGGCTGCCGATCAGGTCGACCCGGGAGTAGCCGATCTCGACCAGCCGGACCAGCAGGTCGTCGAGCTCGCAGGTGTCGCCGGGGTGCAAGGTAACGGGTTCCAGGTCGCCGAGCCCGGCCACCATCGGCTGCAGCAGGCTGCGGGCCGGGGCCACCACGACGGAGAGCGGCCCGTCCGGCTCGCCCTCGGCGCGAGGGTGGGCCAGCCGCCGGAGCACGGCGATCCGCTGGCCGACGGTGTCCGAGCGCGGCGAGAGCCGCTCGTGCGGCAGCGTCTCCCAGCCCGGGAAGCAGGCCACGCTGTTGCCGGGGAGAAAGGAGCCGAGCGCGCAGGCCAGGTCGTCGGCCTCACGGGCCGTCGCGGTCACCGCGAGGACGAACCCACGGCCGTCCGGGGTGGAAGCAGCGGTCCCGAGCGCGCCACGAGACAGCGCGGCGGCCAGCACCGGGCGCAGCGTCGGCGGCGCGACCAGGTCTTCGCCGGGTGCGCCGATGCCATCGCCGGGGGCGGCCGCGCGCGTGGCCAGCCCGCTCAGGCGCGGGTCGTCGTCGAGAATGGTGAGCAGTCCTGCGAGGCTCATGATGTCCCTGTGATAGCCGTTCGTCCCATGTCCTGGCTGCGGCGGACCCGATGCGGGAAATGGAGGCTGGTCCGGGCAGCACAAATCGGCCGGGTTTTGGCTAACCCGGCGCGTTGCGGAACACCTTTATTCTACGCGCTCCCGCGCGCGACCCGCCGGCCAGCCACCGGGCATACGGCACGCTCATGACGAGTCCGGCCGGCGATTCGTCCCCGGTCCCGCTCCGGATACGACGCCAGTTCCGTATCGTTGACAACACGGACACGCCGTCGTCGTACGTGTCGCGGCGGCTCGCTGGCGACCCCCGCCAGCAGTTCACGGTCGGAGGCCCAGCTGACTGATCAACTACCGCCAGGGTTGCCCGCAGAACCCGGCCTGCCCGCGGAGCCCGGCTTGCCCGCGGAACTGGCGGACTGGCCCGCGTGCACGCTCAGCGAGGCGCAGCAGGGCGACCTGGAGCTGCTTACCTCGGGAGCGCTCGCGCCGCTGCGCGGGTACCTGGACGCCGCCGATCTGGCCGCCGTGGCCGAACGCGGGACGCTGGCCGACGGCACCCCCTGGCCGGTGCCGGTCACCCTGACCGTGCCCGCCCGGGTGCTCCCGGACGGCGCCACCCACCTGGTCCTGCAGGACGAGGAGGGCTCACCGCTGGCGGTGCTGGCGGTGACCGAGCGCCGCGGCCCGCACACCCCGGTGGACGCGGATGGCCCGGCAGCCCCCGGCCCGGATGCCCTGATCGGCCTGGCCGGGCCGGTCACCGCGCTGCGCCCGCCCGAGCACGGCCCGTTCCGGGCGCTGCGGCGGCGGCCCGAGGAGATCCGCTCCGGGCTGTCCGGCGCCCCCGTCCTGGGCTACGCGACCCGGCGCCCGCTGAACCAGCGGCACATCGGCCAGCTGCGGCACTACGCGGGCCAGCTGAACGCGCGCCTGCTCGTGCTGCCGCTGGTGGCCGGGCCGGCCGAGGTCGTGACCCGGCCCGAGGCGCTGGTCCGTGCGGTCCTGGCCGCCCAGCAGCACCTGCCGGCCGGCACCACGGTAATCCCGGTGCCGCTGGCACCGCGGCAGGCCGGCCCCGAGGCCGACCTGCGCGCGCAGGCGATCGTGGCCGCCGCCTACGGCGCCACCCACCTGCTGGCCGACATCCCCGCGGCGGCCGGGCTGCCGGCCGCGCCGCGCAGCGGCACGCTGACCCTGCCCGGGGTACCGATCCCGGTGATCAGCGCCGGGGAGTGGGCCTACGACCCGCGCCCGGAGGTCTGGCGGCCGCTCTCGCTGATCGAGCCCGGTGCCGAGCAGGGCGAGCTGACCGACTCCGAGCTCGGCGCGCGGCTCGACGCGGGCGCCGAGATACCGTCCTGGTTCACCCCGCCGGCCGTGGCCCGGGAGCTGCGCCGGGCCCGGCCACCCCGGTCCGAGCGCGGGCTGACCGTCTTCTTTACCGGCCTGTCCGGGTCCGGGAAGTCGACCGTCGCCCGCGGGCTGGCCGAGGCGCTCACCGAGCGGGGCGACCGGACCGTGTCGCTGCTGGACGGCGACCAGGTCCGGCACCTGCTGTCGGCCGGCCTGACCTTCTCCCGGGCCGACCGCGACCTGAACATCGCCCGGATCGGGTACGTGGCGGCCGAGGTGGCCCGGCACGGCGGCATCGCCATCTGCGCGCCGATCGCCCCCTACGCGCAGGCCCGTGCGGCCGCCCGCGAGCTGGTCAGCCGGACCGGCGACTTCCTGCTGGTCTGGGTGTCCACCCCGGTGGATGTCTGCGCCGCGCGTGACCGCAAGGGCCTGTACGCCAAGGCCCGGGCCGGCCTGATCCAGGGCTTTACCGGGGTGTCCGACCCTTACGAAGAGCCGCGCGACGCCGACCTGGTGCTGGACACTTCGGCCATGACCCGGGCGCAGGCGGTCGACGCGGTGCTCGAGCTGCTGGTCCAGGGGGGCTGGCTCAGTCCCGAGCCGGGCCGCCCCGGCGAGCCGGGCCCGGGCGGCCCCACGGGCGCCGGCCCGGACGGAAGCCAGCCGGGCCGGGCGGGTCCGGAGCGGCCAAGGCCGGACCAGCCGGGAGCGGGGACGCATCATTCCGGACCGGTGCTCCGGCTGGGACCCGCGATCCGGCGGCTCTAGCGGGGCTGGCGCGCGGCTCGTTCGGCCCCGTGCTCTGCCCGGCTTCTGCTCTGTCCGGCTTGACCTCTGGCCGGGCTAGACGTCAGTCCTCGTCCTCGGCGCGGGCGCCTTCCTCGAGCCGGGCCCGGAACCCCGCGCCACGGGCGCGGCCACCACGCAGCCGGTTCGCCAGCGCCCCGGACATGACGTCCCGCTGCCTGGACAGCAGGATGAAGCTGGCCAGCGCGCTCACGCCGAACGCCAGCACGAGCAGCAGGAAGCCCCGGGCGCCGGCTAGGTACAGCAGGACCATGGCCACCACGAGCAGCAGGATCCGGGCCGAGGTGTAGGCGAGTGTGGTACGCATGACGCTCCCAGCATAGAAGCTGCCGTGGCCGCGCGTGCCGCCGGTCAGCCGGCCGGGCTGCCCAGCACGGTCGCCAGCAGCTCTGGGTCGATGTTGCCGCCGGACAGCACCGCCACCGGCGTGCGGGCCGGGGACAGCTCATCGTGGCGGAACAGCCACGCGGCCGCGGCCGCCGCCCCGCCCGGCTCGGCCACCAGCCGGACCTCGCGGGCCAGCAGCCGGACCGCGGCCAGCAGCTGCGCCTCGGTGACCGTCACGATGTCGCTGACCAGCTCGCGGATGTGCGCGAACGGGAGCACGCCGACCTGTTCCACCCGCAGCGCGTCGGCCGCGGTCCGCTGCACGCCGGCGGCCGGCCAGGCGACCCGCTCCCCTCGCTGCAGCGATTCGCGGGCGTCCGCCGCCAGCTCCGGCTCGACACCTACCACCCGCGCCGCCGGGCACAGCGCCTTGACCGCCGCCGCGACGCCCGCGATCAGCCCGCCGCCGCTGACCGGCACCAGCACCAGGTCGGCCTCTGGGCAGTCGGCCGCGATCTCCAGGCCGACCGTGCCCTGCCCGGCGATGACCGACCGGTCGTCGAAGGGCGGGACGATCACGTACCCGTGCCGGGCGGCCAGCTCCTGGGTGGCCTCGAGCCGGGCCGCCAGGGTGGGCTCCACCAGGACGAGCTCGGCGCCGTAGTACTCGATCGCCTCGGTCTTGACCTTCGGCGCCGTCCGTGGGACCACCACCACCGCGCGCACGCCGAGCAGCGCGGCCGCGTAGGCCACGGCGTGGCCGTGGTTCCCGCTGGAGTGCGCGATCACCCCGTGTGCCCGGGCGGCCTGCTCGCTCGCCATGATCGCGGTGTAGGCGCCGCGCAGCTTGAACGCACCGGTCGGCTGCAGCGATTCCGGCTTGAGCAGCAGCCGTGGCTCGCGCCGGGCCCAGGGCACCAGCGGGGTGCAAACCGCCACCGGCTCCAGCCAGCGCGCCGCGGCGCGGATCTCGGCCAGCCCGACCAGGTCACCCGGGGCGATGTTCATTTCCCTCGGCTTCTCACAGTGTTCCGTAGCGTAACTCCTGTCACACGGTGTGTCTGTCGTCAGTATGGTGAAACCTCACCCTCGGATGTAACTCCTGCTAACCGGCGCGGACGTTACGAAAGGTGACACGGAAGCTACTTCTGGGACGCCCCGGCGTCCGCGAAACACCGGGCTAATTTCCAGAAATCTAGGTAGAAAGTACACGTACAGCGCCAAACTAGAGGGACATCTGACCGAGGCTCACAGGGAGACAGTCGGAGGAGTTTATTCGTGGACGGCAACAACGAGCGCCTACTCACACCGGGAGAGGTAGCCGCATTGTTCCGGGTGGATCCGAAGACCGTCACCCGGTGGGCGGCCTCCGGGCGCATCACCAGCATCCGCACACCGGGGGGACATCGCCGTTTCCGCGAGTCCGAGGTGCGCGCGCTGCTGCGCGGCGACAGCGAACCATCAACGACGGGTCACTCGGTGGCCTGACCGCTCGCCGGGCCGGTTTGCCCAGCCGGCCTCGGAGGAGGCCTGTTCGTAACTGGGGGGCTCGAGGGGGAGTCAGGGAACCGCCCGGCGGATCGCCGGGCGTCTTCGGTTTCCGGAGCAATCTGATTTCGGGCCAATCTGATCTCGGGCCGGTCATTGCTGGCCGGGTGCTGGCGTCGATCGGCTACCGCTGCCCGGTCGGCTATGGCTTCTCGGCTGGACGGCTACGGCTCGTCGCGATCAGTGGCGTCCGGCCAGGTACTGCCGCCGTCGAGCCGGGCGAACTCCAGGAATTCCCGGCGCAGCGCCTCGTCGTCCTGCCGCCACCGCTCCCGGCGCTGCTCGGCCTCTTCCGGCGTCAGTGCCTGGGCGGCCAGCCGGGCGTAGTCCGCGTCCTGCGGGCCGATCTCCACGTAGACGTCACCGAGGATGCGCCCGTCATGCGCTGTCGCGCTCTGCGGGACCATGAGGTTCCCGTTCGGCAATCGAATGACAAACATCGCTGATCCACACCCTAGATGCCGTAGCGGCGGTTGAAATACAGCATGACATGCAGCGCCGTCCTGGTGTTGCCGCCCAGCATGTCCACCAGCGCCGGCCGCTGCCTGGATGCGATCGCCGCGAACGCGTCGGCGAAGAACTCCTTGCGCCCCAGGCCACCGGGCTGACGGTGGAAATCACTGGCCAGATGCGGCTGGCACTGCTCGTAGAGCACGCGGAACTCGGCTGAGTCGGACTGCCACTCGCCGGCCGGGCTGTCCAGGTCGTCGAGCGCGTGCCCCACCTCGTGGCACATCACGTCCGGAGTGGGCGACGGCCGGGAGCCGACCACGATCTTGCGCTCCCCGTACGCGCCCGCGCAGGCGTCCCAGGTGGCCCGCCCGCCCGGCAGCGGGACGCCCTGGAGGCTGGTCATGTCGTCGAGGTCGGGCACTCCGCCCGGGCCGATGAAGATCGCGTCCAGGCCGGTGGCCAGGCGATCCTTGATGCGTTCGGGGAGCTCGGCGAGGCGGTCCACGGCCGCGGCCACTTCCCGCGGCGGCGGCTCCTCGGGATCCCACTGCCGCCACAGGATCTTCTCCAGCGAGCCGCAGTGCCGGCGGCCGTCCGCGAGCCCGGCGCCCGGCTGATCCAGCGCCACCGGGAAGGTAAGGGGCAGCTCGCGGCCGCCCGCGGCCCGCCGGGCCGACGCGCCGGGCCCGGCCGACTGGCGCGGGATGCCCGCGGCCACGGCGGTCAGCTCCGCGGCCGGCGGCGAGGCCAGGCTGGTCCGCACGGCCTCGGCCCACGAGCCCTGCGCCGGGCCCGCGATTGGGTGCGTGGCGGCGGGCGCGTCTTGCGGCATCGCGTTCTGCCGGGTGGCGTGCCGGGGGTCGGCTTCCGCTGGCCGTTCGCGGATCCGGGCCCGGGCTGCCCCTGTCCGGAGACCGGGCTGCGGGCCAGTGCGGGGTGTGGTGTGCGTCAGGTCAGCGGGACGGCCACCCGGTCCGGCCGGGGAACGGGAATCCCGGCTGCCACCGGAGGGCCGCTGGGCGCTACCCGCGCCGGGCCAGGGCCTGGAGCTGCGCTGGTTTCCTGGGGCGGGCCAGTCGTCCGCGGATCGAGGCCGGTCCCGCGGCTGGGGCGGGACGGCACTGGCTGGTACGGCGGCAGCTGGTACGGCGCTGGCTGGGATGGGGGCCGCCGATGCGGGGCTGGCCGAGCGCTGACCGTCGCCGAATCCCGGAGGCTGGCCACCCGGACCCAGGTACGGCGGCTCGGGGAGCCCGCGCCGCGCGCGCCTGTGCCTGCCCTGGACACCGGATGCTCCGGGGTCGTAGGCCGCCGACCTGCGGAAGCGAGTCATTCGGCGGAGGCGGTCGAACAGCCTTAGCCGCATATACCGTTCTCCTGCTCTGTCGCCCTGATGGCCAGCGTATGCCGAGTTCGCCCGGCGCGTCACCCGATGTGGTTAACGCCCGGGCCGGAGGGACACGCCACAGAGCGCAGAATTGGCCAATTTCACCACTTGCCACATATGGCGAAGACTAGGCTGCCGCCATGGTGCTGTCCGTAGCGTTGCTGGGCCTGTTCATGACGGGTTTCTGGCTGTACTGCCTGACAGACGCCGTGCTGACGCCCTCCGCCGAATGCCGGGGCCTGCCCAAGTCGGCCTGGATCGCCGTCATCATCGTGACGTTCGTCGGCGGTGCCGTGGCCTGGCTCGTCGTCCGGGCACCGGGGCGCAGCTCATCCGCGCAGTTTGTGCCGGACTCCTGGGAAGAGGAGGACGGCGGCGACGCCAGCTTTCCCGGAGCGCGATGGACAGCCGCCGACGACGCGGTAGCCCGCCACCCGGCCAGCCGGGGCTGGGTGACCAATCCCGCCCACCCCAAGGGCCCGGATGACGACCCCGAGTTCCTGCAGGCGCTCGGCCGCGCCATCCAGGGCAGGCCGGAGCCGGGCGAAATCTGACGCCCCGGTTATCCCACCCCGGCGTAGGAGTGCAGGCCGGTGATGAACGTCTGCACGACGAAGATGTTGAACGCCAGGCTGGCGAAGCCGAGCAGCTGGATGTAGTGCGCCCGGCGCCCGCGCCAGCCCGCGGTGGCCCGGGCGTGCAGGAACGCGGCGTAGAGCACCCAGGTGATGAAGGCCCAGGTCTCCACCGGGTCCCAGCCCCAGTACCGGCCCCAGGCCTGGTCCGCCCAGATAGCGCCCGCGATGACGCCGAACGTCCAGACCGGGAACCCGAACACGACGGTCCGGTAGGTGAGCCGGTCGAGCTGCTCGAGGCTGGGCAGCCTGCGCACGATCCCGTTCTCCGGTGCATCGCCGGCCGGCGTCCGCCGGCTGGTCCGGTCAACCCAGAGGTAGATCACGCCGAGTACCGCGGCGACGAAGAAGATCCCGGTGGCCAGGGTCATGGCCGTGACGTGGATGTCCAGCCAGTAGGACTGCAGCGCGGGAACCAGGTCGCCGGGCGCGGTGAAGATGAGCGTCTCGGCCAGCCCGAGCGCCACCACGATGGAGCCCATCACGAACACGCCGAGGGTCCAGGTCCGGTAGCGGAGCATGGCGTACAGGAAGAAGATCGCGGCCACGCAGGTCAGCGCCGTGACGAACTCGTACATGTTGCCCCAGGGGGCGCGGTGCACGGCGAACCCGCGGGTCACGACGGCCGTGGTGTGCGCCAGCACCCCGAGGAAGCTGAACACCACCGCGGCCTGCACCCACCGGCCGGCCTGCCGGACGGCCGCCGGCCAGGACAGCGCCAGCTCGGGCATGGACTCCGGAGCTGTGGCGGGGCGAGCGGAGCCGTCACCGGCGCCGCCATCCCCGGCCGCACTGGCCGCGCCGCCATCCCCGGTCGCACTGGCCGCGCCCACGGCAGCGAGCGCGGCGGCCCGGTCCTGGGCCTGCCGGGTACTGGCCGTGGCGGCCGCCCGTTTCGGCCGGGCGAAGGCGAAGTCACCGGCGAACGCCACCACCGAGAGGGAGTAGACGACCAGCGCTGTGATCATGAAGGCGTTACTGACGTGGCCCAGGGCGACGTTGATGGGCATGGCCCTCACTCTTCCTCGTGTTGACGGTCTGCGGCTGCCGCGGGAGCCGCGGCCTGGTCGTGGGCGGACCGGAGCTCGGCGGCCAGCGCCGCGAATTCGGCCTCGAAGCTCCCGCTGGCATCCGTGCGGGCCAGGCCGCCGACCTGGACCACGGTGTTGCGGTAGCCAGCGCCGTGGGCGCCGGGGCGGGCGCGGACGAAGACCCGACGGCGGCGGATCATGAACGACAGCACCAGCCCGGCCAGAGCGGCGATGCCGCAGACCAGGGCGGGAACCTGACCCGGGTCGTGGGTGATGGTCAGGCTGACCCACGGGACGTAACCGGAGAACGTGATGCTGCCCTGGCCGTCGGGCAGCTTCAGCGACTGGCCGGGCTGCAGCACCTGCGGGCTGGCGGTGAGCTGCTTCATGCCGCTGGTGTCCAGGTAGTAGACGGACTGCGAGGGGCCGCTGTTCATGCCCAGGTTCCCGGCGTAGGCGATCAGGCTCACCACCGGGTTGTCCGCGGCCGGGAAGACCGACTCCAGGGTGCCGCCGACGTCGACCGCGGTCGGCACGAAGACGCCGGTGAAGCCGAGCTGCTCCGGCTGGGCGCCCGACACCTTGACCACACCCTGGGACAGGAAGTTGCCCGAGGCCCCCGAGATGAACGGGGTCGGCTGGTTGTACACCACCTGGCCGCGGGCGTCCGTCACCTTGAACACCGGCGCGTAGCCGTGCCCGATCAGGTACACCTTGGCGCCGTCGATCGACAGCGGCCGGTTGACCTCGATGCGGTCGGTGCGCGCGGCCGCGCCGGGGCGCTCGGTGTAGGTCACCTGCGCGTCGAACGAGGACGGCTGGCCGCGCTGCGCCCCGGAGGCGATGTAGCTGGCGTCGAACTTGTTCAGCGTCATGGTGAACGGAGCCAGGTCGGCGTCGGTGACAAACCGGCCGGGGTAGATCTCGTCCAGGGCGCTGGCGGTATCGGCGAAGCTGGTGCCCTGGACGAGCAGCCGGTCGGCCTTGTAGCCGAACAGGCCGCCCAGCGCCACGGAGACCAGCACGCCGAGCAGGGCCAGGTGGAACAGCAGGTTGCCGGCCTCCCGCAGGTACCCCTTTTCGGCCGAGACCCAGTCCCCGCCCGGCGCCGGGCCAGCGTCATCGCGAGCGGCGCTCGCAGCGTCCGGCCTGCGGAGGCGGAAACCGTGCCCGTTCAGGACATTGGATGCCACCTCGGCCGCCTGCGCGGGCGGCAGGTCCGTGACGTACTCGGCCGAGTGCGGCAGCCGGGTCAGGAAGCGCGGCGCCCGCGGTGGCAGGGTCCGGGCCGAGCCCGCCAGCCGGAACGTGCGCGGCACGACGCAGCCGACCAGGGACGCGAACAGCAGCAGGTAGATGGCGGCGAACCAGGGCGCGGCGAAGACGTTGAACAGGCCCAGGTGGTTCAGCAGCGGCGCCAGCGTCTTGTGTGAGGTGAAGTACTGCTGGACCCCGGCCGGGTTGGTGCCCTGCTGCGGCAGCACCGATCCGGGCACGCTGCCCAGCGCCAGCAGGAACAGCAGGATCAGCGCGATCCGCATCGAGGTGAGCTGCCGCCACCCCCACTTCAGCCAGTCGGTGAGGCCGAACGTGCCGGGGTTAGCCGGCCCCGGGCCGGGCGGCGGGGCGCCGGGTTCTCCGGCCGCGGGCTCGAACAGGTCGGCCTCGGGCGCGCGTACGTCGGTCATCGGCTCACCCCGCCTTCGGCGGTCACGCTGGTCAGGATGGTGTTCAGCTCGGGATAGGTGAGGGCGCCGAACACGGCACCCGCGATGTGCCCGGTCCTGTCGACCACCAGCGTGGTCGGGGTCGCGGCGATGGGCACCGCCGAGCTGAAGTCCTGGGTAACGGCCGAGCTGGCATCGTTCACGCTGGGATAGCTGACACCAAAGCTCTGCACGAAGGCCTGGGCGCTGGCGGTGTTGTCCCGGACGTCCACGCCCAGGAACGACACCCCGGCGCGCTGGTACTGGATCGCGAGGTCGGCCAGGGTGGAGGCCTCCGAGCGGCACGGCACGCACCACGATCCCCAGAAGTTCACCACCACGACCTTCCCCCGGTAGGAGGCGAAGTTCAGCTTCGAGCCGGTCAGCGTGGTGGCGGTGAAGTCGGGGGCGGCCGGGCGGTGACCGGCCGTGTAGAGCACGGCGCTGGCGTTCCCGTCGACCTCGCTGGTGGCGCTGCTCCCGCCGGGCCACACGGTGACCAGCACCACGACCACGAGCACCCCGACGAGCGCGGCCGCCGCCACGACGACCGCGCGGCGCCGTCGTCTCAACACAGTGCGCTCAGCACGGGGTGGGTTCCTGCGATCTCCTACATGGGGTAGTACATCACTATTGTGCCGCATCGCCCTGGGTTACCTGTCTCCGGGCCGGCACGGTGTAGGCGACGCCGGTGATCCGGTCACCCGTGTACGTAAAGCTGGTCACGCTGCCGAGCGCGCATTCCCGCGAGGTCGGGCTGTGCCACAGCCGCTTGTTCTCGGCCGCCCGGCGCGCCGTCCAGATCGGCAGCTGGTGGCTGACGCAGACCGCTTCCTGCCCGGCCGCGGCCTCCCGGGCCGCCGCCATCGCGGCGAACATCCGGGCCGCGACCCGCTGGTAGGGCTCACCCCAGGACGGCCGGAACGGGTTGATCAGGTGCGGCCAGTGCGCCGGGCGCCGCAGCGACCCGTCGCCGACGCCGAACTTCAGGCCCTCGAAGTGGTTCCAGGATTCGGTCAGCCGGTCGTCCAGGACGATCTCCAGGCCGAGGCGTTCGGCCACCGGACGCGCGGTTTCCTGGGCCCGCTCGAGCGGCGAGCAGAAGAGCGCGGCCACCGGGCGGCCGGCGAAGTAGTCCGCCGCTGCGCTGGCCATCGCGCGGCCGTTCGCGGACAGGTGG
>Ga0213875_10001352_pt1 | contig 16139 bp, 11 predicted proteins | sample BarmaccomBMRX_R8_FD_160105 | JGI IMG/M metagenome (GOLD analysis project Ga0213875, IMG submission 160105) | Root-associated microbial communities from Barbacenia macrantha in rupestrian grasslands, the National Park of Serra do Cipo, Brazil - RX_R8 | ecosystem: Host-associated > Plants > Roots... | reverse complement strand
TGGCGCAGACCGACAGCTATTTCCTGAAGACGAAGGCGATTGTCGGTCGGTTCGGCGATCGCCGCGCGACTTACGCGGTCTTCATGCGGCGCCCGGTCGTCTTCACGCCGCGCTTGGCCGTCGAATTTCTTGAGGGGATGGCGGCGGCGCGCAACACCCGCTTCGAGATCGAGCCGAACTACGCCGAAGGCGACATGGTCGGCGCCGGCGAGCCGATGATGTATGTCACGGGCTCGCTCTTTCACCTCGCCGATCTCGAAACGGTGCTGTTGCAGCGGCTGGGACCCCCTTGCGTCGCCGCCTACAACGCCTATGCAATGTGCGCCGACCTGCCGAAAACCGCCTTCCTGGCGATGGATGCGCGGCACTGTGCCGGCGCCGAGATGGCCGAGATGATGGCTTACGCCGCCTCGGTCGGCTCCGCGCTGGCGAAGCGCGAGGCGGGCGCGGTCGGGTTTATCGGCAACGCGGCCGATGCGACGGCGCATTATTTCGGGCGGCAGAACGGCCTCGGCACGATGCCGCATGCGCTGATCGGCTATGCCGGCTCGACGCTGCGCGCCGCCGAAATGTTTCGCGAGGTCTTCCCGGACGAGCCGTTGACGGCGCTGGTCGATTATTTCGGGCGGGAGACGACGGATGCGCTCGAAGTCGCCCGCCGATTTCCCGAGCTCGCCGCCGCGGGTCAGCTCTCGGTGCGGATCGACACCCATGGCGGCCGGTATTGCGAGGGGCTGGATCCCGCGGGGTCCTACGCCGTCCTCGAACGGCACGCGCCGCAATCGATCCGTGGCTACCGTACGGAGCAGGAATTGCGCTACCTGGTCGGCACCGGCTGTTCGGCCGCGGCAATCTGGTGGATGCGCCAGACGCTCGACGAGGCCGGGTTCCCGCGCGTTCGGATCATCGCCAGTTCCGGCTTCGGGCCGGCGAAATGCCGGATCATGGCGGCGGCGAACGCCCCGATCGACGTCGTGGGTACCGGGTCCTACCTGCCCGATCTGTGGACCGAAACCTACGCCACCGCCGACATAATCGCCTATGACGGCGAGCCGATGGTGAAGCTCGGGCGCGAGTTCCTGCTGCGCAAGCGCTGACCGGGAGCCGGTCGCGAGCCGCTCGAAGCTGTCACGTAAGAGTCATGCTGAGGCGCCACATTAAGACAGGCGAAATACGATCGCACGGAGCGTCATGCCTGGCTTGCTCAAGGCCCTTTGCGGGCTGTTCCTCCCGATCCTAGCCATCGCGCCGGCGGCGGCGCAGACGGCGCACAACGTCATCCTGTTCGTGCCGGACGGGTTGCGTGCCGCGATGGTCGATCCGGATACCGCCCCGGCCATGGCCGCGGTGCGCGACCGGGGGGTCAATTTCGCCAATCCGCATTCGCTCTTCCCGACCTTCACGACGGCCAATGCCTCGGCCATGGCGACCGGGCACCACATCGGCGATACCGGCGATTTCAGCAACTCGATCTATACCGGGTTTCCGGTCGCCGCCGCCGACGGAAGCGTCACGCCTTTCCTCGAAAACGACCGCGTCCTCCGAGAGGTGGACGAGCATTTCGGCGGGAACTACCTCGATGAAGAGGCCATACTCGCCGCGGCGCGCGCCGCCGGCTTCGGCACGGCGGCAATCGGCAAACTTGGTCCGATTCTTATTTTCGACCACACGGAGCGCGACGGCACGACGACGATCTTCGTCGACGATTCGACAGGGACGCCGGGCGGCATTCCGTTGTCGCCCGAAGTAATCGCGGCGCTTTCCCGCGAGGGGCTGCCGACGGCCGCGCCGGGGCGTGGCGACAACGGCAAGCCGGGCGATGCGAAGACGCCGGGCACCAGGGTGGCCAACGTCACCCAGCAGAAATACTTCGCGGACGTCGCGAGCAAGGTCGTGCTGCCGATGCTCAAGACCCGCGGCGCGCCCTTTGTCATGGTGTTCTGGTCGCGCGACCCGGACGGCACGCAGCACAATCAGGGCGACAGCCTCGGCCAACTGACCCCCGGCATAAACGGGCCGACCTCGCTCGCGGCGATCCGCAACGCCGACAGCAACCTTGCCGAGTTGCAGCAAGCGCTTGCGGACCTCGGTTTGACAGACACGACGGACATCGTCATTGCGGCCGATCACGGGTTCTCGACGATCGCAAAACAGAGCGCGACCAGCATGGCGGCCCAGGCAAGTTATGCCGACGTGCCGACGGGCCAACTGCCGTATGGCTTTCTCGCCCTCGACCTCGGCGCGAGTCTGGGACTCCCGGTGTGGGACCCGGATGCGAAGAATGCGCGCGTCGCGCCGGGCACGCACCCGTTGCGCGGCGATGGCCTGATCGGCGAAAACGCCAACGATCCCGACCTCGTCGTTGCGTCGAACGGCGGCTCCGATCTCGTCTACCTGCCTAAAGGCGACAAGGCGCTGGCCGAGCGGGCCGTCGCCGCGCTCATGGCACAGGATTATGTCAGCGGCATCTTCGTCGACGATGCGCTCGGCCAAATCCCCGGTACGTTGCCGTTAAGCGCGGCGAACCTCTACGGTCGGGCGGTCACCCCGCGACCGGCGATCGCCGTCAATTTCCGCTCCTTCGACACCGGCTGCGGTCAGCCGCTGCGCTGCACCGCCGAAATCGCCGATGCCGGGCTGCAGCAGGGCCAGGGCATGCACGGCTCGTTCAGCCGAGCGGACACGGCAAATTTCATGGCCGCGATCGGCCCCGATTTCAAAGCCGGTTTTGCCGATCCGGCGCCGGTCAGCAATGCCGATATCGGCAAGACGCTGGCGCACATCCTACGGCTGACCGTACCGGACAAGGGCAAGCTGATCGGGCGGGCGATCATCGAAGCCATGCCGGCGGGCGCCATGCCCGAATTCGCGCGCGACACGATCGCCTCGGAACCGGCGCCAAACGGAATTCGCACGCTGCTCGACCTGCAGCGTGTCGGCGATGTGCGCTATTTCGATGCCGCTGGCTTCGAGGGACGAACGGTTGGGCTGTCGAGCATGACCGGGCAACGCGCCTCGGCGAAACCGTAAGCCGGCCGGGCTGCGGCCGCGGCTAGCCTCTAGGCGGAGACGGCGAGAAAGGCGCGGGCGAGACGGGTGAATTCCTCCGGCCGCTCCAGCACCGAAGCGTGGCGGGCGGGCGACAGCCAGGCGAGGCGCGCATTCGGGATATTGCTTTCGAGCCACCGCGCCGCGTCCTGGAACGCCGCGCTCTCCTGGTCGCCGCAGACGATCAGGGTCGGCGCGGCGATCCGGGGCGCAAGGGCTCGCAGATCGGCGGCGCCGAGCGCTTCGCAGGCCAGCGCGTAGCCTTCGCCGGAATCGTTCTCGAAGCAGTTTCGTACATACCGCACCGCGGCGGGGTCGCTCGCGACGAAATCGGGCGTGAACCAGACCGGCAGCAGGTTGCCGAGCAATGAGGCAACGCCTTCCGCGCGTGCCTGACGCGCCCGCACCGCCCACATCTGCCGCATCTCTTCCGTGTAGCGCGGGGTCGTATCCATCAGGATCAGCCGATCCACGCGCTCGGGATGGGCGGCCGCAAAATGCTGCGCCACGAGCCCGCCGAGCGAGATGCCCCCGAGATGTGCGCGTCCGATCGCTTCCCGATCGAACAGCTCGACCAGCATCTGCGACAGATCCTCGATGCCGTAGGGGCGCTGCGGTAACGGCGCGGCGCCGTGGCCGGGGAAATCGAGCGACATCACGGTGAAGTCACGGTCGAGATCGGCGGCAGCGATCTCCCACAGCCGGTGATCGACCCCGAGGCAATGCAGCAGGACCAACGGAGGGCCGCCGCCGCGCCGGTGCAGGCGGATCGTCTCGGCGCCGATCGACGAAGGGCTCATGCGTTTCTCCTGGCGAGGCGGCGCGCGGCGCGGCTTATGTCTCGACCCGATTGCCGTGGGGTATGCATCCTCAGTCGAACGGGCCTAGGCTAGCGCGCGGCAAAAGGCGGGGCAAATCGGCGGGGACGAGCCGTCGGGACTTTCGGGCGGGACGCGCGATGGACAGTGGCGGGGACGAGCGCGGCGAGGCGGCGGGCGGCACGGAAGCACGCGAACCCGCTCTGCCCGATCCGTCGCTTGCCGGATTGTTTCTGGGCTTCCTGACCGTCGGGCTGCTCGGCTTCGGCGGCGTTCTGCCGATCGCGCGCCGCATGATCATCGAGGACAAGCGCTGGATGACCGCGGCGGAGTTTGCCGACCTTCTCGGCCTTTGCCAGTTCCTGCCGGGCGGCAATGTCATCAACCTCTCGGTTGCGGTCGGGTTCAGCTTCCGCGGGAGCGCTGGCGCCGCCGCCGCGCTGCTGGGGCTCGTGACGATGCCCGGAGCGATCGTAATCGCGCTCGGCATCCTCTATACGCGCTTCCAGGACGATCCGCAGGTCCGGCACGTCTTTGCCGGCCTTGCGGCGACCGCAGCCGGCTTGCTGATCGCCACCGCCGTTAAGCTCGCCCTTCCCTTGCGCGACAAGCCGGTCCGCATCGGGATTGCGCTTCTCTGCTTCGGCGCCGTCGCCATCTTGCGCCTGCCGCTGGTGCCGACCCTGATCGTGTTGGCGCCGTTCAGCATGCTCGTCATCCGTCTGACGCGGGGGTGAGCGCGATGCTCGGCTCGATCGCGGCGATCTTCGGCCAATTGTCGCTGCTGGCCTTCGGCGGCGGCAACACGATCCTTCCGGAGATGCAGCGCCAAGTCGTCGAGGTGCACCGCTGGATGTCCGCGAGCGACTTCACCTCGCTGTTCGCGCTCGCTCAGGCCGCGCCCGGCCCAAATTTGATGATCGTCACCCTGCTCGGCTGGCGTCTTGCGGGGCTGCCGGGGGCGCTCGTCGCCACCTTCTGCCAATTCACGCCATCGGCGCTTGTGACGGGGCTGGCGGTCGCGGCATGGCAGCGCTTTCACACCTCTGGCTGGCGACGCTTGATTGCCGCCGGGCTGGTCCCGATCACGGTCGGGCTGGTGGCCGCCAGCGCGACCGTGATCGCGCGCAGTGCCGATAAGAGCTGGTTCTTTGCCGCCCTGACGGCGCTTGTCGCCGGTGTCACCCTGACAACACGAACGCACCCGCTATGCCTGCTCGCCTTCGGCGCCCTCTACGGCTGGTTCGGTGGCCTCTTCGCGATGTAGGACGCGGTGATGGTCCGGATAAGGCGTGGCGCTTTGAGGCTCCAGCGCTCGCGCGGACAGCGCTGCGGCAGCATTACTCCACAGCGCCCTTGCCCCCTCCGGGCTTTTCGCGCAGACGGGTCAGCTTGTAGCCGAGCGCGACATAGGGGCCGTTGCCGCGCCCGGCGACGAACTCCGCCGCGCCGATGGCATCGTGCTGCCGGCGCAGATAGGCGAGGACCTCCGAGTCGACCGGGATGCGCGCGAAATCGTGCAGCAACATCCGGCAATGCGCCGCCGCATACGGGCCGATGCCTTTGAGGCTCGTCAGGTAATCGTGGTCGAGACGGTCGGGATCGCCGCAACCCGCGGCGTCGATCACCCCGTCCCGAAGCATCCGATCTGTCGCGCCGATCAGGGTCGGGGCGCGAAAGCCGAGCTTGGCGCGCTCGCGCAGCCGGCCTTCGCCGTAACCTAGCACCTCCTCCGGCCCGGGAAACACTCCCCCGCCCGGCTCCGCGACAAGCGCCGCCGTCATCCGGCAGGTCGAGGACCAGCTCGTATTGATGGTCAGGACCGTTTTGACGAAATCCTCATAGAACGATGAGCCGCGGAGCAGGCGTCCGCCCCCGCGTTCGATCAGCGCGGCCTCATCCGCCAAATCGGTGAGCAAGGCCGCGATCGCTGCGGTGGGGTCCCATTCGGCCGAGAGCCATCGCCGCACCCGCTGCAGGACCGCCGGCATCGCCGCAGCCCCGGTACCCTCCCACTCGATCGCCACACTGCGCAGATCCGACTGGTGAACGGCGACAACGCCAGTCTCGTCGGCAAAGCGCTCGGCGCGGGACAGGCGCCCGGCCTCGGGGTCCCAACGCCATGGCTCCAGATGAGCCCAGCCGTGACCCGCTACCGTCAGCCTCAGATCGATGGGCCAAGCGAAATCGAGCCGGGCACGGCCTTTGTTCAGGGCCCCTGCTGCCGGAGGAACGCTTTCCTTCAATAAGTCTCGCGCGGCAAATCGAGATGCGGGAAGGCGGCATGGACATGCGACGGCACGACCGGCTGCGCCGCGCGGATGTAGCTCTTGTCGAGCTCGTGATAGCCGGTGACGCCGAGCAGGCCGAGACAGATGCGGATCTCGTCCTCCAGGATCTCGAACAGGCGCACGATGCCCGGGGCCCCGGCGGCGGCCAGGCCGTAGACATAAAGGCGCCCGACCGCGACCGCGTCGGCCCCGAGGATCAAGGCCTTGACGACGTCGGTGCCGCGGCTAATCCCGCCATCGACCATGATGCGGGCCCGGCCGGCGACCGCGTCGACGATCTCGGGCAATACCTCGATCGAGCCGAGCCCTTGATCGAGCTGCCGGCCGCCATGGTTCGACACATAGATGCAATCGACCCCGTGCTCGACGGCGATGATCGCGTCCTCGGCGGTAGCGATGCCCTTTAGGATCAGCGGGATCGCGAAGTTCTTCTTGAACCGCTCGATGTCGCGCCAATTCAGCTTCATCTGCCAGAGACGGCCATCCTCATTGCCCTCGACGCGCACCCGCCGGCGCTGGTGGCGCTTGGCGATGTCGCGCTCGCGCCGGCTGTAATGGTCGGTGTCGACGGTCAGCGCGAAAGCGTCGTAACCGCGGTCGATGGCGCGGCGGAAATGGTCGTCGACCCAGGCCGCGTCGCCGCGGACATAAAGCTGGAAGATCTTGAACCCGTCCCCCGCCGCCTCGGCCGTCTTCTCGAGCCCGGGGTGCGATACAGAACTCAGGATGATGCCGTTGCCAAAGGCCCTGGTCGCCTCCGCCACCGTGCCGCCGCCGCCCGGCTCAAAGGATTCAAGCGACCCGACCGGGGCGCACAGCACGGGGATGCGCAATTTCTTGCCGAACAGGCGCCGGGTGCAATCGATACTCGATACGTCCCGCAGTACGCGCGGACGGAAGGCAATGGAATCGAGCGCGGCGCGGTTGCGCGCAACGGTGGTCTCGCTCTCGGCGCCGCCGATCAGGTAATCCCAGACATTGCGGTTCAGATTAGTGCGCGCCTGCTTGACGAATTCGTGCAGGTTCTGGAAGCGGTAGCCGAGGATTTCGTCGGGCATCGGCGGGCGACCTCGCTTCTGATGGGTGACGCAGCGTAGCGAAGCACCCCCGCCGCGGCAACGGACAGCGATGGTCACATGCTCGGCACGTTGATGCGGTTATGGAGGTCGCGAACGCGGGCCGCCATGTCCCGCAAATCGACCGTCAATTTTCGAATGGCATCGACGTTTTCGGAGGCTTGGCGCAACTCCTCGAGCGCGGTCAGGTAATCCTCGTTCGTCTGCAACAACCGCAGCAAATCGACCATCTCCTTACGCGCGACATCGAGATCGGCGACCGCGTCCTCGGTGTCCTTGTCGATGCGACGCCATTCGCGAACTAGGCGATCCTTCTGCTCGGGCGCGAAATGCGTATCCTGCTGCATCTCGGCGAGTCGTCGCCGCACATGGTCGAGCGCGGTCTGCCCGAGCTGCGCCGCCGTGCCGTTGTCGGCAAGTTTCGTCAGCAACTCGGCGACCGCGTTGCGCAGCCCATCGATCTGCTGCCGAGCGGACGCCGGATCGGTGTTGGCCTTTACGCTCTCGCCGGTCTCGTCGATCCGTTTCGACAGGCTCGCGAGCCCGTCGGTAACGCCGCGAACCTCATTCGCGAGTTGGTCGCGCATTGATATCGGGTCGCTCGTGGACGTGCTCTGAGCCGCGCTCTGTGCGCCTGCGTTTCGAGGCGACGGGCTTTGAGCGCAAAGGGGGCTTGCGGTCAGCATCAAGCCGAGCGAAAGGACGATACGGCAGGCGAGCGGGGTTCGCGTCATCGAAGGTGCTCTGACGAGTTGCGGAGGCGGCCGGGCCGCTGCGGCCGAATAGAGGCGCCCGCCTTTCCGGTCAAGGCGAATCCCGCACAGCGTCGCTATCTCAGTCCCGGAAGCCCGAAGCGCTCAGTTCGGGAAGTTCGCGGCCGAACGCGCCTCGCCGCTCAGTTCCAGGATATGCATGCCGTTATTGGCGCGATCGACGATGTAGATGTAGCCGCGATCATCGACATCGACGTTGTTGGTCTGGATTACCTTCGCGCAATGTTGCGCGCCGTCATCGCGCTTGGCGCAGCGCTGGTCGCTATTGGCGGTGATCGCCGGGATATAGGAGGCGATCTCTTTCGGGTGGTAGGGGTCGCGGATGTCGACGGCGCGCAGCCCGGCATTGAAATGGGCGAAGAAAATGACGCGCTTGTAATAGATCGGCGTCATGTTCTCGTTCGAGGAGTGAGTCCCGAACCGGCCGCCGCGGCTGCAGAAATCGCCGGAGGCCTCCGGCACCCCCCAGGTCGCAACCGACACCGGGTATTTCTCGACCGTAACGTCGACAAACCACACCATCTGGCGCGGTTCCTGGCATTCATTGGCGATCTGCTCGTCCGTGATCACGACGAAATTGCGCACCTTGCCGATCTTGTCCTTGGCGAATTCGGCGATCGGCATGTCGAGCACCGGGAATGTCGTGTGCGCGCCGTTCATCGGCGACATCATGAACCGGCCGACCTCGGGAGCACGCAAATTGTCGTCCGTCGGCTCCTTCGGCCCTGTCAGCAATTTCTCGCGATCGACGATTTGGAGAATGCCGCCCTCGTTGGTGCCGTAGCCGAAATAGACCCGGTTGCGCTGCGGCCCGAGCGAAATCATCCCGTGCAGCATCGTCGGGGTCGGGCCGGCGGCGCTCGGCTCCTGCCCGGGCAGACCGAAATCGCGGATCTTCACGGGGTGCTGCGGGTCGCTCAGATCGTAGATCTGCGTCATGCGCGGCACCCGCCAACCCGGCTCGCCCGAGACGAGATAGGCGATTCCGGTGTCGCATTCCCACCAGCTCTTATGGGTGCCCTTCAGACCTTCGACGATGCGGGTCACCAGCTTGGGGTGGGCCGGGTCCGCCGTGTTCCAGATCTCATGTGCGGAATTGCCGAAGGGACGCAGCAGGTAAACCGCGCTCGGGTCGCCCTTGGGCAGGGTCTTGCCATCGCAGACCCGTACCATCTGCGCCCCGCCCGCCTCGTATAGTCCTTCCTCGCCGGGGATATGGGCAAGGTATTGCGGGTGCGCCGGGTCGGTCACGTCAACGATCGAAGTGCCGTTGAATTCTGGCTCTTCGGTCAACGGGTTGAGCGGCTTTGGCGCCGTATCGGTCCCGCCGTGATGGCCGATATAGGCGATCCAGCGGCCATTCTGCTGATGCACGAGCGGCTGGTAGGCGCTGCGCGCCTGCAGGTCGCTATACCCGACCAGCGCCATGTTCCTGGCTTCGGGTGCGGTCTGCGCCAGCACCGGAATGCTCGCCAGCATGGCGAGCGCAAGGCAACACCCGATCGCACGAAGCATGGCGCCCCCGACAGATTGGCCGCCTTTCGGCGACCGCGGATTATCCGTCAGGTCGGGAGCGAGCGGAAGAGAGTCGGCGTGACAGCGCCGGATTCACGTGTTTGCCAGGCGCTCAGGCCTCGGGCGAAGGCTCGCCGAGCAATGGCGCGATCGGCGCCAATTCGTCGGCGATGATCATCACCGAATTGTCGGTGACCGTGGAACCCGTCGTCGCATGCATGACCGAGCCCACCAGGACGGCGAACAGGACCGCCCGCAAGCGCGCCGACAAAGGCAACAGCACCGCCGACATCAGCAGGGCGGCGCAGCCGAGAAGCAGCAAGTTCGAGCCCATATCCATCGCGTTCACCTCTCGGCCCGTCATAACGGAGCAGGTGTGAACGAAGAGTAAATCGGCAACAGCTCACAACAGGAGATTGTGCTGTGCATAGAGCTGGTCCACGGACAGGCCATGGACCCCTCGGAGCAGCGCCACCGGACTGCCAAACCTGGCGTTGCCGCCCGGATCGAAAAACAGCTCGGTCCCCGCCGCGACATCGGCAGCGCCGACATAGGCCACGGGGTCACCGCTGAACCCCGTCGCGAGCTGGGAGAAGTCGCACGCGTCTCCGCCGGCTACCGCGGCGAAATCGGCAATCGATTGCGTCTGGCTCAGGGTTGAATGGGCATCCCACACGAACTCGTTGCTGCCTCCGCCGCCGCTGACGCTATCGCCGCCGCCGCCGAACACGATGACGTCGTTCCCGGAGCCGCCCTGCATGGTGTCGGTTCCGCTGCCCCCGACCAGTTCCAAGGCGTGATCGCTCTGCGACACCGCCGAGCCGTCGAGGATGTTGTCGCCGGCGCTTGCCGTGACGGTCAGTACCGGCGCGGTCATTGCGCTAAAGTTCGCGTCCGTGATCGCAACGCTGCTCCCGGCCGCGCCCAGATCGATCGCCTCGAACCCGCTCACTCCCGACAAATCGGCGGCGCCCGATCCTTGCAGTTCGAGAATGCTGGTGCCGAGACCGCCCCGCAATGCCTCGTGGCCGACATCGCTTGCGGCGGCGTACACCAGATCGGTCTCGAAGCCGCCGACAAAGCTGTCGCCAGCCTTGGCAAAAAAAGCCAATGTGGCGCCGGAGCGGTCCGCCGAAGCGTCGAGAGCATTGTCGCCGCTGTTGTCGCTGACCAGCACCTCGCCGAGCCCGGCAAAGTTGCCGGTGCCGAGCGTGACCGTCTCGCCGGCGCCATACAGGCTGATATTGGCAAATCGACCGACCGCGCCCAGATCGGCACTGCCGGAGCCTTGCAGGTTCAGGAAGTTGGTGCCGCCGCCTCCGACAAGGCGGGTGCCGGTAAGACCTGCGGCGGCGATCGTCACCTCATCGGTCTCGAAACCGCCGGCGAAGGTGTCCCCCGGCGACGCGGCGAACACCAGTGTCTGGCCCGAACGGTCGGCGGTAGCGTCGAGAGTGTTGCCGCCGGCGTTGTCGACCGCCCACAGCGCAGCGATCCCGGCAAAGTCGCCGGTCGTCAGACGGACGCTCTCGCCGGAGCCGTAGAGGCTGATGACCGAAAATCCGGTGATCCCGGAAAGCACCGCACTGCCGGAGCCTTGCAGGTTCAAAAAACTGCTGCCGCTCCCGCCCGTCAGAGTATCCGAACCAACCGTGGCCGCCGCGGCGAAGACGGCGTCGGTCTCGAACCCGCCGGCGAAGCTGTCGCCGGAAGCGGCGACGAAGGTCAGCGTCTTGGCGGAATCGTCGGAGGAAGCGTCGATCCGGTTGTCGCCGGCATTGTCGACTACGAGCATCGCGCCGATGCCGGCAAAGTTTCCGGTCGCGATCCCGACGCTCTCGGCCGAGCCGTAGAGGCTTACGGTCGCGAACCCGCTGACCCCCGACAGGGGTGCAGCACCAGCGCCGGTTAGGGCCAGACTGTTGCTGCCGGCGCCGCCGGTCAAAACGTCGCCTCCGATCGAACCCGCGGCCACGAACAGCAGGTCGTTCTCGTAGCCGCCGACGAAATGGTTCCTTCCGCTGCCGAGCGCGTAGGTCAGGCTCTCGCCCGAGCTTGCAGTGCTGTCCGGCGACGCGTCGAGCGTGTCGTTTCCCTTCGCTAAGTCCGCGACCGCTATGCCCGCCATCCCGGCGAACGCGGCGTCGGGCAGTTCCACCGTATCGTTGCCGGCGGCCAGTTCGACCCTCGAAAATCCGCCGGCAATCGTGTTGATCCCGCCTTCGACATAGAAGGTGTCGGCGCCATTGCCGCCGCCGACTCGATTGCCGAAATGGGTCCCGTAAAGCGTGGCGTTGCCGCCCGCAAATGCCGCGATCGTACCGGTCACGGCGTAGGCGACCGCCTTGTCGGCCTGGATCAGCCCGGCGCCGCTGACCTCGGGGTCGGTCATCGCAATGCTCGAATCTTCAAGCAGGTTTTCGATGTCAGACGGGCTTAATGCGGCATTGGCCTGCAGCATCAGCGCCGCGACCGCGGCTGCGGAGGGAGCCGCCGCCGACGTGCCATAGAAATTCGGCAACCCGTCACCGTCGGTGTCCGTGCCGAAAAAGGAGGTGTCGGCCCCGTCCACGCCGGTGGCCGTAACGGTCGCGACGCGGGGTGTCGGCAATGGGTTGCCGTTGCTGTCGAACAAGATCGTGTCGGGGCCCGCGGATGAATAGGGTTCGCTGGTCGGCGGCGTGCTGCCGAAGGCCGGGGTGGCCGTATCGCAAGCCGCTCCGACGGCGATCACACCCGCAGCGCCGGCGTGCCCGTACAAAGTGGCGATGTCGAGGTTCGAGGCTTCCGCCCCGAAGGCGACGACACCGGTGCTGTCATCCACGGCCATCAGCCGGATTTCGGCCGGTGCCTGGCCGGCGAACAGCCCGACCCGAAGATAGGCGGTACCCGCGAAACCGTTTGTTTTGACGAGCAACACCTCGATCGGGTCGCCCCCAAGATTGTTGGCCGTCGCCGCGCCATAGATCGTCGAGCCGGTCGCATCGGTCAGGAACAGGTCGAGATCGCTCGAGGCGCCCTTCCCCGGGCTGGCGGAGGCCGCCGGCTGGCTCCATTGCAGGACAAAGGCGACCGTGGTGTTGGCGCCGGAAAAGGCGACGGGCAGCAGCGAATTGCCGGGCGAGAAATCGTCGGCGGCGCTGTAGGAATACCCGGCCGCGGCGAATGGCGCGCCCGCCGAGAACGTGCCTTCGTATCCATTCGCGGCATTGTTGCCGGCAGCCGATACATAGACGACCCCTTCCGCCTCGACCTGCTCCACCGCCTGTGCGACGACCCCGTCCTGAAAAGCGGGTTCCGCGAAGTAGCTGGCGTCGTCGACGATGACCTTCGCGCCGTGACTGGCGAGATCGAGGATGTTGTCGGCGAAGGCGGCCTCGCCGCCCTCGGCAGTCTCGAACAGGATGGCCGACCCCGGCGCGATTTCGTGAACGAGTTCCGCCATCGCACGGCCCTCATCGGTGCCGTTCGCGGAGTCCTTCAGATCTTGGGTATCGGCCGGCAGGTAGCCGTTCGCGATATCGCTCGCCATCGTGTCGGGGGAGCCGGAGGTATTGAAACTGTCCGATAGGATCCCGACCGTCACGCCGCTCCCGTTCAGGCCGTAGCCGGCGGCAATCTGGCTGGCGCCGAGGGCCTCCGCTTCCTGCGCCGGGATCGGGGCGGCGCTCACCGTCAACCCGTCGGGGACTACCCTCGCAAGGTCCGGTACGCCCGACAACGCGCGGGTCTCGGTGAGCGGCAGTTCCCCCGATACCGTCCCGCCAAAGCTGGCGCCGTCCGACAGGCCGATTGCCTCAAGCTGCCCGAGCAGCGCCGCGCCGTCGCCATTGGTCGCGGTCGCATCGATGGTGATTTCCGCGCCGAGCCCGGCGACCGCCGCGGCGGTTCCCGCGCTGCTCGTATCGAGGGCCGATGCCGGCGAGAGATTGCCCATGGCCGCGAACTCGACCGCTGCTCCCTCGAGGCCTGAGAGCGGCTCCGTCTTCGTCGTCGGCGCCAGCGTGCCGCTCGGGTTGCTCATCACGATCCCCGGATCGAACGGGCCTCGGCAGCGGCGGAGCGGCGCTCCGCGCTTTTCCAAGCGCCTCGCCGTCCCGCCCGCGACAGCATCAAAGGGTGGCGTTGGTTAAGCAAACGGTAAAGGCGAATTCACCGGCTGCGGCATCGGCCGCGCCCCCTCACCCGCAGCGTCGCTCGATCCCGAACCCGCCTTCCGTCATGCGGCGGACCCGAACGCGTTCGCGGCCGGCAGCGATCGTCACATCCAGCCGAGAGAGGTCATCGGAATGCAGCGTCGGCCCGAGATCGAGCGAGATCGGTGCACCGAGCGCGAAGGCGGTGGCCAGCACCGTCGAGCCAATCGGTCCGACCCGCGACCATAAAGTCCGCGAGGGCCGCAGGGCCCAGGCGCCGCTCGATACCCAGCCGAGCCACGGGCTAGTTTTGCCGCTGACGGTGAACGCCCGCAGTCGGTGCCGCGAGAACCGGGTCACGAAGAGCCGCTCCTCGCCGGCGCGCCATTCCGTGCCGTCCGGATAATCCGGCGCCCACGGCTCAGCGAGCTGGAAAAACTGACGATAGCGTCGACGGGCGCCTGCCTCGTCGATCAAACCGTCGATCACGGCGAGCCAGCGCCCCGGACAGATCAGCACGATGCGTCGATGCGTTACGCCCGCCGCATGGCGGCGCACACCCTCGGTCGCGGCAATCCCCTCGGCTTCGCGCGCAAACACGATTTCATTGCCGGGTGGCAGCTCGCGCCGGTCGTAAGGGAGGGCGTCGAACTCGATCGTGTTGTGAGCACGCGGCAATTCACAAAAGATTCGCTTCGGGTCCGAATAGAAAAAACCGAGCCGGCGGAGTTCCGAACGCCGCGGCGTCGTGCCGCGATAGCCGTACCGCCCGGCATCGGTCAGGATCTCGCGGCCGCGATCGTGCCAGATGAAGGATAGGTCGTCGCAATGCTTGTGGGTAAAGCCGTGAAATCCGCCTTGCTGCAGGAAATAGCTCGTGCTCGGAGCGGCCTCGGGACCCGCGCCGACGACGCCGCGATGCAAGACGTATCCGGCATCGATGGCGTGCTTCAGCCCAGGGGCCGGCGGCTCTCCCAGACGCCCTTGCGACAGCAGGTATCGGAGCGCCGGATCGCCCACCGTCGCGAGCTCGGCATCGGTGAACGAAAGCGCTTGCGGGTCGGTATCGCCAACTGTCGCGATCGAGAAATCGGGCTTGATAAAGAACACCATCCCTGCCTCGATCTCGGCCAGCAGTCGGGTAAGCCTCGGCCGTTCCAGCAGCCCGCTGGCGATTGCGTTGTGGATCGAGGACAGAATGCTGAGGTGATAGCCGGCCGAATGTTCGCGGTGCATTCCGCTTGGGAAGAACTGGCCCGCGATCATCGCTTCCGCGAGCGTCTCGAATGGCGCGATCAATTCGCCGACATCGAGAATGGCGGCCAAGCTCCGGACCGTGGCGAGCAGGCTGAAGGCCTGGAACAGCCCGTGATTGTTATGGGCGCGGAACAGGTCCCGATCGAACAGAACCGCCAGGTCGGCGAGGGTCGCGGCGAGAAGGCGCGGGCGTAGCGCACGCGCCTCGTGCGCCTGCTCTGCCGCGAGATAGGCGAACATCGCGGTGCGCGCCGGGATCGAGGTGTCGTACCAGGCGAAATCCTCGACTGGCCGCGTGTGCGCCACTGACCGCAACTCGAGCCAGCTGTCGAGTCCTGCAATATCGTTTGCCTTTGAAGCGATCCAGCGCGCGGTGCAGCGCAGCATAAAGGCGAGCGCGTCGCGATCTCCCGACAGATACCAATGCTGGGCGAGATAGGTCGCCGGCTCGAAGGAGTGCAGGCGAACCGCTACCGACTTTTCCTGGCGGTCCCATTCTTCGGGATTGTCGAGCGGGATCTTGGACTGAAAGACCACGAGCCCGTCTTCGCGCAGCGTGCGGGCCAATGCAGCAAAATCGGTTCGCGCGAATTGCAGGGCTGTCAGGCTGTTATACGGCTGGCGCCGCGGGGCTGCCGGCTCGCGGGCCGGCGCCGCGTCCACACCGGCCAGCCCGGCATCGAAGGCGCGAGCCGCCGATCCTGAAAACAGCGCGGCACGGCAAGCCTGCAGCGCGTCTCTCGGGGCTATTCCCGAACCGTCCATTGGAAGTCTTTGACGAGCGCGCCGTCGTGCGAAATGTCAATCGATTGTAAATGATGATCCGCTAACCGGAAGTAATCGTATCCACGCAGATAGGCAGACCCGGCTGGCCGGAGCTGCTCTCGGTTTTGCGAAGTCTCTGGTGCGTCCAGTTCTCTTACCGCGATCGTCGGCACACCCGCGCGAAATTCGTCTATTGCCAGACCAGACGAGCGACCGGACCGCGGCGCTTGGCCGACGGACCGCAGATCGGCTAAGGTGCCACCCCTAACCTTACCCGAACTTGCGGCAACGGTCGAACGCGGCATGTTGGCTATTGAGCCCGATTTTCCGTTTTCACGAGCTGCATTCGGCGCGGTCTTTTGGTGACGCAATGGACCTGACCGCGGTAGAACGAAACATCGCCACTATCGAGAACACCGAGGCCGGTGCGGAAAACACCTTGGGTCTGATCCTGGCGGCC
>Ga0213875_10001350_pt1 | contig 16165 bp, 17 predicted proteins | sample BarmaccomBMRX_R8_FD_160105 | JGI IMG/M metagenome (GOLD analysis project Ga0213875, IMG submission 160105) | Root-associated microbial communities from Barbacenia macrantha in rupestrian grasslands, the National Park of Serra do Cipo, Brazil - RX_R8 | ecosystem: Host-associated > Plants > Roots... | reverse complement strand
TAACGGGCAATTTTCTTAAGTAAAGGGGTCTGGGGCCGACGGGCCCCAGCAGGGTCGAGGGGCAGCGCCCCTCGCCTTTCTCGGCAACCCATGTTTCAGGTCCAGCACCGCGAGGACGATCGCCGGAAGATACACCAGCGCCGGCCAGACGAACCGCTCATGCAGCGGGTCGAGATACAGCAGCAGGCAGGCCACGCTCAGGAACACGGTGCTGCGGTAGGGTGCGAGGCAGGCCGACAGCGCCAGCCAGGGAAAATACCAGGGATAATGCGGGCTGATCGCGATGAGCAGAAAGGTCGCCAGCAAAGCCGTGTCGGCGCCGAAGCGGAGGATGTCGGCGCTCCCCGCGAGAGGCCGCCGGGCGAACGCCATCCACAGGCCGAGCCCGGTGAGGCAGAGCGCCACGCCGGCCAGATAGATCGTGCCGGCGGCGGCGGGGAGCGGGACCAGCAGCTGCAGCCCGGCGAGCAGCCAAACTCCGCTGCCGGTGCGCAGGCCTTCCTCGCCGGCGTAGCTGGAGAGGAAGCCGAAAATCCGCCAGCCCGCCCCGGCGTAGCAGAGATAGAGGGCGGCGATCGTCGCGACGAAGGCGGCCGGCATGCGCCAGTCCCAGCGCCGCCACAGCGCCGGCGCGAGCACCGCCGGCAGGAACTTGATCGCCGTCGCCGCGGCCAGCGCCACGCCCGCCCAGGCGGGCCGCCGCGTGCCCCGGGCGAGCAGGGCGAGCGCGACCAGGCCGAGCGCCGCGCCGTCGACATGGCCGTTGCCGGCGAACTCCCACACCGGCACCGGATTCCATGCGTAGATCAGCACGCGCGTCCGCGGCAGCCCCGCCAGCACGAGCAGCCGCAGCATGGCGGCGATCGCGAGGATTTCGAAGCCGACCATGGCGGCCTTCACCGCGTAGGGCGTCTGGCTGATCCAGGCGATGGCGGCGAAGATGAGCTGGGCGGTCGGCTGATAGATGGTCTGCGCGTAGTCCGCGCGGTTGATGAAGGGGAAGATGGCCGGGTCGCGCAACCCCTGCAGCGCCGGGTCCGCCGGGATGTAGCGGTACGGATTGATGCCGGCGAGCTGCACCCGGCCGTCCCAGACGTAGCGGAACAGATCGCTGGACAGGAAGGACGGCGAGACCAGCGGGATCAGCCGCATCGCCGCGGCCAGGCCGAGCACCAGCCAAAGCGCCCGGCCCGGCAGGCTGTGTCGCAGAACCAGGGCGACGGCCGCGAGATAGCAGGCGCCGGCGATCGCCTCGAGACCGACGAAGACGGCCATGCGCCGGTCCGAGCCGATGCCGAGCTCGCCGGGCACGTGCAGCGCCTGGCCGGCGGCGATGAGGGCAAAGATGAGAAGCCCCAGGACGGAGAGAGCGGCGGTGTTTCCGCGCGTCATCGGCGCGGCAGCGGCGCTCATTTCGGGATCGACGCGGCGAGCAGCCTGCGGAGCCCCAGCCGGTCGACGCAGGCGGCGGTGGCCGGTGCGGCGTAGGGCGCAAGGCCGCCGGCTCCCGGCGCGGACGCATCGATCTCACGCAGCAGCCGGTGCAGAGCGGCGAGGTCGTCCACGTCGTACCACGCGGCAAGTTCGACGATCTCGAGGCCGAGCACGCGGGCCCGCTCGCTTGTCTGCTCGGCGACTTGCTCGGTGCTCCAGGCCACGTACTCGAACAGGCCCGCATGCGGCGCCTTCATGCCGACGAGATAGTAGCCGCCATCCTCGGCCGGGCCGAGCACGACGCGATCGCCGGGTGCCAAGAGCGCTTGCGCCGCCTGGACGAGCAGGCCGGTCGGCAAAGTGGGGCTGTCGGAGTTCAGTAGGCAGACCGAGCCGTAGCCGCGGTCGAACAATCCCCGTGCCGCGTGCAGCAGGCTGCGCCCGAACCCCTGCACGCCGGCCGGCATCGTCGGCGCGCCGTCGGCAAGGATCAGGCGCGTGCCCTCGGCCAGCATGCCGTCGAACAGCTTTTCGGTGTTGGCGGGAGCATAGGCGACGTAGCCGCTGATCGCCGCCTGCTCACCGGCGAGGCGGATATTCGTGGTGGTGTCGCGCAGGAAGCTCCGGCTCAGCGCCATGGCGTCGGCCGGGCTCAGCGGCGGCGTCAGGCGGGTCTTCACGCGGCCGGGCTGCGGCGCCTTCGCCATCACCGCGATGGCGCAGAGCCCGGCGTTTCGGTCCATGCTCAACGACCGGTGCTCATCGGCCGATGCTCATAGGCTGGTGCTCATCGACGTTCCGAGGAGCCGCAGCCATTTGCCCATAACGACTCGCGACGTTACCTCGAAGCCGAGACGTTCGTAAAAAGCAACCACCTGCGTATTCGTTTCCCGCACCAGGAGCTGGGCCTTCACCACGCCTCGCTCGCGCAGCCACTCCTCTGCGGCCTGCACCATCTGCCGGCCGATCCCGCTGCCGCGCGCGTGAGGTGCCGAAGCCACATAGTACAGCCAGCCCCGGTGGCCGTCATGCCCGACCATGACGCTGCCGCTGATCTGTCGGGCCGCATCCTCACCGACCAGCACCTCCGAGCACGATCCGGCCCTGGCGAACCGGAAATCGGCGGCGGGATCGTTGTAGCTCGCGACCAGACCGCAGGCCCGCCACAGCGCGACGACGCCGGCTTCGTCTTCCGCCACGGCGCACCTGATGGTCAGCAGCATGAGGAAAGCTCCGGGAGAATCGCGGACGAGAAGGACAGGCGGGCGCACGCCCCGCCGGTCTACTTCGAGGCGACGATCAGCGTCTGGGCAAACCCCAGATGCCCCAACTCGATGGACCAATAAAGGCCGGCGTAGGCATCGGCAAACCCGGCCGCCCGAAGATCGTCGAGGAGCGACCAGCCGAAATGGAAGTAGCTGAGTATCCCGCCGGTTCCGATCGGATCGCCGTGATATTCCGGCGGCAGCAGGTGAACGATTTTGCCGTCGACCACCCGGGCGCGCACGATGGTTTGCGCGACATCGAAACGGAACGGCGCCGTCAGGAAGAGCTTCCCTCCGGGCCGGAGCACGCGACAACATTCACCGAGTGCCGACTGGTAATCCGGCACGTGCTCCAGGACCTCCAGGCTGACGACCGCGTCGAACGACGCCCCGTCGAAGGACAGACGGGTCAGATCCTCGGAACGGATACCCTCGGGGGACAGTGCCCCGGGAGCGAGGCCCAGATACTCGCTCCCGACCACGCCGGGGAAGCGCGCCTTCATGAGCTTGTAGAACTGGCCTGTCTGTTCCGTGAGGTAGATGTCGGCGGAGCGGTTCCGGACGTCGGAAACCACCGCATGATAGGCGGCGCGGACACGATTGTTTAGGCCGGTTACCGGGCAGAGCAGGGTCTCGCGCCAGTGTGGCCGCCTGCCGTTCGATGGCCAGTGCACGCCGAACTCGACGAACCGTTCGGCGGTGACGCTGTAGCCGGCGACCGTGGACCCCGGCGGGATCGCATTTTCGATGTCGCGGGCATAGGCGTGAAGCGACCACCAGGGATCGGCAACTTGGGCCAGCTCGGCAAAGCTCCGAAAACGCCAGAGGGACAGGTCGGGAGCAAAGGCGTTCAATCGCGCACCCCCGCTTCAGTGATGCAATATCCTGGAAAGGAACAGCGCCGCCCGCTCGCTCTGCGGGCGATCGAAGAACTGCGCCTTCGGCGTGTCCTCGACGATCACGCCGGCATCCATGAATACCACGCGGTCGGCGACCCGGCACGCAAAGCCCATCTCGTGCGTCACGATCATCATCGTCATGCCGCGCAGCGCCAGGCTCGCCATCACCTCCAGCACTTCGGAGATCATCTCCGGATCGAGCGCCGAAGTCGGCTCGTCGAACAGCATGGCGATCGGCTGCATCGCCAGCGCGCGGGCGATGGCGACGCGCTGCTGCTGGCCGCCGGAAAGGCTGGCGGGATAGCGGTCGGCGAAGGCGCGCAGCCCGACCTGCTCGAGCAGGTCCAGCGCCGTCGCCACCGCCTCCGCCCGCTTGCGCTTCAGCGCCTTGATCGGCGCCAGGACGATGTTCTCGGTCACCGTCATATGCGGGTAGAGCTCGAAGCTCTGGAACACCATGCCGATGCGCGCGCGCAGCTTCGCCAGATCGGTGCCGCGGTCCCCCACCGACACGCCATCCACCACGATGCGGCCGCGATCGATCCGCTCCAGCCCGTTGACGCATTTGATCAGCGTGCTCTTGCCCGATCCGGACGGGCCGCAGATCACGACGATCTCCCCACGCGCCACCCGCGTCGAGCAATCCGTCAGCACACGATGCTCGCCGAACCACTTGCTGACCCCGTCCAACTCGATCACGCCCGATCCTCACACGCCGAGGATCAGATTACCGGGTTGCGCAGCTCCGTCTCGCCGCGCCAGAGCCGGCCCAGATTCTCCATGAGGATTTCGACGACATTGCCCTCATAGCGCCGCGTCTCCCCGCCGGTGTGCGGCGTGATGAACACGTTCGGCATCGTCCACAGCGGCGATCCCGGCGGCAGCGGCTCCTCCGCCGTGCAGTCGAGCGCCGCGCCGGCGATGCCGCCGCGCTCCAGCGCGGCAATGAGATCCGGCTCGACCACGCACAGGCCGCGGCCGACATTGACCAGGAAGGACGAGGGTTGCATCCGGCCGAGCGCCGCGGCGTCGATCACGCCGCGCGTCTCCGGCGTCAGCGGGCAGGTGAGGGCGACGAAATCGGCGCGCGGCAGCAGCTCGGGCAGCTCCGCCAGGGTGTGCACGGAATCGGCGTTGTTGCGCCCGCCGGCCGGATCGCGCCGGACGCCGAGCACCTGCATGTCGAAGGCCTTCGCAAGCTGGGCGAGGCGCCCGCCGATGCGGCCGAGGCCGATGATCAGCAGCGTCTTGCCGCCGAGCTCGTCCTCGCGCACCGTCAGGTCGCTGATCATGCCGCGCCAATGCCGGCGGGCCTGGTTGTCGCGCCCTTCCGGCAGCCGGCGCGCCATCGCCAGGATCAGCGACATCGCGTGCTCGGAGACCGCCCGCGCATTCACCCCCTGCGCGCTGGCGAGGCGAATGCCGCGCGATGCCAGCTCCGGCTTGTCGTACTGGTCGGTACCCGAACTGATGGACTGGATGAAACGCAGCTTGCCCGCCAGCGGGATCAGGCCGTTGTGCCACATGCCGGAGACCACGACGACATCCGCCTCGCCGACCCGGCGATCCAGCTCGTCGCGCGTGCGCACCTCGAAATTGGCGACGCCGGTGTTCAGCGCGTCGAAGCACGCCTTCATCTGGTACGCGGCGTGGGCGAAGCAGATGGTCAGGCGATCTTTCGGAGGGAGCATGAGCGGCCTTCGCTGACGTGGGATTGTGTTCGGCGACAATAGCCGGCACGCTCGCCGAGCAGAAGTGCTTCAGGAATGGCGGGCCTCCCGGTGGTATCGAGCAACAGGAAAGTCGCGGTGATCGGCGCCGGCATGGTGGGCGTCGCCACCGCGAGCTATCTCCTGCGGGATGGCCACGACGTGACGCTCATCGACCCGGAGCCGCCCGGCTCGGGTGCTTCGTTCGGCAATGCCGGCTGCTTCAACCCGTCCTCCATCGTGCCGATGGCGATGCCCGGAACGCTCGCCAAGGTGCCGGGCTATCTCGCCGATCCGCTCGGCCCGCTGGCGATCCGCTGGACCTATCTGCCGAAGCTGACGCCGTGGCTGATCCGCTACATCAGGTCGGGCACGCCCGAGCGGATCGAGGCGCAGGCGCGGGCCTTGCGCTCGCTGCTCGGCCCCTGCCTGGAGAGCCTGATGCCGCTGGTGCGCAATGCCGGCGCGCAATCCCTGGTGGCGCGCAACGGCATCCTGATCGCCTATCGCTCGGAGGCGACCTGGCGCGGCGAGAAGCTGGCGTGGGATCTGCGGCGACGCAATGGCGTGGCGTGGGAGGAGCTGGATGCCGACGAGCTGCGCCAATTCGATCCGAATCTGTCGCGCGACTATATCCGCGGCCGGCTGATCCCCGATAACGGCCATAGCGTCGATCCCGGCGGCCTGGTGGCGGCGCTGGCCGAGGCGGTGCAGCGCGACGGCGGCAGTCTGCGGTACACGCGGGCCACCGGCTTCGCGATGAACGGCAACCGGCTGCGCGCCATCGTCACCGCCGAAGGCGAGGTCGCCGCCGATGCCGCGGTGATCACCGCCGGCGCGCACTCCCGATCCTTGGCGGCGTCCGTCGGCGACGCGGTGCCCCTGGAAACCGAGCGCGGCTACCATATCATGGTGCGCGAACCGGAGGTGGTGCCGCGGATTCCCACCACCGATGCCGACGGCAAGTTCGTCGCGACACCCATGCGCCACGGCTTGCGCCTGGCCGGCACGGTGGAGCTTGCGGGCCTCGCGGCGAAGCCGGATTGGCGGCGCGCGCGCATGCTGCTGACGCAGGCGAAGCGCCTGTTTCCCGGCCTGGCGCCATCATACGAGGAAGACCGTCTCTCGATGTGGATGGGCCATCGCCCCAGCCTGCCGGATTCGCTGCCGGTTCTCGGCGCGTCCACGCGCTCGCCCGACGTGTTCCACGCCTTCGGCCACGGCCATGTCGGCATGACCGGCGGTCCCTTCACCGGCAAGATCGTTGCCGATCTGGTATCCGGCCGCCCGCCGCCGATCGACCTGTCGCCCTTCCGGGCGGACCGCTTCTGAATGGATCCCTCGATGGAAAACGATGATGGAAAATGATCCGGCAGCCCCCGGGCGGCGCCGCTGGCTGGCGCTGACCGCCGCCGGCATCGGCGCAGGTTTCGTCGCACCGGCGCACGCCGACAGCTGCGCCGAGGACACGCTCGACCGCATCCGGGCTTCCGGCGTGCTCAACCTCGGTGTCCGAGACTCCGCGCCGCCCTACGGCTACAAGGACCCCAGCGGCCAGTATGTCGGCTTCGCCACCAGCATCGCCAGGAACATCTACGACGCCGTCAACAAGGAACTCGGCGGCAAGATCAAGTTGAACATGATACCGGTCACCGGCCAGACCCGCATTCCGCTGCTGGAGAACGGCACGATCGACATGGAGGCGGGCGCCACCGTCGTCACCCAGGCGCGCACCAAGGTGGTGGATTTCGTCATGGCGCACTTCCTGACCTCCACCGAGGTGCTGGTGCCGGCCGACAGCCCGATCAAGTCGCTGGCCGATCTCGCGGGCAAGAGGATCGGCATTCCGCAGGGCGGGCTGGAGGAGCCGGCCTATCGCGAAATGAACGCCCGGAAGACCCTGTCGCCGCCGGTGCGCACGATCGGCTTTCCCGATCATCCCCAGGGTTTCACCGCGCTGCAGACCGGCTCGATCGACGGCTACAGTTCCGATGGCCCGATCCTGGCGGGATTGGCGCCGGACACCACGAAGTGGCGCATCGTCGATCCCGGCATCAACAGCTTCCTGCAGGCCTTCCCGATCCGCCCGGAGAGCTCGAAGTTCAAGCACATCGCCGACGTCACGGTCGCCAATCTGTGCGCGAGCGGCGGATGGAACGGACTGTATGAGACCTATTTCGGTCCGAAAAGCGCGACACCGTTCCCGATGAACGAGCCGCTGAAGATGCTGGTGGTGATCAACTCCTGGCCGGCGCAATAACCGTGACCTGACCGGCCCGTGCCGAACGCGCTGGACTGGTCGATCCTGTGGCGCCCGCCCTACGGCGAGCAGGTGGCCGACGCGATCCTGCTCACATTCCAGATCGCCGCACTCTCCTGGGTGCTCGCCATGCTGCTCGGCACCCTGGTCGGCCTGGCCAGGGAATCACCGCTCGCCCCGGTGCGCGCGCTCGCCGGCGCGCATGTCGAGCTGTTCCGCAACATCCCCGTGCTGGTGCAGCTTTTTTTCATCTACTACGTGCTGCCCCGGCTGCTGCCGCCGGCTCTGCGGCGCGAGCTGTTCGATCTCGGCTGGGAGATGGTCGCGGCGGTCCTGGCGCTGTCGCTCTACAGCTCCGCCAAGATCGCCGAGCACGTGCGCGCCGGCCTGAACACCGTGAGCCGCCAGGTGAAGCAGGGCGCGCTCGCCACCGGACTGACCTGGTGGCAGGCGCAGCGCCACGTCGTCCTGCCGCTGCTCCTGCGGGTGATCGCGCCGAGCCTGACCTCGGAGTTCGTCACCATCTTCAAGGGCTCCTCGCTCGCCATGACCGTCGGGGTGACGGAAACCGCCTACGTCACCCAGGAGATTGGTTCGGACACGTTCCACTGGATCGAGGCGAACTCGCTCGGCACGCTGGTCTATCTCACCTGCGCCTGGGTGATCGCCGCGGCGATGAGCCTGATCGAGCGCTGGACCTTCGTGCCGGGGCTGATGCGCCGGGAGCGCGGCTGATGCAGCATCTCGCGGCCGATCTCGCCGCCCTGCTGCCCGCGCTGCTCGTCTACAATGTCCGCATGACGCTGAGCGCGATCGCCATCGCGCTGCCGATCGCCTGCGTGTTCGCGGCGGCGCGCCTGTCGCCTTCGCGCCTGATCCACGCCCCCACCACGGCCTACGTCAACCTGCTGCGCAGCCTGCCGCTGGTGATGATCATGTTCTGGACCTACACCGTCGGGCCGATGATCACCGGCCGTCCGAACTCGGCCTATGTCTCCGCCCTCGCCGCGCTGGCCGCCTTCGAGGTCGCCTATTTCACCGAGATCATCCGCGCCGGCCTGCAATCCGTCGGCATCGGCCAGCGCAACGCCGGGCTGGCCAGCGGGCTGACCGCGCCGCAGGTCACCGCGCGCATCATCCTGCCGCAGGCGGTGCGCCGGATGGCGCCCTCGCTGCTGACCCAGGGCCTGATCGCCTTCCAGGATTCCACCATCGCCAGCATCATCAGCGTACCCGACATCCTGCAGACCACCAATGTCATCAACGCCCGCGAGCAGGACCCCATCCTGCTGTATTCCCTGCTCGCAGGCGTGTATTTCGTGATCTGCTACGCTCTGAGCCAAGCCGCCCGGCGCCTCGAGCGCCGCCGCAACCGTCGCCTGTCGCTCGCTGCCACCGCCTGATGCTTCACGAGGTACGTCGAATGCCGAACCGGACAACCGATTTCCGCAGCGACAACGTCGCCACCGTCAGCCCGGAAATCCTGCAGGCGCTCGGTCGCGCCAATATCGGCCCCGCCGCGGCCTATGGCGACGACGAGTACAGCCGCGAGCTCGACCGCCGCTTTTCCGCTCTGTTCGAAACCGAGGTGAAGGTCTTCCCGGTCTCGACCGGCACCGCCGCCAACGCGCTCGCCCTGGCCGCCTGCGCGCGCCCCTACGGCGGCATCTACTGCCATGAGGTCGCGCACATCCACACCTCGGAGGGCGGCGCCACCGAAATGTTCACCGGCGGGACCAAGCTGATCCCGCTCCCCGGCGACGGTTTCCGGCTGCAGGCGCAGCTCCTGGCGGAGACTCTCGCGCAGGCCGGCATCGGCCAGCGCCACAAGCCGCAGCCCGACGCGATCTCGGTCACCCAGGCCACCGAGCACGGCACCTGCTACAGCCTCGATGAACTGCACGTCATCGCCGAACTGGCGCGCGGCAACCGCCTGCGCCTGCACATGGACGGCGCCCGCTTCGCCAACGCGCTCGCCACGCTGGACTGCACGCCGGCGGCAATGACCTCGCGCATCGGCGTCGACATCCTCTCCTTCGGCGCCACCAAGAACGGCTGCATGAACACCGAAGCCATCGTGGTGTTTGACCAGAGCCTCATCGAGGGCCTCTCATACCGCTTGCGCCGCGCCGGCCAGACCTGGTCGAAGATGCGCTATGCCGCCGTGCAGCTCCTCACCTATGTCGAGGACGACCTCTATCTCCGCTCGGCCAGGCGCGCCAACGCGCTCGCCAAGAGGCTGGAGGCCGGGCTGGCAGGCCTCTCCCAGGCGCGTCTCGTCGCGCCGGTGCAAGCCGACCTGGTGTTCGTCGAACTGCCGGAACCGGCAATCGCCGCCCTTGCGGCAGAAGGCTTCCTGTTCCACCGGCGCAGCCCCACCCGCATCCGGCTGGTCACCCATTTCGACGGCACCGACGAAGAGGTGGAACAGTTCCTTGCCGCCGCGCGGCGCCACCTGAATTAGCCTCGGGAGAACACCATGCGCAAAGCCGCCTTGACCGTCATGATGATCGCAGTCGCGCTTCCCGCGCTTGCGCAGACCGCGGCCGATGGCATCCGCCAGGCCGATCAGCGATTCGAACAGGCCTTCAACAGCGGCAACGCCGACGCGCTCGCCCAGCTCTACACCGAAAACGCCTCCATCCTGCCGCCGGGCGCGCCGATGGCCAGCGGTCGCGCGGCCATAAGCCAATTCTGGCGAGGCGCGATCAACGGCGGCCTGAAAAACCTCTCCCTGCAGCCGATCAGCATCGGTGGCCGCGGCGACGCGGCACGCGAAATCGGCCGCTTCACCCTCGATGCCCCCGGGTCGCAAGGACAGACCAAGCGGGTCGAGGGCAAATACGTCGTGATCTGGCTGAACCACGAGGGCTGGAAGCTCGACACCGACATCTGGAACCTCGACAGATAGCGGAGGCCCGCCCGTGCGCCGCACCCTCCTCCTCGCCTCGCTGCTCGCCCTGGCGAACCCGGCGCTGGCGCAGACCCGCATCGGCTCGATCAACACCAACTTCCGCTGGCTCGGCCCCGACGACAAGATCGTCGTCGAGCGCTACGACGATCCGCGCGTGCCGAACGTCTCCTGCTATCTCTCGCGCGCCGAAACCGGCGGCCTCAAGGGCGGTGTCGGCCTCGCCGAAGACCCCAGCCGCTTTTCCATCGCCTGCCGCGCCGTCGGCCCGGTGACCATGCCGGCAAACCTCCCGAAGGAAGAGGTGGTGGCGTTCACCTCGGCATCGCTGTTCTTCAAGACCTTCCAGATCCACCGCATGGTCGATGCGGAAAAGCGGGTGCTGGTCTATACCGTGGTCAGCACCAGGCTGATCAACGGCTCGCCCTTCAACAGCGTCAGCGCCGTGCCAACCGAGGAGCGCTGATACACACCGGGCGTCATCGCGAGGAGCGCAGCGACGAGGCGATCCAGGGCCGCGAGACGGTGCCAACCCCCCCTGGGCTGATCTACACCGTGGTCAGCACCAAGCTGATCAACGGCTCGCCCTTCAACAGCGTCAGCGCCGTGCCCACCGACCAGCGCTGATACGCACCCGGCGTCATCGCGAGGAGCGCAGCGACGCGGCGATCGAGGGCCGCGACACGGTGCCAAACCCCTGGATCGCCACGCCGAAGCCGGCTCGCGATGACGGCTCACAACCGGTGACAGTGGAACCTAACGCAGCGTGATCCGCCCCGCCCGCTCCTCCACCGCGTCGAGCGCCGCCTCCACCAGCAGCCGCCCCAGCAGCCTCCGCTTCCGGCGCGGCCGGAACACGCGCGCCACGGCGCGCTCGCCGCCGAGTTCGCGCACCGTGCGGTCGATGTCGGACAGGCCATCGACGAGGCCCAGCGCCAGTGCCTGCTCACCCAGGAAGAAGCTGCCGTCGAAAAGCGTGTCCTCGGCGCCGCGCAGCCGCTCGCCGCGGCGCGTCCGCACCCAGGCCTTGAAGCGTTCGTGGATCTCGGCCATCAGCCGGTGCACGAAAGCGACATCCTCCGGCCGCTCCGGGCTGAACGGATCGAGCCGCGCCTTGTTCTCGCCCGAGGTGTAGAGCCGGCGCTGGATGCCGGCCCGCGCCAACAGCTCGTCGAAGCCGAAGCCGCCGCCGATCACCCCGATCGAGCCGACGATGCTCATGGCACTCGCCCGGATGTCGTCGGCCGCGCAGGCCAGCCAGTAGCCGCCGGAGGCCCCGACCTCCTGGATCACGGCGTGCACCGTCGCCGCGTTCTCCGCGGCCAGCCGGCGGATCAGCCCGGCGATCAGCTCGGACTGCACCGGCGAGCCGCCGCGGCAGTCGATGTCCAGCACGACATGGCCGCCCGCCGGCCGGTTCTTCGATGCGGCGGCCTTGAAGGCGCGCTCCACCACCGGCCCGACGGATTTCAGGTTGAGCGCGCCGTCGCGCCCGGCGAGCAGGCCGTGCAGCTCGACGACGACGACCCGAGGGGCGCGCCAGAACAGGAGAGAACCGAGTTGCAAATCGTCCCCGAGCAGCCCAATCCGCGGCAACTGCGCCACACCTGGCCGGATTAGTGCAACGTCAAGCCTTTCCGCCGCTGCTTTATTTGCCTGCGTCGTTCGCGGCCGGCAACACTCGCACCCTCCGGTGCCTCCCCCGGCCGGGATCGACCATGCACCAAAACGCCAGCCGCCTCCCTGTGATCCGAACCGTCCTGCGCTGCGCCCTGCCGCTGGCGCTGGCCGGGCTGCTGGCCGCCTGCGCCGGACGCCACGGCGCGTCCACGCGGGCCTACGAGGCCGAGCGCTATGCCGGCCGGACCTACCCGGCGCCGGGGCCGCCGGAGGACCCCTGGGGGCCCTACGTGCGCGAGGCGGCGGCGCGCTACCAGGTGCCGGAGACCTGGATCCGCGAGGTGATGCGCCAGGAATCCGGCGGCCGGCAATATCTCGGCGGCGGCCTGACCACCTCGCCGGCCGGCGCCATGGGCCTGATGCAGGTGATGCCGGACACCTATGAGGGGTTGCGGCAGCGTCACGGGCTGGGTCCGGACCCCTACGATCCGCACGACAACATCCTCGCCGGCACCGCCTACATCCGCGAGATGTACGACCGCTATGGCTCGCCGGGGTTCCTCGCGGCCTACAATGCCGGACCGAACCGGCTGGACGACTATCTCGGCGGCGGCAGCAGCCTGCCCAACGAGACGGTGAACTACCTGGCCTCGGTCGCGCCGCGGCTGGGCAATGCGGTAGCGCCGACGGGACCGCTGTCGGTCTATGCCTCCGGCGGGAACGACGCCGCCTACGCCGCTCCGGTGACCGCCTACGCCGCGGCAGCGCCTGCCTATACGCCGGCACCGGCGCCCATGCCGAGCGCCGCCGAGGAGCCGGGCCCGATCCGCGCCGAGCTCGCCGACGCGCCCTCGCCCGCCGACCTCGCCTCGTATCAGAGCGCCGTCTACCAGCCTGCCGCCCCGGCACCGGCCTACACGCCCCCGCTGTACCCATCCCGGGCGGACGCGCCACCGCCCTACCAGCCGACCTACAAGGCGCTCGCCGCCCCGCCGGCGCCGCAGCCGCGCTTCCGGCTGGTCGCCACCGCCGCCCCGGTTCCCGACGAGACGGACCGCGGCGGCCTCAGCCGCTGGGGCGTGCAGGTCGGCGCCTATGCCGATCCGGCGCAGGCCCGCGCCGCGGCCGAAGGCGCACGCTCCCGCGCCGCCGGCGCCCTCGACCTGGGCCAGGTCGAAGTCGGCCCGACCACCCGCGCGGACGGCATGGTGCTGTATCGCGCCAGGCTGATCGGCCTGTCCGCCGACGCCGCGGCGCAGGCTTGCGGCCGGCTGTCGCAGAGTGGTGTAGGCTGCCTGATGGTGCCCCCCGCCGGCGCCTCCTGATCCGCCGGCACCGCCGGTGCCGCGCCTTGTTTCCCCGGGATCACGGACCACCTGACGCTGCGTCCTTCGCCAGCCGGTGTCCCGACCATGCACCACATCCACCTGGACCCGGTCGGCGGCATTGCCGGGGACATGTTCATCGCCGCCCTGCTCGACGCCTTTCCCGAGCACGCCACCGCCGTCCTCACCGCAGCCGAGGCCGTCGCCGGGGTCGGCTGCGAAATCCTGCCGCATCGCGACCATGTCCTGGCGGGTCGCCGCTTCGCCGTCGCTGCCGGCGAGCCCGGCCATCACCACACCGCCTGGCAGGCGATCCGGCGGCGGATCGGCGAGAGTGCCCTGCCGGCCGCCACAAGCGACCACGCCATCGGCATCTTCTCCCTGCTGGCGGAGGCCGAGGCGAGGGTGCACGGCATCGCCCCCGACGAGGTCAGCTTCCACGAGGTCGGCGCCGCCGATTCCATCGCCGACATCGTCGGTGCCGCGGTGCTGATCGCCGCCCTGGCGCCGGCGCGCTGGAGCGTCGCCGCGCTGCCGCTCGGCGGCGGCAGGGTGCGCACCGCCCACGGCCTGATGCCGGTTCCGGCACCCGCCACGGCGCTGCTGCTGGAGGGGTTTTGCACATTCGATGACGGCCTGCCCGGCGAGCGGGTGACGCCGACCGGAGCCGCCATCCTGCGCCATCTCGGGGCGGCCTCGCCGGTGCCGCCCGGTCCGCGGCGCCTGCTGCGGTCGGGCCTGGGCTTCGGCACCCGGGCCTTTCCCGGCATCAGCAACTGCCTGCGCGCCCTGGTGTTCGAGACTTGTGTGGAGCCCGCCGCCGACATGCACCGCGAGCTCGCGGTGATCGCCTTCGAGGTCGACGACCAGTCGGCCGAGGATCTGGCCGCCGGCCTCGATCGCCTGCGCCAGCAGGCAGGCGTGCACGACGTGCTGCAGATGCCGGCCTACGGGAAGAAGGGACGGATGATGACGCATGTGCAGCTGCTGGCCCGGCCGGACATGCTGGACGCCGCGATCGAGGCCTGCTTTCGCGAGACCACCACGATCGGCCTGCGCACCCAGCTCGTGCAGGGCCGCGCCCTGCCGCGCCGGACGCGCACCGTCGAGGTCGACGGCCGCCCGCTGCGGGTGAAGCTCGTCGAGCGGCCCGGCGGGCGCACCGGCAAGGTTGAGGCGGACGACGTCTCGGCGGTCGAGGACCACGCTTCCCGCCACCGGCTGCGGCGCCGCGCCGAAGCGGTCGCGGAAGAGAGCGAATGACCGAAGGCACGCTCGCGTCCATCGAGGCCGTCCTCGCCGGGCTGGATCAGGCCGCGATCGCCGTCAGCGGCGGCATCGACAGCCTGACGCTCTCCGTCATCGCCCATGGCGTGCTCGGCGCTCGGGTCCGCATGCACCACGCCGTCTCGCCGGCGGTGCCCGCCGAGGCGACCGAGCGCACGCGCGCGCTGGCCGCGCGGCGGGGCTGGCGGCTCGAGGTCTTCGACGCCGGCGAGTTCGCCGATCCCGACTACCGCGCCAACCCCGCCAACCGCTGCTTCTTCTGCAAGACGAACCTGTACGGCGCGATTGCGCGGCGCACCGAGGCGACGATCCTCTCCGGCACCAATCTCGACGATCTCGGCGAATATCGCCCCGGGCTGCAGGCGGCGCGCGACCACTTCGTGCGCCACCCCTTCGTCGAGGCCGGCATCGACAAGCCGACGGTGCGCCGCCTGGCCGCCCAGGTCGGCCTCGGCGCGCTGGCCGAGCTGCCCGCCGCGCCCTGCCTCTCCAGCCGCATCGAGACCGGCCTGCGCATCGAGGCGCCGACGCTGGCCCTGGTGCACGCGGCCGAACGGCTGGTGAGCGCCGCGCTGTCGCCGCGCACCGTGCGCTGCCGGGTGCGGGCCGGCGGCATCGTCATCGAGCTGGATGACGCGAGCCTGTCGCGGCTGCAGGAAGCCGGCGACACCACCCTGCGTCGGGGTCTCGAAGAATTGGTGGCGGCCGCCGGCATCGCGCATCCGGTTTGCTTCGCCGCCTACCGCAACGGCAGCGCCTTTCTCCGGCCTCCGGGATGAGCGAGTTCCTGCTCGATTTCGCGCGCCCCGAGCGCATCGGCCTGCCCGAGGCGATCTACTCGGCCGGCAAATCCGTCGCCCAGCTCGCCGGCATCCTCACCGCGGCGGAGGCGCGCGGCACCGGCCTGCTGCTGACCCGCCTGGACGAGGAACGCTTCGGCCAGCTGCCGCGGCGCCATCAGGCGCGCATGGATTTCGATCCCGCCTCGCGCACCGCGTTTTTTGGCGAGATCGTCCCGTTGCTCCCGCGCCGCCGGGTGGCAGTGCTGACCGCCGGCACCTCCGACGTGCCGGTGGCGCGCGAGGCGACCCGCACCCTGCGCTATGCCGGCCAGGCCGCCGAGGAGATTTTCGACGTCGGCGTCGCCGGGCTCTGGCGCCTGCTGCGGCGCATCGAGGAGATCCGGACCATGTCCGTGGTCATCGTCGCCGCCGGCATGGACGCGGCGCTGCCCAGCGTCGTCGCCGGCCTGGTTCCCGGCATGGTGATCGCGGTGCCGACCTCGGTCGGCTACGGCGTCGCCGCCGGCGGCCACGCCGCGCTGAACGCCATCCTCGCGAGCTGCGCGCCGGGCATCGTGACCGTCAACATCGACAACGGCTATGGCGCCGCCTGCGCTGCCTTGCGCATCCTGCACGCGAGCCCCGCCGGAGCGGAGACGCATGCATGGAGCAA
>Ga0213875_10001349_pt1 | contig 16169 bp, 17 predicted proteins | sample BarmaccomBMRX_R8_FD_160105 | JGI IMG/M metagenome (GOLD analysis project Ga0213875, IMG submission 160105) | Root-associated microbial communities from Barbacenia macrantha in rupestrian grasslands, the National Park of Serra do Cipo, Brazil - RX_R8 | ecosystem: Host-associated > Plants > Roots... | reverse complement strand
CGAGAGCGCCTTCATTCTCGGACTGGAAAACCTTGTCGAGCTCGGCCGCGAGCTTGTCCGGGCTGCCGTCCTTGACCGGGAACAAGGCATAGGATTGCCCGGCAAGGACATCGATGTCGAACGCGGCGATCAGGCTCAACAATGTCTGCCGTGCGGCGGTGTCGCCGCTGACGATCAGGGCATTGCGCGCCGGATCGGCGGTGATCTTGCCGCCTTCGGCGACATAGGGTTCGAGCAGCTTCGCAAGATCCTTGGCCGATGCGTAGCGCAGCGGAACAACTTCGGCCCCGGCTCCGACGCTGCGCGCCGTGGCGATCGCGTTGGCGGCGCCGGCGGCGCCCATCGGCATCACGCGGTAGATGCCGTCGCGCTCGATGACGGTTGCGCCATTCTGGTTCAGCAGGGTTTCGAGCGTCGAGATCAGTGCCGAGCGCGGCAGCGGTTTTCCGGTTTCGAGCGAGGCGGTACCGTGCACGCCGGGATCGATCGTATAATTCACCTTGAGCATCGTGCCGAGGATCGTTCGCGCGATCTCGCGAATGTCCATATCGACAAAATTCAGCGTAACGTCGCCGCTCGCGCCGCGCGGCGTCGGTGCGGTCGCCGGCGTTGCCGGCGCGACCCCGGTGCCCCGGGCCTCGAAAGCCTGGGGCTCTCTCTCAGGCGCCGGAACGACGCCGCTGACCCGCGGTTCCGCAGCCTGCAGTTGGGTCGGTCCAGCGAGGGGCGTCAGCTCCGAATGCCGCAGGCTCGGCTGGCAGCCCGCGAGCAGCAGCGCCGCGACCGTCAGAGCGCGCGCTCGAGACCACACGGTCATCGGCCGCGCCCGCGCGCCGGGCCCGGCGGTTGCGGCAGCGGCAACCCGGTCCTCGCCGGCATCGGTCCGGCTCCGGGCAAATTCGGCGCGGCTACCGGGGGCATTGGTCCTGGTCCAACCGGCACCGTGCGCGGCAGGATTCCGGGCGCCGACGGCGGCGTTCCGGGCAAAGGCAGCCCCGGCGGCAGCCCTGGCGGCACCGCCGGAGCGGCGGCGACCGCCACCGTCAGGTTCGGATCGAGCTTCGGCTGCAAGGTCTTGGCGCCGCCGGGTCCGGTCAACGTGACCTCGCCGGGGGCGATGCTCTCGATATGCCAGCCGGCGACGGTTTCGCCCTCCGCCACCCGTTGCGGCCGGGCGCCGGCGACCGCGAAGATCGCCCAGCGACGGTCCGGCTCGGTCACGATCCCGGTCAGCCTGGTGTTGCCCAGATCGGCGGTCGCAGCCGCGGAGGCTTCGCCTCGTTCCGGGGGACGGCGCGAGGGACTGAACAGCGGGCGAGCAAGCGCGGCGGCGAGCAGTTCCTCGGGCCGTCCGCCGGGCCTCGCGGCGGCTTTCGGCCCCGTTTCGACCGGAGCCGCGGCGACCGGAACAGCCACATCCGCCGCAACCGGAGACAGCAGCTCGAAAACGATCGCGGCTGCGAAGACGACGCATCCCGCAATCAGAGCATAACCCTGAACCCGATCACTCATCACTGCGACATTACTCGAGACAGGTTACACTTCGTCCTGGACCGCGCCTTTCGCCCGCGGCCGTGCTGCGCCTGGCAGGGCCGGTGTGCACAGGACGCCGACCGAGCCCCGGCCATTGCAGCCCGGGTGGCCGCTCGACGAGCCCGGAGAGAGGTGACGGCCGGGGATCTTATGGCCCCGCCTCCGCAGTAATCGTGAAAAGCTCCGAGCGCGGCGTGTCCAGCCGCGTGACCGGGGCCGCAAAAGCCGGATTCCTGAATTCGCCCCCGGCGGACAGCGCGCCGATCAGCCGCGCGGCCGCACCCGATCGGCCGGTCAAGGTCAATTTGTGCTGCCGCAGGATCATCTCGGTCAGAAAAGTGTCATCGGGCAAGATCCGGGTCAGCGCGGCAAGGGCTTCAAGCGGCCGCCCTGCCTTGTCGCGCTCGCTGTCGACCAGATCGGCGTTAGCCGACAAGTGCTCGATCTCACGGCGCAGCGTGTCGGCTTCGGCCGCCGCCGAACGGGCGGTTGCGATCTGCCTATCGACGGCGGCCATCGCGATCCCCTGCCGGACAAACGGGACGATGATCGCGGCCGCGGCCAAGGCGGCGCAACACGCGGCGGTAGGCCATATCAGAGGCCCCCGCGCCATCCGTCGCCGTCGTGCCTCTACGCTGAGCGGCAGCGCGTGATCCCGGTCGGGACCATCGGCGATCTCGGCGCGCGCCGGCGCGATGCCGACGCGCTCCAGCGCTGCCAGCAGCGGCGCCAGGCTGGTTTTCGGAATCAGCAGCAGGCGAACGGACAGACGACCGTTCTGTCGGTCGCGGGCTTCGATGCGCCGGTTCCAGTAGAGCTCTTCGGCCTTGAACGGCGTCTCGCGATCCATCTCGAAGGCGAGAACCTGATCGAGCTCGCGCTCGGCCGCGAGGGGCAACGTCAAGGTTTTGCTCAGCACTTCGCCACCGCTCAGCCGCAGCACGGCCGGCGTGCCGGCGGGACGCGGCACCTCGCCCCATCCGGCGGCTTCGATCCCGAATCGGCCTTGCGGGATTTCCGTGCCGTTCCGCCGCAAACTGACCGCGAACCCGTCGATGCTTTGTCCGAGCGGCCCGATCGGTGCGATCACGAGCGCATCATCGGCCTTCGGCCCGGCGCCGCGCCAGGCTTCGGGAAGAAGCGAGGCGAGCTGCCCGAGCCACCATTCGAAGAACTCGCGAACCATTGATCCCGTGGCTCGGCCCAACACCGCTTTCCGCCTCTAGATCATGTTACCGGGGCTCACGTCGAAGGCAAAGGCCGCAGCCGCGGCATCGCGCGATGCGGCCGTTCCCCGACGAGCGGCGATCACCGCGCTTCCTTCGCTGGGCGGGCTCAATTGGCCGGCCCGAGCTGGGGCGCCGCGATCAGATCCGGCCAGCGGCGGGGGTCGCCCTTGGCGAAGGCGAGCCGGACCCGGACCAACTCGGGAAAGGCGGGTCCGTCCCACTGCCCGGACCAGCCGGCCGGCGCGTCCAGCGCGGATTGCCCCCAATAGGCGAATTGCAGCTGCTCGACCCCTTGCAGCAGTTCGGTCTCGGTCGGCACCGGCGGGGGAGCGCTCGACTGTTCGTGGCGATGCGGTACCCAGCGCAGCAACAGCTGGTCGCTGCGCAGCAGCACCGTGATGTCGGCGCGCTGCATGTTGCCGACCCCGGTCGGCAGGTCGCCGACGAAAGCGAGCTGGCTCTCCTCGCCCTTGAGCCCGATCGCCGCCGCTGCGCCGGCGCCAGCGCCGACCCCGCTGGTCGCCGCCGCCGGAATGCCGGTCAGCAATTCGCGCAGCAGCCGCGCCGCCGCATCGAGGTTTGCGGTCTCGTCGAGATGGCGGCTTTGCGCCCCCCACAGCGCAGTGCCGCTGCGCACCCCTTGCGTCAGCCCGACCACGAGAAAGCCGAGCAGGGCCAGGCTCACGGTCATTTCGAGCAGGGTGAACCCGCCTTGGCGGTCCGCTCTCGCGGGCCGGTTCATCCGATCACTCCGGCGCCGAGCCGCTGCCGAGCCGCAGCGTCTTCAGCGCAACCGAATGCTCCCTCCCGCCGGCTGTCCAGGAGATCGTGACTTCCACGTCGAACAGGCTGCTTCCGGCGGTGCCGGCTGCCGTATCGGCCGGGCGCGAGAGCAGCGGGCGAACCTGCAATCGCCACCGGAAACCGCCACCATCCTCGCCATCCAGGTCGCCCGGCATCAGCGCCGCATTGCGCCCGAGTGCGGCCAGATGGGATTGCGCCCGCTCAACCGCCTCCTCGGTGCGGCCGGCGATATCGACCGCGAGCAGGCCGCCGCTGCCGGCATGAAACAGGCCAATCACGAAAAACCCGGCAATCGCCAACGCCACGACGATTTCGAGCAGCGTGAACCCGTCGGCAACCGGCTTCCGCCGGCCGCCGCGGACGGCCCTCTCGAGCGGGTGACGGGCAGATCTAGCGAACATCCGCGACGCTGACACGCCCGGTCAGCCAGTCGACGCCGACCGAAACCCGGCGGCGACTGTCGCTGAGTGAAATCCGGCCACCGGTCGAGGAACCGTCGGGGTTGAAGCGAATGTCGCCGTCGCGCGCATCGCGGCGCTCGCCGAGTACGGTCAGCAGCTCAATCGACAAATCGGCGGGAAGCGGCTGCGGCGGGTTGCCGCCGATGCGGTAGCGATGGCCGGTCAGGTCGAGCTCGAAGGCGACGGGCTGGTCGCGCAGGATCGCCTCCGAGCGCGCCAGCCGCAAGCCTGAAGCGAGCGTTGCGGCGGTGCCCTTTATGCCCAGCGAAGTGCTCCACGGCGGCTTGTAGCCGATGAAAAGGGCGAGCGTGAAACCCAGGATCGCCAGCACCACGATCAGCTCGATCAGGGTGAACCCGGCCTGCGGCGTTGCCGGCGCGGCGCGGCGCGGCGCCTCAGCCGGCGAGATCATTGAGGCTCAGCATCGCCGTCAGCAGCGCCCCGATGATGCCGGCGACGGCAAGACCCATCGTGATCGTGATGATCGGCACCGCCAGCGCCACGAGCCGCTGCGCAACCAGCCTGGCCTGTTCCTCATGGATGTCCGCCGCCTTCAGCGCCATCGCGGCGAGCTGAGCGGCTTCTTCCCCGAGCTGCAGCAGATGGATGGTGCGCGCCGGAAACACGCCGGCTTCGCCGAGCGGCCGGGCCAATCCGGCACCGCCCTTGGCCTTGGCCGCCGCGGCCTCGACCGCGCTGGCTGCAGCGGCATTGACCAGGGTTTCCTTGGCGATGCCGAGCGCCGGTATCAGCGCCACGCCGTTCTGCAGCAGGGTGCCGAGCGTGCGGGTCAACCGCGCCGCCAGGGTTTCGCGGAGCAGCGGCCCCACCGCCGGCAGGCGCAGCCACAGGCGGTCCGCCTTCAGCCGCAGCGCCGGCCGCGTCAAAAGGCGGCGCACTGCCAGCACGGCTGCAACGGCACCCAGCAGCAGCCACGGACCGCCGGCGCCGACCACCGCTCCCAGCGCGATCAGCACGCGGGTCGCCACCGGGAGCTCGGCGCCGGCCTGCTCGAAGATCGGGACAAACTGAGGGAGCACATAATCGAGCAGAAAGAAAATCGAGCCGAGCGCGGCGACGACCAGCAGCGCCGGGTAGATCATCGCCGAGCGCAGGCTGGCGTTGAGGCTGCGCTCGCGCTCGAGCAGCGCCGCCAGGCGATCGAGCGTCACCGCCAGGGTGCCCCCGGCTTCGCCCGCCCGGACCATGCCGATATAGAGGCGAGAGAAGCTGCGCGGCTCGCTGGCCAAGGCCGCCGCCAGCGAGCTGCCGCCTCGGACCTTGTCGCGCACCTGGGCCAGAACGCCTCGCGCGCGCATATCGCGGGTGTTCTCGGCGACAAAACGCAAGGCCCGGTCGATATCCTGGCCGGCGCCCAGCATGATGGCCAGTTCCCGCGTGACCTCGCCGAGCGCGATCTTGGCGATGCCGCGTCCGCCGCCGAGCTCGAGCCGCAACAATTCGGAGAAGCGGCCCCGGTCGGCCAGCTCGGCGCGCAGCACGATCCGGCCCTGGCGCTGCAGCCGCTCGACCACGGCGCCATTGTCCGGCGCCTCCATGACGCCGCGGACAACAGTCCCCCCGCTGTCGATCGCCGCCCAGCGAAATGACGGCATCTCAGCCTCGCCGCCGGCCGCCGGGCCGGGATCGCGCGGGCGGTCGCTGCCGATCAGAGGTCACTGCGGATGCACCGGACGACCTCTTCGATCGTCGTGTCGCCTTCAATCACGGCGAGCAGCCCGGCGTTGAAGATCGGCCGCATGCCTATCCCGATCGCGGCGCGCTCAATGGCGCTGTCATCGGCCCGCTCGAAGATCAGGGAATGGATGGCCTGGTTCGGGACCAGCAGCTCGGCGATGGCGCGGCGTCCGCGATAGCCGGTGCCGCGGCAGGCCGGGCAGCCGACCGGCACATACAGCCAGATCTCGCCGGACCCCGCCAAGCGGTCGAGACGGAACCGCTCGATCAGTGCGGCCGGCGCCCTTTCCGCTTTCTTGCATTGCGGACACAGCCGCCGCACCAGCCGCTGCGCCAGCACCGCCTTCAACGTGGCGGTCAGCAGATAGTCCTCCAGCCCCATGTCGCGCAGCCGCGTCACGGTCGCCGCGGCCGAATTGGTATGCACGGTCGACAGCACGAGATGGCCGGTCAGCGCCGCCTGCACCGCGATCTCGGCGGTTTCGAGGTCGCGGATCTCGCCGATCATGATCACGTCCGGATCCTGGCGCAGAATCGAACGCAGCAGGCTGGCGAAATTGAGGCCGATCTGCGGCTTGACCTGGATCTGGTTGATGCCGGTCAGCTGGTATTCGATCGGGTCTTCGACGGTCACGATCTTGCGGCTGACCGAGTTCAGCTTCAGCAGACCGGTATAAAGCGTCGTGGTCTTGCCGCTGCCGGTCGGCCCGGTCACCAATACCATGCCGTTCGGCAGCTCGAGCGCCCGCTCCAGCCCGTCGCGGACATCCTCGGGAAGACCGAGCCGGGCATAATCGAAATCGACCGCGGTGCGGTCGAGCACCCGCAATACGACGGTTTCGCCGTACAGCGACGGCACCGTGGAAACGCGAAAGTCGATCTCGTGACCGCGCACGGTCAGCTTGATGCGGCCGTCCTGCGGCAGGCGCCGCTCGGCGATGTCGAGCCGCGCCATGATCTTGATACGTGAGATCACCGCGGCCTGCAGCCGCGCCGGCGGCGGCTCGACCTCGTGCAGGACCCCGTCGTAGCGGTAGCGCACCCGCAGGCGGTCCGGAAACGGTTCGAGATGCACATCCGAGGCGTGGGTCTCGACCGCGCGCGCAATCATCTGGTTCACCAAACGGATGACCGGCGCCTCGCTGGCCAGGTCGCGCAGCCGCTCGGCATCTTCCTCGGCGGGTTCGCTATCGGCGACGATGTCTTCGAGCGCGCCGTCTTCGCCGGCCTCCGGCTCGGCGTAAAGCCGGTTGAAGGCGGCCTCGAGCTCGATCGGCACCGCCACCGCCACGGTTACTGGACGGCCGAGCGCCGCGGCGATCGCGTTGCGCGTGAAGCCATCGAGCGGATCGGCCATCGCGATGCCGGCGCGGTCCTCGCCCGCCGCGATCGGCATCGCCCGCACCCGGCGCAAAAATTTGGGCTTCAGCCGCTCGGCGAACAGCGGTGCGTCGGGGTAATCGGCTGCGCCGACCACCGGGACCGCCAGCAGCTGGCCCAGCGTTTCGGCAAGGCCGCGTTCGCTGAGCAGGCCGAGCTGGGTCAGCATATGGTCGAGTCGGCCGCCGGTCTCCGCCGCGACCCGGCGCGCCCGCTCCAGGCTGCGCACATCGACCGCGCCGCTCTCGACCAGCAGGCCGCCGAGCCTGGCCAACGCTTCCTCGGTATCGGGCGGCGCGGAAAAGCCGACCGGCTCGAAAATCATCGCAACATCCGCCCCAATGCGAACCGCTGGCCCACCGCGTTACCCCCAACGAAGCCCCGGCGCAACCGCCCCAACCGGTTCAATCCCGGCCGGCGCGTCCGCCCTCCTCACTCATTATAGATCACCGCCTCGCTGCCCTTGCCCGCTTCGCCGGTCGGGCCGAGGGAATAGAGGTCGTAATCGTGCCCCGGGCGCTGGCTCGGGCTGCGGTACATGAACGGATGGCCCCAGGGGTCTTCCGGCACCTTGGTTCCCTTAAGATAAGGCCCGCTCCAATGCGGGACGCCTTGTGGCGGGGTGACCAGCGCTTGCAGGCCCTGCTCCGTCGTCGGGTAGGTGCCGACATCGAGCTTGTAGATGTCGAGAATGCCGGCGAGCCGCTCGATCGACTGATGGGCGATTTTTTCCTTGGCCGAACCGAGTTGGCGCAACGCCGCCGGCGCCACCAGCGCCACCAGAAATCCAAGAATGGCGAGGACGACCAGCAGCTCGAGCAAGGTGAAGCCGGCTTCGCCGCGCTCGTCGCCGGTCTTCGCGCTCGGGCCGCGCAGACGGGAAACAGCGATGCTCATCGATTGCTGCAATGAAACCCGGGTACGGGCGACATACTATATGCTCGCGGCCCGATCCGGAAGCCGCCTTCGATGGATCGGGAGAGGCTGTTCGTGTTTGCTTCGAACCTAACGAGAACGCACTGCTCGACATCCGCTGCATAGATGCAAAACATAAAATGGAGGGCAGATCCGTTAAGGACCACACCACCGACCCCAGCGCGCCCGCCGTGGCGGGGGAGCGTCCTCTGCGGCTTCCCAAGCACCACGGTTTCGGGTGATGCTCCCGCGCAAGTGCGACTGCCGGATCAGCGATGGCCGTCTATACCGAAATCGGCGACGACGAACTGCGCGCTTTCGTGGCGTCGTATGACATCGGCGAGGTGCTGGCCTGCAAGGGCATCGCCGAGGGGGTCGAGAATTCGAACTTCCTGCTGACGACGACGCGCGGCAACTTCATCCTGACGCTGTACGAAAAGCGCGTGGCGCCGCAGGACCTGCCGTTCTTCATTGCGCTGATGGATCATCTCGCGCACGAGGGGGTGGCCTGCCCGACCCCGGTCCGGGCCGCCGACGGCTTGGCGCTTCGCGAGGTATGCGGCCGGCCCGCTGCGATCGTCAGCTTTTTGGCGGGGATGTGGCCCCGGCGCATTCAGCCGTTTCACTGCGCCGGGCTCGGAGCGGCCCTGGCGGGGTTGCACCGCGCCGGTGCTGCTTTTGCGATGCGGCGGCCCAACGATCTGTCGGTGGCAGGCTGGCGGCGACTGTTCGCGGCGTGCGCCGGGCGCGCCGACGAAATTCAGCCAGGCCTTGCCGAAGAGCTTGGCGCCGAGCTGGAGGCGCTCGCCGGCGCGTGGCCGCAGCGGCTGCCGGCCGGAGTGATCCATGCCGACCTGTTTCCCGACAACGTGTTCTTTCGCGACCGCGAAGTCTCCGGGCTGATCGACTTCTATTTTGCCTGCACCGATTTCCTGGCCTACGATCTTGCGGTTTGTCTGAATGCCTGGTGTTTCGAGGCGGATTTCAGCTTCAACGTGACCAAGGCCCGGCTGCTGATCGGCCATTATCGGGCGGTGCGGCCGCTCGCCCGGGCGGAAGTTGTCGCTTTGCCTTTGCTGGCCCGCGGCAGCGCCCTGCGGTTTCTGCTGACCCGGCTTTACGACTGGCTGAACCAGCCCCAAGGGGCCCTGGTGCGGCCCAAGGATCCGCTCGAATTCCTGCGCAAGCTGCGCTTTCACCGCGGCGTCGCCGACTCGCGCGCCTATGGCCTGGATGACTGAGCCCGAAATCCCGCCGATCGACATCTTCACCGACGGGGCTTGCAGCGGCAACCCCGGGCCGGGAGGCTGGGGGGCGATCCTGCGCTATCGCGGGGTGGAGAAGGAGCTCGCCGGCGGCGAGACGCCGACCACCAACAACCGCATGGAGCTGATGGCGGCGATCGCCGGTCTGGAGGCGTTGACCCGACCGAGCCGGGTGCGGGTTCACACCGACAGCCAGTATCTGCGCGACGGCATCACCCGTTGGCTGCCGGGCTGGAAGGCCCGCGGCTGGCGCACCGCCGACAAGAAACCGGTCAAGAATGTCGATCTATGGCAGCGGCTCGATAAAGCGGCGCAGCCGCACCGGGTTGAATGGCTTTGGGTGCGAGGGCACTCCGGCCACCCCGAGAACGAGCGCGCCGACGCGCTGGCGCGCGGCGCGATCGCCCGTTTGCGTGACGCCAGCCGCTAGCGAGGCCCCCGGGAATCGCCCGCTGCGGGAACGTTTCGCCGCGGCAATCGCTACAGCGATTTCAGCATCGACTCGGCGCTCGATACGTCGAACTGCCCGGCTTTTTCGACGTTCAGCGATTTCACGACGCCGTTATCGACCAGCATCGAATAGCGCTGCGAGCGCATGCCCAGCCCGCCCTTGGTCAGGTCCAGCTCGAGCCCCAGGGCGCGGGTGAAGTCGCCGCTGCCATCGGCCAGCATCATGACCTTCTCGCCGCAATTCTGATCCTTGCCCCAGGCGCCCATGACGAAGGCATCATTGACCGCGACGCAAGCGATCGTGTCGATGCCTTTGGCCTTCATGTCGGCGGATTTGTCGACATAGCCCGGCAGATGGCGCTGCGAACAGGTCGGCGTGAAGGCGCCCGGCACCGCAAACAGCGCCACCCTCTTGCCGCTGAACAGCTCGTCGCTGGTGATCTCTTTGGGCCCTTCCGGAGTGAGGTATTTCAGCTTCGCCGAAGGGATCTTATCGCCGACCTGGATTGTCATGGGTTGTCCTCTGAATTCGATGTCGCGGCTGCCCCGTGCGGAGCGCGGCCAACCGACCGGGCGGAGCACCGATAGCATAGGCGCCGCCGCGTCGTAAACGACCCCTCGCTGCCCCGCCCCCTCGGTCGCGCCATCCCCGGATACAAAGGAATGAAACCCAGGTTCCTTCGTTAGAGAGGGACCAATGGCGTCAGTAGGGGGCCAAAGGGCGCCAGGGAGGAAGACGCGATGGTCGCCGAGCCACAGCGGGCCGTTACGAAATCGCTCGCCGGGCAGCTTCTGATAGCAATGCCGCAGATGCTCGACCGTCGCTTCGCGCGGTCGGTGGTCTTGCTCTGCGCGCACAGCGAAGACGCCGGCGCAATGGGCCTCGTCGTCAACCGGCTGCTGGAGTCGCCGACGACCGAGGAGCTCTACCGGACGCTGAACCTCGAGCCGAGCCGGCTCATACGGGCCCGCCCGGTGCATTTCGGCGGCCCGGTCGAGGCGGGCCGCGGTTTCGTGCTGCACAGCGCCGACTATCGCGAGGAGGCGACGCTGGAGATCGGCAGCAACATCGCCGTGACCGCCACGCTCGACATCCTGCGGGCCATCGCCAAAGGCGAGGGACCGAGGAGGCACCTGCTGGCGCTGGGTTATGCCGGATGGGGGCCCGGTCAGCTCGATGCCGAGATTCAGGCCAACGGATGGCTCTCGGTTGCGGCCGACGAGGCGCTGGTATTCGACGGCGATCTCGACGGCAAATGGCAGCGCGCCCTTGCCAAGCTCGGCATAGACCTGTCAATGCTGTCGACCGACGCCGGTCACGCCTGAGGGAAGCCGCGATTGCAGGCATGGTCCTGTCCCGATCGCGCGGCAGTCTCGCGATGCCCGGCCGTTAGCGGGGCGATAGTCGATGGCGCAAATCTCAGCAGCATGGGCTTCTGCGCCGCGCAAGTTTGTCGACCCGCGGCGGACGGCCACGGGCGAGAGGCGGGCCCAGGTCAGGCTGAAGACGCTGGAGACGCTGTGGTTCAACACCGGCACCTTGTGCAACCTGACCTGCGAGCATTGCTACATCGAATCCTCGCCGCGAAACGATCGGCTGAGCTATCTCAGCGCCGCCGAAGTCACCCCCTTTCTCGACGAGATCGCGCTTAACCGGCTCGGCACCGGGCTGATCGGGTTCACCGGCGGCGAGCCGTTCATGAACCCCGAATTGCCGGCGATGCTCGAGCAGACCCTGTCGCGCGGCTTGCGCGCATTGGTGCTGACCAACGCCATGAAGCCGATGCACAAATGCAAGGCGGCGCTGCTCGGCCTGAGCACGCGTTATGGCGGGCGGCTGACCATTCGCGTGTCGCTCGACCATTACGGCCGCGCCGTGCACGAAGCCGAACGCGGCCGGCGCAGCTGGCAGCCGAGCCTCGAAGGGCTGAGGTGGCTGGCGCAGAACGGCTTTTGCTACAGCGTCGCGAGCCGGCGTCTGTCGGGCGAGTCGGAAAGCGCGCTGCGCGCCGGCTTTGCCCGGCTGTTTAGCAAACTCGGGCTCGCCCTCGATGCCGACGATCCAGCAGCCCTGACGATCTTTCCGGAGATGGACGAGAACGCCGAGGTACCGGAGATTACCGAGGCGTGCTGGGGCATTCTCGGCAGGTCGCCCGACAGCGTCATGTGCGCGACCTCGCGCATGGTGGTCAAACGCAAAGGCGCGCGCCGGCCGAGCGTGCTCGCCTGCACGTTGCTGCCCTACGATCCGCGCTTCGAACTCGGCGCGTCCCTGGCCGAGGCCGTCGGCCCGGTGCCGCTCAACCATCCGCATTGCGCAAAATTCTGCGTCCTGGGTGGCGGCGCCTGCAGCCGCGGCTGAGCCCGCCGCGGCGTTTTGTGCGAGCCATCCCCTTAACAGCGCTCGCCGATGCTGATCTAATGAGGGCCGGCGCGCATTAGATCAGCATCGCGCATTAGAGCATCGGCGGACCGGCGCCGGCGAAGGGGGGAACCAGCATGCTGCGATCGTCCGCGCGTATTCGCTGCGCGCCGGCTGCGCTCATGCGGCCGCTCGGCTGAGCCGAGGAGCGCGGGCGCGGACTGCCGATGTTCGTCTCCCTGGACCTATTGCTGAACGCGATCGTCGCAGGGCTCCTGCTCGGCGGCTTTTACGCCGCGGTGACCCTCGGCATCACGATCTCGTTCGGCATGCTCGATATCGCCAATATCGCGCAGCCGGCCTTCATTCTGCTGGGTTCCTACGCGGCTTACACGCTCAACTCGAACTGGGGGATCGACCCGATCCTGGTCGGCGTCGCGATGCTGCCGGTGTTCTTTGTGATCGGCATGGCGGTGTATCGGCTCTACTACTACGCATTCGAGCGGCGCGGCGAGCAGGCCATCCAGGGTCTGGCCTTTTTCTTCGGCCTGCTGTTTGTCGGCGAGGTTTCCCTCGTCCTCGTTTTCGGGGTCGATTACCGCTTTGTCGAAGCCTCCTATATCGGGCCGAGCCTGCATTTCTGGACGATCGACCTGCCGTTGCGCATGTTGATTCCGTGCCTGGTGTCGCTGCTGATGGTCGCGCTGTTGCAGGTCTACCTGACCCACAGCTTTATCGGCCGCGCCATCCTGGCGGTATCGCAGGACGGCCTCGCGCTGCAGCTGATGGCGGCGAGCCCGATCCGGATCAAGCAGATCGCCTTCGGCATCTCGACGGCGACCTGCGCGCTGGCCGGAACGTTTCTGATCATCATCCAGCCGGTCGAGCCTTCGATCGGCCGTGACTATATCGGCCGCATCTTCGCGATTTGCGTGCTCGGCGGCATGACCAGCTTCCCGGGCATGGTCGCCGCCGCGATGCTGATCGGCATCGTCGAGAGCATTACCGCCACGTTCTACGGTCCTTCCTGGGCGCCGGCGGTAGCCTTCGGTTTCCTGCTGATCACTCTGGCGGTGCGCCCCGCCGGCCTGCTCGGACGCTGAAGATGCGCACCGGGACGTTCTGGCTGGTCCTGATAGCGGTCGGCATCGTGCTGCTGGTGCTGAGCCGGGCGCTCGTGCTCAACGAGTACTTCTATTTCGCCGCTTACGTCGTGCTCCAGTACATCGTTCTGTCGACGGCATGGAACATTCTCGGCGGCTACACCGGCTACACCAATTTCGGCACCGCCGCCTTTTTCGCGCTCGGCGCCTATACCGCGGTGGTGTTGCACAAGACCACCGCAGTGCCGTTGCCGCTGATGATCGTCGCCGGCGGCGCGGTGTCGGGTATCGTCGGCCTCGGCATGGGCTATCTGACCTTGCGGCTGCGCGGCGTGTTCTTCGCGATCGCGACCCTGGCGATGGCCATCGTCGTGCAGACCCTGATCGTCAACTGGGATTATGTCGGCGGCTCGCGCGGCATCTACATCATCCGGCCGCAGCAGGCACCGCTGGTGGGCAGCTACATCCAATACCTGTATTCGCTGATGCTGATCATGGCGGTGCTGTCGGTCGGCATCGCCCGCACGATCGAACGCTCGCGGCTCGGGCTCGGCTTTGCCGCGATCCGCGACGACGAGCAGGCGGCCGAGGCGGGCGGGGTCCCGACCCTGCGGCTGAAGCTGATTGCGACCACGTTGAGCGGCGCAATGATGGGGATGGCCGGTGCGCCGCTGCCCTACTACGTGACCTATCTCGACCCGGCCTCGAGCTTCAACCTGGCCTACGCCGTCAACAGCGTCGCGATGCCGGTGATCGGCGGGATGACCAGCTGGATCGGCCCGGTGATCGGCGCCGTATTGCTCGGCACGATCCAGCAGATCGCGACGGTGACGATCTCCTCGGCGCTGAACCTGCTGATCGTCGGGTTGCTGCTGATCTTCTTCGTCATCATCGCGCCAAACGGCATCGTCGGCCTGGTGCAGGAGCTGCGCCGGCTCGGCGAGGGGGGCCGCCGCGCCAAGGCGCCCGCGCCTAACGTCAAGGCGAAGGCCGGCTGATGCCGTTGCTCGACGTCAATGGTCTGGGCAAGCGCTTTGGCGGGTTCGTCGCGCTCGAACACATCGATCTCGCGATCGACGCCGGCGACCGCCTCGGGCTGATCGGCCCGAACGGTTCGGGCAAGAGCACGCTGGTCAACTGCCTGTGCGGCACATTGCACAACGAAACCGGCTCGGTCGTGTTCGACGGCCGCCGGCTGGACGGGCTCATCGCGCATCAGCGCACCCGCATGGGCCTGGCGCGCAGCTTTCAATTGCCAAAGCCGTTCCGCACCTTGAACCTGATCGACAACATCCGCGTGCCGCTCCTCTACACCGTCAATGCCCGGGCGGGCGGCCACCTCTCCGCAGCCGCCGTCGAGGAGCGCAGCCGCGAGCTGCTGCACCAGGTCGGCCTTTCCGAGAAAGCGACGCGGCTGCCGCGCGACTTGACCCAGGTCGAGATGCGCAAGCTCGAACTGGCCCGCGCCGTCGCCACCCAGCCGCGCCTGCTGTTCGCCGATGAGGCGATGGCCGGGCTGTCGCCTTCCGAGGTCGAGGAGATCCTGGCGGTGCTGTTCCGCCTCAACGAGGAGGGCATCACGATCGTATTGATCGAGCACATCATGCGCGCGGTGATGAGCTTCTCGACGCGGCTGGTCGTGCTGGTGGCCGGGCAGAAGATCGCCGACGGCGATCCGCAGGAAGCGATCCGCAACCCCGAGGTCGAGAGGGCCTATCTTGGCGAGTAGTCTCTCGGTCACCGGGGTCGATGCCGCCTACGGCTCGGTGCGCGCGCTCGAAGACGTGTCGTTGACGGTGTCGGCCGGCGAGACCGTCGCCCTGCTCGGCACCAACGGCAACGGCAAGAGCACCCTGATGAAATGCATCATGGGGATCGTGCGGCCGCGGGCCGGCAGCATCGTCGCCGAGATCGACGGCGTCAGCCATGATCTGGTCGGCCGCAGCCCGGAGCAGATCGTCGATCTCGGCATTTCGTTGGTGCCGGAGGGCCGCCGGCTGTTCCCCAAGCTGACGGTCGAAGAAAACCTGCTGCTCGGCGCCTTTCGCCGCACCGCGCGCAGCCAGATCGGAAGCAACCTCGATTCCTCCTATGCGACCTTTCCGGTGCTTCGTGAAAGGCGGCGGCAATTGTCGGGCAGTCTCAGCGGCGGCGAGCAGCAGATGCTGGCGCTGGCGCGGTCGTTGATGTCGGCGCCCCGCATCCTGCTGATCGACGAACCCTCGGTCGGGCTGGCGCCGATCCTCGTCAGCCGCACCATCGACAAGATCAAGGAACTGAAAGAGCGCTTCCAGCTGACCGTGCTGATGGCCGAGCAGAACTTCAACCAGGCCGTCCGCATCGCCGATCGCGGCTATCTGATCGTCCACGGCCATATCGCATTCGAGGGCGGCTCGACCGAGGAACTCAACAACAACGAACTGGTCCGCAAATTCTATTTGGGCCTGTAATTCCATTTCGGCCGGTCACGTGGGTGTCGCCGGCGGCTGTGGAATGAGCGGTGGCGGGTCGTCCTGGTCGGAGCTCCGGGCCCGAGATCTTCATTCCCGGGCCGATCCGGCGTCCGGTCGGAGTAGTAAGCGTCACTTACGATCTTGACGCGGTTTCGGGCGCGGGTAGGCTGGCGCCTTTCCACGCGTGCGAGCCCGCTGCGGGAGGATGACCCATGAAGCTGATGTGGTTCCACCTGATGCCGTATACCGAATTGCCGGAGGATTTCCGCGACAAGCATCCCTCGGTGTGGGTCGACATCCATTCGACGCTGTTTGACCCGAAGCGCGCCCATCTGATGTACAACGATTTCATGGACGAGCTCGAATACGCCGCCGAATGCGGCTTCGACGCGGTCTGCGTCAACGAGCACCATTCGAACGGCTACGGGCTGATGCCGTCGCCGAATTTGATCGCCTCGGCGCTGGCGCGGCGCACCACCGACACGGCGCTGTGCGTGATGGGGAATTCGCTGGCGC
>Ga0213875_10001348_pt1 | contig 16176 bp, 6 predicted proteins | sample BarmaccomBMRX_R8_FD_160105 | JGI IMG/M metagenome (GOLD analysis project Ga0213875, IMG submission 160105) | Root-associated microbial communities from Barbacenia macrantha in rupestrian grasslands, the National Park of Serra do Cipo, Brazil - RX_R8 | ecosystem: Host-associated > Plants > Roots... | reverse complement strand
CGGCTCGGGTCGGCCTGCGGGCTGGTGTCGGCCACCTCGGCCCGGTACGCGTTCACGTGGATGCCGGGCCAGCCGCTCACCGCACGAGATCTGATCAGCATCCCGGTGAGCACGTCGGCCGTGCCCGTTTCGCCCTCGCCGCCCGTCACGCGCACCAGGCGTTCGGCCTGGTCGAGGTCGTCCCGGATCGCCGGGTACAGCTGCTCGAGCAGCGCCCGGTCCGCGTCGGTGACCGCGCCGACCGCGAGGGCGCCCTGGACCAGCGCGTCGGTCCAGGCCCGGTCGACGTAGAAGAACCGCACCGACTCCGGCGGCAGCAGACGCTCGTCGGCCACGATGTGCTGGAACGGCACCCCGGACAGCAGCCGGAGCGCGGCGAGCCAGGATCGCGCGCCGTCGGGCAGCAACCCGGCCTGCTGGGGCAGCTGCACCGGGTTAACCGCGGGGATCGCGGTCCAGACGGCCGTCAAAGCCAGGTCCGCCGTGAGCAGCGGCTGCAGCGGGGTCATGAGGGGTCGCCTTCGCTCGGGCCGGCCGGGGGCGCGGCGCTCGCGCTCCCGAGGATGGTGCGGAGCTGGCTCTGCAGGCCGAGCCGGGCGCCGGTGAACGCGCCGGCGGTCAGGCCGGCGAGGTCCTGCGGGGCGGTCGGCTCGGTGACGGCGGCCGGCACGCCCGGCGCCGCGGCCGGGCCGGCCCCGGACTGCCCGAGCACCGCCGCCACCTGGCCCGCGTCCAGGCCGAATCCCTGCGCGACCGCGGCGGCGAGGCCGGCCCCGGTCCCGGTCACCGGCGGGGAGGTGAGCAGCGGGCGGGCCGGCCCGAGGCGGGCGGCGCTGCCCTGGCCGAGGCCGTCCAGCACGCCGGCCTGCACGCCCGCGCTGAAGACCGGCCGGCCCTGGGCCAGGCTGGCGTTCAGCAGCTGGTGCAGCGGGGTGGCGCCGCTGCCGAGGATCGCGCCGAGGCGGGCCGGGGCGTAGCCGGACCGGCGCCAGTCGAGCAGCGCCGCGACCACCCCCGGCTGGGCGGCGGCCAGCATGCGGCCGATCTCGAAGGCGATGGCGAGCGAGAGGTTCTCCAGGCCGTCCGGGCCCGCCTGGCGCAGCTGGTCGGCGGTGTGAGCCAGCATCCCGTTCGGGTCGGCCGGCCTGGGGCGCAGGATCGCCCGGGGCGTGCAGGGGCCGCGGTACCAGACGGTGGCGGGCTCGCCGCGCCTGGTCGTCGCGGCCAGCGTGACGTGGCCGGTGTCGGTCACCTGCAGCGGGGGCCGCGGATCCGGTGGCGGCGGGGCCTGGCCGGCGGCCGGGGCTGGTGGCTGGGGCGGCGGCGGGGACGGCTGGGTGCCGAGCATGCCGACGTCGAGGTTCTGCATCAGCCAGGCGAAGTCGCCGTCGGGCTGGCTGGTGAAGGACCAGTGGGTGAGCACGGTGAAGTCGACGACGCGGGCCAGCGGGTCGTAGAGCCTGGGGTCGATCGACAGGCCCCGCAGCGCGCTGGCACCGGTCAGGCCGCTCAGCGAGACGCTGGCCGCCTGCGCGCTGGCCGCTGCGGTGTTGCTGCTGCCCGCGGACGGGGAGGCGGACCAGGCGTCGGCCGGATGCGAGGGCAGCGCCGTCGCGAACGAGCGGCCGGACAGGCTGGCGCTGGCCTGGCCGAGACCGCCGGGCGGCGTGGCCTGCTGTTCCTGCGGTGCCTGGGCCTGGGCGGTTGCGGCCTGGAGGGGTGAGCGCTCCACCTGCTGCGCGGTCTGGACCGCGGCGGTGATCTCGGTGTCGCTGTAGACGTGGGACGTGGTGAAGACCGGCTGCGGTGTGCCCACCGTCTCGGCGGTGGGCAGGTCGGCCTCGTGACCCTCGAGGCTGACGAGAAACGCGGTGTAATGCCGCGGGGTCAAGGCGCCGCCGTCGGTGTCCGGCGGCCCGGTCACCGGCAGCCGGTTGGCGATGACGACGGCGAGAAAGCCGTCGTCGTCCCCGAGCGCCATCTCGGTGTCGGAGATGTCGACCTCGCGGACGTGGGTGAGCCACGGCAGGTCCTCCAGCGCCGGGAAGGTGGCCTGGATCACCCGCTCGCTCACCCGCAGCACGTCGCGGACGGGCGCGTCCTGGTCGTCTGGCTCGGGCAGCGTGGGGTCGAGTGGCTGGCCGGTGAGCAGCTGGCCCTCGCCGTCGGCGAGCACGACGAGCGCCAGCCAGGGCAGCGCCGGCTGCGGGTCACTGGGGGTCATCGTCCGCTCGTACGGCAGGGTGCGGCGGCGCAGCACGATCTGCGGCAGGCGGTCGGCGAACGCCCCGGTGCCGTCCGCCGGCGGGAACACGGAGAGCACCTGATCGGGCGGGAGCGTGTAGCGCGGGCCGACCAGCCGGAAGGACCGGACGGCCGGGGCGATGCTCGCCTCGGTCAGCGACACCGTCTGCGATACGTACAGCTGGTAGTCCCCGTCGGTCAGCGGCGGGCGGACCGCGTCGTGGACGACGAAGAACCCGGGGGCGACCATCAGGCTTCCTCCTCCTGGATAGGTCCGGTGCCTGGGGGGTCCTGTCGCGGCGGCGGCGTCCAGGACACCTGCGCCGAGCCGGTCGGGGCGCGCAGGAGCGGCGCGAGCAGGCCCGCCGCGCCGCCCGCGGCGAGCAGCGGGGCGGTCGAGCCGGCGGTTCCCGGGCCGCCCATGACGCCGGCCAGCCGCCAGTCCGGGCTGGTGCCGACGCTCACCGTGACGGGCCCGGTGGCCTGCAACCCCGAGACCAGGTCATACAGCAGGTGCGAGCGGCCACGGGCGGTGACCAGAACCGGCGGCGCGGGCGTTCCGTCCGGGCCCGCTGCCCGGGTGGCGCCGTCCAGGCCGATGGTCAGCCCGGACAGGTCGGCGGCCTGGGTCGTGTCGAGGGAGATCACCACCACCGACGTCCCGGCCGGCAGGACGGTGCGGACCGCGGGCGCGGCCGCGGCGGGCGCGGCCACGAGCTGCTGGGCGGCCTGGGCGTCACGATCGCCGCGCCGCGGCGCGCGCAGCCCGGTCACGACGCTGTCGCGGGCCAGCCTGACGCCCGCGCCGACGTAGGGCAGCCGGTCGGTGGCGGCCCAGCCGGCCATCCCGGCCGCGGGTGCGCCCGCGCCGCCGACACACCAGGCGGCCAGCCGCGCGGTGTACTGCGGCACCGGCACGCTGGCCTGCGCGGTGGTCTGGTCGGCGAGCACCTCGCCGAGCGCGGACAGCGCCACGACCCGCACCGCGGCGTCGCCGGCCACCGTGACGGACGGGCGCGGCGCGGCGGCGCCGAGGTCACGCTCGTGGTTCGGCAGCGTGGTGACCAGCACGTCCCCCGGCCGCAGCGTGGTGCCGCCGCCGGTGAAGGCGGCCTGGTGCGCGGCGACCAGGGCGGCGGTGGCGGGATCGAGCCCGGGCAGGGCGTGGGCTTCGGCGGGCGAGGAGGCGTGGCGGGTCGCGGGTCCGCCGTCGGCGGCGGCCAGGCCGGCGGGTATCCCGGCCGCCGACACCGACGCGGGCTGGGGCAGCGGCGGGCTGAACGAGAGCCGCGCGCCCAGGGCCGGGTCGAGCCCGGCCATGACCGAGGCGAGCGTGGGGGCGGGCACCCGCGGGATTTGGCTGGCTGCGGCTTCAGCTGCGGTGGCCCCGGCGGCGTTCGTGCTGGTGCCGACGGCGGTGGTGAGGGTGGAGACGGTGGTGCGGAGCACCGGGCGCTGCGGGGCCAGTGTGCCGCCGCCCAGGAACGACGTGACGGCCGGCGGCTGGATGGTGGTGTCGACCGGCGGCACGATGGGCGGCACGATGGGGGTCAGCGTGGGCGGTGTCACACCGGGCGGGGCGATGCCCTCGGTGAGCAGGGCCAGGCGGGGTGGCGCGACCCGGTCCCGCTGGAACGTCGCGGCGGCCAGCGGCGTCATCGTGGTCTGCAGCCGCCCGCTGTCGAGGTAGCCCTGCACGGTGCCCAGCACCGTGTCGGCGACGGTGCTGCCGTTCACCGCGAACCTGGCCGCGTTGGTGGCGTCGGCGTCCAGCCCGGGCCGGGTCGCGTTCTCGATCCCGAACGGTAGCGGCTGCCTGGGGCCCGGCTGGACCTGCGCGTAGTCGATCGGCGGCGAGCCCGGCGTGACCGTCGCCCGGACGGTCACGGTCAGGCCGGTGCCGGCGGTGATGGTCTCTCCGGTAGGGATCGCACCGGAGGGCAGCTGCGGTGCCCAGACGCCCTTGGGCATCGGCGCGGTGACCAGCGCCACGGAGACGCCCGCGCCCGGCGGGTCGGTAAAGACCGGCACCGGGATGACGCTGCCGTCGGCGGAGACGATGGACACCCCAAGCCAGGAGCTGATGCCGCCGAGCTGCATCGGCGCGATGGCCAGCGTGCCGCTGAGGGGGAACGCGCTGGTCACCCACCCGGTGCCGGACAGCGGCACCGGGCTGGTGACGCCGGTGGTGGCGGCCGCGCCGCTGGCCGCGGCGGTGCTGGCGACCGAGATCGAGAACTCGGGCACCAGTAGCCACGGACTGGCGGCCGAGCCGTCGGGCGCCGGGGTCCCGCCGGCCGGGGTGATGGCGCCGTCGCGGACGGCGGCCGACAGCACCGGCTTCCCGCCGCCCCCGGTGAGGTACTTCTGGGCAAAGGCGTTCCAGCCGAGCGCCGTTGTGCTGGAGTCGGTGGACCCGCCGAAGGAGATCGTCGCCGAGGTGACGTCGAGATCGATGGTGGCGCTGCCGTGGAAGTCGGGTCCCTCGACGGTGACCTCGGCCCCGAGGTGGAACGACAGGGTCTCGGTGATGGTCCCGAAGAACAGGTCGATGCTGATCGTGATGCCGGCCGCGATCGACGCGTAGCCGCTGGCCTGGAAGTGGAACGGGTCGAAGAACACGATCGCGTCGACGCCGAGGGCCAGCGAGGCCCACAGCGGCCCCAGGTTCAGGGCGGCGCTGAACCGGGTGCCCGCCATGATGGCCTCGCTGGTCAGGGCGAAATACGACTCCCCGGTGATGGTGAGGCAGCTGGCGACGTCCCACCGGTACCCGACCCGTGGCACGTCGGGGTAGTCGGGGCGGTGGAAGTCCGGGTGGTAGCCGCCGACGGTCAGGACGAACTGGCCGGCGTTAGGGTTCGGGCCGAACCACGACACGTAGGCGAACCCGCCGGTGAGACGGCAGTCCCTGGTGAGCATGAAGGAGTTGTCGGTCAGCTGCGCGCGCACCTCGAGGACGCCCTCGGCGGTGGAGAACCGCGCCATCAGCGCGAGCTCGAGCTGGACGAGCGGCAGGTAGGTGGTCGGCAGCGCGGCACGGGCCAGGCCGAGCAGGGTGACCTCGAACCCGTCGCCGACCTCGACCGCCAGCACCGCCTCGACGTCGACCAGGGCGAACGAGGTGAAGGAAACACCGGCGGCGAACCAGAAGGTGCCGCGCTGCGGCGGGAACGAGGAGGACAGCAGGTCCATCGCCCCTTCGGGGTCGCTGGCCAGCGTGCTGTCCGGATCCAGGGCGGCGATCATCGGGAACGTGGCGAAGTCGTTCAGGTCGGTCGGCAGGATCAGTGCCCGGTTGATGCCGGCCCCGCCGCCGAGACCGGTGACGAAAAAGGCGGGCGGGCCCCCGATGGGCGCGCTGATAGCCGCGAACACGAACAGCGCGGTGAACTTGCCGGTGGGCGAGGGGAACTGGCCGTAGCCGCCGAACGCGGTGAGCCCGTACGGCCCGACCTGGGCGAGCAGGACGCCGACGTAGTCGGGCGGGTCGCCGGGCAGGGACGGGTTGTCGCGGCGGCGGAGCCCGCCGGCGAGCTGAACGCCACCGCCGGAGTAGGAGACGGCCAGCCCGGCCAGGTCCAGGCTCCAGGCGGCCGGGTCGGTGAGCGCGTGGCTGCCGGTGCTGCCGGTGGCCGGCCACGGCGCGCCGATCGAGAGGTCCTGGACGTCGAGGTTGAGGCCGGCCAGGGACAGACCGCCGGAGATGATGATCCGGACCGAGGTGACCGTGCCGTTGGTCATCTCGTCGCCGAAGCCGACGTCGTCGATCCGGAGCGGGCCGAACGAGCGGTCGATGGGCAGCATCCACGGCCCGTTGCCCGGGCCAGCCGTCAGCGACCAGGCGAAGCCGGTCTCGCCCTGCCGCTTCTGCAGCGCGAGCTCGGGTGAGAAGGTGGGCTTGAGCGGGGTGGCGTCTCCGCCGTCCCCGGACTGCGCGGCGTTGCCGAGGATGCCCTGCGCCACGCCGTTGCTGCTGCCGTCGGTCGTGCCGGCCGCCGAGGCCGGCGAGATCGCCAGGTCGGCCAGCTGGAGAGCGAGGCCCCCGTCGGTGATGCCGTTGCTCGCGTCGACCTGCAGCAGGCCGAACAGGGCCACCGACCCGATCGTGAGCACCGTGTCGAGCAGTGGGCCGGAGCGGCGGTAAAGCCGCAAGCCCACCCCGTCCACGGTGATCAGGGGCGGGATGAAGGGCGGCGTCGCGGTGGGGTCGATCACCATCACCGACAGGCCAGGCGTGCTGAGAGCCGGCTTGACCCAGCTGGCGTCGGCCTCGATGGCCAGGCCGAAGTCGCCACCGGGAATGAGGTCGGCCCGCTGCCCGGACGCCACGGACAGGACTAGCCCGAGCCGGCCGGCCCCGTCGGAGTAGCGCAGCGTCAGGTTGTCGGGCAGCGCGAGCGGCGGCGCGGCCGCCGCGATGTTGGCGACCAGCGTGGCCAGCCGCTTCATCAGGTCGGATGGGACGAGGGCGAGCAGCCCCGGGTCGAACGCGTTGCCGCTGATCAGCACCACGCCCTGGAGCAGGCCGCCCAGCGTTACTGGTGGCTGCGGCGGTGCGTCCTGGGGCGCCGGGGTGGGGATCGTCATACCGAGCAGGTCCTGGACGTGCGGTTCGTGCAGCGCCACGTCGGCGACGAGCGGCACGAGCAGGTTCGTGACGGCGACGGCAGGGCTGGGGACGGGATCGTCGGTGCCGTTGGTCTGGGTGCGCAGCGAGGCCGAGACCGGGCTGAGCCCGATCGAGAGCAGGGCCGTGTGGGTGTCCGTCCCGGCGGCGAAGGCCAGGCCGACCGCGGCGCGCGGCGAGCTGACGGCCGGGCCTGCCTGGACCTGGACGACCGGGGCCAGCGTCAGCGGCCCGATCGCGATGGCGTCGGCGGGGGCGACCTGCCCCGAGGCCGTGAGGCTGCGCAGGCCGGTGGTGTCGGCGACCGCGTCGATAGTGAGCGACGCGCCGGTGATCAGCGGCACGTCCGTGGTGAGGCTGACCTCCACCGTGAACACCGGTGGGCTGCCGGTCAGCCGCAGCTCGGCCCACTGGGCGCCGTAGGTGACCCGCAGCGCCGACGGGCTGGTGGTGATCGCCCACGGCGGGGTGACCGCCGGCAGGATCGCCGCGAGCTGGGTGAACGCCTGGTTGGCGGGCGTGCCGGCGGGGGCGCCGTCGGGCTGGCTGGCCGGCGCCTGGGGTGCGGGCTGGCTGGCGTACGCCACGATGCGGCTGACTAGCTCGCCGCTCGGGTTCGCCGCGAACTGCCTGAGCTGGGCGCCGTCGAAGCCGGTGCCGGTGCCGAGCCCGAGCACGGTGCGCACCGCGTCCAGAGCGGCCGGCACGGGGTCGGGTCCGTGATCGTGCAGGGCGTCCAGCACGTACGGGAGGGCCTGCTGCGTGGCGGCGCCGGCCAGGCTGCCGAGCCCGGGTCCGGCCGGCAGCAGGGCGATGTCGCCGCTGCCGGTGTGCAGCGTTATGCCGAGCGTGGGACCGTCCAGGGCCAGCTTAACCTGCGCGGTCTGCCCGGCCAGCCCGATCTGGGCGTCGAGGTGCGGGACCGGCGCGGTCCCCGGCGCGAGCGTCAGGCCGACGTCGATGGTGGAGGCCAGCTGACCTTCCGTACCGCTGTAGCCGACGGCGAGCTTCAGCCCGCCGGCCGCGGCGGGCCCGGCGCTGATCGTCACCGACGGCGACAGCGGCAGCACGCCATGGGTGGCGCTGGCCGCGCCGGTCAGGGCCCGGATGCCGTCCAGCAGCGTGGCGGCCCGGTCGGCGGCCGGGCCCGCTCCCGCGGACCAGCCGATGACGTGCCGCAGGTATCCGGACGGGTCAGTGAACAGGCCGAACGGAACTGACGCGACAGCTTGATCGCCGGTCCCGTTCAGCAGCCCAAGGCCGGCGAGGACCGGGTCGATCCGTGCGCGCTGCCCGGCCGAGAGCAGATCCGTGCGCACGGCGGCCAGCAGGCTGCGCAGCGCCACCGCGCCGCCGGCGGCGAGCACGGCGGACGCGAGGCCGGTGAGCTGGCCGGTGCTGGGCGGCGGGTACAGCGTGATGCGGCCGGGCACGCCGTTCGGTGGGGCGCCGAAGGTCAGCGCGAGCGAGCCTGCGGTCCCCGAGCCGAGCTGCAGGCCGAGACCGGGGGTCCCGGATCCCGCTGTGGCGGGCGCCAGCGCCACCGTGCCGGACCAGGTGCCGGCGGTGTCCACCTGCACAGATCCGGTCAGCACGGGGCCTCCGCCCAGCGTGATGCCGGTGGTGGACACCGTGACGGCCGGCGGCGTGGCGGCCAGGTCGATGCCGACGTCGGCCGCGCCCACGGACAGCTGCACGACCCCGCCGGTCCCGGTCGCGCCGAGCAGGTCGCGCAGCGCCCCGGCCATGACCAGCCGGGCCGGCGCACCGCTGAACGCACCGGTCAGGGCGTTCACCGGGTCGATGAGCAGCTGCTGCAGGGCGTCGGCGGACAGCCCGAACCCCGGCGCCGGGGTGGCCGGGTCGGCCAGACCGGTCGCGGTGAGCAGGCCGGTCAGGGCCGCGGCCGGGCCGCTGGCGGGGATGGGGGCGAGGGCGGCGGCCAGGCGGCCGAGCAGCACCCGGGATTCGGCGCCGAGCTGCTCGCCGCTGTTGCCGAGCACCCACGCGTCCCGGCTCACGCCGAGCGCGCTGCCCTCGACCAGGGTGATCGTGGCCTGCGCCGTGCGGCCGGTGGCGGCCAGGCTGGCCGCGACGCTGAGGTGGGCGCGCCGCAGCGCGGGCGTGCGCAGGACCCCGGGCACCGGTGCCGAGCCCTGCGGGCCGCCGGCCAGCCAGCCGTTGGCCCGGTAGACATCGACGTCGAGCGCGAGAGCGGGCGGTGGCACGGAACCGCCGGCCGCGAGGGCGATGCTGCCGAGGTCCAGCCGGGCGCTGACGTCGGCCGAGATCCCCGCCGGGTCGCTGGTCGCGACGGAGGCCGGCAGCGGCGCGGTGATGGTGACGGCGGCACGCAGCGCGGTGGGCGCCGCCGGTCCGGGGGCACCAGGATTCCCGGGCGCGCCGGTTCCCGGCGTGAACGCGGCCAGGCCGGCGCCGACCACCGCGCCGAGCCCGCGGGTCAGGCTGGTGGCGTCGAGCGACCCGCGCACCGACCAGGCCGGGGCGGCCAGGGCGGTCAGGCCGGGCGGCGGGCTGAGGTCGGCGGCCGGATCGCGGGTCGCGTCGAACAGCTCGCCGAGCAGCCCGATCACCGACCGCGCGGCCGCCAGGTCGGCGCTGTCACCCGACGCGTCGTCCGGGAGCAGGCGCCGTGCCAGGGCCAGCCCATCGGCCATCGGCGCCTGGTCGAGCACGTCGAGCGGCACCGCCACCTCCGACGCGCCGAGCAGGACGAGCCCGGCCACCGGGCCGCCGGCCGCGGCCAGCCGGGCGGTCCCGGCGGCGGCCGGGCCGTGCGCGACCAGCAGCACCGTCCCGCTGCCCGCCGCGGCGGTGATCGCCTGGGTGAGCCGGGCCGCGCAGGCCTGGGCGCGGGCCGCGGGATCCGCGCCCGGGCAGTCGGCGCGGAACGGCAGCCGGACGTGCCACGGTCCGGTCGCCGCGGCCAGCGCCGAGGTGTCGAACGCGGTGTCGGGCAGCCCGGGGGTGGTCAGGTCCAGGGTCGGGATCGTCTGGTCCGGCCAGGGTGGCACGTACGGCCCGGTGACGTACAGGATCCGCGCTCCGGCGGGCAGCCCGGTCAGGGAGCTGAGGTCGAGGTGGGCGGGCAGGTCGGCGTGCGCGATCCCGGCCAGCGTGCTGGCGGTCGCCCCGGCGATGTCGGGGGCGCCGCCGGGCAGCAGGCCGTCGCCGCCGGCGCAGCGGGTGATCAGCGCGTCCCAGCCGTCCGCGAGCGTTCCGCGGCCCGCGACGAGGTTGCCCAGCCCAGGGATTTTCTGCCCGGCCGAGGTCAGCAGCTGGGCCAGGTCGGCGGTGCCGAGCGCGGCGCCGGTGCCCTGCAGCCAGCCCGACAGCGAGGCGGGCCGCAGCAGACCGGTGAGGACGGCCGGGGGAATCGGCGGGCCGTCCGGCTCCAGCCACAGGGTCAGGGCCAGCGCGGCCGGTCCCGCCTGCAGCGGGATGACGAGCGGGTCATCGGGCCGGCCGGACCCGGTGACCGTCGCGGGGGTGGTTACCGCCGGGGTGGCCGCCGCCTGGGCTGTTACCGCCCGTGCGGTTGCTGCCCGGGCCGTTGGTGCCTGGACGGTTGCCGGCCGGGCCGCGGGTGTGGCGGGCGTGGCGGCGGGTGATGGCGCGCCCACCAGCGCGGCGAGGAAGGCGGCGAGCTGGCCCAGGTTCGCGTCGACGGCGGCGGGATCGGCGGCGGACAGCAGGCTGCGCAGCCGCGCGACCAGCCACCCGCGCGGGTCGCTGAGCAGCTGGGCGAACGCCTCCCCCGCCGCGTCGGGCTGGCCCAGTCCCAGCGCCTGGGCCAGCGGCGGCAGCCAGGACGTGCTCGCCTGCGCCAGCAGGCCGCCAAGAAGCGTCTCGAGCACCTGGTCGGTCAGCCCGGGCGGCAGCACCAGGTTGCCCGAGCCGTCGGCCGTGGGCAGGGCGAGCGCCGTGGTGGTGCTTCCGACCGTGACCGTCGCGTCCGGCAGGGCGAAGGTCACCTGCAGACCGCTCGCCGTGGTCCACGTCAGCGACACCTCCGCCGCCGGGATGTCGACCGTCGCCGGACCGAGGTTCACCGAGACCGGCTGTCCCGCGGGGGTCGTGATCCCGGCTTCGGCCGTGACCGACGGCATAACGTGCAGCCCGAAGGCCGACCCCGCCGTCGCCGGCAGGGTGATGGCGAGCGCGTCGAAGGTGAGCGATCCGGACATTGCCGGGCCGTTCGCGCCGCCGATCTGTACCGCCGCCGGCCGCCAGCGCAGGCCGAGGTGCAGGTCTGCGCGGCCGCCGTCCGCCCAGGCGGCGGCGGCGAGATCACCGGTACTGGCGATGATCCACGGGTCGGCCTCGGTGCCGCCCGCATTCGCAACGGCCGGCTTGCCGAGCAGCGCGGCCGCCGACGACAGCAGGCTGGCGAAGGCCTGCGTGCCCTGGGCCAGCACGCCGCCCAGGAAGCCGAGCCACGCGGCGGCCGGATCGGCGATCAGCGCGGCGGCGCTGATCGGTGTCCAGGTGCCGCCGCTCCAGGCGGCGGGCTGGGTCAGGCCGAACAGCTCGCTCAGCGCGGCGCCGGACGGCCCCAGGTTGGTGATGAGCTGGCCGAGCACGCTGGACAGCGCCCCGCCGCCCACCTCGGCCAGGGCGTCCGGCGAGGTCAGGTCCAGCACGGCGTACGTGCTGGCTGTGCCGGAGGGTCCCAGCACCACCTGGTCGGCGGCGAGCACGAAGGTCGGCCGCCGGCTTGCGTCCAGGGCGACACCCGCGCGCAGCGCCCCGACCTTGACGATGATCGCGGGAGTGGTACCGGTCCCCGGCTGGGTGACGTTGAGAAGCGAGCCTCCGCCTGCGCCGGTGTAGCGGGCGTGGCATTCGAGCTCGGGCAGCGCTGTGATCGACGGGCGGGCTCCGGTGCTGGCCCGGAACACGGTGGCGGTCAGCTCGATCGCCACCTGGCCGAACGCCGCGGACAGGCCAGCGGTGGGCGCGAAGCGTGGCCCACCGGTGCTGTCGGTGTCCACGGTCAGGCCGAGGGTGAGGTCGACGCCGGAGGTCAGCGCCAGCGAGGCGGTCAGCGGGCTGGCCGCCGGCACCGTCGCCCCGGCCAGCGCGGCTAGATGGCCGAACCAGGCCGCGATCGCGGCCTGGGACGCCGCGACCTGGCCGAGCCAGTCCCGCAGCGCGGCCATTCCGCGCGCCGCGAGATCGCTGAGCGGCAGCGGGATCACCGAGTCGGGCGCCAGCCCGGCCAGCCCGAGCAGGGCGGTGGCCTGCAGCCCGAGTTCGGCGGTGACGGCCTGCAGTTCGGCTTCGGCCAGGGCGGACAGGGCATGCAGCAGCTCCGGCCCGGCCGGCGTCCCGGTGCCCAGCGACAGGTCGAGCGGGGTGTCCGAGCCCGGCACGCGAAGGCCGGTGACGCTGACCGCCAGGTCCCCGGCCGTTTTGGTGCCGATGGGGATCGCCGCCGTCAGCGCGACCGACTGCAGGCTGTCCGAGCCGACGTCTGCCTGCGCCGCCAGCTGCGCCACCGCGTCCGGGGAATCCGATCCGGGCAGGAACACCGCGGGTCCTGACGGCGGGATGAGCACGAGCGGGACGGCGAGCGTGCCCTGCGCCCCGGGCGTTCCGCTGGTGGCGCCGCGGATCCCGACGCCCAGCGTGTTACCGCTCGTGACCTGGGCCATCACCAGGTAGAGGTGGACGCCGCCGGACAGCTGGAAGACCGGCGTCCAGGTCGCGCCGGAGTCCTGTACCTGCGGGGCGGAGTCGCCGAGCACGCCGTCGAGGAACTGCAGGAGCGCCGCCAGCCGGGTGGGGTCGCGAAGCGTGCCGCCGATCGTGGCGGCGGGGTCGGCGAAGAAGCCGGTGCTGATCTCCCCGTGATTGTCCAGCACGCCCAGCGCGGTGGCCAGGTCCGCGATGTCGCCGAAGGCGTCGGTGCCGGTACCGGTGCCGGTGCTCATCGTCCGGCCACCGCGTCGATCGCGTACCGTGCCTGTGGCACGACCGACAGGGTCTTTCCGTCACAGCTGACGGCGCCCGGGATCAGCCGCGCTCCGCTGGTGTCGACGCCGGCCTGCAGCGCGAGGGTATGCACCGCGTCGAGGAGGGCGCGCCAGGCGGCGGCGATGACGGCATCTCCCCACCGGTCGACCAGAGCGGCCGGCCCACGCGGCCGGCTCTCGGTGACGGTGACCAGGCCCGCGGCGAGGTCGGCCGAGCCGATGCTCAGCGGCACGGTGAGCTGGCCTGCGCCGCTCTGGTCGGTTTCGAGCGTGAGCGCGACGAGCACCAGGCCGTCGCCGAGCTGAACCACGGTGCTGTCCAGGTGGACGAGCACCTCGCTGTCGTGGTCGTACCAGATCACCTGGGGCGGCGGGCTGACGTCCGCGGCCACGTACAGCGATCCGAGGCTGCCGATCAGCAGCTGCTGCAGCCCGTCACCCGTGACGCTGACGGCACTGGCCAGGGTTCCGGGAGGGGTCGGCTTGCCGACGATGCCGACGGGCGCAGGCGCCTCCGCGCCGGCGTGATGTGCCTGCACCTTGATCTCGATCTCCACGCGGCCTGACAGCCTGAGCACCTTGTCGTCATCTGGCATCCGGGCCGCGCCTCCCCCACTACGCCGTGAGAAACCACGGGGCTTTACCCGATCGGAGCGATGAATTGCCGGCCTGATACGTAGGCAGCCGGGCAGGTTGCTGCCGCTCCGGATTCCCCGGCTCTGACCTGAAGAGCTGAGCTAACGAGCTGGCGTCGTGCCGGCCCTGACCGTGCTCCTGGCCGCCAGCGCCGAGACCACGGCCACGATGGCCGTGACCAGGCTGATCAGTGACGCGTTCTGCGACTGCGTGAGCTGCCACCAGGCGAATCCGATACCCAGGGACAGCGTGGCCGATATGAAGGCCGTGATCGTGCCCGCCACCGCGACGGTCTGCTTCTTGGTCTGCGGCCACAGATCAGCGGTTACCGCGCTGGCGAGCGCCCAGAACGCGGCGACCTCGGTGGCGACCAGCGTGGTCTGCGCCGGCGTCCAGTGCACCGCGTTGAAGCTGGTCATGAGGCCGAGCACGGCCCCGGTCAGCGCGGTAAGCCCGGCCAGCGAAGCCGCGACCCTGGGCGGCACCGGGGGCTGACCGGTTTCCGGATGTGCTGGCGTGACCGCCGGCGGCCTGGATGACGGGATATCTGTCGTTGCCATGATTCCCCCCTCGCGGGAATGGGGCTGGACTGTGCCCCTTCAACAAGCCGGAGGCCTGCCGTCAGCAATTGATACAGCCCCTCGTTGATGACCATTCGCTTGCGCTATAGCGTGAATGCCGGTGGCGCATTGCCACCACCACGCCGTCCAGGAGGCCGGATGCCTGCAGATCCGCCCGGCTCGCCCGCGCTGCGCGCATCCGACGCGGACCGCGACCGGGTCATCGAGGTGCTGCGGGCCGCCGTCGCCGACGGCCGGCTCAACCAGGCCGAGTTCGACGAGCGGCTGGACGCGGCGCTGACCGCCCGCACCTTCGACGCGCTGACCCCACTCACCGCCGATCTGATCGCGGGACCAGGCAGCGCGGTTGAGATGGCACCGGCCCATCCGGCCGCCGAGCTGCTCACCATCACCGAGAAGCACGGGTCAGTCCGCCGCGACGGCAGGTGGACGCTGCCGCACCGGCTGGCGCTGCGGACCGCGTGGTGCGACGTGGTGCTGGACCTGACCCGCGCGGTGCGCACCGGACCGGAGCTCGTCATCGAGATGCAGGTGCGCGGGGGCTATGTGAAGCTGGTCCTGGCGCCGGGCATGGTGGTGGACGCCAACGACCTGTCGGTGCGGCACACCGCGCTGGCGATCAACCGGGACGCGGGCGACAGCACACCGGAGACGCTGAGCGTCCACCTCGTGGGCCAGGCGCGGCACGCCCAGATAAGCACCCAGTGGCAGGCGCCGCGCCAGTGACATGCGTCTGCGCGGAGACGTCAGGGGCAGGCCGGCTGAACCGCCAGGTCTAACTGCGCCTGCGCGTTCGCGCTGCCCTCAGCGTCGTCGTTGATCAGCGCCGGCCGGCGCGCCTGATGGTTTTTGACGATCCGGCGCTTGCGCAGGGACTCGAGCCATTCCTGCCCGCTGAGCAGCCGCGTGGTCTTGGCCGACTTGACCTCCCCCTCGGCGGCGACCGCCATCGCGACACTGGCGGCGGTCATGTCATCGGGTGCGTCATAGACGACGAGAATGTCGTACTCACCAAATGGGAAAGCCGCCACCACGATGGTGGCACCCAGTTCCTCCAGCGCGGGCTTCATCGCTTCGACGGGATCCTGCGGGTTCTTGAGCTGAGCCGCCATCGACTTCACGTTATAAGAGGCCTGGTACATATAAAGCGGCATCAACATTCCCCTCATGCGGAGAAGCAACGGGCTGGAGACCACTGCGATCTAAAGATCGTAAACCCGCCCACGCGGGTGCAACAGGCCGCTATCGGCATTTCATGCCGGCGCCGGTGTCGTGGCGAGCATGCCCGCTCGCTGTGACTATCTGCGGCCGCTGTACGGCCAGGATTGCGAGCGGCACGACTTCCGGTAGGTCCAGGAGCCAGACCCACGGTGTCATGCTCCCTTACCCGTCTATCCGCCGGAAGTGTCCTGTGCAACCCATCCTGGCCGTGGCGGCCACCAGCTGGGGCCTGCTGATATCCCTGGCACTCCTGCTGCAGCTGCGGGTCATCCTGCGGCAGCGCGATTCCTCCGGGTATCGGTCGCCTGGATCGCCGTTCTGCTCGTGGGCTTCGTCCTCTGGCTCTGCTACGGCGCCGCGATCGGCAACCTGCCCCTCGTCGTGACCAACGTGGTCTCGTGCGTGGCCTGCGCTGCCACCCTGGCGGTGGTGCTGCGGTTCCGCGGGGGCGCCGCCTCCGGTGGCCCTGACCGCTGCCGTGGATCTCGTCACACTGCTGCAGGCCGGCGTGTTCACCACGCCAGCAGCAGACCTCAGCTACAGCGCTTTCAGCCAAGTGTCTGACAGGGTGTACCCGGCTGGGAAGGGGTCGCTCGGGTCGTATCCGACCTGGCAGAGCTCGGTGATCCACGCCTGGCCCGCTACGCTCGGGATTACCGCCGGATAGGGGCCAACCGCGGTCAGCCCCTCGATGGCACTGGAGAAGCGGCTGCCGATGACCGACTCGTGGACGAAGGTCTCCCCGGCGGCGATCTGCCCGCGGGCATGCATCACGGCCAGCCGGGCGCTGGTCCCGGTGCCGCATGGTGACCGGTCGAGCCGGCCGGGCGAGACCACGACCGCGTTCCGGGACGTCAGGACACCA
>Ga0213875_10001347_pt1 | contig 16186 bp, 18 predicted proteins | sample BarmaccomBMRX_R8_FD_160105 | JGI IMG/M metagenome (GOLD analysis project Ga0213875, IMG submission 160105) | Root-associated microbial communities from Barbacenia macrantha in rupestrian grasslands, the National Park of Serra do Cipo, Brazil - RX_R8 | ecosystem: Host-associated > Plants > Roots... | reverse complement strand
GCCCGGGGGGCGCTGGCGGACCAGGACGACCCGGCCGCCGTCGGCGGCGGCCATGGTGCGGGCCAGGGGGAGGCCGAGGCCGGTGCCTTCGGGGCGGGTGCTGACGCTGCGTTCGAAGATGCGGGAGACCAGCTCGGGGGGGACGCCCTTGCCCTGGTCCTCGACCTCGATGACGGCGGACTTGGTGTTCTGGGAGGTACGGATCTCGACCGGGCCGGCGCCGTGCATGAGCGCGTTGTCGACCAGGGTGGCCAGCACCTGGGCGAGGCCGCCGGGGGTGACGTGGGCCCGCAGCCCACGCTGGCCGGTGACCACCAGCTTGCGGCCGGACCGGCGGAAGGCGGGCTCCCACTCCACCACCTGCTGGTCGATGATCTCGTCGATGCCGGTCAGCGAGGCGGTGCCGGCCGCCGCCCGGCGGGACGGGTCGAGGAGCTGGCTGACCACGTCGGCCAGCCGTTCGGCCTGGGCGAGGGCGGCGCCGGCCTCCTCACGGACCGCCTCGGGGTCATCGGCGGTCGCGATCACCTCTTCCAGCCGCATCGACAGCGCGGTCAGCGGGGTGCGGAGCTGGTGGCTGGCGTCGACCGCGAGCTCCCGTTCGGCCGTCAGCAGGCTCGTGACCCGGCGGCCGGCGCTGTCGAGGCCGTCGGCCACCTGGTCGAGCTCGGCCACGCCGTAGCGGCGGCCGATCGGGCGGGGGTCACCGGAACGCAGCCGGTCGGCCGCCTCGGCCAGCTCCCCGAGCGGGCGGGTGAGCCGGCCGGACAGGACCAGCGCGGCTACCACGGCGGCCACGATCACCGCCGCCCCCAGCCCGAGGACCAGGGCCTGGGTGGTCGGGTCGGCCACCACCACGGTGGGCACCCCCACCACCAGCACGGCCGCCACGGTCAGGCCGACCATGGTCAGCAGCAGCCGGCGTCGCATCCGCTAGTCGCCGCGCTCGAACCGGAAACCGACCCCGCGCACGGTGGTGATGTAACGGGGGCTGTGGGCGTCGTCGCCGAGCTTGCGGCGCAGCCAGGAGATGTGCATGTCCAGGGTCTTGGTCGACGTCCACCACTTGGCGTCCCAGACCTCGCGCATGATCTGCTCGCGGGTGATCACCTTGCCGGCGTCCCGGAACAAGATCCAGAGCAGGTCGAACTCCTTGGTGGTGAGCTCCAGCTCGGTGTCCCGGTGCCAGGCCCGGCGGCCCTCGGGGTCGATGCGGACGCCCATCACCACCGCGTTGTCGGCGGTCCCCCGGCGGAGCAGGGCGCGGACCCGGGCCAGCAGCTCGGCCAGCCGGAACGGCTTGGTCACGTAGTCGTCGGCGCCGGCGTCGAGGCCGACCACGGTGTCGACCTCGTCGGCCCGGGCGGTGAGGATCAGCACCGGGACGCCGTGGCCCTCGGCCCGGACCCGGCGGCAGACTTCGAGCCCGTCCATGACCGGCAGGCCGATGTCGAGCACGATCAGGTCGATACCGTCGCTGAGCGCGCGCTCGAGCGTGGCCGGCCCGTCGGCGGTCACGTCGACTTGGTATCCCTCGCGGCGCAGGGCGCGGGACAGTGGCTCGGAAATGGACTCATCGTCCTCGGCGAGCAGAACGCTGGTCATAGCTTGATCGTAGAGCGTGCGCGGGCCATTTCGGCCCTAGCGGTCCTCGCCGTGCTGTTCCTCCTCGACCAGCTCGAACAAGATCGCCTGCACCCGCTCGACCTGAGGGATGTCGGTCAGCACGATCTGGCCGTGCTCGCCGGGCGACTCGACCACCAGGCGGCCCGCCCCGACCAGCCGGTCGAGCAGGCTGCGGGTGAACGAGACGTCGCTGATCCGGGCCAGCGGGATGTCGCGGCCGCGGCGGGTGAGGATGCCCTCCCGGACCCGCAGCCGGCCGCTGGTCAGCTCGTAGGTGGTGGTCTTCCAGCGCAGCACCGGCCGCAGCACCGCGACCAGCAGCAGCACCAGCGCGACGATCAGCACCACCAGGCGTTCGGTGCCCGCGTGCGGGCCGGGCGGGATCAGCACCGCCACCACGATCGCGGCCACGATGACCAGGACGCCGAGGATGACCGGGCCGACCAGCACCTTCCAGTGCGGGTGGATGATCAGGACGCTGCGTTCGGGAGCGGCTTCGGGTCCGCCGGGCGGCCGGCGCTGGGGCCGCCGGTCCGGCTGGGGCGGTGGGGGCGGCCACTCATCAGACGCCATAGGCATCAGCGTAGATGCCGGACATCGCCCGCGCTGACCGCTTCGGTCCCGCCCGGGCCGGCCACGATCAGCCGGCCAGCGGGGTCGACCCCGGTGGCGCGGCCGGCGGTCAGCTGCCCGGCCGGCCGTTCGACCCGCACGTCGCGGCCGACGGTGGTGCAGAGGTCCAGGTAGGCGGTCCGCAGCCCGCTGGCCTGAGGGTCACCCGGCGGGGTCGTCCGGGTCCAGGCCAGGTACCAGCGTTCGAACTCGGCCAGCAGCGCCGCCAGCAGCGCGGTGCGGTCCAGATCGGTCGCGCCCGCCAGCCGCAGCGAGGTCGCGGGCAGCGCGCTCGGGGTCGGGGCGGGCAGCTCGGCGTCGGTGGTGGACACGTTCAGCCCGAGGCCGACCACGACCGCGTCGCCGGACTGCTCGGCCAGGATGCCGGCCAGCTTGCGCTCGGCCACCAGCAGGTCGTTCGGCCACTTGAGGCGGGCCGGGACGGCGGTGGCCCGGCCGACGGCGGTGGCGGCGGCCACCCCGGCCAGCAACGGCAGCCAGCCGCGCTGGGCGGGCGGCACTCCGGCCGGCCGCAGCAGCACCGAGACCATGATCGAGGACCGGGCCGGGCTGACCCACTGGCGGCCCAGCCGGCCGCGGCCGGCCACCTGCTCCTCGGCCACCAGCACGGTGCCCTCGGGTGCGCCCGCCGCCGCCCGTTCGGCCAGGTCGGCGTTGGTCGAGCCGGTGCGGTCGACGACGGTGATCTCGCGCCAGAAGCCGTTCGGGCGGATGAGATCGGCCCGGAGGGCGGTGGGGTCGAGCGGGGCGCGGGGCTCATCGGGTGGCGGGGGCTCGTCTGGCGGCCGGGGCTCGTGTTCGGTAGTCATCTCACGGCCATTGTGCCGGGCGGGTGGCCGGCTCGAGGAAAGGCGAGGGGCCCCGCGTGTCACGCGGGGCCCCTCGAGGTCCTTCGGGTCTTTCGGTGGGCCGACGGCCCGGTCAGGCGGAGCGGTCAGTAGTTCCCGCCCTGGTTCTGGTCGTTGTAGCCACCCTGGTCACCCTGGTTGCCCTGGTTGCCGTAGCCACCCTGGTCGCCGCCCTGGTTCTGGTCGTAGCCACCCTGACCCTGGTCCTGCTGGCCCTGGTCGCCGTAGCCGCCCTGGCCCTGGTCCTGCTGGCCCTGGTTCTGGTCGTAGCCACCCTGACCCTGGTTCTGGTCGTAACCGCCCTGGCCCTGGTCCTGGCCGTAGCCGCCCTGGTCCTGCTGGCCCTGGTTCTGGTCGTAGCCACCCTGGCCCTGGTTCTGGTTCTGGTCGTTCTGGCCCTGGTTCTGGCCGAAGTCGTCCGCGACCTTCTTGGCGTCGTCCGCGAATTCGCTGAAGTCCGGCATGGTGCCCCCTCCGTCGTTGGTTTGGCTGGTCCATCCGGCGTGCGGTGCGTGGATCTGCCCGCCAGATTGATGGTTAAACCACTACGAATATGGTGTTCTTCTAGGTGCGAAAGGGTGTTCGCGAGCCGTTAACGGGGACGGGCTCCACGAGTCGAGCCCCTCCGGCCACGGCCGCTCCCGACGCTCCGGGACCGGCCGCGCCACCGCCCTGACTACTGCTGCCGCTGGTCCTGGTCCTCGATACCGAGGTACTTCTCGGCCGCGTTCTCGCCCGACTGAAGCTGACCGCCGTACTTGCTGCCGGTCTTCTCGTCGGCGAACTGCTCGGCCTTGTCGAAGGCCTCGTCGGACTGCTCAGAGTGCTCGCTGGCGAACTTCTTGGCATCGTCAGCGAACTCGCCGAAGTCAGGCATGGCGTCCCCTCCGTCGTCGGTCTGGTTGGTCCATCCGTCGTACGGGGCTAGCCCATGCCCTCTCGGACCACGGTTAAACCGGCCAGAAGTCCCGTTACACCAGGTAAAAGGGCCTGTTCACACGCGGTTAACAAAGGGGCCCCGCCGCGCGGGACCCCTCACCTGCTACTGCTGGCCCTGGCCCTGATTCTGGCCGTCCACCTGCTTCTCGGCCGCCTGCTCGCCCTTCTGGACCTCGCTGTCGTACTTGTTGCCGGTCTCCTGGTCGGCGAACTGGCCCGCCTTCTGCAGCCCCTCGTCGGTCTGCTCGGAGTGCTCACTGGCCATCTTCTTGGCGTCGTCGCCGAGTTCGCTGAAGTCAGGCACGGAATCCCTCTTTCGTCGTCGGTCAGATGACTCCGCATGCGCTTCCCGGGCGATTGACCGCCAAACCGGCCGTCCCGGCCCGACCTTGGCCGCTAGTCGGCGACCCTGATCCGCAGGCGGCGGAAGCCCTTGCCTTTGTTCTCGACCTTGACGACCTCGATCCGGCCGACCTGGCGGGTGGAGGCGACGTGGGTGCCGCCGTCGGCCTGCTGGTCGAGGCCGACGATGTCGACGATGCGGACGTCCTTGACCTCGGGCGGGACCAGGTTGGTGGCGGTGCGGATGATGTCCGGCAGCGCGAACGCATCGGCCCGCGGCAGCACCCGCACGTCGATCCGGCGGTCCTCGACGATCTCCATGTTGCACAGATCCTCGACCGCCTGCCGGAAGCCCTCGGGCACCGACGGGAGGTTGAAGTCCATCCGCGCGGTCAGCGGCTCCATGTTGCCGCCGGTCACCAGCGCGCCGAAGTCGCGGAAGACCACCCCGCAGAGGATGTGCAGGCCCGAGTGGGTGCGCATGAGCGAGGTGCGGCGCTGGTCTTCGACCGCGCCTCGCACGGTGGTGCCGGGCGGCGGAACCGGGTCGGTCACGTCCGGGATCAGGTAGAGGTCATCGGTCTTGCGGGCGCCGACGATGCGGGTCTGGACCCCGCCCCAGAGCAGGACGCCGTGGTCCGGCGGCTGACCGCCGCCGCCCGGGTAGAAGGCCGAACGGTCGAGAACGAGGCCGTCCGGCCCGGACGCCAGCACGGTCGCGTCCCACTCGCGCAGGGTCTGGTCGTCGAGCTCGAGCCGGTGGGTGCGCCAGTCGTTGTCCGCCACCCGAGCAGCCTACTGCGGTGGTGACGGGGGCTCCGGCGGCGCTGCCGGGGCCGGGTGGGTGGATCGGGGCGCGGCCCGTCAGGCCGCGCGGGGCGCGGCGCCAGGCCACGCGGGGCGCGGCGTCAGGCCACGCGGCGGACGGCCAGGAAGCGGCGGATGTCGGCGGTGTCCTCGTCGCTGTAGCGGTCGAGGATCGCCTCCAGGTCGTTCAGCTCGGACGGCGAGGTGTAGCTGGACAGCTCGCGCTCGAGCGCCTTGCGGGCGAGCCGGGCCTCCCGGTCGCCGCGGAAGTCGTGCCGGATGGCCTTGAGCCGCCGGCCGATCGGATGAGTCGAAGTCTTCATTCCCTTTTCCGTTCTTCATCGATGATCTTTCCCTTCCAGTGTCGGCAATCGATGACCCATGCGTCCAATGAAAATAAAGCAATTGACCCATGAGTTATCGTCATGAATATGGATACCGACGCGCTGCGCTGGTTTCAGCAGGTCGCCGACGGCACCACCGTCACCGAGGTGAGCGAGCTGGAGGGCGTGACCCAGTCCGGGGTGTCGCGGGCCCTGGCCCGGCTGGAGGGCGAGGTCGGCACCCCGCTGCTGCAGCGGTCGGGCCGCATCCTGCGGATGACCCACGCCGGGTCGGTGTTCAAGCGCCACGTCGACGCGATGCTGCACCAGCTCGACGACGGCATCGCCGCGGTCAATCAGCTGCTGGAACCGGAGACGGGGACGGTGGCGCTGGCGTTCCAGCACTCGCTCGGCACCTGGCTGGTCCCGTACCTGGTGCGCAGCTTCCGGGCCACCCACCCGCAGGTGCAGTTCGCGCTGACCCAGGTGCGGGACGAGCTGCACTCGGCCGCGCTGGCCGGCGGTCAGGCCGACCTGGAGATCGGCACCCGGCGGGCGCCCGACCCGGCCCTGCTGACCCAGCAGCTGGCGCTGGAGCCGCTGCGGCTGGCCGTCCCCCGCGACCACCGGCTGGCCACCCGGGGGCCGCTGTGGCTGGCCGACGTGGCCGGCGAGCCGTTCATCAGCCTGCGGGCCACCTCGGCGCTGCGGCGGCTGACCGACGACCTGTGTGAGGCGGCCGGGTTCGCGCCCGACGTGGTGTTCGAGGGCGACGACCTGTCCACCGTGCGCGGGTTCGTGGCGGCCGGGCTGGGGGTGGCGGTGGTCCCGGCCCCCCGGGCCGGCTCCCCCGAGTCAGCCTCCGGTCCCCTGGTCCACCTGGAGATCCTCGACCCCGGCGCGGTCCGCGAGATCACCCTGACCTGGTCGGCCGAGCGGCGGCTGCTGGCCGCGGCCGATCTGTTCCGGCGTTACGTGCTGCGGCGGGCGACCGCGGGGCGGGTACCGACGCTGTCCCCTTGAGCCGCCGTGGTCACCAGGGCGCCACGCGGTTGGGGCGGCCGCGCGGCTGACGGGGCGGGCGCAGCGGCGGGGCCGTCCGGTCCCAGGTCCGCCGCTCCTCGCGCTGGGCGCGCAGCGGCTCGGGCAGCCGCATGACCAGGAACCCGTCCGGCCAGTCGGCGCCGGTGTAGCCGGCTCCGAGGTCGACGTGGTGGAGCTCGACCTCGACCAGCCGCCGGACCAGAATCTCCGCCGCCGGGAACGGGTCCAGGCCCGGCACCCAGGTCACCGTGGTCGCCCAGGCCTCGTCCGGGAGCTGGCGGCTCACGGTCCGGAAGGCCGAGTCGGCGGCGGCCAGGTCGTCGAGGAGGTCGGCCCGGGGCTGGGCGGCGCCGTACTCGATGTCGGCCGCGTAGGCCTCCGGGCTGGCGTAGGTGAGCCGGGGCTGGCCGATGCGGACCCCGACCATCAGGTTGCGGAGTGCGTCGGCGCCGCGGGCCAGGTGGGCCAGCACGTGGCCGCGGGTCCAGCCGGGCAGCAGCGACGGCTCGCGCAGGTCGGACTCATCGATGATCCGGGCGGTGCCGAGCAGCCGCTGGACGGCGAAGTCGATCTGGTCGCTCAGCGGCTGGAGAGCAGGGTCCATGCTTTTTACTGTAAATCGGCGCGGCCGGGCGCGCGGAGCTTGGCCCGGAGCAGTTCCAGGTCATCGTCGCTGAGGCCGTGGGCGGTGAGCCAGGCGGCCGCCCCGCCGAAGCGGGCGTCCAGCTCGGTCAGGAACGCGGCCATGGTGGCGGCCTGCGGTTTGTGCGAGTCGGCCGGCCGCCGGTTGATGTCGGCCGAGTAGGTCGGCGACCGCCGCAGCCGGGCCAGCAGCGGCTCGGTCCGGTCACCGGTGGCCGCGTAGTCGGCCACGATCGCGTCCGGGCGGACGCCGGCCACGCTGAGCGCGAGCGCGACCACCACCCCGGTCCGGTCCTTGCCCGCCGCGCAGTGCACCAGCGCCGCCCCCGGGGCCCGGGCCACGCTGCGCAGCGCCGCCACCACCTGGTCGGGGCGGTCCTCCAGGTAACCCAGGTAGTGCCCGGTGACCGCGTTGTCCGGGTAGCGCGACCGGTCCCGCTCGCTCCTGCTCGTCACCAGCACGTCGGCCACCGCGTCGGTGGCCAGGCCCTCCTCCGGCAGCACCGGGTGGTGCCGGTGCTCGACCGAGGCCCGCCCGTCCATCGGGGCCGGGCCCTCGGAGTTCAGTTCGGCCGTGCTGCGCAGGTCGACGACCGTGCTCAGGCCGTACTCACTGGTCAGCTTGCTGATGTCGGCCGGCGTCAGCTCCTGCAGGTTGTCCGAGCGCAGGAGCCGCCCGGCGACGGTCTTGCCCCCGTCCTCGGTGGGCAGACCGCCCAGGTCACGAGCGTTGGCGGCACCTTCGAGATCGATCCACGGCATACCCTCATCCTGCCGGGCCGGACCGGCTGGTGCGCCCGAACGGGCGATGAACTCTTGCCCTGGGCAGGGCCGGCGTGGGCCGGGTCAGTCGAGGCCGCGCTTGCCGGGGGCCCAGAACGGTTTGCTGTGGACCGCCTGCCGGGGCCAGCCCCGTTCGGAGATGAAGTGGCGGCGCAGCAGTTGCACGGTGCGGGCCTCACCGGCCAGATAGGCAGCGCCCGGCTCGCGGGGAAGTTCGAGCCGGCGGGCCGCCTCCAGCAGGCCGGCGGACGCGGCGGCCGGGCGGCCGTCCCGGTAGAGCCAGGGCACCTCGCGGGCGAGCGGGAGCCGATCTTCGGGGCCGCCGACCTCGAGCAACGGGTAAGCCGGGGTGTCCGCGGGCAGCGCCGCCAGCATCGCGCCGAACGCGACGGCGGCCGTTTCCTCACCTGCGAACACGTGATACGGCGCCTCCGGCTGGAGCACGAACGAACCCTCGGGGCGGCCGAACGTGACCGGCTGGCCGTGCTGGAGTTCGCGGCCCCAGCGGGCCCCGGGGCCGCCGGTGTCGTGGTCGAGCACGCACAGCTCCAGGCCGCCGTCGTACCGCCAGATCGAGTAGGTACGGAGGATGTCGCGCGGCCGCCGCCAGTTGTGCGGATCGAGCAGGTCGCTGACGTGCACCCGCACCTGCTGACCGGCCGTCCAGGTCAGCCCGCGCACCTCGTCGCCCTCGAGCCGGACGCGCCGCAGGTGGGCGGCCACCGGCTCGATCCCGGTGACCGTGCCGGTGACCGAGATCGCATTGAGCACGCGAGCCCCGATCCGCCGCGTCCGCACTGCTGAGGTCCCCGTGGCCATGCCCGTCACGATATAACTTGACCGGGCGGATGATCAAGCTATATCGCGAAGGTGGTGGGGGCTCGCTGGCGGTCAGGGCTCGCTACGGTCCGGGCTCCCCGGCGGGCTCGCTGGGCCTGAGCTGGGTGACGAAGTCCTTGACGGCCGGGAAGGCAAGGTCGGGGCGGTCGCGAAAGATCGTGTGCCGCGCTCCGGGCAGGCGGATGAGGCGGGTGGTCCGCTCCGGCAGCTGGCTGACCAGTTCGTCGACCACCGGCAGCGGGCAGACCGGGTCGTCCTCGCCGGCCAGCACGAGAACGGGGCAGCGGACGGCAGCCAGCAGGCTCCAGGGATCGAAGCTGGAGATCTCGTGGCGGTCGTAGTGGGCGGCGACGTCCGGGTTCCTGATCATCCGGGCCCGGAACCGGCTGGACTCCTCGGCCCAGTCCGGCCTGGCGCTGTACAGCGGGTAGCAGACGCGGGTGAAGTCAGCCTGGAGCTGCTCGGCGTCGGCGGTGTGACCGTCCCGGCGGTAGGCGCGGACGCGCTCGATGATGGCGGCCGCCTCGGGACCGCCGACGCGGCCGAACGCCTCCACCAGCCGCGGGTCGTTCCAGTGACCAGCGGTCGTGTTGGCCAGGATGATTCCGCCCGGGTGGTCCGGGAACAGCGCCGCGTAGGTGAGGGCGACGTCGCCGCCGAAGCTGCTGCCGAGGACGACCGGCTGGCGCAGCCCGAGCGCGTCGCACAGCCGCCGCAGGTCATCGGCCCAGGTCCGCATGGTCCAGAACTCGGCCCGGCTGCGGTCGCTGCGGCCGTGGCCGCGCAGGTCGAAGTAGACGATCTGGAAGTCGCCGGCCAGCGGCTCCAGCGCGGGCTTCACCGTCATGTGGTCCAGGCCGGGGCCGCCGTGGACGGCCACCAGGACCGGGCGCTCGACCGTCGTGTCCCCGTCCGGGACGACCGAGGGGCCGGACACGTCGAACCACAAGGAGACCTCACCGAGGCTGATACGCACGTGGCCTTCTCAGAGGGCAGGGTGTCAGAGGGCGGGGTGTCAGAGAGCAGGGTTGCGGGCGGCCAGGAAGTTGAGGGCGGTCAGGCTCAGGACCAGGCGGTCGTCGGCGAACATCTCGCCGTGGGTGTGGACGAGGCCGCGGTCGGGCTTGGAGCGGGAGCGGCGGGCCTCCACGATCGTGGTGCGGATCCAGAGCTTGTCGCCCGGGCGGACCGGCGCGGGCCAGCGCAGCTCGTCGATGCCGGGTGAGGCCAGGCTGGCCACCCGGGACAGGTAGTGGTCGGCGTACAGGCGCATGAACAGGCCGGCCGTCTGCCAGCCGCTGGCGATGATGCCGCCGAACGGGCCGGTGGCCGCGTACTCCGGGTCGACGTGCATCGGCTGCGGGTCGAAGCGGCGGGCGAACTCGATGATCTCGGGCTCGGTCACGCTGGTGTAGCCGTACTCGTAGACCGCGCCCTGGGCGTAGTCCTCGAAGTACCGGTCGGTGAGCGGGACCGCGAAGTCGGCCTCGCTCAGCGTCCGGCTGTTGCCCGCTTCGTCTGCTGCCTCTGCCATGCTGGCCATCTTGCCAGCCGGGCCTTTGGGTCAGATGGCGCGCATGCGGTTGTTGCGGGCGTTGTGCTCGACCTCGGCCAGGCCCAGCGCCTCCAGGACCGGGGGCACGTAGTTGCCGAAGCGGCCGCGCAGCCCCTTCTTGAGGCCGTACCAGCCGCCGACCGGGTTGGCGGCCGACCGGCCCCAGGCCTCCACGGTGCCGTCGGCCGCGGGCTTCTGCTCGTCGGCGTGGCCGAGCGGGACCCAGTCGCCGCGCTCCTTGAGCATCGCGTGCAGGTCCTCGATGCAGCGCAGCTGGTACCGCAGCTGGGTGGTACCGACCTGGACGACCAGGGCGGGCGGGTCACCGTCGGGGTCGCGCCAGGCCTCGAAATCGGACTTGCCGGGCGGCGTGCTCAGGATCCACGGGTCGGGCGCGGTGCCGGAACCGGCGACGTTGCTGGTCATCTCGGGGTCCCCCTCAGGTTGCGGATGCTGGCCAGTATGGCAGTCAATAACTGACATCTCTTGTCATGATTTTTATAAAATGCCGGCATGCGCGCGAGTCGCCTGATGACCCTGGTCAGCCTGTTGCAGGCGCGCGGCCGGCTGAGCACCGCCGAGCTGGCGGCCGAGCTGGAGGTGTCGCCGCGCACCGTGCTGCGGGACCTGGAGGCGCTGAGCACGGCGGGCATTCCGGTGTACGCGACCCGCGGGCGGAACGGGGGGTTCGCGCTGCTGGACGGGTTCGCATCCGAGTTCGGCGAACGAGCGGGGCGGGTGAGACCGGGGCCGGCGGTTCGGGACGCGGCCCCGGTCGGGGCGCCGGCGCGGGCACTGATACGGATCTCGCCGCGGGGCAGGCGGCTGGCCGCCCTGCTGGGGAGCCCGGAGGGACTGCGGCTCCGGCGCCAGGGGAGCTCGGGGAACGGCGGCACCGCGGACTGGGTGGAGGCCTGGATACGCTTCGGGACGGTCGGCACCGCGGTGCTGGAGCTGCTGGCGCTGGGGGCCGAGGTCGAGGTGCTGCAGCCGCCGGAGCTGCGGGCGGCGATGCGGGCGGCCGGGCGGCGGATCGCGGGGCTGCACGCCGATCCGGGGTGACGAGCGGGACCTGGGATCCGGGCGGCGCCGGCCGGGGTGGGGACGCAGGATGCCGGGCCCCCTTTAAATCAAGGGAAAAGGCGACCGGGCGGTGGGACGCGCTGGTCAGGGTGCGGCGACGATCACGGTGCGGGCCGCGGGGGGGCGCGGGACCGGGTCACGGCTGCCGGACTTCGCCTGTCCCTCCAGCGCTGCAACCCGAACGACGCCAGCCAGGAGTTCTACGGCCTGGGTGACACACCGGCTCCCGCTCTGTCCTCGGACAGGGCGGGAGCCTTTTGCGTCAACCGGTGTTCTGCAGGCCGGCGGCGACGCCGTTGACGGTGAGCAGCAGCAGCCGTTCCAGGTGCTCGCGCTCGGCCGGGTTGTCGGCGGCCGGGCCGCGCAGGGCGGCCAGCGCCCGCAGCTGCAGGTGGGAGAGGGCGTCGACGTAGGGGTCGCGCAGGGCCACCGCCCGGGACAGCACCGGCCGGTCGGCCAGCAGCCGGTCGTGCTCGGTGACCGCCAGCACCAGCCGCCGGGTCAGGTCGTACTCGGCCAGCACGCGGGCGGACAGGTCGTCGCGGCTACCCAGGGCCAGGTAGCGTTCGGCGATCCGGCGGTCGGTCTTGGCCAGGCTCATCTCGGCGTTCTCGAGCAGCACGCTGAACAGCGGCCACTCCTGGTAGGCACGGCGCAGCTCGGCCAGGCCGGGACCGGTCTCGGGCGAGCGGGCCCCGTTACCGCCGATGGCGGCGGCCAGGCCGCTGCCGAGGCCGAACCAGCCGGGCAGGTTGACGCGGGTCTGCGACCAGGCGAACACCCAGGGGATGGCGCGCAGATCATCCAGGCTGACCTGGGACAGGCCGCGGCGGGCGGGCCGCGAGCCGATCCGCAGGCCGCCGATCTCGCCCAGTGGGCTGATGCGGGCGAACCAGTCGGCGAAGCCCACGCTCTCGACCAGGCCGCGGAACGCCTGCCGGGCGGCCTCGTCGATCAGGTCGGCCAGCGGCCGGAACTCGGCCGCGACCTCGCTCACCCCCGCCATCCGGTCGGGTGAGGAGGCCAGCAGCACCGCCGAGGTGACCTGCTCCAGGTGCCGCCGGGCGATCACCGTCCGGCCGTAGCGGGCGAAGATGACCTCGCCCTGCTCGGTGACCTTGAACCGGTCGGCGACCGAGCCGGGGGCCTGGGCCAGCACCGCCCGGCCGGTCGGGCCGCCCCCGCGGCCGAGGGCGCCGCCGCGGCCGTGGAACATGGTCAGCCGGATGTCGTTGGCCTCGGCCCAGGCGGCCATCGCGGCCTGGGCGTCGAACAGCCGCAGGGTCGCGCTGGCCGGGCCCAGCTCCTTGGCCGAGTCGGAGTAGCCGAGCATCGCCTCGAGCTGGCGGCCGGTGGCGTCCAGCCGGGCGGCGACCGGCGGCAGCGCCAGCATCTCGGTCAGCACCTGGACCGAGTTGGCCAGGTCTTCGCCGGTCTCGAACAGCGGGATCACGTCGAGGACCGGGGCGGTGCCGTCCGGCATGGCCAGCTCGGCCAGCTCGTAGACGGCGGCGATGTCGGCCGCCGAGCGGGTGAAGCTGACGATGTAGCGGCGGCAGGCCTCGACCCCGAACCGGCGCTGGATCCAGGCGATCACCCGCAGGGTGGCCAGCACCTCCTCGGTCTGCTCGGAGAGGTCGCCGCCCGCCCGGGCCTCGGCCAGCGCCCGCGCGTGCACCGCGCTGTGCTGGCGGACCTCCAGCTCGGCCAGGTGGAAGCCGAACGTCTCGGCCTGCCAGATCAGGTGCTGCAGCTGCCCGTAGGCCTGCTGGCGGGCGCCGCTGGCGGCCAGCGAGTCCTGGACCAGCCGCAGGTCGGCCACGAACTCGTCGGGGCCCGGGTAGGCAAGGTCGGCGTCGCGGACCCGGGTCGCCTCCAGCCGGGCGGCCGCGTACAGCAGGTAGGTGCGGTACGGCTCCTGGGGCGAGCGGGCGGTGATCTCGCCGATCAGCTCGGGGTGGGCGGCGGTGGCCACGTCCAGCGCCCGGCGCAGGGCGGGCGCGGCCGGGGTGCCGGGCCCGTACAAGGTGAGCGAGCGGCCGATCCGGTCGGTGGCCCGTTCCAGCGCCCGCAGCACGTGCTCGGCCTGGATGGTGGCCGCCTCGCGGGTGACCCGGGAGGTGACGAACGGGTTCCCGTCCCGGTCGGCCCCCACCCAGCTGCCGAAGCGCAGGAAGGCCGGGACCGGGCTGGGCACGGTGCCGCTGGCGGCGCCGGTCACCGCGTGGTCCATCGACCGGTACAGCGCCGGCACCACCCGGAACAGGGTCTCGTCGAACGCGGTCATCACCGTGCGGACCTCGTCGATCGGATCCATCGCGTTGACCCGCAGCTGCGAGGTGCGCCAGAGCACGTCGATCTGCTCGTGCAGCTCGCGCAGGGTCTCGGCCCGGTCGGTGGCGGCCGCCCGGGGGTCGTCGAGCGCGTCCATCAGCACCGAGATCCGGCGCAGGGAGGCGACCACCGCCCGCCGCCGGGCCTCGGTCGGGTGGGCGGTGAACACCGGGTGCACGCGCAGGCCGCCGAGCAGTTCGCTCAGCCGCCCGTCGCCCTGCTCCGCGCGGATCTCGGGCACGGTCTCGGCCAGCGATTCCTCCAGCGGGTGGTCCTCGGTGTCCCGCTCGCGCAGGGCGCGGATCCGCTGGTGCTCCTCGGCCAGGTTGGCCAGGTGGAAGTAGGCGGTGAAAGCGCTGGCGACCTGTTCGGCCCGCTCCAGCGGCCAGGCCGCCACCATCGCGGCGATGTCGTCCAGCGAACCGGATCCGGAGTCGCGGCGGCCATCGGACTGGCGGCGGGCGTCGATGACCGCGTGCCGGAGCTTTTCGACGTCGTCCAGGAGGTCCTGGCCGCCGGCGTCGCGGAGCACCTCGCCCAGCAGGCCGCCGAGCAGCCGGACGTCGTCCCGCATCGGGCCGGGCATCTGGTACCGGTCAAAATCACGGCCGATCGGACTGGGTTCAGCGGGCGCTGTGCTCACCGGGCCAGCGTAGCGAAGGGGTCTGGACCACTCTCGATACGCTTACCCCTATGACCAGTGATGCCGCTGATGCTCCCCCCGCCGCTCCCGACGCCGACCTGCACACCACCGCCGGGAAGCTGGCCGATCTGGACCGCCGTCGCGAGGAGGCCACCCACGCCGGGTCCGAGCAGGCGGTCGAGAAGCAGCACAGCCGGGGCAAGCTGACCGCCCGCGAGCGGGTCGAGCGGCTGCTGGACCCGGGCTCGTTCGTGGAGTTCGACGAGTTCGCCCGGCACCGGGCGACCGACTTCGGCATCGACACCAACCGGCCCTACGGGGACGGCGTGATCACCGGGCACGGCACCATCGACGGGCGCCAGGTGTGCGTGTTCAGCCAGGACTTCACGGTGTTCGGCGGGTCACTGGGTGAGGTCTACGGCACCAAGATCGTCAAGGTCATGGACCACGCGCTCAAGGTCGGCTGCCCGATCGTCGGCATCAACGACGGCGGCGGCGCCCGCATCCAGGAGGGCGTGGTCGCGCTCGGGCTGTTCGCGGAGATCTTCTACCGCAACACGATCGCCTCGGGCGTGATCCCGCAGATCTCGCTGATCATGGGCCCGGCCGCGGGCGGCGCGGTCTACTCCCCCGCGATCACCGACTTCACGCTGATGGTCGACGGCACCTCGCACATGTTCATCACCGGCCCGGACGTGATCAAGACGGTGACCGGCGAGGAGGTCACGTTCGAGGAGCTGGGCGGGGCGCACGCGCACGCGGTCAAGTCCGGGGTCGCCCACTACCAGGCCCGGGACGAGGACGACGCCTTCGACTACGCCCGCGAGCTGCTGTCCTACCTCCCGTCCAACAACCTGGAAGAGCCGCCGGTGGTGGACGCGCCCGCCGACCCGGTGGCGGCTGAGGAGATCACCAGCGCCGACCTGGAGCTGGACACGCTGATTCCCGACTCCCCGAACCAGCCCTACGACATGCACACGGTCATCGCCGGGGTGCTCGACGACGGTGAGTTCCTCGAGGTACACGCCGGGTTCGCGCCCAACATCATCGTCGGCTTCGGGCGGGTGGCGGGCGCCTCGGTCGGGGTGGTGGCCAACCAGCCGATGCACTTCGCGGGCGCCCTCGACATCAACGCCTCGGAAAAGGCGGCCCGGTTCGTCCGCACCTGCGACGCCTTCTCGATACCGGTCCTCACGTTCGTCGACGTGCCCGGGTTCCTGCCCGGCACCGACCAGGAATGGAACGGCATCATCCGGCGCGGCGCCAAGCTGATCTACGCCTACGCCGAGGCGACCGTGCCCAAGGTCACGCTGATCACCCGCAAGGCCTACGGCGGCGCCTACGACGTGATGGGCTCCAAGCACCTGGGCGGCGACATCAACCTGGCCTGGCCGACCGCGCAGATCGCGGTGATGGGCGCCCAGGGCGCGGTCAACATCCTCTACCGGCGCGAGCTGGCCTCGGCCGACGACCCCGACGCGGTCCGCGCCCAGCGGGTCACTGAATACGAGGACACGCTGGCCAACCCGTACATCGCGGCCGAGCGCGGTTACCTGGACGCGGTCATCCGGCCGTCGGAGACCCGGGCGGAGATCACCCGGGCGCTGCGGGCGCTGCGGACCAAGCGGCAGACGCTGCCGCCCAAGAAGCACGGGAACATCCCGCTGTAGGGGCTGGGGTCTGAGGGGCCGTTGGCTGAGGGCGACTCGGTGTACCGGCTGGCGCGGCGGCTGGACGCGGCGCT
>Ga0213875_10001346_pt1 | contig 16188 bp, 17 predicted proteins | sample BarmaccomBMRX_R8_FD_160105 | JGI IMG/M metagenome (GOLD analysis project Ga0213875, IMG submission 160105) | Root-associated microbial communities from Barbacenia macrantha in rupestrian grasslands, the National Park of Serra do Cipo, Brazil - RX_R8 | ecosystem: Host-associated > Plants > Roots... | reverse complement strand
TGCGAGTACGCCTTCGCCGTCGCCGCGGTGCTGGGGCTGGCGGTCGCCGCCGTGCTGCTGCGGGTGCGGCGGCGGGCCCGGGCCGAGGCCCGCGACGAGGCCAGCCGAGCGGAGGACGGCGTCCAGCGGCCACCGGGGACGAGCCGCGGCGAGTGGCGCACGCTGCTCCGTGAGCGGCGGGAGTCCTGGCGCACACCGGCGCTCGATACGCTGCCGCGGCCCACGCTCAGCACTGCGCGCCGGATCGGGCTACTGACGCTGCGGGGCTACATCCTGTTCGCGATCGTCATTGTCGCACTCAAGCTCGTCCAGGTAGCGGCCGGTCATTGAGACCTGTCTCCCGGGCTCACCAGAACTTTATGTCGACGCCCCGAAGCCGGTGCCGGTGGATGCGCACCGCCCTCTCCACGGCGGCAGGTGAGACGAGGTCGCCCCAGGCTCCCGCGGCCGCCTGCCCCAGCGTCATGAGCGCCTCCACATCGGCATGGCCGAGCCCGGCACCCTGGACAAGGCGCGTGCCGAACCCCATGTGCCAGCGCTCGTCACGGAGAACCAGCTCCACCCCCCGGCGAACGCCCGGAAGTTTGACGGGAAGGCGGCCGAGCGTGTCGAGCATCGCATTCTGGCCGATCAGGAGCACTACGCCCTCGAGCACCATGTGGTACAGCCCGACCGCGGCGATCAGCCCCTCGCGGTCCTCGGCGAGGCGCAGTGCAGTAGCCGGGAGGCGCTCCTCGAACAGGGCGGCGAGCTCAGGACTTACCTGATCGCGAAGAACGTCCAGCCGGTCCACGATGCTGGCACCGGGGACGGCCGCGACCTCGGCCGCGACACGGTCGAAGAAGCGGGCGTGGCGGCGCTCGTCACGGGCCTGCGCGCGGAAGCACGCCGCCACTATGTCGTCCGTGGCCGCTTCCTGGAAGGAACCGATATGGCCGGACACCGCCGTCTCGGCGATGCAAAAGCCCGCAATCAATCCGAGGAGATGGGCTCTGTCGGTGTCACCGAGCGCAGGCCACGCGTCCTTGTCGGCCGCGAAATCGATGGTTGACTCGTCCCATTGCAGCGACTCGGCGAGCACCACGAAGTTGTCGTATCTGGTGAGCATGAAATTGTTTCCCAGTACTCCGGGCTCTCCTCTCAATTCCGGCCCGCGGAATCCGGCGTTCTGGGATCAGGTACCGGATCGCTTTGAGCAGCGTAACCGCGGCGGCCCGATTCCGCGAGCGGGCGCGAACGCGCCTCGCGGACAGTCGCTCGGCTCTGACCTGCGGGAATAAGGTAGCCGGACCGGCCGGCCCGGAACCTGGACGCAGGCCTAGAAGCCGAGGACCTGGCGGAGGTGCGGTGCATGACGGCGGGCGACCGGCACCACCTCACGGGACGGTGCGTCGGTGGTGAGGTACATGGTTCCCTTGAACCCCTGCTCTATTTCCCTCACCCGGCCGAGGTTGACCAGGAACCTGCGGTGGACCCGGAGGAATCCCTTGTCCTCGAGCTGCTGCTCGAGATGATCGAGGCCGCGAGCCGCGGCCAGCAGACGTCCTTGATCGCTGGTCAGCCAGACGTTGTTGCGGTCCGCCTCGGCGAAGCGGATTTCCCGGGGATCGAGCAGTACCCATCGGCCCTCCCGGGTGGCGATGACCCGGTTCGGCAGCGTCGGGGGACGGCGGGAGCTGACCAGCGGTTCGCCTGAGCCCGCCCAGCAGGCGAGCTGCCCGTCGGGCGACCCGAAGGCGAGCAGCGCGCCGATTACCTGGGACGCGGCGAAGACCGGCCGGACCGCGACCGAGACGTTCGTGCCGAGAAAGGGCACGAAGACCTGCGTCGATCCAGTCCAGTTCGGGTCCTGCCGGGCGCGCTCGGCGGCCAGGCGGGCAAGCTGGGGAAGCACGGCCAGCTGGGGGATGCACCGATGGGGCGGGGCGTGAGCGGGAACGTCCGCGGGTGTGCCGGTCAGGACGGCAGCGGCGCTGTTGGCCAGCACGACGTGGCCGGCCGTGTCGACCACCGCAAGCGGCGTCCCGCGTGCCAGCCGGGCGTCGGTGAACGCAGCCACCAGGAGGGTGCCACTGTCGTGGGCCTGCTGCCGCAGCTTGGCCTCGGTGGCCGTGGCGCCGTGGCGGAGCCACGGCAGCACCGTCTCGGGCAGGGCCGTCTTCCAGCAGGAGACGTTGAGAACGGCGAGCGGATCGTCGGTGACGGCGTCACGGACGGCGACACCGGCGCACGCCCACGGGTGAAAGCCCCGGCACCAGTGTTCGGGGCCCCGGACCATGACCGGACGATGGCTTTCCAGTGCGGTTCCCATGCCGTTGGTCCCGCATGCCCACTCCGACCAGGCGGACCAGGGAGCCAGGTTGCTGTCCTCGGCTAGGTGACGGATACGCTGGCTGCCCCAGCACGCCAGGACGCGTCCGTCGGGATCGGCCACGGTGACGAGTCCGTCCAGGCCCGTGACCTCCGCCGCAGCAGACGAGGCCAGGCCGCCGAGCTCGGCGAACACCATGTCACGCTCGATCGAGTGAGCGCTCACCTCGGCCGCGGCGGGAGCCCGGTCCAGCCCGGGATCGACCTCGTACTCCTCTCGGCACCGGTACCACGACATGAGGATCTCGGGGCGCACCCCTCGCACGGTGTCGGCGCCGGCGGCGAAGCGCTCCCGGGCGGCCGCGATCGTCTTGAGCCGGTTGCCCGCGAGTGCGGCTCCGCTCGTTGCGAGTGAGCCACCGCCTGCCGGGCGTTTTGCGCCGTTCATCCCATCTCCGTTGTCTGCTGGAGCGAGATTGTAATGATTGTTACAGACAGGTGCTAACGAGGTTACGAATTGCTGAGACCCACTAGCAGGCTAACCGCCCCGGTGACGGTGTTCCAAGGGCGGACGCAGGACGCAGCGGCCAGGAAGGTGATGCACGCATGCATGTGAGCGGTGGTTTGCCGGAAGCCCTCAGTGCCGCTGCGGCGGAAGTTCCGGATCTGCGCATCGAGCATCCGAACCACGTGCACGTCATCGTGCCGCCACGCGCTGGCCGCCGGCCGGCCTGATGGCCGTCTGCTCCGTCTCCCCCGTGCTTGCGCTCGAGCCGGTGTTCCGGCTCGAGCAGCCCGGACGGCGTCCCGGAAACCCGGTCAGCCAGTGGAGGGTGCACTGCGTCCCCCGCACACCGGGCGCCGTCTGACTGCCGCACGACACCGGCGAACGGGAGGAGGACCACACGTACGACCGGTGGCCGCTGGTCTTGGCGGCCGGCGGTTTCCGGACGAGTCCAGCTACGGCCCGGCCGCGCCTTGGTTCGCGGCGGGCCACAGACATCAGGAGGTAGAGGCGATGGCGGCCGGTGACGGCGACCGATTCACGGAGCTGAGTGACATCGGATTGGACATACAGAACAAGGGCTCGATAGGCCGGGTCCTGGCGACCGGGAAGATCGGGCGCGCCACCGAGGGACCCGACGGCCGGATGAAGGCCACGATCCGGATCCCGCCGGACGAGCTGGTCTTCGAGCCGTCCGTCCTGGTGCTGCCGCACGGCGGCGACCTGGACCTGGAGCTGATAAACGACGACCTGAACACGCATTGTGCGCTGCTGCCGAGCAACGGGGACAGCCAGTTCGTCTGGCTGGTGAACCATTCCAGGGGCACGGCCACCATCAGCCTGGACGGACCGGGCTACTACTGGTACAGCTCGCCGACCGGCAATGACGAAGGCCGGGGGCTGACCGGGGCAATCGTCGTGCAGGGGGACACCCCGCCGGAAGCCCGCCTGGACCGCCCGCAGCAGCCGCGTCCGTAACCGGCTGCCGGGCCCGTCACCACCTCTTATTAGGAGCAGGACATGACCGATACGGCAGAACCATATGTGGAGGCGGGGCACGCTGTCAGCAACTCGTCGCTCGCGCTGATACCCGGGGAAGCGCCGCAGGTAGCCAGCGGTGTGAACTACGAGCGCATCCGCCAGGCCCGCAGCGAGCCGCAGAACTGGCTCACCTACTACGGCGCCTACGACGGGCAGCGCTACAGCGCGCTGGATCAGATCAACACCGAGAACGTCGGCCGGCTCAAGCCCGCGTGGGTGTTCCAGTGCGGCGCGGTCGGCCTGCAGGCGGGTGCGACGACGTACGCGTTCGAGGCCGCGCCGATCGTCGTCGACGGGGTCATGTACATCACCGGCTGGGACGGCTGGTGCTGGGCGCTCGACGCCGTGACCGGTCAGGAGCTGTGGCGGTACCGGCACGCGATCCCGTTCGATGTGTCGCTGTGCTGCGGCAACGTCAACCGCGGGGTCGCGGTGGCGCACGGCAAGGTGTTTTACGTCTCGCAGAACGCACACCTGATCGCGCTGGACGCGGCCAACGGCAAATGCGTGTGGGACAAGGTCTACGGCGATGTGCGGGCCGGGGAGAGCGCCACGGTCGCGCCGCTGATCATCAAGGACAAGGTCATCGTCGGCAGCTCCGGCGGGGAATTCGGGGTGCGTGGTCACCTGGATGCGTTCGACATCGACAGCGGCGAGCATCAGTGGCGCTGCTACACGGTGCCCAAGCCCGGAGAGCCCGGTTCCGACACCTGGCCCGCCGATGGCGAGGCGTGGGCCCGGGGCGGGGCGAACTGCTGGCTCACCGGCACCTACGACCCCGAGCTGAACCTGCTGTATGTAGGGACCGGCAACCCGGCGCCGGACTTCGACGGTGAGGTGCGGCCGGGCGACAACCTCTTTACCGACAGCCTCGTGGCGGTCGACCCCGACGTCGGCGAGATCCGCTGGCACTACCAGTACAACCCGCACGACGTCTGGGACTACGACAGCATCTCCGAGCACATCTTGTTCGAGCTCGAGGGCCGGAAGGTGCTGGCCCACTTCGACAAGAACGGCTACGGCTTCATCCTTGACCGGACCGATGGCCAGCTCATCCGGGTGTTCCCGTTCGTGGACCGGATCACCTGGGGCGAGATCACCCCCGACGGCAAGGTCACGCCCAAGATGTTTCCCGAGAAGGAGGGGGAGCCGGTGCACTTCTGGCCCGGGCCGGCCGGCGGCAAGGAGTGGACCCACGCGGCCTACAGCCCGGACACCGGGCTGCTGTACGTCCCGGTGCAGGAGGTCGGCGCGACGGCCACCCGGCGGCGGCGCGAGTTCAAGGAGGGGATCCCGTACTGGGGTGCGGGCGTCGCGGTGGACATCGAGGACGCCTACGGGATGGTGAGCGCCTTCGACCCGGCCACCGGCCAGGAGGCGTGGCGCTGGCGGAACGAGACGCCGATGTGCTCGTCGGTGCTGGCGACCGGCGGCGGCCTGGTCTTCGCCGGCGAGCCCACCGGAGAGATCAACGCGCTGGACGCCCGCACCGGGGAGCAGCTGTGGCAGTTCCAGTGCGGCAGCGGTCACCACAGCAGCCCGAGCGCCTACAGCGTCGGCGGCAAGCAGTACATCGCCGTGCCGAGCGGGTGGGGCGGCTGGATCGAGGGGTTCAACCCCGGCATGCTCGGCGCGCCTCACGGCGCCGCCCTGTTCGTGTTCGCGCTGCCAGATTGACAGGGCCGGACTGACGGGCCTGATGGCGTGAAAGGAGGTGAGAAGGCATGAACCGCGAAAGCAGCGTGTCCCGCCCCCAGGGGCGCGACTGGGAAACCCCCGGCTTCGAGGAGATCCGTGTGTCGGCCGAGGCGACCGCTTACATGGGCGTCAAGGAGGACTGGGAGCAGATATAGATAACGGATTCGGCATGTGGGTGCGGGTGCTGGGCTCAGCCGCGGGAGGCGGATTCCCGCAGTGGAACTGCACCTGCCCCCCGTGCCGGGCGGTGCGGGACGGCTCCCGGCCCTGCCGCCCGCGCACCCAGTCCTCGGTCGCGGTAAGCCCGGACTGCCGGCGGTGGTTCCTGCTCAACGCCTCACCGGATATCCACGCCCAGATCGAGTCGTGCCCCGCCCTGCACCCCATCCGCGGCCCCGGCGGTGAGCGGGAGGTGACGGTGCAGGCCGTCCTGCTCACCGACGCCGAGCTCGACCATACACTTGGCCTGCTGCTGCTCCGGGAGGGACGCGGCCTGGAAATTCACGCCACCGAGGCGACCAGGGACACGCTGCGGGACGGGACGTCGCTGCTGCGGACACTGAGCGCCTACTGCCCGGTGAACTGGGTGCCGGTCCTGCCCGGCTCCGACGCGCCGCTGGACGGGGGGCTCTCCTACCGCGCCTTCGACGTGCCCACCACCAAACGGGCCCGTTTCGGTCCCGCGGGCGCCCGGGCACGGGTCGTCGGTTACCGGGTGACCGACGAACGCAGCGGCCGGACCCTGGTGTATGCCCCTGGGGTGCAGGACCTTACCGCCGCGGTGCTGGGCGAACTGAAGGACTGCGCCTGCCTGCTGGTGGACGGCACCTGCTGGCAGGACGACGAGCTGATCCGGCTGGGCCTGGCGGGCAAGACGGCGCGCGAGATGGGGCACCAGCCGATCAGCGGTCCCGGCGGCAGCCTCGGCCTGCTGGCCGCCCTTCCCGCCGAGCGCAAACTCTACATCCACATCAACAACACCAACCCCATCCTGCTCGAGGACTCGCCGGAGCGGCGCACCGTCGAGCGGCACGGCATGCAGGTCGCCGTAGACGGGCTGGAACTGCAGATCTGAGGGCATCGTGACGATACTGGAGAACGGCACCTTCGTGTCCGCGCTGCGTGCGCACTCGCTGCAATACCACGACTCGCATCCCTTCCACCGCAGGATGAACGAGGGAGACCTGAGCCGCCGGCAGATTCAGGGCTGGGTGGCCAACCGCTTCTACTACCAGGAGAACATCCCCCGCAAGGACGCCGCCATCATGGCCAATTGCCCCGATCGTGAGGTGCGCCGCCGGTGGGTACGGCGCATCACGGACCACGACGGCACGGTGGGCACCGAAGGGGGCATCGAGGCCTGGCTGCGGCTGAGCGAGGCGGTGGGGCTGACCCGCGAGGAGGTGAGCGACGAGCGCCACGTCGTCCCCGGAGTGCGGTTCGCCGTCGACGCCTACGTGAACTTCGCACGCACCCGTCCCTGGGTCGAGGCGGTCGCCTCATCGCTGACTGAGCTCTTCGCGCCGGACCTGATGGCCGAGCGGCTCGCCGCGTTCGAGCGCTACTACCCCTGGATCGACCGGGCGGGGCTGGCCTACTTCCGGGCCCGCCTGACCCAGGCCCCACGTGACTCCGAGCACGCCCTGGAGGTGGTGACCGAGCACTGCCGCACTCCCGCCGAGCAGGCCGCCGCGACCGCGGCACTTTCCTTCAAGTGTGACGTGCTGTGGAGCATGCTCGACGCGATTGACCGGGCGTATGCGGATGGATGACAGGACCGGCGGCGCTGGCCCGACCAACCAGCCCCGACCGACCTCCCGGCCCCGGCTGGCGCCGCACGTCCGGCTGACGTTCGATCCGGCCCGTCAGCGGCACGTGCTGCTGACCCCGGAGGTGGTCTCTGTCCTGAACGGCACGGGCGCGACCATCGTCGGCCTGTGCGACGGGCAGCGCACGGTGGCCGACATCGTGGCGGAACTGCACGGGCAATACGACCAGGTGGCCGAGCAGGAGGTGCGGCACTTCCTCGACCGCCTCGTGGCCAGCCGGTGCATGGTAGTGAGCGATGGATAGGCCGTTCGGGCTGCTGGCCGAGCTCACCTATGCCTGCCCGCTGCACTGCCCGTACTGCTCCAACCCGCTCGCCATGTCCGGCTATGGTGACGAGCTGACCACCCAGGAGTGGCGGCGGGTACTGAACGAGGCCCGGGAACTGGGTGTGCTGCAGCTCCATCTGTCTGGCGGTGAGCCGCTGCAGCGCCGCGATCTGGCCGAGATCACCCGGCACGCCAGCGAACTGGGCCTGTACACGAACCTCATCACCAGCGCGCTCGGCTTGTCTGCCCGCCGCGCCGAGGAGCTCCGGGCCGCGGGCCTTGATCACGTGCAGATCAGCATTCAGGCCGACGAGGCAGTCCTGTCCGACCTCATCGCGGGCACTTCCTCCTTCGAGCGCAAGCTGACGGCCGCCCGGATGGTGAAGAAGCTGGACTGGCCGCTCACGCTGAACGTGGTCCTGCACCGGCACAATCTCGGCCGGATCGCCGGCATCCTCGCCCTGGCCGAGGAACTCGGGGCGGACCGTATCGAGCTGGCCCACACGCAGTACTACGGCTGGGCTCGCCACAATCGCGACGCCCTGCTGCCGTCCCGGGCCCAGCTCGAGCGCGCCGAGACCGTGGTCCGGGCGGCGCGCGAGCGCCTGCGGGGACAGATGGAGATCATCTACGTCCTGCCCGATTACTACAGCCGGTACCCCAAGCCCTGCATGGGCGGCTGGGGGCGCCGGCAGCTCACCGTGGTGCCCAATGGTGATGTGCTGCCGTGCCCGACCGCGCACGAGGTCCCGCTGCCCCGCGCCAGCGTGCGCGAGCACACCCTGGCCTGGATCTGGGACGAGTCCCCCGTCTTCGGCAGCTTCCGTGGCACGGGCTGGATGCCGGAACCCTGCCGGGACTGTGACCGCCGCGAGATCGACTTCGGTGGCTGCCGCTGCCAGGCGTTCCAGCTCACCGGTGACGCGGCGCGCACCGATCCGGTCTGCCATCTGTCTCCCGATCATGAGATCGTGGCAGCCGCGGTACAGGCGGCCAATGGCCCGGCCGCGGCGCCGGGTACGGCCGCCGTTCTTCTCCCCCGGCCGCACCCGCGCCGTCCCCGCGGGACCTGACAGCCCGCTGTCCGCGGCAAGAGTTTGACCAGATAGCCGGAGAGCTGAAAGCGTGACAGCGATGGACAGCCTGTCGCGTGCCGCCGCCGCCCCGCCCTGGGCCGGGCGTGGGTCTATGTTCAGTCAGCCCGGCCTGGCCAGGCCGGTGGCCTGGGCCTCACCGCGTGATCTGGATCAGTTGCGTGCCAGCCACGCACGCGGGCGGCAGCGCAGACCGCTGGTGCCGACGAGCGAGGCATCGCCGCGGCTGGGCGAAGAGCTGTTCGCGCGGCTGCTGGCCTATGGCACGCCGCACGAGACTCACCGGGGCGATGTCCTGTTCCGGCCGGGTGACGAAGACGTCGATCTGATCGTGGTCGAGCGGGGTACGGTCGAGGTCGTACGGACGGAAACGGCTGACGTGCCGGCCGCGACCGTGGCGACGGTGGATGCAGGGGGCTTCGTCGGCGAGCTGAACCTGCTCACCGGGCAGAATACCTACCTGCTGGGCCGGGTGCGGCAGGGCGGTCGGGTCTACCGGGTGCCGCCGGAGCGCCTGCGGCAGCTCATGGCCAACGACGTCGAGCTGTCCGACATCGTCTTCAAGGCGCTGATTGCCCGCCGGGAGCTGCTGCAGCGCAGCACCGCCGCCCTGTCGGTGGAGATCGTCGGCACCGACAGGTCGGCGGCGGCGCTAGCGCTGCGGACTTACGCCGCCCGGCAGCGCCTGATCCACCTGTGGTTCGACGCCGACACCCAGGCGGGCCGGGCCATGATGGACTCCTCCGGCCTGACCGCGGACGATCTGCCCGCCGTCGTCATGCCCGGCGCCACACTGAAGCGCGTCACACCGGGTGAGCTCGCCGAAAAGCTTGGCCTGTCCTACCGCCGCTCTTCCACCAAGCCGGTTGACGTCACGATCGTCGGCGCGGGCCCGGCCGGCCTGGCGGCCGCCGTCTACGGGGCGTCCGAGGGGCTGGACACCGTGCTGCTGGACGCCGTCGGCACCGGCGGCCAGGCCGCGGCCAGCTCCCGGATCGAGAACTACTTCGGCTTCCCGTTCGGCCTTTCCGGCGTCGATCTGACCGGCCGGGCCGTGCTCCAGGCGCTGAAGTTCGGGGCCCAGCTGGCCAGCCCCTGCCAGGCGGTCAGGCTCGAGACCGACCGGAACGGCGACCTGCTCCGCCTGCACCTGCAGGGCGGCGAAGTCATCGACAGCAAGGCCGTCGTCATCGCGACCGGCGCCCGCTACCGGGCCCTGCCGCTGGAGCGCTGGCCTGACTTCGAGGGCGCCGGCATCTACTACGCGGCCACCGAGCTGGAGGCCCGGGGATGCACGGGCAGCCCGGTAACGGTGATCGGCGGCGCGAACTCAGCGGGTCAGGCGGCGCTGTACCTGGCCGGGCGGGGCAGTGAGGTCTCGCTGGTCGTCCGCGGCCCGGACATCGCGACCGAGATGTCGGCCTATCTCGTCGACCGGCTGCTGGCCCACCCGCGGGTGAGCGTGCGGTGCCGAAGCGAGGTTACCCGGCTGGACGGGGCGGACTTCCTCACCGAAGTCAGCATCACCGACCGGACGGCGGACACCGTGCAGGCTCAGCCGTGCTCGGGCTTGTTCTGCTTCATCGGTGCCGAGCCCGCCACGGACTGGCTGACCGGGATCGCCTCCGGGGACGACGGTTTCATCCGGACCGACGTCCAGCTGGCCGGCGATGACCTCGGGCCGGCCTGGGCCGCACTGGGACGGCGCCCGCTTCCGTTCGAGACCAGCGTGCCCGGCGTGTTCGCGGTCGGCGACGTCCACTCCGGCTCGATGAAGCGGGTAGCCGCGGCCACCGGCGAAGGTGCCAGCGCCATCGCCTCGGTCCACAAGGCCATCGCCGCGCTAACCTAGCGATCACCGGAAAGGTGTCCGTCGTGCCGTCACTCCTGGCTCCGAACGCATCGCTGGAACGGCTCTACACCGTACCGAATGGGGCGAGGGCCCGGTCTGGCTGCCGGGACCCCGGGCACTGCGCTGGAGCGACATCCCCGGCAACCGGATCCTGCAGTACCGCGCGGACGACGGGCAGACGATCGTCTACTCCGGCAACGCCGAATTCACCAACGGCCGCACGCTCGACCTGGGCGGGAACGTCGTACAGTGCTCGCACGGCCGGCGCGCGGTCGAGCGCGACGCCGGCGGGGAGGTCACCGTCCTCGTCGACCGGTGGCAGGGTAAGCGGCTCAACTCCCCCAACGACGTGGTGGTCGCCGCGGACGGGTCCGTCTGGTTCACCGATCCGCCCTACGGCATCCTGTCGAACCGCGAAGGAAGGAAGGCCGACCCGGAGTACGGCGGGTGCTACGTCTTCCGGTTCGACGAGCAGCGCGGTGAACTCACCCCGATGGTCACGGACATGGTGCACCCGAACGGGCTTGCCTTCACTCCCGACGAGCGGATCCTCTACGTCTCGGACACCGCCGGGGGCCTGGACGAGTCCGTACCCCGGCACATCCGCGCCTACGACGTCGAGGACGGCGCGTGCGTGAACGGCCGGGTCTTCGCCGAGATCGAGGTCGGCGTGCCGGACGGCTTCCGGGTCGACGAAGCCGGTCGGGTGTGGAGCTCCTCGGGAGACGGCGTGCTCGTGTTCACACCGGACGGGAAAGTCCTGCAGCACGTGCCGGTGCCGGAGAAGGTCGCGAACCTCTGTTTCGGTGGCCCGGACGGCCAGGACCTCTACATCACCGCGTCGTCCAGCCTCTACCGGATCAGGACGGCGGCTCGCGCCGCCCCGCGCCCCCGTTAGAGCTCGCGGCGCGAGAAGCTGAGCGTGCCGAGCGTCAGGATCAGGGCGAACCAGATCACCGCCCAGATCAGGTAGGACGCGCCCGGAGCGCTGGCGGCGAAGAAGGCATCGCCCGGATTCTGGTCATCGCTCCCGAGGGCCAGGTAGGTGCTCGGCTCGAGGGCGTAGATCGCGCCGTGCCAGAGCCCGTCGGTGGGCAGCAGGTACTCGCTGACCACGGCGACGGTGTGCATCGCCGGTATCTTGAACGCCTGGCCCAGGGTGCCCACGATCCCGGCCAGCCAGGCCATGCCGAACAGGGCCACGCCGATCACGCCAGCGGCCAGCGCCGACAGCCGGGTGCTGAGCAGCAGGACCAGGGTGAGCAGGGCGACGCCCTCGGCGAACAGGAACGCCGCCGCGGCCACGGGGTTGGGCGGGACGAACCCGCTGACCCAGAACACGACGGCGACCTGCAAGCCGGTGACGAGGGCGGTGTAGCCGCCGAGGACGGCGACCAGCCCGAGCCACTTGCCCAGAAGCACGTCGCTGCGCCGCACCGGGCGGGTGACCACGGCCTGGAGCACGCCCGAGTCGATCTCGGTCGAGACCGACAGCGACGCGATGGCCGACGCGCTGAGCGCGATGACGAAGCTGAACATGAACATGAACATGATGAAGGCCTGGGGAACGGCCCCGCCGATCTCGCCGGAGGTCAGCCGGGAGGTATGGCTCAGCCGGTCGAAGCCCCAGGCGCTCAGGCCGATCATCGCGAGGCAGAGCACGGCCAGCGCGGCGACGAGCTTACGGCGCAGCGCCTCGCGCATGGTCAGGACGGCGATGATCCAGATGGGCCTCACTGGTCCTCCAGCAACTCGAGGAAACGGCCTTCCAGGCTCTGCTGCTGCGGCACCACCGCCTCGACGCGGCCGCCGCGGGCCACGACCGCCGCCACCACGTCCGGGACCTGCCCGGCAGCCAGATCCCTGACCAGCAGCCACTCGCCTTCGGCGGTCCACCGGCCATGGGCCTGCGGGGCTCGCCACCAGCCGTCGGGCAGCCCGGTGACCCGGAGCCGGACGCTCGAGGTCTGCCCCCGCAGCTCGGCCAGGGTCCCGGTGGCCACGCACCGGCCCTTGCTGATGATGGACACCCGGTCGCAGACCTGCTCGGCCTCCTGCAGCAGGTGGGTGTTGAGGAAGACGGTGGTCCCGCGGCTGCGCAGCTCCCGGATTATCTCCCGGACGTCGTGCCGGCCGACCGGGTCCAGGGCGCTGGTCGGCTCGTCGAGCACCACCAGCGCGGGCTCGCCCATCAGCGCCGCTCCCAGGCCGAGGCGCTGCTGCATGCCCTTGGAGAACGTGCCGACCCGGTCGTCGCCTCGCCCGGCCAGACCGACCATGACCAGGACGTCACTGGCGGCGGCCTGCCGCCGCGCCTTCGGCACCCCCAGCAGGTGGCCGTGCAGGTCGAGGACCTCACGGGCGGTCAGCCAGCTCTGGTAGCGGAACAGCTCGGGCAGGTAGCCAATCCGGCGCCGGGTTTCCCGGTCTCCCGCCGGAGCTCCGAGGACCATGGCCTCGCCGCCCGTCGGGCGGGCCAGGCCCAGCAGCAACTTGACCGCGGTGGTCTTGCCCGCTCCGTTCGGCCCCAGGAACCCGAAGACCTCGCCCCGGCGCACCGTCATCGACAGGCCGGCCAGCGCCACCGTGCGCCGGTACCGTTTGCTCAGCTCGATCGTGTGCACCGCGGGCGACGGCCCGGCCCAGCCCGCGCCCCCGCGCGCGGACTGCGCCGGATTCTCGGCCGGGGTCCCGGCCGGGGCCTGGGCCCGCGGCTCAGCCGAGCTGGCGGGCGACATGGAGGATGTCCGTCTGGTTCAGCAGCCCACCCACGCCCTGCACGACGCCACCGCTGTCTTCCCAGATCACGCCCGAGGCGACGCCGGAACCGGTCAGCAGCAGGGCCTGCGAACCACCCACCGTGACGTGCTGGCTGGTCACGCCGGGCGGGACCGGCACCGGCAGCGCGCTGGTGCCGAGCAGCTTGATGTCGCGGACCAGGCTGGCCGGCAGCCCCGGCCGGGACAGCAGGAACGCCTCGAGCTGGTCCGTGGTCGCACCGCTGGAGGTGGCCACCGGCCGCTGCATGGCCGCGATCACGAGGGTGTCCAGGCCGCTGTTCCCGGACGTGCCGCCATACTGGACGACGGCTCCCGGGCCGGCGTCGACCACCAGCGTGCTGCCGGCGACCGCTCCGCCGGCATCGTGGCTGAAGCGGATCGTGACCGTCAGCCTGGGCTGAACCCGGATCTGGGATACCGGCCCGACCCCGGACGGCAGGCTGGCCGGTGCGGCGATGGGCAGGTGTGTCTGCGCCCGGGCCTGCGCGAGCGAGGCGACGGTCACCGGGGCGGCCGAGGTCCAGCTCATCGTCCCGAAGGGCAGCTGACGGGTCCCGGATGGGGGCAGGCCGCCGGTGATCTGGCCGGTGCCGATCTGCGTGATGCTGGACAGCGCCGTCAGGTCACCCGACCCGATCGGGACCGACGCGACGTGCGTCGGGGCGTAGACGGTGCTGAGCGCGGCCGCTGCGCCGGTCCCGGCGAGGACCACGCCCGCGGTCACCAGCGTCCCGGTGCCGAGCGACAGCCTGGCTAGCCGGGGCGGGGCCGCCGCCCGCGCCGTTTTCCTGGACGGCCGGGGCTCGCGCAGCTGTGCCTGCAGGCGTTCCCAGGCCACCTCCGGGCCGATGCTCACCTCGGAGGCCTCGAACAGGCAGCCGGCCAGGCGGGCATCCCGCCCGATCGCGGCGTGGCGTGCCTGGCAGCGCGGACAGTTGGCCAGATGCGCCTGCGCGCTGTCGGGTACCGCGTGTGGCTCATCGTGCAGCCGGCGCAGGACCGGGCCGGAAACATGGCTCATCGCTGGAGCTCCTTGCGTAGTGCTGACTCGGCCCGCCGGAGCATGGTGCCGACGTGCCCTACCTTCACGTTCAGGGCCTCGGCTACCTCGGCGTAGCTCAGCCCGCTGTGCCGGAGCACCAGGACCGCGGCCGAGCGCCGGGGCAGGCGGCCCAGTGCCTGCCGGACCTCGGTCCTGGACTCGACGTCCAGGACCATCTCCTCGGGGCTCGGTGGCGCGACGGCGGCACCGGCACTTTGCTGGCGGCGATCCCGGCGCCGCTCGGCCCGGAGCACGTTCAGGGCGGTATGCGCGGCCGCGGCCCGGACCCAGCCGGCCGCGTGGTCGCACTGGTCCGGATCGGGGAACCGGTGCAGCGCCGCCATGAAGACGTCTTGCGCCACATCCTGCGCGGCCTGGGTGTCGCCGGCCACGCCGGCGGCGATACGCACCACCGCGGCGTAGTGCTCGCGGAAAAAACGCTCGAAGGACGAGTACGCGACCCCAGGCTGTGCTTGCCTCGGCGGGGCCGCCTCCGGTCGGATCACGTCGCTGGCTTTCATCTCCACCTTCCTGCTACCTAAGCACCGCCGGGCGGGCGGATGTGACAGGCAAGGCACAGAGATTGTGAACTCTGGATCAGGGCCTTGACAAGGTCTATCAGTTAGAGAATCCTAACGGTTAGTGGATGCTAACCGAGATGCAGGCCGATGGGGTGCGCTGGCCGACGGCACACGGCTGGCCATCGTGACGAGCCTGGCCGAGCGGCCGCAGGCGGTCGGGCAGCTGGCCGCCGGGCTGCCGGTGAGCCGGTCGGCGGTGTCGCAGCACCTGAAGATCCTCAAGGACGCGGGCCTGGTGCAGGACGAGGCGGCGGGGACCCGGCGGATCTACCGGCTCAACCCGGTCGCGCTGGCCGCGCTGCGGGACCAGCTCGACACCTACTGGCAGCGGGCGCTGGCCGGGTACGCCGATGCCGCGGAAGCGCCGGACGAGGAGGGGTGATGACGTCGAGCGGGGCAGCGACGGTGCGCAAGCAGGTCGTGGTCCAGGCGCCGATCGAGCGTGCCTTCGCGGTGTTCACCGATCGGTTCGGGGACTTCAAGCCGCCCGAGCACAACCTGCTCGGCGCGCCGATCGCCGAGACGGTGTTCGAGCCAAAGGTCGGCGGCAGCATCTATGATCGCGGCACGGACGGCAGCGAGTGCCGGTGGGCGCGGATCCTGGCCTTCGACCCGCCCGACCGGGTGGTGTTCAGCTGGGACATCAGCCCGCGGTGGACGATCGAGCCCGACCCGGCCTCGACCAGCGAGGTCGAGGTGCGGTTCTACGCCGAGTCGCCCACCCGCACCCGGGTGGAGCTGGAGCACCGGCACATCGACCGGCACGGGCCGGGATACGAAGCGATCACCGGCGGCGTGGACGGGCCGCAGGGCTGGCCGCTGTATCTCGACCGGTACGCCACACTCCTGAAAGAGGGCAGGTAGCCGTGCCGGATGAGGACGCCAAGCGCGCGGCCCACCGGGCCCTGGCGGACCGCATCCTGACCGGGCCGGGGCAGGCATCCGCGGAGCTGCGCGCCCAGGCCTACGGCAACACCGGCGTCCCGCCGCCCCTGCGGGCGCTGATCGGCAAGGTCGAGACGAGGCCGGCGCAGATCACCGACGCGGACTTCGAAGCGGCCCGGGCCGCGGGCTTCAGCGAGGACCAGCTCTTCGAGCTAGTGATATCCGCTGCGGTCGGCCAGTCCGACCGGCTGTATGAAGCGGGACTGGCAGCCCTGTCCGAAGCAACCGGCACCTGGGAGGCCGA
>Ga0213875_10001345_pt1 | contig 16189 bp, 14 predicted proteins | sample BarmaccomBMRX_R8_FD_160105 | JGI IMG/M metagenome (GOLD analysis project Ga0213875, IMG submission 160105) | Root-associated microbial communities from Barbacenia macrantha in rupestrian grasslands, the National Park of Serra do Cipo, Brazil - RX_R8 | ecosystem: Host-associated > Plants > Roots... | reverse complement strand
TGGCTGATCAGACTGGTCGATAAGCAGGAAAATGCCGCTGTCGGCCGGGTCGCGGATGTAGACGTAGTGCCCGTCGTGGGAAATCTGCCAGCCCCGGGGCACCCCGATCGAGAAGCCGGTCGAGTTGGTGAACCGGTAGTAGCCCGCGGGGACCGCACTGGCGCCGCCGGACGCCGACGCCGAGGGCGACGCCGAGGGTGACGGCCGGCCCGACGCGCTGGCCGACGGCCGCGCCGAAGCTGACGCCGACACCGAGGCGCGGTGGGTGGAGGGGGGTGGCGCCGCCCGGTGCGACCCGGACGACCCGTGCGCGGTCAGCACCAGGCTGGCCACCACGGCCGCGACCACCACTACTACGGCGGACGCCGCCACCAGGACCCGCGTCCGCTCAGGACCCTTCCGGCCGGCCACTCCTGCCCCGCGGGCGGCCGGGCCGCCAGCCGCTACTCCGCCGCCAGCTGCCGCGCCGGCCGCTCCTGCGCCGCCAACCGCTCCTGCCGCGCCAACCGCTCCTGCCGCGCCAACCGCTCCTGCCCCGTCGGCCACTCCTGCCCCGTCGGTCGCTTCTGCCCCGTCGGTCGCTTCTGCCGCGCCGACCGCTCCTGTCCCGCCGGCCGCCTCCGCCCCACTGTTAGCCTCCGCTCGACTGGCCGCCTCCACCGCGCCGCCGGCCGCCGCTAGGTCACCGGCCTCACTAGACCGCCCAGCCTCACTAGACCGCCCCACCTCACTAGATCGCCCAGCCTCAGGTGCCCGGTCGATCTCAACAGCCTCCGCAGCCCCGCCGACCTCGCTAGCACCACCAGCACCACCGGACTCGCCAGCACCAACTCCAGACCCATCAATCTCACGTGCCCCTGCGACACCGTCGGTCACATCGGCACGGCGGGGATCGGTGGTCTCGGGCGGTACCGCCTTCAACTCCGATGTCATGGGGGTGGCGTCCGGGCCGTCGCCCTCGGCCAGCTCGCGCAGCATCGCCTCGACCTGACCGATGTTCAGCCGCTGGTCCGGATCCTTGCGCAGCAGGCCGCTGATGACCGGCCACAGCGGGCCCGCGTGAGCCGGCGGGTCGGGCTCGTCCGTGACCACCGCGGTCAGGCTGGCCAGCGCCCCCTCGCGGTCGAACGGGGGCCGCCCCTCGACCGCCGCGTACAGGCAGGCGCCCAGCCCCCACAGGTCGGCCGGGGCAGCCGCCACGCTGCCGCGGGCCCGCTCGGGGGAGATGTAGGACGGCGACCCGACCAGGATGCCGGTGCCGGTCAGGACCGGGCTGTCGGCCGCCCGGGCGATCCCGAAGTCGGTCAGCACCACCCGGCCCTCGGGCGCCAGCAGCACGTTGGCCGGCTTCACGTCGCGGTGCAGCACCCCGGCCTGGTGGGCGGCCCGCAGCGCGGCCAGGATGCCCAGGCCGACGTGGGCCGCCTCGGCCGGGGAGAGCGGTCCGTCGGCCTGGATCCGGTCCCGGAGCGAACGGTAGGGGACCAGCTCCATGATGATCCAGGGCCGGTCGTCCTCGTCCACCACGTCGTAGAGGCCGACCACGTTGGGGTGGCTCAGCCGGGCCGCCACCTGGGCTTCTCGTTGCGCCCGGCGCCGGGCCAGGTCCCACTCGGCCGGGTCCAGCTGCGGGGGCCGGAAGATCTCCTTGACCGCCACGTCCCGGCCCAGCAGCTCGTCGCGGGCCCGCCAGACCAGGCCCATCCCGCCCCGCCCGATTATGGCGTTGAGCCGGTAACGCCCGGCAAGGAGACGTTCTGGCTCGGCGGGACCCATATCGCCCGGTTACCCGAATGTACGCCGGGCTAACGTTCACGGCCCCGCCTGGCCGGCCGCATCACGACGGCCTGCAACGATGGGGCCCATGAATTCGCCGGAACTGATGCAGGCCGCGCACGACCGCGGGGTGGCCACGTCCTATCAGGCGTCGGGCGGCCACGAGGTCACGGTGGCGCCCGCGACGATCGAGGCGATCCTGGCCGCGCTGGGCGACCCGCCCGCCAGCCGCCAGCCCGAGCAGGCGGCCGCTGCCCGGCTGGCGGACGCGGTGGCTCCGGCCCCGCGCGCCCGGTCCTGGGGGCTGACCATCCAGCTCTACGCGGTCCGCTCGGCCGCCTCCTGGGGCCACGGCGACTTCCGCGACCTGGCCGACCTGGCCGTCTGGAGCGCCCGCGAGCTCGGGGCCGGCTTCGTGCTGATCAACCCGCTGCACGCGGCCGAACCGGTCCCGCCGGTCAGCCCGTCTCCTTACCTGCCGATGAGCAGGCAGTTCATCAGCCCGCTGTACCTGCGGATCGAGGACCTGCCCGAGTACACAGGCCTCGATGAGCGCGAACGCGGCCACCTGACCGCGCTGGCCAAGCCGCTGCGGGCCGCCACCCAGGCCGGGGAGCTGATCGACCGGGACGCGGTCTGGGCGGCCAAGCGGGCGGCGCTCAAGATCCTGCACCAGGTGCCGATGAGCGCCGAGCGGCAGGCCGGCTACGACGAGTTCGTCGCCCAGGGCGGGGCCGCCTTGCGTAACTGGGCCACCTGGTGCGTGCTGGCCGAGGGCCACGGCCCGGACTGGCGGCAGTGGCCGGCCGGGCTGGCCCGCCCCGACGCCGACGCGGTCGCGGCCGAGTACAGCCGTCTCACCCGCGAGGCCGACTTCCACGCCTGGCTGCAGTGGCTGGCCGACGACCAGCTGGCGGCCGCCCAGGCCGCCGCCCGCGACGCGGGCATGGACATCGGGATCATCCAGGACCTGGCGGTCGGGGCCAGCCCGGCCGGCGCCGACGTCTGGGCCCGGCAGGACCTGTTCGTCCCCGGGGTGTCGGTCGGGGCCCCGCCGGACGAGTTCAACCAGCTCGGCCAGGACTGGGGCTCCCAGCCCTGGCACCCGGAGCGGCTGGCCGGACAGCAGTACCAGGCGCTGGCCGACCTGGTCGACGCGACCAGCCGCAGTTCCGGGGCGCTGCGCATGGACCACGTCATGGGCCTGTTCCGGCTGTGGTGGGTACCGCCGGGTCTCACCCCTGACCACGGGACCTACGTCCACTACGACCACGTGGGCATGGTCGGCACGCTGGCGCGGGCCGCCGCCGACCGGGGCTTCCTGGTCATCGGCGAGGACCTGGGCACGATCGAGCCCTGGATCCGTGACTACCTGGCCGGCCACGGGGTGCTCGGCACCTCGATGCTCTGGTTCGAACGCGACCCGGACGGGCGGCCGCTGCCCCCCGATCAGTGGCGGCCCGCCAGCCTGGCCGCCGTCGGCACCCACGACCTGCCGCCGGCCGCCGCCTTCGTGACCGGCGAGCACGTGGAGCTGCGGGCGGGCCTGGAGATCCTGGCCCAGTCCGAGGAGGCCGAGCGGGCCGACCACGAGCAGACCATGGCCGCCTGGCGCGAGGCGCTGGCCCGCGAGGGGCTGCTGCCGGCCGGCGGATCGGCCACCGTGGCCGACCAGGTCGTCGCGCTCTACGCCTACCTTGCCCGCACCCCGTCGGTCCTGATCGGGGTGTCGCTGCCGGACGCCGTCGGCCAGCGCCAGCCGCAGAACATCCCCGGCACCACCGACGAGTACCCGAACTGGCGGATCCCGTTGGCCGACGGCGACGGCCGCCCGGTCCTGCTCGAGGACCTGGCCGATCAGCCCATCCTGCGCGCGATCGCCGACGTGGTCCGCAACCCGGGCTAGGGCCGCCACACGTGTCCCCTGAGCCTCATCACTAGGGGTGGACTTCCAATTCGGGCAGACTTTTGTGCAGCATGAGCTGAAAAGTCTGCCCAAACCCTCAGAAGAGCGGAGGTCGCCCGGCTAGCCCGGCGACCAGTTCGGGTCGCGGCCGGAGGCGGCCAGCAGGCGGTCGAAGTCGGACGCGCCCGCCGGCAGCTCGACCGGGGCCGCGAAGCCCTGGTACTTACGGAACAGTTCGGCGTTGTCGTCGACGGCCCGGGCGGCGGCCGCCAGGACGGGGCCGTCGCAGTGGTACTGCTGGCCGGTGGCGCGGGCGACGTCCCAGCCGTGCAGGACCATCTCGGCCAGCAGCAGCGCCCCGACCCCGTCCGACGGGGTGGGCGAGCCCATCACGTTCAGCTCGCGGGTCCAGGCGCCCGGGTCGGACCAGGCCGTCACCGCTTTGTCGAGCTGGGCCGCGTAGGCCTGGGCGTAACCGGGCTGGGCCACGAAGTCGGTCTCGGTCAGCCCGTCCGGCAGCGGTTCGTCGCGGGCCCGCCGCTCGGCCGAGTAGGCCGTCCACAAGATCGTGTGGTTGAGCAGGGTGCGCAGATCCCAGTCGGTGCACGGGGTCGGCGCGTCGAGCGGGCGATCGGCCGCCCCGGCCACCACCCGGGCGTCCTCCGCCGCCGCAGTGGCCATCTCCTGGTGCAGATCCATGGGTCCACGTTAGCCAGGCCGCCGATGCCGGTCTTGAACAAACACGACACCTGTCACCTCGGGGGCCAAGCCCCCCAGACCCCCGGCGCGGGCTTCGCCCGCATACTTAAGCTTAGAGGCATGGCCGAGGGTCCTGACCTGGGCCGCGGGGTGCTCTACCAGCGGGCCGCGGCGTCCCGGTTCGAGCTGCGCAAGTACCCGCCGTCGGCGGTCCTGGCCCCGTTCGTGGATTACTACTGGCTGGTCCGCTGGGACCTGCGCGGCCAGCCCGCCTACGAACAAGCAGTCCTGCCGCACCCCAACGTGCACCTGGCGTTCGAGCCCGAACAGACCGCGATCTACGGGGTCTCCACCCGGCTGTTCCAGCGCAAGATCGAGGGACGGGGCGCCACCCTCGGCGTCCGGTTCTGGCCGGGCGGGTTCCGCCCCTGGTGGCATCAGCCGATCGCCCGGCTCACCGACCGGGTGGTGGACGCCGGCGGCCTGCTCGGTGAGGCCGCCGGGCCGGTCCGGCAGGCGGTGATCGGCGAACCGGACGACGCGGTGGTGGTCGGCCGGGCCCAGGCGCTGCTGGAGTCGATCCGGCCCGAGCCCGATCCGGTCGCCGGAGAGGTCGCGGCCATGGCCGCCCGGATCGTCTCCGACTCAGGGCTGCGCCGGGTCGACGAGCTCGCGGCCACCCTCGGCGTCCCGGTCCGGCGGCTGCAGCGGCTGTTCGCCGACTACGTGGGGGTCAGCCCCAAGTGGGTGATGCGCCGGGCCCGCCTGCACGAGGCGGCGCTGGCGGCCGAGCAGGGCCCGGTCGACTGGGCGGCGCTGGCGGCCGACCTCGGCTACAGCGACCAGGCCCACCTGACCCGGGACTTCACCGCCGCCATCGGCGAGCCCCCCGCCCGCTACGCCGCCGACTGACCGTCCTCGCGCACCTCGCTTGTGAAAATTTTCACAAGCGAGATGTCCTCTGGAGAGCCGTCAGTGCGGGATGCCGGAGATCCGGTCGCCGATCCGGGCCAGCGGTGACGTCCGCTCGGAGCCGCGGTCCTCGGTGTGGTCGGCCGCCCGGTACAGCGCGTACAGGCTGTGTACCCCGGTCCAGCGCAGCGGCTCCGGCTCCCACGACCGGGCCTGGTGGCCGACCCAGGGCAGCGCCGTGCGCTCGGTCGGCTCCCCGGCCACCAGGTCGGCCAGCGTGTGCCCGGCCAGGCAGGAGGCCGCCACCCCGTGGCCGGTGTAGCCGCCGGCCGCCCCCAGTCCGGTCGCCCGGTCGAGGGTGACGGTCGCGCACCAGTCGCGCGGTACCCCGAGCACGCCGCACCAGGCGTGGTCGATGCGGGCCTCGGCGGCGGCCGGGAACAGCCGCCGCAGGATGTGGCCGAGGGTGTCGATCGCCTCCGGCTGGGTCACGCCCCGGTGGTCGAGGGTGGAGCCGAACCGGTAGGGGATGCCGCGGCCGCCGATCGCGATCCGGCCGTCCTCGGTGCGCTGGGCGTACATGTACACGTGGGCGCTGTCGCCGATCGTCTCCCGGCCGTCCCAGCCGATCTGCTGCCAGGCGGCCGCGCTCAGCGGCTCGGTCACGATCATCGAGCTGTTCATCGGCAGCAGCGTCCGGCGCTGCCCGGGCAGCCGGGCGGTGAAGCCCTCGGTCGCACGCAGCACGAACTGGGCGGTCACGTCGCCGAACACCGTGCACGCGCGCGCACCCGCCCCGGCCCCCGGCCGGATCCGGGTCACCGGCGTCGCCTCGTAGATCGTCACGCCGAGCCGCTCGACCGCGGCGGCCAGGCCGGTGACCAGCTGGGCGGGCTGGATGCGGGCGCAATCGGGCGAGTACAGGGCGCCCAGCCCGCCCGCGACCCGGACCCGGGCGGCCAGTTCGCCGGCCCCCAGGAGCTGGACCTCGGGCTCACCCAGCCCCCACTCCCGGTCGGCCAGCAGCTCCTCATGGATCCGGGTGAGCTGGGCCGGGCTGGTCGCGACGGCCAGCTCGCCGCCCTTGACCAGGTCGGCGTCGATACCCTCGGCGGCGCAGACCCGGGCCACCTCGTCCACCGTCGCCCGCAGCTGGCGCTGCATGTCCAGCACCGCGTCCCGGCCGCCGGGGCCACGGGCGTACCGGTCCCGCGAGCCGGGCAGCGCGCTGGTGAGCCAGCCGCCGTTGCGGCCGGACGCGCCGAACCCCGCGAACGCGGCCTCCAGCACCACCACCTGCAGCTCGGGCCGGGCCTGCTTCAGGTAGTAGGCCGTCCACAGCCCGGTGAACCCGCCCCCGATGATGCACACGTCGGCGGTCAGCGGGCCGGGCAGCGACGGCCGCCGGGCCGGGAAGCCGCCCCGGGCCCGCCACCAGTAGGACACCTCGCCGTTGTGCTCGGCCGTCAGCCGCGGTTCGCCGCTGGTTCCGGGCATCCGCATCGTTCAGCTCCCTCCGCGGGCCGCCGGGCCGCCCACGGAGTGGTCAGCCCAGGCCCAGCTCGGACTGTATCGCTGGTGGCAGCTTGCCCAGCACCTAGGAGGGCAGCGTGCCGAGCACCGCGGGCGGCAGCTTGGCCAGCACCGACGATGGCAGCGTGCCCAGCACCGACGGGGGCAGCGTCTCCAGCACCGAGACCGGCAGCGTGGCCAGCACCGACGACGGCAACGTGGCCAGCACCGAGGTCGGCAGGGTGCTGAGGACCGCGACCGGCAGCTTCTCCAGCACCGAGACCGGCAGCGTGGCCAGCACCGACGTCGGCAGCTCGACCAGCGTGCCGACCGGCAGCCCGGTCAGCGCCGAGACCGGCAGCTTGGCCAGCGTGGCCACCGGCAGGGTGGCCAGCACCGAGCTGGGCAGCTTGGCCACGGTCGCGGCCGGCAGCTTCTCCAGCACCGAGACGGGCAGCTTGGCCAGGGTGGCGACCGGCAGCTGCTCCAGCAGCGTGACCGGCAGGCTGGTCAGCGCGCTCAGCGGCAGGGCCGAGACCAGGGCCGGCTGCGGCAGCGTGGGCAGGTGGAGGACCAGCGCGCAGTAGTCGGGCACGTTGGTGGCGGCCCCGGCCGCCCCCGTCAGCGACGCGAACAGCGGACTGGTCAGCACCCCGCTGACGGACGGGCGGGCCAGCGCCTGGGTCAGGCCGGTGGCGCTGAGGGTCTTGCCGGTGGCGTCGGCGGCGTCCCCTGCCAGCTTCGCGACCTGCCCGGCGACCTCGGTGCAGAGACCGGACAGGGCGGTCACCGGCGCGGCCGGCCGCACCGAGCCGGGGGTGGCCACCCCGGACGAGCCCGGGGTGGGCCGGCCGGACGTCCCGGTGTGGCCCGGGGCGGGCGCGCCCTGGCTGGCGGCGATGCTGTGCCCGTTGGCGGCGGCCGCGCCCGGGTGGGCCGGCGAACTGCTGAAGGACCCGGTGGCGGCGGCCAGGGCCACCCCGACCCCGCCGAGCGCGGCCGCCACCCCCAGCGCCCGGAAGCCGAAGTGCCGGGCCAGCCGGGATGCGGCCGAGCGCGCGTGACCGGGCGGCCGGTGCCCGTGCCTGGGGGTGGCCGGCGGTGCCAGCTGGGCGGCCGCGAACGCCGCCACCGCCTGCTCCTCCCCGGCCAGCTCACCCTCGTGCGCGGGGGCGGCGGCCGCCGCCAGCACCTGCGCGAGCGGGTCACCGGGGCGCGCCGAACCGCCCGCGGCGGCGTCGAGCAGCTGCTCGGCGGCCGCCCGGTCGAGGGGGCGGAACTGGCTGGTGTTCATCTCACGTCCTTCAGCGTCAGCGGTCTCGCCGGTGTCACTACGCCGTGGGTCACGCTCCTCACTTGTCATCGGGTCCTGCCTGCTCCAGGCGGGTGGCCAGCCGCCGCAGGCCCCGGTAGGCGGCCGTCCGGACCGCGCCCGCCTTCTTGCCGAGCACCCGGCCGGCGCTCTCCGCGTCCAGTCCCATGACCACCCGCAGCATGACCGCCTCGGCCTGGTCGGGCGGCAGATCCGCGATCATCGCCACCGCCGTCTGGGTGGCCACCGTGTCCAGCGCGCTGCGGGCGGTGTCGTCGCCCGCCGCCAGCTCGCCGAGCTCCTCGATCGGGGTGGCGGCCGACTGCGGACGGCGCCGGTGGCGGCGCTGGTGGTCCATGGCGCGGTGCCGGGCGATGGTGGCGGCCCAGCCCCGGAAGCCGTCCGAGTCGCCCCGGAACCCGGGCAGGTCACGGGTGATGTGCAGCCAGGCCTCGGACGCCACGTCCTCGGCGTCGTCCCCGACCATGGACCGCAGGTAGCGCAGCAGCCGGGGCTGCATGTCCCGGTAGATGGCGCGGAAGGCCTGCTCGTCGCCCTGCTGGGCGGCCCGGACGGCCTCCGACAGATCAGACCTGTCCGACCGGGCCGGAGCAGGCATAGCCATGTCTGCCGAACGGTCCATTTGGTCAATGATGGGGTATCAGGGACCCACTGTGCGGAGACTAACGCCGATTCGCCCGAAAAGGATTGCCCGCCGCTCTCGCCCAGCGCGCCCCACGTTGTGCCGCCGGGGCGCGATAAATTTCGAAGTATGCGGCTTGGCGTGCTCGACGTGGGCTCCAACACGGTTCACCTGCTGGTGGTGGACGCCTATCCGGGTGCCCGCCCGCTGCCGGCGTTCTCGCACAAGGCCGAGATCCGGCTGGCCGACCACCTGGAGAACGGCGGGCGGCTGTCCGCCCGCGGTGAGCGCCAGCTCCGTGAGTTCGTCGCGGACGCGCTGCGGATCGCCGAGGACAAGGGGGTCGAGGACTTTGTCGGCTTCGCCACCTCGGCCGTCCGCGACGCGGTCAACGCCGACGAGGTGCTGCGGCGGATCACCGAGCAGACCGACGCCCGTATCAACGTGCTGCCGGGCGAGGACGAGGCCCGGCTGACGTTCCTGGCCGCCCGCCGCTGGTTCGGCTGGTCGTCCGGCCGCCTGCTGGTCATCGACATCGGCGGTGGTTCGCTGGAGATCGCGTCCGGGGTTGACGAGGAGCCCGACGTGGCGGTGTCGCTGCCGCTGGGGGCGGTCCGGCTCACCCGCGACTGGTTCAAGTCCGATCCGCCGACCGGGTCGCAGCGGCGGGACCTGCGGCGGCACGTGCGCGCCGAAATGGCGCGGACGGTCGGCGGCATCATGCGTTACGGCCGGCCTGACCGGGCGGTCGCGACCTCCAAAACGTTCCGGCAGCTGGCCCGGATCGCCGGGGCCGCCCCGTCCAGCGAAGGCCCCTACGTGCGCCGGCTGCTGACCAGCAAGGACCTGGCGCACTGGGCCGAACGGCTGCCGACCATGACGCTGGCCGAACGGTGCAAGCTGCCGGGTGTGTCCGCCAACCGGGCACCGCAGCTGCCGGCCGGGGCGATCGTGGCCGACGCCGCCATGGACCTGTTCGGCCTGTCGGAGCTGGAGATCTGCCCGTGGGCGCTGCGGGAAGGGGTCATCCTGCGCCGCCTCGACGTCCTCACCTGACCGGCTTCGCCCGCGAACGACGAAGGGCCCGGGAGGCGCACCTCCCAGGCCCTTTCGTATTGGCTGCTCAGCTCGGGCGCTGGTCCCGGACGATGCGCACGCCCTCGGTGCTCTCGTCCTTGTCGATCGACCCGGTGTAGTTGCTCTCGTTGGACCGGTGGGCGGGCGACGGACGCCCGGCCGGGCGCTCCTGGCCGGAGGCCGACCCGGCCGCCGGCGGCCGCAGCTGGTCGGCGGGCAGCGGAGCGGGGGCCGGGGAGCCGGGCGGCCCCGGCCGCCGCGGAGCCTCGTGCGCACCGCGGGGAGCCTCGTGGGCGCCGCGCGGGTGGACCAGCACCGGGTCGGGCACCGACGGGCCCTGTGAGCCGGGCTGACCCGGCTGCCCGGCACCGTGCTGACCGGCCCCGGGCTGGCCAGTCGGCGCACCCGGACGGGCCGCCCCATCCGGCCGCGGGCCACCGGGAGCACCCGGAGCGCCCGGGCCACCGGGCGTGCCCGGCGCCGGGCGCTGCGGCCGACCGGCCGCGTCCCCGATCGGGGTGCCGTTGCCGGGCCGGGGGGCCGGGGCCGGGCTGCTGGCGCCCTGGTTGCCGTTGGCCGCCTCGGCCGCCTTCTTCTGCCCGATGGCCTTGGCCACGTTCTGGTCGACCTCGTCCTCCAGCGACGGGCGCGCGGTCTCGGCCGCCACCAGGCCGGACACCCCGTCGAGGATGTCGGTGAGGCGGCGGATCGTCTCCGCGTGCCGGGTGCTGAGCAGGTTGAGCCGCCGCTCGGCGCCGTCGTGGATGGCCGCCGCTCGGGCGGTGGCCTCGTCCAGCGTCTGCTTGGCCTGCGACTTGGCCGTGCTGACGGCGGTGTCGGCCTTCTTGCGGGCGTCCGCGGTCATGTGGTCGGCCTCGGCGCGGGCGGTCGTCCTCGCCTTGTCCGCCTCCGCCCGGGCCGAGGAGATGGCCCGCTCGGCCTGCTCCTGGGCGGCCGTGAGCATGTGCTCGGCCTGCTCCCGGGCCTCCTTGCGGATCCGGTCGGCCTCCTGCGAGGCGTCGGTCAGCTGCTTCTTGATGTCGTCGTCGGCCCGGTTCTTCTGCGCCTTGGCCTCGTCGTCGGCGAGCTTCAGGATCTGGGAGATCCGCTCGCTGACCTCCTCATGGGCCGGCTTGGCGCCGAGCGCCTGCTGGCGGAGGGTCTGCATCTCCTGCCGAAGCTGCTCGCCCTCGTCCAATGAGCGGCCGAGTCGTTCCTCGAGCTCGCGGACCTGGCTGCGGCAGCGGGCGACGAAGTCATCCACCTGCCGCCGGCTGTAGCCGCGCAGCTGCACCTCAAAAGCGTCTTCTTGACTCGAGAGATTGGGAAGGAGATCGGTATTTTCGTTCATGGCTTCACGAGGACCTTATATCCGGGAGCGTGCAGGAAAGTGGACCGGTAGGCACGTTATCGCGGGACTGCTGAGCGAGGCGGTGATGTCGGCGGGAACCTTGTGCGCTGTGGTGAGATCGATACGTGCACGACTCTTGTCCTGAACGGCCCTTCCGCGCAACCGAAACGTCCAAGTGCCCCCTTTTGCGCCGGGTTTGACCCGCCCAAAACCCTCTGACGTGCACGCTTGGCGCTCACCGGGTCGCACATCGTTGTCAGCCGGACCCGCTGGCGGCTGACCGGCCCGGCCGGCCGCCACCCAGCCGCCGGTGCCCGTCGCCTGGGCGGGCGGCCCACTCCGTGCATGCACAATAGCGTCCGAGCGTCCTCTATCTGTGCTCTACCGGACGGTGTCGGCATTTTCCGCCGATTAGTGGAATTGTGACCATGGCCCTGGGTAAAACGACACCGTAGGGTGGTTCAGGAATGGCCCTGATGGGTCATGTGCAGCGGCGGTCGTCCGACGTAGCCTTGAGTCATCAGGCGCCAAGCGTCAGCGTCGACGGAGGTGAGCACGGTGCCCGAGTATGTCGATCTTCGTGTTCACGACCGGGTTGCGCTCGATGAGATCGAGCTGTACGCCGAGGTTCTGGGCGCGGTGGCCGCCAGCGACGGCCCGCTGTCCCGCGAGGAGCTGGACGAGGTGCTCGGGATTCGGGCCGAGCCCCGCTTGCTCGGCCGGACCGCCTAGCCCCCACCTAGCCCACTCGCACTAGTCCCGGGCTAGTCCGTACATCACGTCGGTGGCGGCCAGGGTGAAGCCCAGTCTTTCGTACATCCGCACCGCGGCCCGGTTGGTCTCGTCCACGTACAGCATGACCTCGGCTAGTTCCCGGTCGTCACGCAGGTAGCGCAGCCCGGTCAGGGTGAGCGCCCGGCCCAGCCCCGAGCCCTGCTCGGCCGGGTCCACCCCGACCACGTAGACCTCGCCGGTCTCGGAGTCGTGCACCTTGGTCCAGTGGAAACCCACCAGCCGTCCCGCCCTTTCGGCCAGGAAAAATCCCTCCGGATCGAACCAGTCCTCCTGTTCCCGGCGGTCCAGGTCGATCCGGGTCCAGGCGCCCTGCTCCGGGTGGTGCGCGAACGCCAGCGCGTTGAGCCGCAGCCAGCTCTCCTCGTCCCGGCCCGGCTGGAACGTGCGCACGGTCACCCCGGCCGGCAGCGACGGCTCCGGCAGCGGGTCCGGCAGCGGGCGGCTCAGCTGGAACAGCGCCCGCACCCGGCTCAGCCCGGCCGCCCGCGCCAGCTCGGCGGCGGCGGGCAGGTCGCCGTGAGCCCAGACCCGCAGCGAGCCGTCCCCGGCCTGTTCGGCCAGCCCGGTCAGCAGCGCCCGCCCGATGCCCCGGCGCCGGTGGGCCGGGTCGACCACCAGCTCGGCGCTGGCCACCCCCGGCTCCTCCCACTCCAGGTGGGCGTAACCGGTGACGGTCCCGCCGGTGGTGGTGCCGTCGGCCGTGGTCAGCAGGTCAACGCCGCCCGGCCCCCCATCACCCTCGCCGCCGTGACGGACGTGCAGCATGGCCTGCTCGGACAGCGGCATCACGCCGTCAGCGGCGGCCGCCGCGCCCACCAGCCGGAGAACGTCCTCGCGCTCGGCCGGATCAAGTCCCGGAGATACGGCCGGCTTCGCTGAGCCCTGGTTCGTCTTCGGGTTCGGTGTCGTGTTCATCGTCTCCCGCGGCCTGGCTGTCCCGTTGGTCGTCGCTGGCGCCCTTGAACGGAACGAAACGGTAGCCGACGTTGCGGACGGTGCCGATCAGCGCCTCGTGCTCGGTGCCGAGCTTGGCCCGCAGCCGCCGGACGTGCACGTCGACCGTGCGGGTGCCGCCGAAGTAGTCGTAGCCCCAGACCTCCTGCAGCAGGTGGGCCCGGGTGAAGACCCGGCCCGGGTGCTGGGCCAGGAACTTCAGCAGCTCGAACTCCTTGAACGTCAGGTCGAGCGCGCGCCCCCGCAGCCGGGCCGAGTAGGTGGCCTCGTCGATCGTGAGGTCGCCGGACCGGATCTCGTCGGGCGCGTCGGCGGCCGCGATCCGGGCCCGGCGGCCCAGCGCCAGCCGCAGCCGCGCCTCCACCTCGGCCGGGCCGGCCGTGTTGAGGACCACGTCGTCGGCGCCCCAGTCGGCGCTGACCGCGGCCAGGCCACCCTCGGTGACGATGATGATCAGCGGGCACTCCAGCCCGGTGGTGAGCAGCAGCTTGCAGACGCTCTTGCCGTGGGCGAGATCGCGGCGGGCATCCACCAGCACGATGTCGCCCGGCGGGGCGTCGATCAGCGCCGACGCCTCCGGCGGCATCACCCGTACCGAGTGCAGCAGCAGGCCGAGAGCGGGCAGCACTTCCGTGGACGGTTCGAGCGTCCCGGTCAGCAGGAGCAGATCGCTCAAGCGGTTCCACCTCCAACTGCGCGGCGCCCAGCGCACCGGCACTAGCCTGTAGAAACACACAGGGACCCGGGGGCTACGTCGCCCGGATCCCATTGTCATTGAGGATAACCGATATGGCTATGGTCACCATCCGCTACTGGGCAGCAGCCAAGGAGGCAGCCGGCGTCGCGGACGAGTCCTGCCAGGCCGGCACGCTGGCCGAGGCCCTGTCGGCCGCCCTCGCCCAGCGGGACGGCGGCCACCGGGACCGCCTGCGCGCGGTCCTCGCCCGCTCGTCGTTCCTGATCGACGGGGCCCCGGCCGGAGTCCGGCGGCACGAGGACATCAGCCTGGCCGGCCAGGTCGTGATCGAGGTCCTGCCCCCCTTCGCGGGCGGCTGACCGGGGCGCTGAGCCCGCTGTCCACCTGTCCACCTGGGCACCGTTTACCCCGCTCTGGGCGGGTACGCTCCCAGCCCCATGCGCAAGCTGCTGATCGTCCTCATCGTCCTGGCCGGGCTGCTGGTCGCCGCCGACCGGATCGGGGTGGTGGTGGCCGATCACGAGATCGCCGGCAAGATCCAGACCGCCTACGACCTGCCCGCCAAGCCCTCGGTCAGCGTCAAGGGCTTCCCGTTCCTGACCCAGGTCGCCTCCGGCCACTACTCCGACATCCAGGTCTCGGTCGGCCAGCTCACGACCGACAAGGTGACCGTCGACCACCTGGTCGCCCAGCTCACCGGCGTGCACGCGCCACTGGGTGACCTGCTCGGCAACCACCCCCAGGACATCACCGCGGCCCAGGTCAGCGGGACCGCCACCGTGCCGTTCTCGTCGGTCAGGAGCCGCCTGCCGGCCGGGGTGACGCTCAGCCAGGACGGGTCGGCGGTCAGGCTGGCCGGGACCGTGAAGTACCTCGGCCTCAGCGTGCCGGTCACCGCCGACGCCAAGCTGTCGCCCAGCGGCGCGGGCATCGCCGTCATCCCGACCCGGATCACCGTGGCCAACGGCGGCAGCGCCCTGTCCAGCCTGATCTCCGGCGCGTTCCGGTTCGTCATCCCGGTCACCGGACTGCCGCTGCACCTGGTGGTCAAGTCGGTCAACGTGGTCAACGGCGGCGTCCAGGTCAGCGCCGCCGCCACCAACGTGGCCTTCACCTCCGTCAAATAAAAGGTCACGGCACCTCAGGTATCCCGCTCGTCCAGGTCTCCCGCGCGCTGGGTGCCTCAGAAGCCCCATTGGTAATCAGTCATCTCACCGGTACCAGCCCACGGCATTCCCGCGCAGAAGCTAAAACTCTTTCCGAGTCGAACCGACCGGGAGCGGGAACCGTATTCATTGACATGGGAGGCTCGGGATCAGCGGCTCCACAGGACACGGTGGCCGACGAAGCTTACATTCGGGCGCTCTACGCCGAGCATGGCGGTGCGCTGCTCCGCTATGCGCTCCATTTAACTGGTGGCGACCGGCAGCGGGCCGAAGATCTCGTGCAGGAGACGGTGGTCCGGGCCTGGCGGCATCCGGAGGCGCTGGCTGACCGGCCGGCCCGGCCGTGGTTGTTCGCGGTGGCGCGCAACCTGGCGGTCGACGCCTACCGGGCGCGGCAGTCGCGGCCGCCCGAGGTCGGGCAGGGCGCGCTGGACCTGGTGCCCGCGGCCGACGACGCCGACCGGGCGCTGGAGTCGTGGGCGGTGGCGGACGCCCTGGCGGCCCTGCGGCCGGACCACCGGCGGGTGATCATCGAGACCTACTACAAAGGCTGTTCGGTCGCCGAGGCCGCGGCCACCCTCGGGATTCCGCCCGGCACGGTGAAATCCCGGACCTTCTATGCGCTCAAAGCGCTCAAGCTTGCTCTGGAGGAGAGAGGACTTGCGCCTTGACATCCTCTTCTCCCTGACGGGAGGAGATTTCAACCCGTATCTACGCTCTTTCGAGGAGTTCAAGTTGAGGTTCGCGGTTCACCGGCCTGACCACCGCCAAGCCTCTCCGCGCGGTCACCGTGTGCCCCACGGCGATGTTGCACGCCGCGTTCACGTCAGCGTTGGCGGTGAATCCGCAGGCAGTGCACCGGAAGCGCGCTTGGCTCTTGCGCGATTCTCGGTCCACGTGCCCGCACGCCGAGCACCGCTGGCTCGTGAATGCGGGATCGACCTTTTCGACCCGTCCGCGAGCTTTCTGCTCCAGGCGCCGGACCAGCAAGCCCCAGCCGGAAGCGGCGATCTCCCGGTTCAAGGACGCCTTCTGCTGGATGTTCCGACCCGGAGCTTCAATGGTGCCCCTGGCGGATCGGGTCATATTCGCAATCTTCAGATCTTCGACACAGATCACGTCGAAGCGCCGCGCCAAGTCTGTGGAGACTTTGTGGCACCAGTCCTTACGCGCGTCAGCTTCCCGTATCCTCAGCTCAGCGATCGCGAGCTTGACCCGCGCACGCCGGTTCGATCCTCGTTGAGCGCGGGCCAACCTGCGCTGAAGACCGAGCAGACGCCGACGTCGGCCGGGGCTGAGACGGAGCACGTCAAGCAGCTCGCCAGTGGACAGCGCCGCACTTACGGCTACGCCACGGTCAATGCCGACGACCCCACCAGTGCCGGGTGC
>Ga0213875_10001344_pt1 | contig 16189 bp, 13 predicted proteins | sample BarmaccomBMRX_R8_FD_160105 | JGI IMG/M metagenome (GOLD analysis project Ga0213875, IMG submission 160105) | Root-associated microbial communities from Barbacenia macrantha in rupestrian grasslands, the National Park of Serra do Cipo, Brazil - RX_R8 | ecosystem: Host-associated > Plants > Roots... | reverse complement strand
CAAGCGAGCTGTTCTTCGCAACATTGAGATATTGGCTCGCGAGCGGCGGCACCGCCACGCGCAAGGCTTGCGGCAGGACGACGAAGCGAAGCTTGTGTCCCGTCCGCAGGCCGAGCGCCGCTGCGGCCTCGCTTTGTCCGGGAGCGACCGACCTCACAGCGCCGCGCAATATCTCTCCGATGAAGGCGGCGTTGTAGAGCGACAGGCCCAAGAGGAGCGCCGTGAGCTCGGGCGTGAGCGTGCCCCCGCCGACGAAGCCGAAGCGTCGCTGGATCGGCAGATCGAGCGGGACGGTTGCGAGCATCCGGGCGAGCAGGAGAGAAGCTGGCAGAAGCGCGAGCGCCAAGGCGAGCCATGCGGGAAACCGTATTCCCGTTCGCGCCTGCCGGTGTTTTGCGAAGTAGTGCAACGCCGTCGCTGCGACGAACCCGGCGCCGAGCGTCATCAACGGCGCGCGCGAACTCTCGCCAAGCACGGGGAAATGCAGCCCGCTCTTTGCGAGGTAGAAGCCGGGGAGAAGCGCGGGCGCGGTGCCATCGTGCGGCAGAAGCTCGGTGAGAAGCGCATACCAAAAGTAAAGCTGGAGCAGCAGCGGCACGTTGCGGATCGCCTCCACGTAGAGGCCGGCCAAAGGAGCGACGAGTGGGTTGCGTGAAAGGCGCCCAAGGCCGATGCCCGCGCCCATCACCGTGGAGAGGAGGATCCCGCCAGCGCTCACCGCCAAGGTGTTGAGGAGGCCGACGAAAAGCGCTTTTGCGTAGGTTGAATGCCCATCATAGGAGACAAAGCTATCGCCGATATCGAAACCGGCCGCGCTGTCGAGGAATGCAAATCCGGTTCGTATCGAGCGCGCGGAGAGATTGTCGGCGAGGTTGGCCGCGAGGAATCCCGCAATCACGATCACGAGGCCAAAGATCGTCGCTTGAAGCAGGAGATCGCGGCAAGAGGCGGCGCGTTCGCCTTTCGCGGCAAGCCCATGTGGCGGTGCCATGGTAGCTCGAAGCGCTTCCTTCGCCGCGTCCTCGTTCACCTCGCCGGCATGGCGTACATCAGTCCGCCGCGCGTCCACAGATCGTTGAGATTGCGCTCGAGCCGCAGCGGAGTCCTCGGGCCGAGATTACGTTCGAACATTTCGCCGTAGTTGCCGACCTTCTTGATGACCCGGTAGCCGAACTCGGCGTCAAGGCCAAGCTTGGCGCCGAGATCGCCATTGGTGCCCAGGAGGCGCTGAATCGAAGGATCGGCGCTCTTCTTCATCTCGTCGAGATTGGCGCTTGTGATGCCCTTCTCCTCGGCTTCCACCAGGACGTAAAGCGTCCATTTCACGATGCTGAACCATTCGAGATCATCGCGCGCCACCAGCGGACCCAAGGGCTCCTTCGAGATGAGCTCGGGAAGGATCGCGAAATCGCTGGGCGCTTGTGCGTCGGAAGCACGCACGGAGGAGAGATAAGACACATCCGCCGAGAGCGCCTGGCAGCGGCCGTTGAAAAAAGCGGCGCGCGCTTCGTTTTGCGAATCGAAGACAACGGGTTTGAAGGCAAGCTTGTTGGCGTGAAAATAATCCGCGAGGTTGAGCTCGCTCGTCGTCCCGGATGCGGTGCAGACAGACGCGCCATCGAGCTCGCGCGCGTTCTTTACGCCGAGTGATGCGGGCACGAGAAATCCCTGGCCATCATAGAAATAGACGCCGGCATAGAGGAGCCCGAGCGAAGCGTCGCGCGTCAGCGTCCAGGTGGCAAGGGTCGCCAGAAGATCGATATCGCCCGACTGGAGCGCAGTGAAACGTTGCTGCGGGGTCAAAGGCACAAACTTCACCTTGCCGGCGTCGCCCAACGAAGCAGCGGCGACGGCACGGCAGAAATCAGTCGTCAACCCGGTCCATTCGCCCTTGCTGTCGACGATGGAGAAGCCGCCGATCCCCGTGCTGACCCCGCAAGCGATCTCACCTCGCTGGCGCACCGCGTCGAGGGTCTTCCCGGCAAGAGCAGGCGTCGATGCGCCGACAAGGCCGAGCCCTGCCACGACGAGCAGGCTTGCGGCGCAGCTGGATATCTTCATCGTTCACATTCTTTGTTTTGGAGCATTGTGGCTTGTAAAGACGAAGCCCGCGAATTGGGAGAGGGAGTGTCGAACCGGACCCACTTCTACCCGTCGCCGCTGCAAGGCGCTCATCCCCGCGCGCGGTAACGACAAGTTAGACCAACAGGAATTAGAGTGGATAAACCGAAGTGATCGCCCTCACAACGGAATATTTCTTCGGCATCGTCTGAACATCGCGTCAACTCCGCCCCGAATCAATCGGCCCCATTGATCATCTCGAGCGCGGCGCGGGCGAGAAGGCCGTCGGGCTCGGCCAAAGTGGTGCTGATCTCGAAATGGTTGAGGCGCTGGCCGATGAGCAGTCCGTCGAGTCGGCCGACGGCAAAAAGTGCTTCGGCGAAGCGCTTTGCCTGCCGCTGGAACTCGGGCGTCTCCCGTTCCCCGTAAGCGACTTTAATCGAAGCGCCGAGACCATGAAGGTGGTGCAAAGGGCTGAACTCCATCGCCTCGGCGGCGTCGAGATCGAGATAGCTTCCGCGATGGCTCAACATTACGGGCTCGAGATCGTAAGAGCCGCTCGCGCAAAGCGCCCCGCGCACGATCGCGCTCCGGCCTTTGCCGAGCGCATCCGCACCTTGCGTGAGAGCCGCGGCGACCAGATGCGCGCCCGAGGAATGGCCCAGCATAAAGAGCCGGCCCGGATCAGCACCGAGGCTCTCGGCGCGGCGATGCACGAAGCGGGTGGCGCGCTGCACCTGGGCCACCATCTCGGGCAGGCGCACCTCGGGAAGACAGGCGAAGTTGATGGCGACGAAATTCACGCCGCCTTCGACGAACACCTTGGCCGCAAAGGCAGACTCGTCCTTGGTGAGAAGCCTCCAGGCCCCGCCATGCACGAAGATGCAAGTCGGCGCCTTCATCCGATCCGTGGGAAAAAAATCGAGGACCTCCGCCGGGCTTTCGCCATAGGCGATATTCGCCTCATGTTTCAGGCGGCTTCGGACAAGCGCGCTTTGCGTGCCGTACCAGCGGATGATCTCATCCGCATTCGGCGCCCAAGCGGTCTGCGTGTAGTTGCGGTCGAGTTCCGCCTGGTCGTAATCGAGATAAACTTTCATGGCTCGCTGTAAGTCTAAGGTCGGCATCGCCGGGACAATGCACTCATTGTCCCGCCGAACGAGCCTCGCGGGATCGAACCGCCCCATGCAATCGCCGCCTGCCCTCGTCCGAAATGCCAAATTCGCGCGAGGGCGGCCATCGGGCACTCTTATTTCACCGACGAAAACGACGTGGGCTGGAGAATGAGATTGCCGAGCGAGTTGAGAATCGGGCCGTCCTTCTCGGTCTCGGCTCGCTTTGCAATCCATTCAGGATCGTTCTGGAAAGCCGTCCACTTCTTCTCGCGCTCGGCAAGCGATTCCCATTCGAGCAGATAATAAAGATCGTTGTTCGAATCGCCGACCGCGACGGTCCAGAAGCCCGCTTGGCGAATGCCGTGCTTCTCCCAAATCTTGAGCGTGATGGTCTCGAACCGTTTGAGCAGCGCCGGCAAGCGCCCTGGCGCGCAATGATAGATTCGCAGTTCGTGGATCATCGTTCAGCTCCTGTCTCGGCCGCGAAGCGCGGCGGGTTCCGTCCCATACGAAATGAGAGGCCAAACGTCACCCCCATGGACCAACGCTAGCCGCGTGCTTCCGCCATGGCCTGCGCCGTCAAGGCAAGCTCCATCGCGTTGAAGCAGCGCGCTTGCGGCATCGCCGTCTCGGTGCGGTCGCGGATGTCGGCGAGAAGCTGCCGCCCGTAGGGGAGATCGACATCGCCACAATCGATGCGCCGCACCCCCTTGCGATCGACGAGGAACAGGTGATCGCCTCCCGGCCTGCCGTCTATATCGATATATTTGCGCAATTCGAGCGTGCCCTCGGTTCCGAGGATGACGAGGCGCCCGTCGCCCCACACCGGCATCCCATCGGGCGTGAACCAATCGACGCGCGCATACCCCGTCACCTCGCCCGCCCGCATCAGCATCTCGCCGAAATCCTGAAGCTCGGGCTTATCCGGATTGGCTCGGTTAGCCACGGTTGCGGCCACGACTTCGCCGTCCTGCGCATCGGCAAAGAAGAGGAACTGCTCGCATTGATGGGAGGCGATGTCGGTGAGGATGCCGCCTGTCCTGCTTCGCTCATAAAACCAGGGCGGACGAGGCAGATTTTTGAGCTTGTGCGGCCCAAGCCCATTGGTGTTGACGACCTTGCCGATCGCACCGCTGGCCACGAGCTCGCCTGCCTTCACGGTGGAACGCGTCTCGAAATGCTCAGAATAGCAGACGGAAAAGATGCGCTTCGTCTCGGCCTGCGTGCGACGGACCTCGGCAAGCTGCGCGAGGGAGGTCATGCCCGGCTTATCGGTCATATAGTCCTTGCCGTGACGCATCGCCTCGATGCCGACTGGAGCCCGATCGCAAGGGATGCCGGCGCTCACGATCATGGCGATGCTCCGATCTTCGAGGAGGCGACGCCGGTCATCGGCGCGGGGCGCCTGCGGGTAGCGTTCGGCGAAATCCTTGGCGAGATCGTCCTCGGGCGCGTGAAATCCCACGAGCTTTCCCCCGGAGCCGAGGAGGCAATCCACCTGCCCATAAATATGTGCGTGGTTGATGCCGATCACCGCGAAGCGAATTTCAGTCATGAAAAAAGGTCCTATGAGAGCGCGTGGCCGATAAGCTGGATTGCCGTCGCAAAAACTGTCAAGAATGCTCGCGCGAAATGAAGGTTCGCGAGCCGCGCCGCGCGGCGGGCTCGATCCCGTGATGAGAATGTGATGCCCCTTGAACCGCGACGCGTGTCCGGTCCCTTCGCCAGGATGCGCACGAGCCTGAGCTGGCGGAGCGACCGATCCGAGCTGTGGCGCTATATCGGTTGGCGCCTCATCCAGCTCGCCATCGTTCTCATCGGCGTGAGCATAGTCGTCTTCTTCACCATGCATGTGCTGCCGGGCGACGTGGCGATGCTCCTCCTTGGTGACCGGGGCACGGCCGAGCAATTGGCGAAGCTTCGCCTTCAGCTCGGTCTCGATCAGCCCGTGGTCGTGCAATATCTGCGCTTCGTCCTCGCTGCGGCGCATGGCGATTTCGGCACCTCGCTCACGAGCAACCGAGCGGCCTTCGATGACGTGAGCACCGCCTTTCCGGTGACCCTGCAGCTCACGCTTGCGGCGCTCACGATCGCAACCGTGATCGGCGTTCCGACGGGCGTTTTCGCATCGCTCAGACCGGGCCGGACTTTCGATAATCTGGCGATGACCTTCACGCTCTTCGGTGTCTCGATGCCGATCTTCTGGCTCGGCCTGATGCTGCTCCTGGCCTTCGGCGCCACGCTCGATTGGCTGCCGATCGGCGGACTCTCCGAAGTGGGAATGGAGCCGCCGCGCATCACGGGGATGAGCCTCATCGATGCGGCGCTCGCCGGCAGCCCGTCCATGTTCTGGGATGCGCTTCGCCACCTCATTTTGCCGGCTTGCACGCTCGCGACCGTGCCGCTCGCGTTCATCGCGCGCATCACGCGGGCCGAGATGCTGGCGACGGCGACGCAAGACCATGTGCGGACCGCGATGGCCAAGGGGCTTCCGCGCGCACGGGTGATCGTGCGCCATGTGCTGCGCAACGCGCTGATCCCGATCGTCACCGTGATCGGGCTCCAGCTCGGCCTCTTGCTCTCGGGCGCCGTGCTCACCGAGACCATCTTCTCGCTTCCTGGCCTCGGACGCCTCATGGTCGATTCGATTCTCTCGCGCGATTATCCCGTGGTCCAGGCAGGGGCGCTCTTCATTGCCTTCGTCTTCGTGCTGGTGAATCTCCTCGTCGATCTTTCCTATAGGCTGCTCGATCCCCGGATTCGACGCGCGTGACTATCGCGGCTCCCTATCCGTCGCTCGGGGCCGCGAAAGAGCGGTGGTACGCTCCCGCGGCACGAGTGCTGCGCCGGCACGAGGCGAAGCTCGGACTTGCGATCGTGCTCGGCTTTCTGTTTTTGACCGTGGCGGCGCCGCTCCTCGCCCCTTACGACCCGTACGACCAAGAGCTTGCGAGTGCGCTCGCTCCGCCCTCGGCACAGCATCTCTTCGGCGCTGATCAATATGGGCGCGACGTATTCAGCCGCGTGCTTTACGGCTCGCGCACCGCCCTCCTCGCCATCATCGTCGCCGACGGCCTGGCGCTCCTCCTCGGCAGCGCGCTCGGCCTTATCGGCGGCTTTCTCGGAGGGGCGGTCGACGCGATCGTGATGCGCCTTGTCGATGTGCTCCTCGCCTTCCCCTACCTTCTCCTCGCCCTCATCATCGTCGCGGCGCTCGGACCGAGTCTCACCAATTCCATGATCGCAATCGGCATCGTCTACACGCCGCAATATGCGCGCCTCATCCGCGGCCAGGTGCTCGCGGTGCGCGCGCTCGATTATGTGCGTGCGGCGCGCGCCATCGGCACGCCGCGCTGGCGCATCATGCTGCGCCATGTGCTGCCGAACAGCTTCGGTCCGGTCATCGTGATGGCGACCTTGCAGGCGGGCTCGGTCGTCGTCGAGACGGCCGGCCTCTCCTTCCTTGGGCTTGGCGCGCAACCTCCCTCTCCCGACTGGGGCGCACTCCTCGCCGATGGACATAATTATTTCCTCACCGCCTGGTGGATCGCGACTTTTCCCGGGCTTGCCATTTTCGGTGTCGTGCTCGGCTTCAACCTCATCGGGGATGCCTTGCGCGACCAGTTCGACCCGAGGCGGCGAACATGAAAGGCTCCCTGCTCGAGGTCGAAAACCTCAAGGTCACGTTCCCGACGGAAGAAGGGCCGATCACCGCGGTCGACGATCTTTCCTTCACGGTAGGGCGCGGCGAGACCTTGGTGATCGTGGGCGAATCCGGCTCCGGCAAATCCGTCACCAGCCTCGCCGTAATGGGCCTGATCGCGCCGCCGGGACGCGTCCAGGCCAGGGCCATCCGCCTTGTCGGCAAGGACGGTCGCACTCGCGACTTGTCGCGCCTTCCGGAAACCGAGATGCGGCAGATCCGGGGCGCCGAGATCGCCATGATCTTTCAGGAGCCGATGACGAGCCTCAACCCCGTCTATACGATCGGCGAGCAGATCATCGAAGCCATTCGCTTTCATGAAACGATGAGCCGGCGCGCCGCGCGGACGCGCGCCGAAGAGATGTTGAGGCTGCTCGGGATACCCGAACCGCGCCGGCGGCTCGACGCTTATCCGCATCAGCTCTCCGGCGGCATGCGCCAGCGCGCCATGATCGGCATGGCGCTTTCCTGCCACCCTTCCCTTTTGATCGCCGATGAGCCGACGACGGCGCTCGACGTGACGGTGCAAGCGCAGATCCTCGAATTGATCCGCGGCCTGCAGAAGGATTTCGGCATGGCCGTGATCTTCATCACCCATAATCTCGGCGTCGCTGCCGAGATCGCTGATCGCATCATGGTGATGTATGCGGGCCAGGTGGTCGAGACCGGCTCGGCGCGAGCGATCTTTCGCGGCACCCGCCTTCCCTACACGATCGGCCTCATGCGCTCGGTGCCGCGTCTCGGGCTTGATCGCGACAGCGGGCCCCTACCGGCGATACAAGGCAACGTGCCCGATCTCCGGCGCCTGCCGCAGGGCTGCCGCTTCCATCCGCGCTGTTCCTGGTTCGAGCCCGGCCTATGCGACGCCAAGCTCCCGCCGCTCGAAGCTTGCGACGAGGGCCATCTCGTCCGATGCCTGCGCTGGCGAAAGGTGCACGCATGAGCGCCTTGCTCGAGGTCCAAGGGCTCACCCAGCACTTCAACGCCCGCGGCGGCACGGTGCGCGCCGTCGAGGACGTGTCTTTCGATCTCAAAGAGGGCGAGGTGCTCGGCCTCGTCGGGGAGTCGGGCTCGGGAAAGACGACGATCGGCCAGGCGATCCTTCGGCTCATCGAGCCGACGGCCGGACGCATCGTCTTTCGCGGCGAGGACATCACCAAGCTCGCCGACAGGGCGCTCAAGCCTTTCCGCCGCCAGGCACAACCGATCTTCCAGGATCCGTTCGGCTCGCTCAATCCGCGCATGACGGTTGAAAGGGTCATCGCCGAGCCGCTCCTCGTGCACGGCATCGGCAAGAATCGTGAGGAGCGTCGGCGACGCGTTCTCGCGCTCCTCGAGCAAGTGGGCTTGCCTCGGGACGCCCTCACGCGTTACCCGCATCAATTCTCGGGGGGACAACGCCAGCGAATCTCGATCGCGCGATCGCTCGCGGCCGAGCCCGCGCTCATCATCGCCGATGAGCCTGTCTCCGCCCTCGACGTCTCGATCCAGGCGCAGATCGTCAATCTGCTGCGCGAGCTTCAGCAGCGGCTCAAGCTCGCCATGCTCTTCATCGCTCATGATCTGGCGATCGTCGAATATATCTCGGATCGCATCATCGTCCTTTATCTCGGACGCGTCATGGAGGTCGGTCCGGCTCGAAGCCTCATCGGGCGGCCGAAGCACCCCTACACCGAAGCCCTCATCTCCGCTGTGCCCGAGCCCGATCCCGACCAGGCCAAAAAGCGCATCGTTCTGCAAGGCGATTTGCCGAGCCCGATCGATCCGCCTTCCGGCTGCGTTTTCCGGACGCGCTGCCCCTACGCCATCCCCGCCTGCGCTGGTGCCATTCCGGCGCTGAGGCAGGTCAGCCCCGGCCACGTCAAGGCCTGCATACGTGACGACATTTTGTAAGAGGGAGCTCGGGAGCGAACGGTGACGGACTATAAGCGATGGGAGGCCAGGGGTGAACGGTGGTTGGCCCGGAGTCCTTCTGGTCCGGCATTCCGAAGGAAGGTAGGAGGGTAGGATATCCAGCGATCACAAATTCTTGACGCTGAATCCTACATTCAAAAGCATAAAAATTCACTCCTATTTTTCCGTGCGGAACGCTAATTAGCTTCGCGCGTTAGCTCGAGGCGCCGAGCCATCCGCTCGCCCTTCCTGTCGAGCAACGGGGCGAACGCGATGAAGTAATCACGACGTGCGCGTCATAAAATTAGAATCTCCTCTCGCTTTCTCGCAGCAAATGGGCGGCTTGCGAACGGCTGGTGAAAAGATCCTCTACATCTGCAGCTTGGTTTTGCATCCGTACGCCTCCGCATTACTGCTATTCGTCGCACGACTCCTAATTCAGGAACTCTAATCGACTCTAATCGGTTGAAGTGGGATTCGTGACTTGGGAGAATTGTCGTGCAGATTAGATCCAATCTTCTCAGAGCAGTGGCGATCGCGACCCTGGCCATAGCGGGACCAGGTTCCGGCTGGACCCATGGAGGCCATGGTGATGGCGGCGGGCATGATGGTGGGGGTCACGACGGCGGTGGGCATGACGGTGGCGGGCATGACGGTGGCGGTCATGACGGTGGCGGTCATGGTGGCGGACATGACGGTGGCCATGGCGGGCACGAGGGAAGTGGGCATGACGGCGGCCACGGCATGGGTCATGACGGTGGGCACGGCAACAGCGGACATGGCGATCACGGAAGTGGAGGCGGCCACGGCCATGGCGGAATGAGCGGCGGCTCCGGAAGCGGCAAGGGGCAGAGCCATGGTGGGAAGGGACGCGACCACGACCACGACGGGAACGGCCACGGCCACGGTCACGGCGGCACGAGCGGCGGCTCGGGTCATGGCCGCAGCGGCAAAGGACGCGATCACGACCACGACCACGACGGGAACGGCCATGGCAATGGTCACGGCGGCATGAGCGGAGGCTCGGGTCATGGCCGCGGCGGCAAAGGACGCGACCACGACCACGACCACGATGGGAACGGCCACGGCCACGGCGGCACGAGCGGCGGGTCGGGTCATGGCCGCGGCGGAAAAGGACGCGACCACGACCACGATCACGACGGGAACGGCCATAACCATGGCCATGGCGGCACGGGAGGCGGCTCGAGTAACCCTGGAGGAACCGGCGGAACTGGTGGGACCGGCGGAACCGGTGGGTCCGGTGGAAAGACCGGGACCGGCGGATCGGGAGGGCTTGGCAGCGCGAGTGGAATTGGCGGCGCAGCTGGAACCGGCGGATCCGGCGGGACCGGCGGAATTGTGGGCGCCGGGGGAAGCGGCGGAGCCGGCGGCACGGGCGGACTCGGCGGAACTGTCGGGGCCGGTGGAATGGCCGGGACCGGTGGGGCGGGCGGAACAGGCCTGGTTGGAAACGGGGGCACGGGTGGCACAGCCCCCAGCAATGGCACCGGCGGCGTCGGGATCGGCGGCAGCGGTGGTATCAGCGTGAGTGCCGGCAGTTCGGTCGGCCCGACCTCGCCGAATGCAGCCGGGCTGAGCGCGGACAACGAAAGCCTCGGCGGGCCCTTCGGGATCGAGACAGCCTCGGCCGGGCTGAGCTCGATCGGACTTTCGTCACCGGCGGGCATAAATGGCCGCATTGGCAGGACGGCCGGCTTCGTCAGTCTGACGTGCCACCACACGCGCTTTGCGACCTGGAGATGCAAGGCCGTCTACTGAACCACCCTGATCGCGTCGTCCCTCGGATCTGCGACCGCATGCTGCCGAGGGACGACGCACCTCCTGGCCGTCCCGAGGCAGCTTGCCTGTTACGGGCCGCCACTATCCCGGATTTGAGGGCGCCTTCGCCTTCCGGGCGACGCACATCAGTTATTGGAAGTTATCGTTCATTCATTTGCTGCTTGATCGCGCGGCGACAACGCTCCATTCTACGAAAATCCTGATAGGCCTGCGGGTTAGCAGGCCGATTCGAGCGAGATCGAACCTATGCGATCGGCGTGCGTTGATTCCAGTTTTGGTTCGAGATCAAATCCCAGCCTTGCTTTTCGACATCATGCCCGTCTCGTGGCATTCGTGCCGATGAGTGCATAGGCGCAGACCAGCGCCGAACCGCGGCGGAGCCCTAATGAACGAACACCACCCCATCGAGGTGCGCCATTTCGAGCACCCCGGCGCCGGGCGCAAGCGCGCGAAGCCTACGCCCAAAGGACGTCAGCTCGATCCTACAGCGCTCGCCGAGATCGAGGCGCTTCTGGGAGACAGGTCCTGCCGGCGCGACCTCCTCATCGAGCATCTGCACCTCATCCAGGACCGCTACCACCAGATCTCCGCGGCCCATCTCGCTGCGCTTGCCGAGCTGATGAAGCTCTCCTTTGCGGAAGTCTTCGAGACCGCGACCTTTTACGCGCATTTCGACATCGTGAAGGAAGGTGACCCCGATCTTCCGCCGCTCACCGTGCGTGTCTGCGACAGCCTCACCTGTGCTCTCTTCGGCTCGGAAAAGCTGCTCGCCGAGCTGCAAAGCTCGCTGGGCCCCTCGGTACGGGCGGTGCGTGCGCCCTGTGTCGGCCTTTGCGACCACGCACCCGCCGTCGAAGTGGGCCACAATTTCCTGCTCCAGGCAGATCGAAACACAGTGGAATCGGCGGTGAAGGCAAAGGATACGCATCCGCATCTGCCCGCCGATTACGTTGGCTATGACGCCTATATGGCGAAAGGCGGCTATGAGCTCTTGCGGCGGTTGCGCGCAGGCGAGATCGACAAGGAGGCGATCCTCAAGGCGCTCGACGATGGCGGCTTGCGCGGGCTCGGCGGCGCGGGTTTTCCCGCAGGCCGCAAATGGCGCTCGGTGATCGGTGAGCCGGGCCCTCGGCTCATGGCCGTGAATGCCGATGAGGGCGAGCCCGGCACCTTCAAGGACCGGGTTTATCTCGACAGCGACCCACATCGATTCCTTGAAGGCATGTTGATCGGTGCGCATGTGGTCGAGGCGGCCGAGGTCTACATCTACCTTCGAGACGAGTACCCGATCTCGCGGGAAATTCTCATCCGCGAAATGGCCAAACTGCCGCCGGGCGGCCCCGTCATTCATCTGCGGCGCGGCGCCGGGGCCTATATCTGCGGGGAGGAGTCCTCGCTTCTCGAAAGTGTCGAGGGCAAGCGTGGCCTGCCACGACACAAGCCGCCCTACCCGTTCCAGGTCGGCCTCTTCGGAAAACCGACCCTCATCAACAATGTCGAAACACTCTTTTGGGTGCGGGATATCGTGGAGAAAGGCGCCGCTTGGTGGAAAAGCCACGGCCGCAACGGGCGTGTGGGCCTGCGAAGCTTCTCCGTGTCCGGGCGCGTCAAGGAGCCCGGCATGAAGCTTGCCCCTGCCGGCATCACGGTGCGTGAGCTCATCGCGGAGTTCTGCGGCGGCATGCAGGAAGGCCACGAATTTCGCGCCTATCTGCCGGGCGGAGCCTCGGGCGGCATCCTGCCGGCTTCGATGGGTGATATCCCCCTCGATTTCGGCACGCTCGAGAAATATGGCTGTTTCATCGGCTCCGCCGCCATCGTGGTGCTCTCCGACAAGGACAACGTGAAGGAGGCCGCGCTCAACCTGATGCGCTTCTTCGAGGATGAGAGCTGTGGTCAATGCACGCCCTGCCGCGTCGGCACGCAAAAAGCGGTCAATCTCATGACGCGCAAATCGTGGGATCGCGAGCTCCTCGGTGAATTGTCCGATGCGATGCGCGATGCCTCGATTTGCGGCCTCGGCCAGGCGGCCTCGAATCCGCTGACGAGCGTGATTAAATACTTCCCTGAGGAATTCGGAGCCTGAGGAGGCCGCCGTATGACCGATATCGTGTTCGAGCTCGACGGCAGAGAGGTCGAGGCGAAGCCCGGCGAGACCATCTGGCAAGTGGCGCAGCGCCTCGGCACCGAGATCCCCCATCTTTGCTATTTGCCCGAACCCGGCTACCGCCCGGACGGCAATTGCCGCGTCTGCATGGTCGAGATCGAAGGCGAGCGCGTGCTTGCCGCCTCCTGCATGCGCAAGCCCGCCGCAGGCATGAAGGTGAAGACCGCGACCGAGCGCGCCGCGAAGGCGCGAAAGATGGTGATGGAGCTCCTCGTCGCGGACCAGCCGGCTCGCGAGACGTCCCATGATCCGACATCGAAATTGTGGAGCTGGGCGGACAAGACAGGTGTTACGGCGAGCCGCTTCCCTGCCGCCGAGCGCTGGGCGGCCGATCCGAGCCACGCGGCGATGCGCGTCAATCTCGATGCTTGCATCCAATGCGGCCTGTGCGTCCGCGGCTGCCGCGAAGTGCAAGTGAACGACGTGATCGGCATGGCTTACCGGAACGCCGGGGCGAAGGTGGTGTTCGATTTCGACGATCCGATGGGAGAATCGACCTGCGTCGCATGCGGAGAATGCGTGCAAGCCTGCCCGACCGGCGCCTTGATGCCGGCGGCATTCCTCGACGCAGAAGAGACCCGCACGGTCTGGCCCGATCGCAAGGTGGATTCGCTGTGCCCGTATTGCGGCGTCGGTTGCCAGGTCACTTATAACGTCAAGAACGAGAAGATCGTCTATGCGGAAGGCCGCAACGGGCCGGCGAACGAGAATCGGCTCTGCGTCAAGGGGCGCTTCGGCTTCGATTACATCCACCACAAGGACCGGCTGACGAAGCCCCTCATTCGTCTCCCCGGCAAGAAGAAAGATGCCAATGATCAGGTCGATCCGAAAAATCCTTTCACGCATTTTCGCGAGGCCACGTGGGAAGAGGCGCTCGACGTCGCGGCGTCGGGGCTGAAGCGCATCCGCGACGCCCATGGGCCGAAATCGCTCGCGGGCTTTGGTTCCGCGAAGGGATCGAACGAGGAGGCTTATCTTTTCCAGAAGCTCGTGCGCACCGGCTTCGGCTCGAACAATGTCGACCATTGCACGCGGCTTTGCCATGCCTCCTCCGTGGCTGCGCTGATGGAGGGGCTGAACTCGGGCGCGGTGTCCGCGCCGTTCTCGGCCGCGCTCGATGCCGAGGTGATCATCGTCATCGGCGCCAATCCGGGTGTGAACCACCCGGTGGCCGCGAGCTTCATCAAGAACGCGGCGAAGAACGGCGCGAAGTTGATCGTCATGGATCCCCGCTTCCAGCAGCTCTCACGTCACGCCGTGCATCATCTGGCGTTCAAGCCCGGGACCGACGTCGCGCTTCTCAACGCCATGCTCCACACGATCATCACGGAGGGCTTGACCGACCAGCAATACATCGCGGGCTACACTGAGGGCTTTGAGGCGCTGAAGGAGCGCATCGCCGAGTTCGCGCCCGAGAAGATGGAGGCGGTCTGCGGCATCAAGGCCGCGACCATCAAGGAGGTGGCGCGACTCTACGCGAAATCGCGCGCCTCCATCATCTTCTGGGGCATGGGCATCAGCCAGCATGTCCACGGCACCGACAATGCGCGCTGCCTGATCGCGCTTGCACTCGTCACCGGGCAGGTCGGCCGGCCGGGAACGGGACTTCACCCGTTGCGTGGTCAGAACAATGTGCAAGGCGCGTCCGACGCTGGCCTCATTCCCATGTACTACCCGGATTACCAGCCGGTCGACCGCCAGCAGTTCATCGAATTCTTCGAGGATTTCTGGCACCGCGAGCTCGATCACGAGCGCGGGCTCACCGTCGTCGAGATCATGAACGCGGTGCACGCGGGCGAAATCAGGGGCATGTATGTCGAAGGCGAAAACCCGGCGATGTCGGACCCCGATTTGCAGCATGCTCGCCAGGCGCTAGCCAAGCTCGAGCATCTCATCGTGCAGGATCTCTTTCTCACGGAGACTTCCTTCCACGCCGATGTGATCCTGCCGGCATCCGCCTTCGCCGAAAAGAGCGGGAGCTTCACCAACACCGATAGGCGCGTGCAGCTTGCCCGAGAGGTCATCCAGCCGCCGGGGGATGCGCGCCAGGACTGGTGGATCATCCAGGAGATCGCGCGTCGCATCGGCCTTGATTGGAATTATTCAGGGCCCGCCGACGTTTTCGCCGAGATGGCGTCCACCATGCCTTCCCTGAAGAACATCTCCTGGGAGCGGCTCGAACGCGAGGGTGCCGTGACCTATCCGGTCGATTCTCCCGACAAACCCGGCAATGAAATCATCTTCGCCAACGGTTTCCCGACACCGAGCGGGCGCGGCAAGATCGTGCCGGCGCGCCTGCTCGCGCCCGACGAGATCCCGGACGACGAGTATCCGATGGTGCTTTCGACCGGCCGGGTGCTCGAACATTGGCACACCGGCTCGATGACGAGGCGCGCGCAAGTGCTCGACACGCTCGAGCCGGAGGCTGTCGCCTTCATGTCGCCGCGCGAGCTCGGCCGCTTCGGCTTGCGTCCCGGCGATTTCATTCAGCTCGAGACGCGCCGAGGCGCCATCGAGGTGAAGGTGCGCGCCGACCGCGATGTGCCGCAAAACATGGTGTTCATGCCTTTCTGTTACGCGGAAGCTGCCGCCAATCTGCTGACCAATCCCGCGCTCGACCCCTTCGGAAAGATCCCGGAGTTCAAATTCTGCGCTGCGCGCGTAACTCGTGTCGCTGCCAAGGTCGCGGCGGAATAGAGGTCATTGCCCGACGCGCGGACAACGGCAAAAGAGGAGCTGATGCAGGTTCTCGCCTCCCCGATCGCGGCCGTCGTGCATGACGCACACGCGCCGGCGGTCGATCGGCTGATGCTCGACGCGGCAAGGCGCTTGCGGGCGCGCCGAATCAGGCTCGCTGGCCTCGTGCAGCACAATCTTGAAAAGCAAGGCTCTGACTGCGCGAGAATGTTCCTTGAGGATCTCGCGAGCGGAAAGCAGGTGCTGATCTCGCTCGAACGTCGTGGCGGGACGGGTTGCCGGCTCGATGCCGCCGGCCTTGCTGAGGCCGCCGCATTGGGCGCGCGCGGCATCGCGGGTGGCGCCCACTTCGTGATCATCTCCAAATTTGGTGCCCAGGAAGCTGCCGGCAAAGGCTTGCGCGAGGAGATCGCGCAAGCCGTCCTGCTCGCAAAGCCGCTTCTCACCTCGGTCAGCCTTCGCCTGCTCCCTGCCTTCGGGACCTTCATCGGGGAGAGCTGGACGCGGCTCCCGCCTGAGCTTGCAGCGATCGAGGCTTGGGCTCTGTCGACCGCGGCAACGCGCCAACCCGCGCTTGATCGGGCCGTCGGGGCTTGATGCGGGAGACGGACCTTCTCGATGGTTTCCTGGTCCGACCGGATCCGCTCGACCCGCGCCTGAGCGAAAGCGTTGCCGGCATCGACCAGACGGGCGCCAAGACCGAGACCCGGGTCGTCGTTGAGCGGCCGCTCACCCTCTATCTCAATTCCCGCG
>Ga0213875_10001343_pt1 | contig 16191 bp, 17 predicted proteins | sample BarmaccomBMRX_R8_FD_160105 | JGI IMG/M metagenome (GOLD analysis project Ga0213875, IMG submission 160105) | Root-associated microbial communities from Barbacenia macrantha in rupestrian grasslands, the National Park of Serra do Cipo, Brazil - RX_R8 | ecosystem: Host-associated > Plants > Roots... | reverse complement strand
TTGAACCGCCTCGCAACGCGGCTGGATGACCTCTCGCGCCATGCACCCGGAGCGTCATGAACCCGGGGCCGCCACTGCGGCGAGGCGCGGAGCGCTCGCGACCCGAGCCGGGCGCCCCGATATAGCCGATCGTCCGGCCGCGCCAGCCGTCCGCCTCGACCCGGTGACGTCAGTATCTGCCGCGGCCGACCAGCAAATAGACGACCAGGATAATCAGCAGGATGCCGCCGATGCCGATGCCGCCGCCGTAGCCCCAGCGGGAATAGCCGAACCCACCTCCGAACAGGAGGACAAGGATCAGGATGATCAGAATAAGGTCCATGCATGCCTCCCACTGAATCCCCCGCGCGCTACGAAGCGGCGCCACCATCGCTGCAACACCTTATCGGATCATGCCGGGCCGGTCGATCGCTCTTTAATCATCACGCTGATGCCGAAACGCCGCCCCTTTCATTTGCGGCCGAACAGGGCGATGCGACTGCGCACCGTCGCGTCGCTCCGGCCGATTGCACCCCAGCTTCGCTCGCGTCATGCTGCGATCTGCCTCGGGAGGAGCTTGCGATGCAATACAATGTCATCTCGGCGGATTGCCATATCGACCTGATCTGGCTGCCCCCCGACCTGTTCACGGCCAATGCTCGCCCCGAATTGAAGGACCGCATGCCGTTCGTGACCGAAGGGCCGCGCGGCAAGGAGTGGGTCACCAGGAACGGCGCCTCGTTCGGGCTGATGAACGGCATGGGGTCGGCCGGCCGGCTGTACGAACCCGGCAAGATCCACCGCTCCGACCGGATGGCCTCGACCGGGCTCTACGAGGACGGGCAGAAGGGGGTTCGCCGCCTGACCGACCCCGATCTGCGCCTCAAGGATCAGGACCGCGACGGGGTGCAGGCCGAAGTGCTGTACGGCATTCTCGGCGCCACCAACCGCATCAACGACGACGAAGCGGCCGGCGAGATGCTGCGCATCTACAACGAATGGCTCGCCGGGTTTTGCAGCACCCACCCGGAGCGCTATGCCGGTCTCGCCTGCATCCCGAACCACAATACCGAGGCGGCAGTCGGCGAGATCGAGCGCGTCGCGCGGCGCGGCAATGTCCGCGGCCTCGAAATCGCGCGGCGGCACGACATGACCGCGCTGTGGGATCCGTGGTGGAACCCGGTGTGGGACGCCGCCGCGGCCAGCGGTCTGCCGGTGCATTTTCACACGATCGGCGGTCCCGGCCGCGATTTCTCCAAGCTCACCGGCAAGGTGCTGCTGGCAGCCAGGGCCGCCAGCATCACCAGCTTCCAGATGCACATGGCCGATGTGCTGATGTCGATGATCTTCGCCGGGGTGCTCGAACATCGCCCCAATCTGAAGATCGTGATCGGTGAAGCCGGCACCGGCTGGATCCCCTACATCCTCGACCGCATGGACGCCGAATGGGAGGATCAGTTCAAGGAACTCGATTTGACGATGAGGCCGAGCGAGTACTGGCGCCGCCAGTGCTACGCCACCTACCAGAGCGATCCGATCGGCGTGAAGCTGCTCGACGAGCTCGGCGAAGACAACATCATGTGGGGGTCGGATTTTCCGCATCCCGACGGGGTTTGGCCGGATTCGCAGGACTACATCCAGAAGGAGCTCGGGCACCTGCCGCCGCCGACCCGCAAGAAGATCGTCTGCGACAACGCCGCAAAGCTGTACCGGTTTGTGAATTGACGCCCGCTGCCGGCTTTCAGCCTCCGCAGACGGACACGATGGCGGTGAGCTGTCGGCTCTTATGAGATGCCGAGCAGACGGATCAGGGCCAGGCTGACCGCGCACAGCAGCAGCAGCGAGGCCGTCACCGCGGCGGTGACCTTGGCCCCGGCCTGTGCCAGAGCGCGCAGGTCCACGCCCAAGCCGAGCGCCGCCATCGACAGCACGGTCAACAGGCTGGCGAGAACGGCGATCGGTCCGAGGCTGGCCGGCGGCAAAAGATCGAGCGAACGCAGCGCGGCAAGCCCAATGAAGCCCAGGATGAACCAGGGCACCAGCCGGTGGAAGGGGGGCCGACCTCCCGCCGGCACCGCGTTGCCGTCGGTCGCATGCCGGCCGCGACGACTCGCCGCGAGCGAAAGCACGCAGATTACCGGCCCCAGCATCAACACCCGCACCAGCTTGACCATCGTGCCGATCTGCACTGAAATAGCCCCGATCGGGGCGGTCGCGGCCAGCACCTGCGGCACGGCATAGACGGTCAGGCCTGCAACCACTCCGTATTGCATGCCGGAGAGGTGAATCAGCGGGACCAGCGACGGCAACGCCAGTACGACACCTACTCCGAGCACCGCGGTGAAGGCGATCGAGGCGGCAACGTCCTCGGCCCCGGCGCCGATCACGGGCGCCACTGCGGCAATCGCGGAGTTGCCGCAGATTGAATTGCCGCAGGCGACCAGCAGCGCCATACGGTGCGGCAGCCCGAGCAGACGGGCGGCGACGTAGCTTGCCAGTAGGGCAAAGACCACGACCCCGGCGATGCCCAGCAGCAGCCCGCTCCCGACCGCCATGACCGTGCGAGCGCTGATCGATGCGCCGAGCAGCAGCACCGCAACTTCCAGCAGCATCTTGCCGCTGAACGCGATGCCCGGCCGCCACCGCCCGGACGGGCTCCACAAGGTGCGCACGCCGACGCCGATCAGGATCGCCAGCACCAGCGCTTCGAGCCAGGCGCGGCCGAACAGCCTTTGTTCGACGTACTGTAACCCGGCCGCGGCAAGGGCAATGAGGCCGCACAACAGCAGCCCCGGGAGCAGACGGCGCATTCAAAATTCCTGGACAGCAACGAAACACCGTTCTCCGGGCATCATCGCCCAGGGGACATCGCCCGGCCGGTTCGCTATTCAGGGGGCTGCAACGAACGCAGGCCCAACACAGGATCCGGCCGAAACCGGTTCCAGATGCCACCGACGCCTTAAGATTCCGCTATAAGCATCCGGCGGGCGGCTATTGTGCCGTCAGCCCGCCATCGACGACCAGGCCGGCGCCGGTCATGAAGCCGGCATCGTCGGAAGCGAGAAAGACGATGCCCTTGGCGATGTCGGTCGGGGTTCCGAGCCGCCCGATCGGGTGCGTCGAAAGCGCCCTCTGCCGCGCCGCCTCGACATCGTTGGTGCCGGCGTAGCGGGCTCGGGCGGCGAAGGTCTGCGCCCCCATATCGGTGTCGATGACCCCGGGGTGGATCGAGTTGACCCGGATCCGATAGCCCTTGCGCGCGCATTCGAGCGCCACCGACTTGGTGAACAGGGTCACCCCGCCCTTGGTCATCGAATAGAGCGGGTCGAGCTGCGAACCGACCAGGCCGGCGACCGACGCCAGATTGACGATCGCGCTGCCATGCGGGCTGTGCTCGCCGCGCGCGCGCAAGGCGGGCAGCGCCAGCTTGGTGCCGAGAAACACGCCGGTCAGGTTGACCCCGGCGAGGCGGTGCCATTCGGCCAGATTCGCTTCCTCGATGCCTTTGCCGAGGAACATGCCGGCATTGTTGACGAGAATGTCGAGCCCGCCGAAACGCGCCACGGTCTCGGCGATGGCCGCGCTCCAGTCCTCTTCGCGGGTGACGTCGAGACGGCGGTAGAGCGCGCCGGCATTGCCGCCGGCCAGCGCGGCGGCGGTCTCCCGGCCCTGCTCGTCGAGCACGTCCCCGATCGCAACCCGGGCGCCGGCCTCGACCATCAGACGCGCGGTTTCGGCGCCGATGCCGCGCGCCGCCCCCGAAATCAGGGCAACCTTGCCGTCGAGCCGGTTCATCGCGTTCCTCCCTCGGGTCCCGCCGGCATCCTGTCAGCCGCGAGCCGGGCGGGCAACGGGCGCGCCTATCGCAGGCAGTGCTGAATACACGGGCGCGAACGGCGCTGGACGAGGCGCGAGCAGGAAGAAGTTGAATGCGGTCCTCCTCGAACAGCCCGCTTTCAGTTCCGCGCGAAAGCCGGCATGACCTCGGCCGCGAACAGCTCGGTCGAGCGGCGGGCATCGTCGGGGCTGATCGAGCCGAACGCGAAATCGCAGACGTAGTAATTGATCCCGGTTGCCGCGACCTCATCGGCGATGAAATCGCGCACCATCGCCGGGGTGCCGGCGACTGCGTCGCCGCGCTCGAGCACCAATCGGAAATCTTCCGGCAAGGCCGCTTCGAGCGGAAACGGCACGCCGTAGCGATGCCACAGCAATCCCATGTGGCGGCGCCACGGCTCGTAGCCGCGCGCACCGATCTCGCGCGCCTCGGCCTCGCTCTCGGCGACGACGATATGGCGGTTGACCCCCATCAGCGGCAATTCGGATTCGGGCCGGCCGAGCTTCGCCCACTCGGCGCGGTACTGCTCGACGATGCCGCGGACCTGCTGCGGCGGGCGCCGCGCGACGATGTTGGCGCCGTGCTCGGCGGCCCAGCCGATGCTTTCCGGCCGGCCGATGCCGTACCACAAGGACGGGTACGGCTTCTGCACCGGTTTCAGCACGATCGGCACATGGTCGAAATCGTAGAATTCGCCGTGGAAGGTCAGCTCGTCCGAGGTCAGCCCGATGCGGGTGACCTCGAAAGCCTCGCGGAACTGCCGCGTGCCCGTTTCGAAATCGATGCCGTAAAACCCGACCTCGACCGGCGAGATGCCGCGGCCGACGCCGTAGAGGAAACGCCCGCCGCTCATCTGGTCGAGCATGCAGACTTCGTCGATCAGCCGCAGCGGGTGATAGAGCGGCAGCAGGTACACCATCGGCCCGAATTTGAGCTGCTTGGTGCGCTGCGCCACCGCCGCCAGGAACAGGCTCGGCGACGGCGCATAGCCGAGCGGGGTGTTGTGGTGCTCGGCGAGGTGGTAGGCGTAGAAGCCGGCGCGGTCGTACAGCTCGATCAGCTTCAGCCGCTCCTCGTAATGCTGCGTCAATGGCAGCCCGCTCTCGTCGAGATGGTCGAAAATCCCGAATTGCATACCGCCCTCTCTGTCGCCGCCCCGACATTCTAAAGCACGGTTCGTTCGGGTCGACACGTCATTCCTGCCACAAGCGGATCGCGGATCAGGCCCGAAACAGGCTGCGCGCCCCTGTTTGGGCGCGATTGCCGACGAGAAGCGCGGCGCCGACGCGCCGGATTCCATCGTCTCCGAGTAGCGTCGTGCCTGTTGTCCCTGTTTTCCCCCCGCTTTTAACAGGCAGTATCAGGCACCGCTCCAGACACCCACCCTCTGACCCCGGAACCCGACGCCCACTCGCGCCACCATACGATACGATTGCGGCAACCTTCGCGTCGCCCTCAGCACCTCCCGTCAGCCGCGCGCAGCCTCCCGCGCCGCCGCTTTCTGATGGTGATGCTTGACCCCGACCGGGGCGGAATATAGAGAACAAACCATGGATGACACGACCTCGCGCCTCGGGCTTTTTACGGAAATCACCGTCCGTATACCCGACGACCTCGCCCACCGCCTGGGCCCGGTCGGCGAACTGGAACGGCGCGCGATGCACACTCTGGCGCTTGAAGAATTCAAGCGAGGGCATCTGACGAGGCCCGAACTGGCGCGGCTTCTCGGTTTCGGCACGCGCGTAACCCTTAATGAGTTTCTTAAAGCGCACGACTTGTTCGATGAGCCCTCCACACCCCGGGATCTAGAAGGCGGGAACTCGGCTGCGCTCGAACTCGATGAAGAAAGCCGCGCCCACTCGCGTCAAGCAGCAGCCAGCATCATCGCGCGGCGCAAGGGGGTTACGCTCGGCGGTCTGAGCATCGAAGACCTGATCAACGAAGGGCGTCCGTGACCCTGGTCATCGATAGCTCGATGACACTTGCGTGGTATTTCGAGGATGAGGAAACGGCCGAGAGCCTTCCTGTCCTCAATCGGGTCGCCGAAGAGGGTGCGGTCGTACCTGCCCTGTGGCGCCTCGAAGTGCTTAACGGCCTGCAAGTGGCGGTGCGCCGCGGCCGGATTACCGCCGCTTACCGCGATCCTCGCTCGCGGATCTGCGCGCGCTCGCGATCGCCATCGATCCCGCGACCAATCGCCAGGGCCTGGTCGGCGACGTTGCGGCTGTGCGAGCGCTTTCGGCTAACCGCCTACGATGCAGCCTACCTGGAACTCGCGCAGCGCCAGCGGCTTCCGCTGGCGACGTTGGATCGCGAGCTGATCCGCGCGGCGCAAGCCGACAACGTGCCGCTGGTGGGCGTGCCCGTGCGAGAATGAGAATCGCGGACGGCCCGGTGCCGGTCATCGCACCGCTAGGGAATGAGTACGGACCCTAGCCCGAGCCGCCGGGGGCACCATCGCCCCCGGTACCGCCCGGCGCTACCCTCCTTGTCCGCCGACCGAGATCGTCGGGGTCAGCGGCGCGGTTGTCGGCGGCACCGCCTGCATCGTCAGGAACAGCGAGACCAGGATGAAGTTTGTTTTTGATATCTTGTCCTTGTTATCGATATAATAGCAGCTGTCATTGTCCTCGTACGAAACGTAAGCGTTGCCCGGACAGTGCGGCTCCTTGATGATCAAAATGTATCTTCTCAGATTGAATAAACGCGATTCGTTCAAGACGCTCTGATATCCATATTGGTTTTTAATGTCGTTGAACAGGCTCGTCGTATAGAGGCAGAAGAGCGGATGCGGCACTTTTGTCCGATCGGAAACCCTGCTATCCCGCGTGATCAAGGAATAGACGGTCTGGCTGGAGAGATAAATCAGTCCCTGCGCATCGGGCGCCGGGGTGTCCTTGTCATTTTCCCAGGTCGTGTTTTCCGGCACCGGCGAGGGGCACGAGCTTGAGCTCTCGTCCGGCCGCGCGCAAATTCGCGGCAGCAACGTATACCAGCCGCTCCCAGCGCATTCGAGCTGTCGGTTCTTGGGCGACTCGTCATCGAAGCAATTCCACGGGGCGTTCTTGCAATCGGTGATCGCCTCGAAGCGCGCCCGCGACACGATCTCGATCGAGGCAGGGGGTAGAAAGGCATCCTTGAGGATCCCGATCGCCGAATGCGTGCGCATGGCCGGGGGCTCCTCGATGGTCTTTTGCGTCGTGGCGCCCACCGCCTTCCCGCCGGTCCCGCCCAGGTTTCGCCCCGGGCTGACGCGCAGCGGCGCGGGTATCGTTCGGATCGTGATGATGTCAGGTTCGGAGGCTGAGCTTTCGCCCGTATTCGTCCGGGCGATCCCGACCTGCGAACCGGCGCTTTCTTTAAAGACGCTCCTGAGCCGTTCCCAAAGCTGGTCGATTTGCGTCATCTCGGAATGCACGGTCTCGCCGCCGAGCAATTCCGGATGACTGGGCCGCAGATAGATCGCAAGCGTATCACTCTCCTTCTCGTCGCCGCCGCTGCCGGATTTCGTCTGGATCGTAAGCGTGCCGAGGTCGGTCCCGACCTGCTTGCCCCCGGCGGGCGGGGCAGGTGCCCGTACGGGCTTCGCGCTCCCTTTCCGCGTTGGTTTCAGCGGGTCGGCGGCAGCATCGGTTGACGCTTGCGCGACCGACCGAGCCGCGACGAGCCCGATCACGCCATAATCATCCAGCGCCTCGATCGCATCAATAATGGCGGGCGAGTCCAGGAAACTTTGCGAAATGCGGTCGACCGCGAGTGCGAGGATGACGCCGATCGGCCAATCGGAGTCGTACAGCTTGCCGATCGTATCGGCGCTGATCGGAGATTGGATTTGCTGAACCAGCGGCTGGCCTTGCAGCGGCTGGTATCGAATTGTCGGAGATTCCTGGACCGCGAGACTGCCGGTGATCGCGCCGACGGCGCCGGCGAGGGTGCCGCCGGTGAGGCCGGAATGGGCCCCGATACCGGTTTTCGAGCCGCCCAGCGCCGCCTGCAGGTACATCGCCGCATCGACTTCGGTCACGTCCATGAACAGGGTCGGTTCGTGTTCCGATACGCGGACGATGTTCATGAACATCTGCTGTTTGGAAGTCTCCTGGATGACCCGGTTATAGATGCTCCGGCTGGTACTGATCTCGGTCGGGCCGATGATGCTGCAGCCGGCAACCGTAAACACCGCGGCGGCTGCGCGGACGGTTGTCCGGGCACGCGATCCCAGAGACATGCGATGCCTCCCCCACAAAGCTCTTTGCGAGTTTTATAGCCGCCAATTCAACCTGCGGGCGCGCGCAGGTGTCAATAGCATGCTGGAGCGATTCGGCGGCAACCTCGGTTAGCGCCGCGGATCGCCGGGCGCACACGAGACATCAACTGCTGCTTCTTTCTCGCTCGCGCAAGCAAAGGATGGTCAGGCGGCGCAGGCGCGTGCCGCCGTTGTCAGCAGGGCGCTTGCACCGGGGGCGGCGTTCTGAACAATGCAGGGCCGCAAGGGAAGGGAGGGCTCGTGGACGAGGTCGAAGCCGTGGTGGTGGGAGCCGGGGTCGTCGGGCTGGCGGCGGCGCGCGCTCTTGCTCTTGCCGGGCATGACGTGGTCGTCCTCGAACGCGCCTATACGATCGGGTTCGAGACCTCCTCGCGCAACAGCGAGGTCATCCATGGCGGGCTCTATTACCCGGCCGGCAGCCTGAAAGGGACGAGTTGCGTCGCCGGCCGCAACCGGCTTTACGCTTATTGCGCGGAACACGGCGTTCCCCATGCCCGGCTCGGCAAGCTGATCGTCGCGACCAGCGAGGCCGAGACCGCCGGGCTCCACGCGATCGACGCCGCGGCGCGGGCCAATGGCGTCGACAACCTGCAATGGTTGAGCGCGGCCGAGGCGCAGGGCCTCGAACCAAACCTGCGCTGCGTCGCGGCGCTGCTGTCGCCCTCGACCGGGATCATCGACAGCCATGCGCTGATGCTGGCCTATCAGGGCGAGGCCGAGGACAACGGCGCCATGGTCGCGTTTCGCGCCCCGGTGTTGTCCGGGCGGGTGTGCGCGGGCGGTTTCGAGCTGGATGTCGGCGGCGACGAGCCGGCGCGGATTTGCTGCCGCATGCTGGTCAACGCCGCCGGGCTTTATGCGCCGGCACTGGCCCGCGCGATCGAGGGCATTCCGCCCGCCTCGATCCCGCCCGCCTATTTCTGCCGCGGCGTTTATTTCACCTTGTCGGCGCGCTCGCCGTTCACGCGGCTGATCTATCCGGTGCCGGTCCCCGGCGGATTGGGCGTGCATATCACGCTCGATCTCGCCGGGCAGGCACGGTTCGGCCCCGATGTCGAGTGGATTCCAGACGTCGATTATTCGGTCGATCCGCGGCGCGGCGATGCCTTTTATGCCGCCGTGCGGCGCTACTGGCCGGGCCTCAGGGACGGCGCCTTGCAGCCGGGCTATGCCGGCATCCGCCCGAAGATCAGCGGTCCTGCCGAATCCGCCGCCGACTTCCTCGTGCAGGGCGCCGAGGCCCACGGCATACCGGGCCTGGTGAACCTTTACGGCATCGAATCGCCGGGATTGACGGCCTCGCTGCCCCTCGCGGACGAGGTCTTGCGCAAAATGCGCGGGTGATCAGCGCCGGTCGCAAGACCCCGCCGCAAAGCGCCACAGCGCCAGCGGCCAGCCCAAAACTTCGGGAAGACTGTCGCGAAAGACCCCGATCTGACCGCGCCAATGGAAGTCGTTGGGCAGTGCCGGGCTGCCGGGATGGGCGAAAAACGCCGCGCCGATTGCGAGGTAGACGAGACAAAGAATGACGAGAGTTTCCATCCGCCGATTTCTGCAGGGTTGACGATGGGCCCGGGTGGTAGCGTATCGCCGACGTGATTAGCAAACGATTAACCAAAGGCCCTTTCTCGCCAGACGCAACCCTCGCCGTCGCTGTTCGCGGAGTGCGCAAAGGCAGCATCGCCAAAGCGCAACGACCGTTCGCCGGCGCACCGGAGCGAGCATCGATCCCAAGGGGATATGGGCATTTTCAACAGAACTCCCGACTGCAACTGAGGCAAGCCGCGGCGTGTTGTCGCGGGCTGGCTTATGCCGGAACCTTCGACCGCGGCAATTGCGAGCGGCATCCACACACCACAGAGAGGCGCAATGCTGATCGGCGTGCCGAAAGAGGTGAAGACCCACGAGTACCGCGTCGGCCTCGTGCCGGGCAGCGTCCGCGAGCTGGTCCATCACGGACACCAGGTGCTGGTGGAGAGCGGCGCCGGCGCCGCGATCGGCTTCGACGACAGCGCCTACGAGGCGGCTGGCGCGGCCATACTCGGGCGTGCTGTCGAGCTGTTCGCGGCGGTTGAGATGATCGTCAAGGTCAAGGAGCCGCAGCCGGAGGAGGTGCGGGCCCTGCGCCCCGGCCAGCTGATCTTCACCTACCTGCACCTCGCCGCCGACAGAAGCCAGACCGAGGGGCTGCTGCGTTCCGGCGCGATCGCGATCGCCTACGAGACGGTGACCGATGCACGCGGCGGGTTGCCGCTGCTCGCGCCGATGAGCGAGGTCGCCGGACGCATGGCGGTGCAGGTCGGCGCCCATTGCCTGGAAAAGGAGCAGGGCGGCATGGGCATCCTGCTCGGCGGGGTGCCCGGTGTGCCGGCAGCCAAGGTCGTGATCCTCGGCGGCGGCGTTTCCGGCACCAATGCGGCCCGCATGGCGATGGGCATGGAAGCCTATGTCACGGTGATCGACAAGTCGCTGCCGCGGCTCTACGAGCTCGACCTGCAGTTCGGCGCCCAGCTGCATACGCTGTTTTCGACGGTCGAGAATGTCGAACGCGAGGTCGTCGCCGCCGACCTCGTGATCGGCGCCGTGCTGGTTCCGGGCGGGACCGCGCCGAAGCTGATCACCCGCGACATGGTGCGCGCGATGAAGCCGGGCTCGGTCATCGTCGACATCTCGATCGACCAGGGCGGGTGCAGCGAAACCAGCCGGCCGACGACGCATGCCGACCCGACCTATGTCGAGGAAGGGGTGGTGCATTACTGCGTCACGAATATGCCGGGAGCGGTCGCGCGCACCTCCGCCGTGGCCCTCAACAATGCGACATTGCCGTTCGTGCAGGGGATCGCCGACAAGGGCTGGCGCCGGGCGCTGGCCGACGATCCGCATTTGCGCGACGGCCTCAATGTCTGCCGCGGGCGCGTCACGCATCCCGCCGTGGCGCGGGATCTCGGCTTGCCGCTAAGCGTCGCCGAGCGGGAAGTGGCGGCCTGAAAAGCGTCCGAAAAGGGCGATCACGACATCTTGAACGGCCGCCCCGGCATTCCCTATTTCAGCGAAGTCGCATTGAGACGGGAATATGGCGCCGCTGCTCCGGCCCACAACCGCATCCGCGGAACACCGCTCCGAACCGGCGGCCGGCTGGGCGGAGCCGGGCGAATGCGTGCATCCCGCTGCGCTGGCGGCGATCACCCAGCTCTACCGCCGGGTCATGCCGAACGGCGGCGCCATTCTCGACCTGATGTCGGGCTGGGTCAGCCATCTGCCGCCGGAAATTCCCTATCGCCGAATCGTCGGTCTCGGCAGCGAGGCCTGCGAACTGGCGGAAAATCCGTTCCTTGACGAATGGCGGGTGCAGGATCTCAACCGCGACCCGCGCCTGCCGTTCGCCGCGGCCGAGTTCGATGCCGCGGCGCTGTGCGCGTCGGTGCAGCATCTGACGCGGCCGTTTGAGGTCATTCGCGACGTCGGCCGGGTGTTGAAGCCGGGCGCCCCGCTGGTCGTCACCTTTTCGAGCTGTTGCCGGGCGATAGAACCGATCGCGTGCTGGCGCCTGCTCGACGATGCCGGCCATCTCTGCCTGGTGGCGCGGTATTTCGCGGAGGCCGGCAATTGGACCGGCATCCGCTGCCTCGATCTGACGCCTGGGGATGGCCGCGACCCGCTTTACGCGGTGCTCGGCCGCAGTCTCGGGCCGGCCGCATCCGGCACCGCCGACTGACCGGCACGGCCGTCCCGCAACCGGGCGGGGCGGGTCCGCAAAGACCGCGTTTGACGCCGTCCCCGATGACCGACATTGGTAGATCGACATCCTGTCGCGAAGGACAGCGGAATGCTGATCGAGATCATCTGTACCGGCGACGAGGTGCTGACCGGCAAGATCGTCAACACCAATTTCAGCTACATCACCCAGAAGCTCGAAGATGTCGGCCTGTCGGTGTGCTGGGGCACGACGGTCGGCGACGACCGCGAGACCTTGCTGGATGCCTTCCTGCACGCCAGCCGGCGCGCCGATGCCGTCATCGTCAATGGCGGTCTCGGCCCCACCGTCGACGACCTGTCGCAGGAAATTGCGGCCCGCGCCGCCGGGGTTGAACTCGCCCTCAACGAAGACTGGCTGCAGCGCATGGAAGACTTCTTCCGCCGCCGCAGCCGCGTGATGTCGCCGAACAACCGCAAGCAGGCAATGCTGCCGACCACGGCCGAGATCCTCGACAACCCGATCGGCACCGCCTGCGGCTTTGCCCTGGATATCGGCCGGGCACGCTTTTTCTTCACCCCGGGCGTGCCGCGCGAATTGCGCCGCATGCTCGAGGAGCAGATCATCCCGCGGCTGCTGGCGCGCAGCGGCACCCATACCGCGATCCATCTGAAGCGGTTCCACACCTACGGGCTCGGCGAATCGCATGTCGATGCGATGCTCGAAGGGGTGGAAGCCCTGGTGCCGGACGGCAGCGTCAAGCTCGGTTTCCGCGCGCATTACCCGCAGATCGAAACCAAGCTGACGGTGCGCGGCAGCGACCAGGCCGATATCGGCCGCAAGCTCGCCCCGGTCGAGGCGGAAGTGCGGCGGCGGTTGGGGAATTTCATCCTGGCCGAGGACGAGCAGACGCTCGAAGGCGTAATCCTCGATGCGTTGCGCCTTCAGCAAGGCTCGCTGGCGGTCGTCGAGATGTTCACCGGCGGCGGCATCGCCACCCGGATTGCGCCGTTGCCCGGCGCCGACGCCGTGTTCCGCCGCGGCCTCGTCGCCCGGGATCTCGACGAGATCCGCGGCGCTCTCGGCCTGAACGCGGCATCGGCCGACGCGATTACCCGCGAGACCGCGGAGGCAGCCGCCGAGGCGGCGCGGCGTGCTGCCCATGCGAGCCATGCCCTGGCGGTGCTGATCGGGCTCGACGACGGTCCCGACCGCATCGATTTCGGCGGCACCGTCTGTCTCGCCATCGCCACCGCGCGCGGCGTCGAGTCGCGCCGCTCGCGCATCCTTGGCGGCCGCGAATGGCTGCGGCTCGGGGCGATCGAACTCGGGCTCGACTGCCTGCGCCGCTTTCTGCAGAACCTGCCGGTCGCCGAGCGCATCGACTTTGAACGCGTGTGATCCGCGGCCGCACCCCCAACCGTTAGCTTAAACAGGAGGTTCGATGCCTTTCGACCGCGCCGCGGATGACGAGGTGCGGCTGGTGCACAGCTCGGATCTGCACGTCGATGACGACCGCATCGCCGCGTTGCATGACGGTGACGGCACCGTCGGGCTGCGCCGGGTGCTGGCCACCGCCCGCACCCTCGCCGCCGATATCGTGCTGCTGGTCGGCGATACCTTCGACAATCATGCGGTCGCTTCGGAGGTCGTCGAGCGCGCGGCGCAGCTTTTGGCCCAGGCCGGCATGCCGGTCGTGATCCTGCCGGGCAATCACGACCCGATCCTGCCCGATTCGATCCTGTGCCGCGGCGGCTTTGCCGAAATCGAGAATCTCAGCATTCTCGGCGTCACGCATGAGCGCTCGGTGCTGTTTCCGCGGCACGAACTCGAAATCTGGGGCAACGCGCATCGCGACTACCACGACATGGTGCCGCTGCATGACCCGCCGCCGCGCCGCGCGCGGCGCCGTATCGCGATGGCCCATGGCCATTACGAGCCGCCCGAGAGCTGGGCCAACCCGCTGCGTCCGTCCTGGCTGATCAGCGATGCGGCGATCGCGGCGACCGATGCCGATTACGTCGCGCTCGGACATTGGGACCGTCCGGCGCAGGTCGGCGACGGGCGGGTTCCGGCCTTCTATTCCGGATCCCCAGACCATGCCGGCACCGTCAACCTGATCCGGTTGACCGGCGGGAAGGCAATCGTCACCCGCGAGAAGCTGGCGGGCGCCGGCGAATGACGAAAGAAATCGCCACAAAAAAATGGCGCCCGCAGGCGCCATTCTTTGCAAAAGGCCGAAGGCGCTAGGGCGCGCCGGTCGCCCGCTGGGTCTGAGCGGCGCCGCTGCTGACCGCACCGCCGACCGCGCCGCCGGCCGCCGAGATGTCCTGGCCGGCACCCTGGACAGCCGAGCAGGCCGATAGCATCCCGCTGGCGCCGAGCACGGCGAAAACCGCGAGCACCAGGCTCAGCCCTCGAAAATCTCGAATTTTCATCACGATCCTCCCGCGCAGCGTTCGTCGAAGCCGCACTGACAACGACCGCCGATATCCCGCGGTTCCCCGGTCAATGCGGATCGAGCGGCGGCAGCAGCGGGTGGGTAAGCGTCCTCGGCAGGATGCCGCGCCGGCGCGGATCTTCGAACGATACCGGGCGGCGGTGATATACCGCGAACCCGGCACGCTGATAAAGACCGAGCGCCCGCGGGTGGTCAAAGGTGCAGGTATGCACCCAGAAACGGTCGAGCGGCCGCGACCACGCGCGATCGATCGCCGCCTGCAGCAAGAACCGCCCGAGTCCGCGGCCGATGAATTCGGGTGCCAGCCCGAAATAGCGCAGCTCGGTTTCGCGCGGCGGCGCCGTGTCGAGCTCGAAATACCCGGCCGGCACGCCGCCCAGGTACAACACGAAGATTTCGGTCGTCGGCTTGGCGATCTCGGCCGCCAGCACCGCGTCTTCAAGCAACCGGCGCTCGAACCAGACCCAAGGTGTGCCGACCGTTTCGTACAGATAGCGGTAGAACGAGACGGTGCAGGGATCGGCCCGCATCAGGGCGAGGCGGCCCAACGGCGCGCGAGCCGGCGGTCCCGGCGGCCGGTCGCGCATTTCGAGATAGGTGACGGTGTCGGCGAGCAGCGCCATCACTCGCCGGGCGGCGGCGCCGCGCCGGTCTCGACCGGGGTGTCGCCGGGCAGCCCCCATTCCGACCACGAGCCGTCGTACACGGCGGCCCCGGGGTGGCCGAGCAGATGCAGCGCGAAGGCGACGGCGCAGGCGGTGACGCCCGAGCCGCAGCTGGTCACGACCGGGCGGTCGAGAGCGACCCCAGCATCGCGAAACAGCTGCCGCAACTCGTCGGCATTCCTTAACTGCCTTGTCTGCGGGTCGGTCACACGGTCAAACGGCAGGTTCCGGCTGCCCGGGATGTGGCCGCGCCGCCGTCCCGGCCAGGTTTCTTCGGCGCTGCCGTCGAAGCGGCCGGCGGCGCGGGCATCGACGACCTGCTCGCCGCGCGTCCCGAGATTGGCGAGCAGCGCCTCCTTGTCGCGCACCAGCACCGGGTTGAGGCAGGCGGTGAAATGCCGTTGCGGCGGCGACGGAACCGCGGTTTCGAGCGGCCGCCCTTCGGCCCGCCATTTGGGCAGGCCGCCGTCGAGCAGAGCGACGTTGTCGTGGCCGAACAGCCGCAGCATCCACCAGGCGCGTCCGGCCGAGGACAGCCCGACGGTGTCATAGACGATGACCCGGTCATCATCGCCGATGCCGCGCTCGGCCATTTTGCGCGCGAACAGGTCGGGCGAGGGCACCATGTGCGGCAGGCTTGTGCCGGGCATCGCGACATCGTCGATATCGAAAAATACCGCCCCCGGGATATGGCCGCCGGCGTAGTTTTCGCGCGCGCTCGGCACCACCCCGGGCTGCGTGTACGAGCCGTCGAGGACGCGAATATGCGGGTCGCCGAGATGGGCGGCCAGCCATTCGGTATCGACGAGCGCGTCCGGGCGGGCATAAGGCATCGGGCTCTCCTGCGTCCTGACATGACGCCGTTCCGGGCCGCCGCCAACCAACGCTGGCTGGGGATCAGGGGCCCGCGGCGCCGGTCAGCTGGCGATTGCCGCAACGGTATGGCAACGGCACGACAGCCGCAATCTCGGACCCTTTTCTTTTCTCCCGGGATAGGGCGGGTTTCCTGTAGGTCCACCAATCCAACACTTGGTGGCCCCAGATTCCGTCGTCCCGGCGCAGAGGCTGTGAGGAAATCCCCCAAGTCGGCTGCAAAAAATGGCCGTGCGTCCCTTCGAGACGCGCCTTGCAGGCGCCCTCAGGATGAGGTGCTCCGTTGCTGGCATAGAGAAAATCCTCATCCTGAGAGCCTGACCGGAAATGAATTGGGTGATTTCAGTGAGTTGTGGTTCCGTGTTGTTGGCTAACAAACCGGGAGCAACAACATGTGGACTGAAATCACCCGCGCGC
>Ga0213875_10001342_pt1 | contig 16193 bp, 14 predicted proteins | sample BarmaccomBMRX_R8_FD_160105 | JGI IMG/M metagenome (GOLD analysis project Ga0213875, IMG submission 160105) | Root-associated microbial communities from Barbacenia macrantha in rupestrian grasslands, the National Park of Serra do Cipo, Brazil - RX_R8 | ecosystem: Host-associated > Plants > Roots... | reverse complement strand
CGCTCGAGCCGAAAAATCGCTCGCCGCCGCGCTGCCTTTGGCGTCGAGCTTGATCTTCGAGAAGGTCTGACCGGCGATCGTGGCTTGATCGACGCCGATCGTCGCGTTGATGACGGGGCTTCCATAGACGTCGTCGACCTGCGCATCCGCCGAGAGCTCTCCCAGCACAAGGGCGGCAGCCTTCATACCTTTCGCCCGCGCGACGACCTTCAAGTCCTGGCGGCCACCTCCCGTCTCGAGCCGGATATCGGCTTCGGCGCTGCCGGACATTCGTGTGAGCAGTATCGGCGTCAGATCGTCGAGATTGCGCGCCGCGAATGCCAGATGGCCGCTTGCGATGTGCCGAGGGTCGACGGCAAGCTCGCCCGTGAGCGAGGCCGAGCCGATGGAGAGCGTGAGCCCGTCGAGCTGCCAAGCATCGTCGGAGAGGCGCGCCATATGCAGCGCGCCGCCGGCCTCCTTGCCGTCGACGATGCCGTCGAGCTTGGCGCGCGCATCGAGCGCGCCGCGAAGATCGCGGACATCGGCGACGATGCCGAAGCGCGGTATCGGCCGGCCCAGCCCGGTGGCATCGGCGAGCGCTGCTTCCACGTGAAGGTCGGGATGCGCGAAGCTTCCCGTGACATTGACGGTCGCGTTGGCGCGGCCGGTCAATCGCTCGTCCGCATAAGCAAGGCGCGGCAGCTTGGCCTTGGCGGTGAGGGCCAGGGCCGATGGGCGGGCGCTGCCGTCGAGAACAATCGCCACATGTCGCCCCGACAGGCGCAGCGCCTCGAAGGCGTAGCCGCCGCGCGGCAGAGTGCGGATCGTGCCTGAGGCTGTGGCGCGGCCGGCGAACAGACGGTCGGCCGTGGCCTGGCCAAGCGAGAATTGGCCGGCCTCCATATCGACATTGGCCGACACGTTTCCTTGCCGGGGCGCGCCCTGGAGGTGGGCCTTGAGAATTGCGGAGCCGGCGAGCTTCGTTCCGACGAGACGGTCGAAGCGGGAAAGGTCGGGCGCTTTAGCGAGAAGGTCGCCACGAATCTCGTTGGCTCCGATGCTTCCCGTATAGGTGACCTGGGCGCTACGCAGCGAAGCCTCGATGAGGTCGAAATCGGCGAAGCCCGCCGAGCTCGCGGTGCCATGGAGTGTAAAGGTGAAACGGTCGCCAACCGCCGCCGCGAGCGCTGGGTCCGTGAACGCCACCCCGGTCGCATCGGCCTTCGCATCGAGCGCGATTGGCTTTGGTGTCGCATCGCTGCCGCGTGGGATCGCCGTGAAATCAGCGACGAGCTTCGCAACGCGAAGCTCCGGCGTCTTCGCGTCCTCGAGGTCGATCGAAGCCGTGATGTTCGCGGCCTCGAGCGGCCCTTTCACCGCACCATCGACGGCGAGCTTGCCGATCTCCGCCGAACCGGCAATGACCGTTCCGGTCGACCCCGGAAGTGCCGCGGCTCGCAAGTGCAAATCGAGATTGCGCGACGCATCGACGCTGCCCGAAAGATCGAGCCTTGCGACCGGAGAGGCGATCGAGAAGTCTGAAAGATTGATCGCTCCCGCGTCCGCGAAGGTGACGTCGCCTTGCAGCTTGGTCTCACCCGCAAAGGCCGGAGCCACCGGGACGGGCAGCAACCCGGCGATGCGCGATGTGACATCGACGAGGAGATGGCGCACGCCGCCTTCGCGAGAAAGGCGTGCATCGCCTTCGGCGCCGATCGTCGGGCCCGCATCGAAACGCAGCGCCGCCGCGAAAGCGTCGAGCGTGCCGTGGCCCGATAGCTCGAGCTTGACGGGCGGCTCTTCAGGCAACCTTGCGAGTTTCGCGAGAAACCCGCCTTGCGGTTCCTCGAGCTTGAGATCGAGCGAGAGCGCCTCGCTTTGCGGCACGAACGACAAGCGCGCCGCGAGCGTGCCTGGGGCATCAAGCCGACGCGCATCGAACCGCAATTCGAGCCCCTGGGTCGGGTTGCCGAGATTGGCTGCGCCCGAGGCCGTGAAACGCGCCGCGACGCCGAGCAGTCCCTCTCCAAGAGCGAGCTCCGCGAGGGAAAAGTCCTTCACTTGTACCTTGACGGGCAGTTCCGGCAGGAGAGGAGCGTTTGCCTGCGCCACCGGTTCATCGGAGGGGATGGGCTGGCGCTCGATATCGAGCTTTCCGATCTCAAGCTTGTCGACCTCTAGCCGGCGGGCGAGGAGCGCGGAACGCGTCCAGACGAGCCGCGCGCGGTCGAGCCTCAGCCAGACGCCATCCTTGTCGGAAATGGTGAGGTCATAAAGCGTCGCATCCGAGGACAAGGCGCCGTCGAGCCGACCGATCCGCACCTGCGTCGCCGGCGTCGACAGGGCTTGCGAGATGAGACTCGCGAGATAGCTTTGATCGCCCTCGTCGGCGCGCGTCGCCAGCGAGAGCACGCCCGCCGAAAGGCAGGCGAGGAAAGCCAGAAGAGCGGCGGCAAGGCGACGGCTCATCAGAAAGCCTGCCCGATGCTGAGATAGACCACGACCGGCTTGTCCCCTTTGCGGGGATTCACCGGCGTCGCGAGATCGAGCCGGATCGGCCCGATCGCCGTGAGATAGCGCAAGCCGAGCCCCGCTCCAATTCCGGTTCGCTCCGTGACATTGGGCGTGCTTGTTGCGTAAGCGCCGCCCGCGTCGATGAAGGGCACGAGTTCGATTGTTTGCGTGATCTTGACCCTTGCCTCGAGCGAGCCCTCGAGGAGGGTCCGCCCGCCGGTGAGCTTGCCGTCGAGCATGGGCGAGAGCGTGCGATAACGGAAGCCACGCACCGAGCCGCCTCCGCCCGCATAGAAGCGGTAATTCGAAGGGATATCCGCCAAATTCCCGCCGATCAGCGCGCCCGCCGCAATTCGCCCGGCGAGCACATAGTTCGCCTCGTCATCGAGTGCGTAATAGGTCGAGGCTTGGCCCTTCGCGTCGACGAAGCCGACAGTCGAGCCGAGGAAGGTCGGAAAGGGGGTGATCCGCGCCGAGACGCGCACGCCCCGCGTCGGATCGAGGAGGTTGTCGGTCGTGTCGTATTTCACGCTCATGGGCAGACCGATCAAGGTCGCCGTCGCCTCGCCCAGCACGTCGCTCGATTGAGCCCAGCCTCCGGTCACACCCACTTGCACCTGCAAGGCTTCCGAGAAGCGATAGCGCAGGGACGCGGTGGCTGAAGCATCGCGCACCGTGTATCCGCCAAAGCGGATGGTGCCGATACGCTGACGTTCGGCGAGCGTGTCGAAGAGGAAATCGAACCGGCTGCCGTTGAGTGCCGGCTTGAGGAAGCTCATCGCGATGCGGCCCGCGAAATCGCGCCGCTCGATCCCTGTCGGTCCCCCATCGATGCTGGGCGCGAGGAAGCCGTCCGCCTCGATGCGCAGCCGTTCCGCTCCACCGAAGAGGTTGCGGATCTCGAAATATGGATGAATGTTCGGGCCGTCGATGCTGGAATAACGGAGATTGACGCCGATGACCTCGTTCGGCCTTTCGCTGACATCGACGAAGATCGGCAGATTGCCTTGCGGGTCGAGGCTCGATGCCTCGCGGACGCGTACGCCACCAATCGCCGGGATCTCGGCGACCGTTCGGCGGATGATCGCGATCTTCTCGGGCGAATAATCTTCGCCCGGCTCGATATAGATGTAGGATCGCACCACCTCCTCGGGCACGTTGGTCGTGCCCGTCACCGTCACCTCGCCGAATCCGGCGCGGGGCCCGGGATCGGCGCCGATCACCACATCCATGACTTCCTTGGCATGGTCGACCGTGGCGGCGAGCTTGGCCGAATTCGCCAGGGGATGGGATTGCGCCCGGTAGAAATCGATGACCCGCGCTTGCGCGGCCCGGACATCGGCAGCGCGCGCCGGATCGCCGGGTTTGAGCCCGATGATCCACTCCGGCACGGGAATGGCTCGAGCGGCCTCCGACAAGGTCACATCTCGAAGATGAAAGAGTGGGCCGAGCTCGGCCTCTACCGTTACGGGCACCAGGCCGCGGTTGCGCCACGCTTCGGCGGCCCTGATGAGGGCGGGAGTGGGCTCTTGCGCCACGTCGATGACGCCATCGCCGATGCGGATGCGCAGGATGGCGTTGTAGTATCCCTCGGCCCAAAGCGCATCGAGAAGGGGGCCGAGATCGGACGCGGCGCGGCGCGCCAACACGTCGCCATCGGGAGGAGCATCGTTGCGCAGCTTGTAAAGGTTGGACGCGTCCTTGAGCGCTTGCTCCACGCGACCGGCATCGCTCGGCATCCCCCCGCTTACGTTGAACGCGACATTATAGGGCAGGTTGGCGGGGTTCGGCTTCGGCGGCTCTTCTTTGGACGTGAAGAAACCGAAGGGGTCCAAGAACGAGAGATCGAGGGCGTTCGCCGCAACCGGGCAAAGCGCGCCCGCAAGCAAGGCCAGCGCTGCCATCCAGGCTCGCGCAGGGCCCAGACGTCCTACAGGAGGCGAGCGGTCAGCCCGGCTTCTCATCCGAAGGCGCGACTATGCGTCGTCGAACGCCAAGCGCGCGGCCGAGCTCGAAATGGCGGCCTTGAAATTTGGCGTCACGAACGCACGCACCACACACCACTCTTTCGCGGGACGCGGTTTGAGAAACCGCGCAGCCCTCAAACTCCGTTTTCCAGGCGATAACTGTATCCGGCGTTGCGCAGGCCTGCAATGCGCCTCGATTTTCGGTTGTCATGCGCATCAACGAGATTTCCGGAAACACGCAACGTCCTTTAATCTTGATTAGGCTCTTTCGCTCGACTCAGGTGGATGGCAGCTGCGCAAATCGAGCCTCAGCGCGTGGCGCGTGGATGGCGTATGGGAGGAAAAAGTGGCTCAACAAGCTTCAGATCTCGGCGTGCTGGGCCTTGCGGTCATGGGCGCCAATCTGGCGAGGAATGCCGCGCGCAAGGGTTTCGGCGTGGCGCTCTACAACCGCCACCCCGGTCGCACCGACGAGCTCATCAGTCAGTTCGGCCATGAAGGCCGCTTCACGCCGGCCAAGAACCTCGAGGCCTTCGTGGCGGCTCTGGCGAAACCCCGGGTGATCATCATCATGGTGAAGGCCGGCAAGCCGGTGGACGACGTGATCGAGGAGCTGCTGCCTCATCTCGAGCCCGACGACATCGTCATCGATGGCGGCAATTCGCTCTTCACCGACACGAACCGCCGTTCCGCAACCCTCAAGGAAAAGAAGATCCGTTTCGTGGGCATGGGCGTCTCGGGCGGTGAGGAAGGCGCGCTCGAGGGACCGAGCATGATGCCGGGCGGCGAAAGGGACGCGTATGCGCGCATCGAGCCGATGGTGACGAAGATGGCCGCGCAAGTCGATGGTGTCCCGTGCTGCACCTATATCGGCGGCGGCGGAGCGGGCCATTTCGTTAAGATGGTGCATAACGGCATCGAATATGCCGACATGCAATTGATCGCCGAAGCCTACGATATGTTCAAGACGGTCTACGGACTCGATCCTTCGGCGATCGCGAAAATCTTCGAGCAATGGAACAAGGGCCACCTCAATTCATATCTCGTCGAGATTACCGCGATCGTCTTGAGCAAGCGCGACGAGAAAACCGGCGCAGCCCTTGTCGACGCCATCCTGGATGAGGCCGAGCAGAAAGGCACCGGTCGCTGGACGGCCCGCAACGCGCTCGATCTCGGCGTGCCGCTGACTGCCATCACGCAAGCCGTCTACGCGCGCGTCCTGTCGAGCCAGCGTTCGCTTCGCATCGCGGCCGAAAAAAGCTTTCCCCATGAGCGAAAGCCCGTCCGCAAGCCCGAGCAGCAGGAGATCGACGCGATCCGCGACGCGCTCTACGCCTCCAAGATCGTCGCCTATGCTCAAGGTTTCGAGCAAATGTCGGCGGCTTCGCGAGAGTACGGGTGGAACCTGAACCTCGGTGAGATCGCAACGATTTGGCGCGGCGGCTGCATCATCCGGGCGCGTTTTCTCGATCGGATCGTCGAGGCCTACAAGAATGCCGCCGAAACGATTCCAAGCCTTCTCCTCGACGATTATTTCGGCGATGCCGTGCGGGAAGCGGAAGAGTCTTGGCGGCATGTCGTCGCGCTCGCGGTCGAGCATGGCGTGCCGATCCCGGCGTTTTCATCCTCGCTCAGCTATTACGACGGGCTGCGCCGCTCGCGCGGGCCCGCGAATTTGCTCCAGGGTTTGCGCGACTATTTCGGCGCTCACACCTATCGGCGCCTGGATGCGGAAGGTTCGTTCCACACACGCTGGAGCCAAGATGGCAAGGAAACGACCGTGAAGTAGCAGGCCTCTGCGCGGAGAAGGATCGCTTTTTTCCCGCCAGCCATCGTTAGTCGCCTCAGACACGCCTTCGTTCTGGCTGGCGGCGGAGTATCCCCATGTGATGACGCAAGTCTTGGGCTGCGAACGTCATGAGAGCCGCTTGACGCGACGCGCCCGAGGCGAACCCGGCCGCTATCCGCTCAAACCGCGCCGACGAGTGGCTCTCCCGCGATAGTGGTGCGATGCATGAGGCGGCGCGAGCCGTCATAGTCGTTGACCGCGTAATGAAGCGTGCAGCGGTTGTCCCAGATGGCGAGCGAGCCGGGCGCCCACCGAAATCGGCAGGTGAACTCAGGCCGGATGCAGTGCTCGAAAAGGAACTCCAGGAGTGGCCGGCTTTCGGCCTCCGTCATCTGCTCGAAGCGCGTCGTGTAGATGGCATTGACGAAGAGCGCCTTGCGGCCGCTCGACGGGTGAACGATGACGACCGGCTGCGCAATTTCTCGGTCGGCGTCCCGGTTTCCCCGCTCGATCGCGATCGACCGGCTCGTCTGCACGCCTTTGGGCGCATGCGCGACGCCATAGGGCCGTCCGCTGTGGATGGCGCGAAGCGGGTCGAGCATCCGCTTCATGCCGTCGGAGAGCGCCTCGTAGGCGTCGTACATGTTGGACCAGAGTGTGTCGCCGCCATGACTCGGAACTTCTCTCGCGTAGAGGACGGACCCCATCGGCGGTGCTTCGAGGAAGCTGAAATCGGAGTGCCAAGCATTACCGAAAGCGCTGATCTTCCGCTCGTCCGCTTCCTTGAGCACGGCGATGATATCCGGGTGCTCATCCATGTGCTTGACGTAAGGGACCCGCAATAGCGATCCGAAGAGACGGCTGAAAGCGAGGTGTTGGACCGGCGTGAGTTTCTGATCCCGGAAGAAGAGGACAAGATGCTTGACGAGGGCGCGGCGCAGTTCGTCCGCCGTCGAGCCCGACAGCGGACCCGCGAGATCGACGCCGCGCACTTCGGCACCGAGCGACCCTGCAGTCGGCCGCACCTCGAACGACGATTTGGATCCTTTGTTCATCTTCGGCCGATTTGCTCCTCGAGATGGGAAACGAGCACCACGACATCCATGTTTGCGGAAACTATACTCCATTGAGGGATTCTCGGAAGGTCTTCGGAGGACGGCCAGATAACGGCCGGCGAAGCCGGAACTCCGCTCTCAGGGTCTCATCGTATCCTAGGACCGGGAGGAATTGAACGGTGGAGAAGGATCGGCTGATCGCTTTCAGCGACGGCGTCATCGCGGTGATCATCACCATCATGGTGCTCGAGCTGAAGGCTCCACGCGAGGCAAGCCTCGAGGCGCTCGAGGAGGCGGCGCCGGTCTTTCTCAGTTACGTTCTGAGCTTCGTTTACGTGGCGATCTACTGGAACAACCACCATCACTTGTTCGCGATGGTTCAGCGCGTCAACGGCACGGTGATGTGGGCGAATCTGCATCTGCTATTCTGGCTCTCGCTCATCCCGTTCACGACGAGCTGGCTCGGCGAGCATCCATCGGCCCCGATCCCGGCGGCAATCTACGGCTTGTCTCTCTTCATGCCCGCGGTCGCTTGGCTCGTCCTCAAGGCGACACTTGTCCGGGAAGAAAGCGGCGAGAACGCTCCTTTGGCGAGCGTGCTCGGCTCTGACTTCAAAGGCAAGATCTCTCCCCTGCTCTATCTCGCCGCCATCGCACTCGCGTTCGTGAGCACCTGGATCGCGGATGCAATATTCGTCTTCGTCGCTCTTCTATGGCTCATGCCTGATCGGCGGATCGAGAAGGCAGTGCAGCGCGGATGATCGGGCATTCGGCGCGCAAAGCTCCGTTTCCGGCGCGACGCATTTTGTTTGGAACAGAGTACCGTTTTTTTTCCGAAAAGTCGGCCCGGTCCCGCTTCGCGCTCGCCGAATCTTCCGAGGATCATCCCGGCCACCGACGCCTTTGCCCTCTCTCCACTGTCGCAATCCGTGACGAGAGCTTTATACTGTAAGAGCTTTATACTGTATTGGAGTGCCGATTACCCATCGAAAGCTCGCTGATACGGGGAATGTGGTTGCAAGTCCCCAATCGCGCGCGATTGAATGATCGGCACATCTCTTGAAGCGAGGCGCTTATGGCCGGGATTCTTCTGGAAGGCGATCACGTCAAGGACGAGGAGCGTGCCGCGCATGCGCGCGCGCTCGCGGCGAAAGAGCGCGAAAAATCATTGAAGCGCGCCGCGGAGGCGAAGGCGCGGGTCGGCGCCCAGAAGCTCGGCAAGGCACTGCAGTTTCCGGGCACAACCATTTTCGATCGCGTCGTCGAGCCCGGGCCCTTCAGCTGCAAGCTTGCCAAGGGGGATCACTTGCGCATCATCGATCTCGAAGGCCAGCAGGCGGTCGATTTCCTCGTCTATGACGCGGCGAACCACGAGAACCGCTACAACGCCGCCAATACCATCAAGATCAATCGCTCCGTCTATGTCGGCAAGGGGTTCAAGCTGGTTTCCGATCTCGGCGAGGTCTTGATGACGGTCGTCGAGGACACGGTCGGTCACCATGACACGATCGGCGGTTGCTGCAGCACCGAAGTCAACCACATGCGCTACGGCATCAATGGCACGCCGAGTTGCCGCAACAACTTCATCACCGCTCTGCGCGCACATGGCATGGAGCCGCGCGACATCCCCGCCAACATCAATTTTTTCATGAATGTGCCGGTGCGCGCCGACGGCTCGACAGAGATCGTCGACGGCTTGAGCGAGCCTGGGGACTATGTCGATCTGCGCGCCGAGAGGGACGTGCTGGTCGTGATCTCGAATTGCCCGCAGCAGTTCAACCCGTGCAGCGGCTGGAACCCGACACCGGTCCGCATCATCGAGTGGCATCCCTCGCGCGGCAGATGAGGCCGCGACGGCACGCGTTGCAGGGTGCCTGGCTTCGCTTTTCATCACGGGGATACGGGGCACCACCAGGATGAGGACCTATTCGAGCGCCTGGAAAAACGTGAAGGCGCACTCGGCGGGAGCCGTTCTCCTTCTGCTCTCTGCCTGTGCTTCCGTCCCGGCCGGTCTGCTCAACCAAAGCGATTCGGTCGTGCAGGGATCGCAGCCTCCCAATGTTGGTGATGCGGGTCGGGCAGCGCTCGCCTACCATGATTCAGGTGCTTATGAACGCGATCTCGCGGCGGTTGCGGGGGAGGCCAAAGCCTGGATCGCGTCACAGGCCGACAAGGTCGACCGCCCCGCCCTGGTCGCTGACATCGACGAGACCGTACTGTCCAATTGGGAGATCATCAAGCTTGACGATTTCGGCCGCCCCATACGCGGACCTTGCAATCTGAGGTCTGGTGCTCCTTGCGGATGGGCGGCATGGGATCAGCTTGGGCGCGATCCTCCGATCAAGCCGACGCTCGAGCTCTTCCGTTTGGCGAGAAAATCGGGGATCACCGTATTCTTCATCACCGGCCGTCCGGAATCGCAACGCGCGGCGACGGAGCGCAACCTCGCTACTGCCGGTTTTCGCGGTTACGCGAAACTCTACATGGTGCGCGACGGTTCGCACTTCGCATCCGCCGCCGATTTCAAGGCTCCGATCAGATCGCAAATCGAGGCGATGGGCTATACGATCATCGCGAATATCGGTGATCAGCCTTCGGACTTGGCAGGCGGTCACGCGCAGAAGACGTTCCTGCTTCCCGATCCATTCTATCGCGTCCCGTGATTTGCATGTAGCGGCGCCATTCAGCCGCCGCGCATCGACGCCATGATCGCATAAGTAGTCCCGCCCCTCGCCGCGTTCCCGCGCCCCGGCGCTGTTGCATGCAGATGCACTGACGCTATATGACGATCCGCCCTGTGGAGGGGTGGCCGAGTGGTTGAAGGCGCACGCCTGGAAAGTGTGTATACGGGAAACCGTATCGCGGGTTCGAATCCCGCTCCCTCCGCCAGATCATTGTTTTCGTCCGTTCGCCCCTGTGGCCGCTCGGCTCGCTGGCGTGCTCACTATCGTCGAGGATCCGGCTGCCGACGAAATCCAGGCACGTCTCATGAAGGGTGCATTGGAGCTTGTCACTTGGCATCTGAATGAAGCCCTTCGGCTCGCAAAGACGGCGCGACTCAGCCGCAAGCTGCGAGACGCGCATCTCCTTCTGGAATGGTTGAAGCGAACCGGCAAGAGGACGGCCACCTTGCGAGAGGTTCAGCAATTCGGGGCCGGGTCCCGGTTGCACTGCCACCATCCCTGGCTTCCTGCACCCCGATGCGCTTGATATCCGGGTCCTCACGGCGCATCAGCACGGTGATCATGTCCTCGACTTGGATTTCGGTCGCCTGCTTCATTCTGCTTCGGGTAGGTTCGGATCAGTCGGCGCTTCCGGCTCCGAAGGCTTCTCTTCTACCGTCTCAGGCGGCACGATTTGATGAAGCGCAACGGGCGCAGTCGGATTAATTTCATTGCGTATCCTGGCGAGCTTGCCGAGGCCAGTGCCGTTCTCGTCATCGCCCTTGGGTTCATTGCTCATCGGAATGCCTGGGTCTTGTCGCCGAAGGACACCGAGCGCGCCGCCGCGTAGCGATCCTTGAATCGAAAGGACAGCTCCTTGCGGCGCAGCATCAGTGAGCAGGGAATTCAGATGGGTAACCTGCGCTCGTGCTCGCGAATTCGATTGACTTACAACGAAGGTTTTCAAATGCTGGTGCGACAACAACAATATTCTTTGGAGACTGGGAAGAACGGTGGAGGGACGAACGCGCGCAAGTATTTTTTAATTTCTCTTGCCGCTGCGCTGGCATCCGGTGCAGCTATATCAGCGTGTAACGCGGCAGGCGGAGGGGGAGGGCATGGGACACTCAATACCGGGATTCAAATGAGAGCCATGTGCGCCCGCATGGTCCGCGAGAAATTCTGTGGTGGCGTTCAGTGTCACCCTGGCAGGAACGCAGACGTCAATCGATGCGTGCAAAACAATGGCCGTCTAGACTGAATTCATATCCGCCCGAAAGCACTCCGTCGGCGACTATCTCGCGATTGGTTCGCCAGCATTTGTCTTGCGGCGCGTCGTGGGGTTCTTAGCAAACTACAGGGGCTTGAGAACACCCCTCCAGATCAGACGCTCGGAACGACGCTGGAACCTGTTCCGAGGTCCTCTGAGACTACTTTCGAGCGCTGAGAAGATGGGCGTGGAAGGCTTACGGTATCACCTACATCGAGCCAAGCAGATGTGGCTGAGTGTCTGGCCTTCTGGAGGGCGTGGAGGAGCCGCCGAACCCTATGTATCGGCGGACACAACACCCCTGATGCTCAAGCGTTCTTCGTGACTTCTTCCTGACGCTTCATCTTTCAGGAGATCGTGATCAGCCCCCGAACAGTCGGGTGGCGCTTGCATGAGTTCGGATGCCGAAGAGATCGCTGAACGACGAGAGCCCGGCGTATTCAGCGGCCGAAACCCTCCCGACCGACTGACTTTGCGAATCCACCAAGCCCTTCGCCGAAGTCCCTTCACCCCGACGCGGTCTCGGGGGACTCCGGTCGAGGACAACTGTCGATCATCAACCTCATGACGAGCACCTCGTTCGCCGATCCTATGCCAACGCCTCGTCCGTGACGCGAAGCATACCTCCGATGCCGCAGACGCCTCAACCCATCGGGGACAACTTTCTCGCGCTACGCTCAGCACCGAATGGTCTCGGCGTTCGCATCGTCAAGCTTGGTCCCGACACGTTGCTGGAGATGCTGCCTTCTAACAATCCTAATTGGAATTATGTGCGCGTGCGCGGCCCCAATCTCATCGGATGGTAAGCCAAGCGTTTCTCGGCTGCTGCAAGCAGCTCTACAAGCCACTAATCAGATATTCTGAATCGCGCTGCCCACGTTGGAGGATACCCACCGCGCGGAGGGCGAACAGAGATACCGCAGGCCGCGCATGGGTACGCGAGCGCGCTTCCTTGCAACGGGCGCCGCTCCCGTAAGCCATCGTTTGCGACATATGTTAAATCCAAGTTCGCTTTTCAGCCACTCAGCTTGTCGACCAAATGTATTTGGTAGGTGCCTCGGCATGGTGTGCCAATAGCAGAGTAGCTTCCTTGCCCGTTTTCACCTTTTATGGCCCCCTGCGATTCAACCATGATATTCTGGTTCAAAGGCGACCGATTTGAAAAACGAAAGTTTCCATCTTTGTCGATCGTTCCGATAATCTGGCCATCAATACTAGCTATAGTCCCGTTCAATATTCTTCTTTGAAATGTCATGGATTTTATCGGGCAATACTCTCCTCCCGCGAGTTGAAACTGCCAAATGCCGTCAAATTCCTTACCAGCGCCATTTGGAGCCGCTTTCACAACCAGTGCTTGAGAAGTTTCGGTCGACTGAAAGGTCCTGAAAGCCCATCCTCCGACTCCGACGAGCAGGATGATTCCGGCAGCCCCTCCGGCCAGCAATCGCTTATCGACTCTTGCCGCGCGCGTTTCAGAGGTGCTCGAGGTCAGACGGTATGCGGGAACTGGTTCCGGGATATTCTTTACCAATTGTGGTCCCATATCCTCAAAGTGATGGGAAAGCTTGTTCTTGACCAGGGAAAAGACGCTTCCAGAGATGCAGATGTTGCCCGGTGCAGCGATGGCTTCAAGTCTCGCGGCAATGTTAACGCCATCGCCATACAGATTTTCACGATCTACCAGAACGTCGCCGACATTTATGCCGATGCGAAATTCCATGCGACGCTCCTCGGCGATTTGAGCATTACGCACTCGCAACTCGTCCTGGATTGTAATCGCACAGCGAACGGCCTCTACGGCGGAGTCAAATTCGGCGAGAACGCTGTCGCCAGCAGTGTTGAAGATGCGGCCCTCATGGCGCGTGATAAGGCGGTCAATCACAGACCGATGCGCTTTCAGCGTGCGCAATGTCGCATCCTCGTCCTTGGCCATAAGTCGGCTGTAGCCGAACACGTCAGCCGCGAGGATCACAGCAATGCGACGTTGCTGACTGCCTTCGACCATGCTGTGGCACCCGATTACGATGATCGATTAACTGGGCCGCCTTCGGCGTGCCCCTCGAACCTCAGGAACGCGGGCCCCTCCAGAGCACACCCGCAGGTCCAGAAGGCGAGCCTTCCACAATCGAAACGAGCCAAAATACCTTGAAAAATATATTTTGCATATCTTAGGATGACCTCTGGGATGTTCGTTCACGGAGGACTCTCATGAAGAGAACGATGGTGCTGCTCCCATTGATATTCGCGTTGGGCACTCCAGCAGGCGCTCCGGTGTAGCCGACCCCCGAGATGCGGCGGTATTGCAGGCCTGACGCACAGAAGCTTTGTGCCTCGGTCATGCAGGACGCGGCCAAGCGGCAGGCGTGCATGCGCGCCCATTGGAGTGAGGTATCCGACGAGTGCAAAAAAGCTGTCGCCGAGGCGCGTAAGAAAAGCTGAGAATACCGCGCCCGAGGCTTCTTGCAGGCCCTGCGACTGCTACGCACTCCGCCTCGTGTCGCGCCGCGCCGCGCGATGGTTGGTATGCACGATCTCTGCTTCTATCGACAGGCGCTTGCCCATCTCGCAGAAAAGGGGGCATCACCTCAATCTGCGAAGGTGTGCTTCTGCGCTGCTTCTCAGCGAGCGGGGTTTTGGCCGCGCTCAATATGCACCTGGTACGAGTTTCCGACTTTACGGACAAGCCGGAGCGTAATTGAATTTTCCTGATCTACGAAGACGTTGTTTCCGTCGGTATCGAAGGCTGCGCCGTCTAGGTGGGGCACCGAAGGATTGGCGTTCGCGAGCCGTACTGGCGCACGACCGAACCGCGACTCTGCGACTTCGTCATCCGCCCGCATGATCAGCACGCCAGCCGTAGGCAAATTGCCGTCCTGCCCGATTTTCTGTCGATTTTCAACGAGATAATACGTAGCCAATCCGAGCGGCAGACGAATGGCCAGCGTGGAAGAAGATCCTTCCTCGAGCGCACCAAGTGTGATGTCGGCGGTTTCACCAGGATTGACCGTACGGACTTTGGCCTGGTCGAGCCAGCCTAGCCGCAACCTTGTCCAAGAGGTGATGCCCGGGGCACCCGGCAATTGCCGACACATACCGCACGACATTGGGTCCCACGCTCCCATGTTGAACTGGGACTGCATCAGCGCGCCGAGTGTGGCGGCGCCAATCTCAACGTTTGACGCGGATGCCGTATCCTGGTCGTACAGGTTGGGCATGACGCGGCGGCCATCTTTCACGCCACCGATGACGTGCGCGAGGTCAATAAATACCTTGCCGACTTGCGCGCTCAGCGCGTAAATGGCTATGCCTCCGTTGATTTTGTGGCCGGATGGAGTCAGGAGCGAGCTAACATCCCAGCCGAGCAGGCCGGGATAGGCGGTGAGACCCTGATTCCCCCATTCCATGGCATTGGCGCTAAGAACGAACATCACGAAATCGTATTTGGAAAGGTCGTAATCTCGCTCGGCTAGACTGAGTGTATCGTTCACTAGCCGACGAAGCTTGCTTTTGTCCACCTGGAGGTTTTGCCATGGAACCCAATAATGGGCGATCGGTCCGGGCAGTATGTATCGTCTGCCAGTGATCGTCCCGGATAAGCACACCCGCCCGTAGGACATCTCGCGAATATAGTGGTCGGGCCCATTTAGAAATCGCTGCTCAACAAGCTCGCGCGGAGGCGCACGCCGAACATCGGGAAATCCGACCTGAACGACGAGGGGATGCAGTATGTTATGGCAAGCCGTCTCTCCGCGCGCATTCAACGTAAAGCTGAATAGAGCCATGACCAGGAAGGCGGCCTTTCTCAGCGCGCTATCCCGCCCGCAACCGATGGTTTGATCCCAAATTCGCTGGCCAAACCCGGTGGTAGTGCTCGGGCCGATTTGCAACCTTTTTCTCCTCATGTGGACCCGCACCTTACGCGGGCCCCAACACCTAGCCGAGCGAGATTACGACCTTTCCAAATACGATTTCGTGATGTTCGCGCTTGCCGCCAACGCCATGGAATGGGGCAACCAGGGACTCACCGCCTATCCCGGCCTGCTCGGTTGGGATCTCAATTCCGTCGTCACTCCGTCCGGCCGCAAAATCAACGGAGGCATCGCCATCCCATGCGCTGAGCCCGCAGCTGGGCAAGGTCTTCATTGACATGGCGCACATCCTGGGTGGTGTGAAAAATGGCCGCCGCGTGCTGCCCAACATGTACGACCAGGACACGGCGTCAGCCTCCAACGTTGAGGTCGGGCCCGCCGCACTCGGCGCGCTGATGCAAGCCCAGTTCAACATGGGAGCGTGGGACCCGGTGTCGTGCGGCATGTGCCGGCAACTGCCGGGCGCCCCGGGCATCACCTCTTGGACAAAGTTGCGGCTTGGCTGGCTCGACGAGGCCAAGGTCCGTACCGTCAATCCTGGTGAAACCGCCGATATAAGGCTTGGGGCGCTCGAGGACGGTCTTCTACCACGTTGGCAATTCGTCTGCCGCTCGGACCCACGACGTATTACCTCGTGGAGAATCGAGAAAAAGTCGGCCAGGACCGCAATTTGCCTGCGGCGGGCGTGCTGATCATGCGGGCGGATGACGAAGTCGCGGAACCGCGGTTCGGTCGTGCACCAGTCCGGCTGGTGAACGCCAATCCTTCGGTGCCCCCACCTGGACGGCGCAGCCTTTGACACCAACGGAAACAAGGTCTTCGTGGACCAGGAAAACTCGATTACGCTCCGGCTTCTGCGTAAAGACGAAAACTCATATCAAGTCCATGTTGAGCGTGGCCAAATCGCCCGTCCCTGAGAGCGGCGCAGAAGCACATCGTTTGTAGATTACGGTCACCTATGCGGGACGCCGCCGCCGCGCCTATAACAATCGTCGCGCAAATTTCTCAGCTCTTCTTGCGCGCCTCGGCGACGGCCTTTTTGCACTCCTCGGAAACATCCTTCCAATGGGCGCCCATGACCGCC
>Ga0213875_10001341_pt1 | contig 16196 bp, 21 predicted proteins | sample BarmaccomBMRX_R8_FD_160105 | JGI IMG/M metagenome (GOLD analysis project Ga0213875, IMG submission 160105) | Root-associated microbial communities from Barbacenia macrantha in rupestrian grasslands, the National Park of Serra do Cipo, Brazil - RX_R8 | ecosystem: Host-associated > Plants > Roots... | reverse complement strand
CCGTGGATTATCGCCGTCGCCAACCAGAAGGGCGGCGTCGGCAAGACCACGGTTACGCTGGACCTGGCCTCGGCGATCAATGACAGCTCGGGCACGGTGCTGGTGCTGGACGCTGATCCGCAGCAGTCGGCTAGGGAGGTAGCCAGGGCTGGCGCGCTGCCGTTCGACGTCCGCGATGCGCGGCCGAGCGCAGCACTCAAGACGATCAGGGATATCCGCGGTTTCGACACGGTGCTGATCGACCTGCCCGGCAACCTGGATGACACGCCCGTGCTCGGCGAGGTCCTGGCCGCCACGGATTTCTGCATCATCCCGCTGGTGCCCGAAGTAGCGGCGATCGAGCCCACCAAGCGCACCGCGAAGATCACCGCTGACCATGGGCTGCCACGCAAGATCCTGTTCAACCTGGTGGACCCGCTGCGCGGGCCCGGACCCGTCGAGCAGCTGCAGGAGCTGCTCGACCACGAGGGCGTGCCCTACTTCCGCAGTTTCATCCGCCGCTACGTCGCGCATCCGCAGAGCCAGCTGGACCGTGTGCCGATCACGGACTACCGCGGCGATAAATCCTGGCGGGCCGCAGTCGATGACATCCGCCGTGTCCAGGTCGAGCTGCTGCTAGAGCTAGGACGCCTGAGCGAGAGGACCCCGGCATGAGCCCTAAGCGCCGGTCGCTGGCCGACCTGAACGAGGCACCAGGTCCGGTCCCGCCAATGCCGCACAGGCAAACTCCGGAGGCACAGAGTCCGGGCCAACAGACTTCGGAGGTACAGACTCCGGAGTCACAGAGTTCCGGAGTTCGGAAGCTGACGCCGCGGCCGCGGTCGGCCGTGGCGGCCAGGCCGCCGAGGTCGGCGCCCGCACCCGAGCTGCCGAAGTACCTGCAGCTAGAACGCAAAGAGCTGCTGATCTGGCCGGATCAGATCACCGAGCTATCGCTGCTGGCGCGCAGTCTCAACAGGAACCGGGGCGGGGTGGGCGAGCGGATCACGCAGAACACACTGATCCGAGTCGCTGTAGCGCTGCTGCTGAGCCGCGCGCCCGAGCTGGCCGGGACGACCGAGGACGAGTTGCGCGAGTCGCTGGGCGTGGTCCGGTAGCGGGGGCCGCTACCTCTGGCGCGCGGCGCGGGTGCTGGCGCGCAGTTCGGCGTAGGAGGCCTGAAACGCGGCGAACCATCCGTGCGGGTCGGCCGCGTCGATTGCCTGTGCCAGCTGCTTGCCCGCCTCGGTGCGCAGCGCGGCCAGCGAGGTCGCCCGCCAGCCCGCCGTGTCATAGCCCTGCGAGCGGTATTCGGCGGCCTGCAGCAACGTCTCGATCTTGTCCGCGTCATGGGCGAGGCGGGATTCGGGTGTTTCGGTGGCCTCGTATTCGGCCGTCATGGCCTGCACCGTCGCCGCGACCGGCTCGGGCATTCCGGCGGTCTGCTGCACTGTGACGGCCTCCGGATCGGCAGTCCGGACATACGCCCGGCCGACCGAGGGCACGTCACCGATCCGGCTCTCGTGCCCGTCGTGGAAGACGCAGAGCGCGACCGTCCGGCCGACGTCGGCGCCGTCGATCGCCGCCAGGATCATGCCCGCCATCGCAACCCTGAATGAGTGCTCGGCCACCGATTCCGGCTGCCGGATGCCGAGCAGCAGCCAGCCGGAACGGGGAGTGTTCTTCAGCTGCCCCATCTCGAAGAGGAACGCCGCGGCGCCGGACAGCTCGTGCTCACCATCGCGGAGAACGGGCAGGCTCACCTGGTCGCGCACATAAGTGCCGCTCCCGTTGACGCTGCGCACGTACCCCTCATCGCTGAGCTTGCCCAGAGCGTGAAGCACCGTCCCGCGCTGCACACCGAACTGCGCAGCCAGATCATGGCCGCTGGCCAGGCGCTCGCCGGGCTGCAGCTCACCGTTCAGGATCGCTGCGCGGATAGAGGCCGCTATCTGCTCGTTGGGCGGCCGGGGATCTTCTCTGTCGACAGGCTGCATGGCAGCCATGGTAGCTGTCCGAACAGGTTGTGATCGGACAGCACCGGATCCGCGCGAACCATTGAATGCTGCCCGGACAGGACTTACGATCGGTCCGTACTGGTTGTGCAAGCTGCCCGTACAGCAAGGGGCCCCGGGCTCGGACGCGACCCGGCCCGGGGCCTGCCACCGGACTAGCCCCTTGGAGAACCGATCCCGATGACAGAACCCATCCTCGCAGTACGTCCCGCCAGCGGCTTACTGGCTCGTCTGGCGCCCGCCGAGTTCCGCGGCGTGCCGTGTGCCGCCGACCCTGACCTGTTTTTCGCTGATACGCCGGAAAGTGACGCTGCAGCTAAGGCGATCTGCGCGGGCTGCCCGTTTCGTGGGCCGTGCCTGGCGTGGGCGATGGCCGCGCGGCTGCCGCATGGTGTCGCCGGCGGCCTGACCGCGACCGAGCGCCGGGCGTGTGAGCCGAGGAAATGCGCGCGGTGTGAGGCTGACGCGCCGCCGCGGCGGGTCTACTGCGGCGATGTCTGCGCGGATGCGGCCCGGGCGGAGTACCGGGCGCTGCAGGCCGAGATGCGCGCGGCCCGCCGTGAGGGTCAGCACCGGCGCCGTACGGCAGCGCTGCACACCGCGGCGGTGTCGTCGTGACGGCGGCCAGGGCGCCGCGGCCGCTGCCGCGCTGGCGCCGGCTGGTGCTGCGCGTAGCGACTGCGGTGTGGCGGGTGCTGCAGAGCCAGCCGCCGGCGGGCTATCCGCTTGTTGAGGCGGGCTGGCCGACCGGTGCTCATCCCGAGAGCCTGACCGCCGAGCTGCCCGGCGCGGATGAGGAGTACCTCGCCGCGCTCGCGGCTGGGCTGTGGCCCGCGGATGAGTACACCGAGATCGTGCGCCCTGACCCGCCCGAGGGGGGGCGGGCGGCGTGAGCGAGACCGGCAAGGCAGAAGTGTTCGCCGCGGTGCGGCGCTGGCTTGATGACAACGCGGTGCAGCTGATCCTGTTCGGTATCGCGTTCGGTGGCTCATTCCGGCACTGGATTCATCTGGCCGCGCTTAACGGCCAGCCCGGCATTGAGTCTTATATCGCGGCGGTGTGTGTCGATCTCGGCGTTTACCGGATGACGAAAGAACGCGCCCGTGATGTGCGTATCGGGCGGAAGCCGCGTTTTGGTATTTGCACCATGCCGACGCTGTTTTTGTTCGGCCTGGTCATTCTGACGCTGGCGGGCAATGTGGCCGCGGCGAGGCACACCGCGTGGGGCATCATCACGTCACTGATCCCCGGTGTCGTGCTGCTAATGGCGATCGCTTTGAGCGAGCGCCGCGCGGCTGAGGATGCGCGCCAGGCCAAGGCCGAGCGGGCCCGGGCCGAGCGGCGGGCCGAGGCCGAGCGGCGTCAGTCGGACCGTCAGCGCCGGCTCCTGGGGCTGGCCGATCCGGACGACCCCGACGTCACCCCGGGCGTCATCGCGGCGTCAGGCGTGGACATGATGCGGGCCTACTGGGAGACCGAGACAGCGGCCGGGCGCACCCCGACCGGCGCGGATCTGGTGCGGGCGGCCGGGCTGTCGCCCAAGTCGAGCCTGGGGCGGCAGAAGGTAGCCGAGTGGAGCCGTGAGCTTCCGGCCGCGCAGCGGCCCGCGCTGCCCGCTGGCAGCGCCGTGAACGGGGCGGGCCGGTGACCGCCGCCGTTGCCGAGGCCCTGCACCCGGTGCCCCTGGTGCCGGGCCCGGCGGTGTATTACCCGGCGATCCCGGGCCCGCGGAACATGCTGCTGGACAGCCTGGCCGCTCAGCCGGGCCGCAAGAGCATCTACGTCGAGTTTTACGACCCCGGCGGTCTCAGGTACGGCATCCCCACCTATCCGTGGCGGGCGGCGCCGGACGGCTGGCTGACCAGGCGCCAGCTGCGTGCCGTGGGGCTGCGGCCCGGCGGCCAGCAACGGTGCGGGCAGGTCGTCTGGAAGCACCGTGGCCGGGAGCGGCGCGCTGACCTGTTCCTGCGTTCGCTGGCGCTGCCGGTGCACGAGATGACCCCGGCGATGTGGGTCCGCCATCACACGATGATGGCGGCCCGGATGACCTGCCCGGTCTGTGACGAGATCCGCGGGTACTGCATCTCGCGGGCGCTCGGCATGTGCAACGACTGCGCGGCCGGTGAGGTGCTGCCGGGCGTGCCGGCGTCGGTGGGCGCGGCGCGGCGGTTTGTGGCCGGGCAGCTCGGCGCCGGGCATCCCTCGGCCGAGGCCGCGGTGCTGGCGGTGTCGGAGCTGGCGACGAACGCGATCTGCTACAGCCGCAGCGGCGACGGCGGCACGTTCCTGGTGGCCGTCACGGCCGGGCCTGCGGCTGTGGTGGTCCGCGTCATCGACCAGGGCTCGGAGTCGGTGCCCGCGGCGGCCGCCCCGGCCGGCCCGGGTGCCGAGCACGGCCGGGGCCTGGCGCTGGTTGCCGCGGTCGCGCTGGAGTGGGGCACGCACCCGACCAAGGCCGGGCGGAGCACCTGGTGCCGGCTCGCTGGCGATGCTGTGCCCGGGGGCCTGGCCGCCGCGGCGGCCGGTGAGCCGCCCTCGCGCGCGTGTGCACGTGTACCTGTGCACGTGCACCCCCGCGTTGGGGCGGCCGTGGGGGGTGCAGCGTGACCCGCCCGGCGGCTGAGCGCTACCCGCGCGAGATCGCCAGCCGCCACGAGTCCGGGCTCCACCGGGACGCCCTGACCGAGGCGCTGCGCTGGCTGACCGCCGAGGCCGTCCAGGCCGAGCGGCGCCGCCCGGCCGAGGCCGAGGCCCTGTACCGGCAGCTGACCAAGCAGATATCCAAGCTGGCCGTGGCGATCCCCGCGTTCCGCGCCAGCGGGCACGGAAGGACCCACGATCAATGAACCTGCCCGACGTCGATCTCAGCCAGCCGGGCGAGCCGCCCCGGTGCCCGGCTCCGGCTCCGGCCCCGGCGATGATCACGATCACGATGCCGCCGGCGGCGCCTGCCCCTGCGGCACCCGCCCCGGCTGACGCTCACACTGACGCCGCCGGTGACGCCCAGGGTGACGCCGCGGGTGATGCTCGCACTGACGCCGGGGTGACGCCGGGCGCCGGGCTGGTGCCGGCGGGGGAGCTGCCCGCCGCCATGCTGGCGGGCGCCGAGCTGGCGCCGTGGCAGCGTGCGTGGCTGACCGTCGCACACTGGGCCGGCCAGTGCTGGCGGCACATTTGCGCGCTCACCACTAACCCGCGCGGGCCCTGGCATGCACAGCCCGAATCGCTGGCCGATCACGACGCTTACCGCAAATCCCGCGCGTGGATTCCGCCCGGCCAGGCCGGAAAAGTCATCGGCCCGGCGGGCAACGCCTATCACCTCACATTCGGCAATTTCGGCGAGATCACCGGCTATGCGTGGGCGTGGCTATGGGCCCGCCCGCTGCGCATTTCCATCGCCGCCGTCATCTGCGGCGCCGTCGCTATCGGTTTCTGGCTCGGCTGAGCCGGGGCCCCCAGGAAGGAAAGAAAGATGATCACCACCGCAACCACCATCGCCGCACCCGCTGTCGCGTCGTCGGTCGGCATATCGACCGGCGCGGGTGTCGGGCTGAGCTTCGGCGCGGTCGCATTGCTGGCCGGCATCGCGATCGCCATGCATCACAAGAAGAAGTCACCGCGCATCATCGGCTGGCTGTGCTTCATTATCGGCATCCCGCTGGCCGTGGCCGGTTCCTTGTCCGGGGTGATCGGCGCGATCGCCGGTATCACGCTGTGGGCTATCCCGGTGCTGACGTTGCTCGCGGGCTACGTCGCGTTTGTCTTTTTCCACGACGGGTTCAAGGGCAAGGGCGGCAAGGGCGGCGCGCACCGCTGGCTGCAGCCGATTTTTGGCCTGCTGCTGCCGACGCTGCTGTTCACGTTCGGCGGCTCGGTCGGCGACGGCATCCACGCGGCGCTGAACGCTGTTGAGGGCGGCGCCGGCACGGTTGTCCAGTCCACGACGGGGCGCTAGCACCCATGGATCCGGTAACCGCGCTGATCTTCGCGGCGATCGCAACGCACTACATCATGAAGGCGGCGGCGCAAGCCGGGCTCACGCAGACCCGCGCCGAACTCGGCCGCGCCCGGGACGCCATCCGCTCGGATCTGGCAGGTCGGCGTGATGCTGCCTCTGCGCGGCTACGCGAGCGGCTGGAGACCGGGCGGCGTTTCGGGCCTCGGTCCGGATGGTGGTGGGCGTGGGCGGCTTTGAGGGCCCGCTCAGCGCTTCGGAACATCGCGCGGCGGCCGCGGCGCCCCGCGGAGTCGCGGCCCGGCCGAAACCGCGCCACGACGGGCCCGATCGGCCGCATCCTCGGCGCGGCCTGGCGCGGCGCTGTGTACGCATGGGAAGACGCGCGCCGCTGGCAGGAGGCCTGGCGCGAGGGTGAGGAGAACCGGCGCCGGCCCACGGCGGGGCCCGACGTCGGCGTCTGCGAGCGGTGCGGCGCCGTGGTGGCCACGGCAGCACTGGCCGAGGGCACCACCCGGCATGGCCGCACCGCCAGGATGTGCGCGGGCTGCCGTGCCCTGTGCGAGAAGGAGCGCCAGGCCGATGCCGCCGACGCGGCGGCCAGGCCCTCGCGCGCCGCCCCCGGCGACGTAGCCGAGGGTGCTTTCAGCGACGACGGCGGGCGGGCCGCGGATAGCTCCCGGCCTGCCGCTCCCGCTGCGCAGACATCCGGCGCCGAGCGCGAAGAGGACGACATAGCGGCGCTGCGCGAGGCGCAAGAGCGCATCCGGCGCCGGGCCGCGGAGGCGCGACGGGCGCCGGGCTGGGAGGGCCGGTGCGGTGAGCCATCGGCGGTGTCGTGCGTGCGGTGCGGCTCGGTAGTCGCCGCGGCCTGCTGCACCAACGCGGCGTGCCCGCTGTCGTGGCGCAACGCCGCGATACCCGCGGAAGGCTGGCCGGAGCCGGTGCCGGACCGGTTCGCGCTGCCGCCCCGCACCTGCCCCGAGTGCAGCACGCAATTGCTGCCGGGCACCTGGCATGCGGTCAATGCCACCAACGCCGACGTGTGCTTGTTCTGCGCCCGCGATAACCACCCCGAGGGCACGACCCGCGAGCGCCAGCCCGTGGAGCTGGCCGCGCTCGGCAACCCGGTCGACGCGGACGGGAATCCGCGGCCGGTCCACCCCGGCCAGCACCGGATGCTCGGCCAGGAAGCCGCCCGCATCGCAACCGAGGCCGCCGCCGGGCCGCACGGTCCGTGCTCGCTGTGCGGCTGCCCGCTCGGCCCGGATCTGCGCTGTGCGCATTGCGACGGGCCTCCTCAAGCCACCCCGCCGGAGCCGGATGCCCCGGCGGGGCCGCAGGCACTCCCGCCTGCACCAACCCCCGAAGGAGACGACGTGAGTTGCGAGGTACACACCCAGGCCGCATGGCAGATGGCTGCCGACAACGTGCACGAGACGCTCGGCGGCATCACCGATTCCGTGGAGAACATGCTCCGGTCGCTGTCGGCGAAGAACGCCGGCCGCGGGCACATCGCCGCGGCTAAGCACTGGGGCGATCAAGTCGCCGCGGTCACCGCCCGCGGAAAGGTCATCGTCGGCCAGGTCAACGACCACCAGGACCCCTACGTGGACGCCGTGCAGGGCGCGGGCGGGTCGGAAGAGGTCGCTGACCCGGACTTCTACGACGAGATGTGACAGGGGCCCTGATATGAGACCCGAGCCCCTGCAAGAGCCCCGCTGGGCTGACTTCCACGAATACGCCGATCTCGCGGCGCGGGTGCATGGCGAGGGCCGGCGTGTCATGCCCGATGTCTGGCGCGCGCCAGCCAACCCACAAGGAGCAGACAACATGACCGCAGCAACCGGAGAGACCACGACCTACCGGGCGTGGACCGAATGGGCCGAGGACGCCATCGGCAAGCTCAGGGATCTGTACCGCCAGCTAGACGCCATGGCCGCGCAGATCGCCGCTGACGAGGGCGATCAGTCGCAGATCGAGTCAATCCGCAAATGGCAGGAAGACATCGAGGCCGTGATCAGCGGCGGCGAGCGGATGGTCGCTGGCGTGGCCACGACACAGGTGCCGGTCGGCGAGGCCGTGCAAGCCGCGGGCGGCTCGCCCAACACCCCGCACAAGCAGTACGCCGACGAAGCACGCGACCGGCGCGGCGACTAGCACCCGCTGGCGTGCGTGCCCGGCCCGGCGGACAAGGGGGCCCGCCGGGCCGGGTGCGGAAATCAGCGAGACACCCCCCGGCAGACCAGAGGAGCCATGGCCAGCAAGTCAGCATCGCGCAAGCCCGGCCAGCTGCAGCGCGCCAGCCGCGCTGACGTAGAGCGCGCCATCGCCCGTGCGGTCGCCGAGCTCGAGCGCACCGGCAGGCTTGATGCCCTCCGCCAGGTTCAGGACGGCATCTGCCCCGGCCAGGCTGACGGCGAAGACGAGAAGTCCGGCGCCGGTGAGGCGCTGGCCGCGTTTGTGCGCCAGCACCGCGCGCCGCTGTCGGCGGCGGCCGCGGTCGGCGGCGCGGACCTGGCGGTGCTCGGCGCGGCCGCGGCGGGATTCCCTTACGGCGCGGCCGTGCTCGCCGCGGCGGCGGCGGCCTCGGGCGGCCGGGTTGCATGGAACTACCGGCGCAAGGCCAAGCGGCGCCCCCGGGCCCGCCGGATCGCCTGGTGCACGTGGACGGCGTGCAGCATCGCCGCGGCCGTGGCGGCGTCGCTGGGGGTGGCCAACGGCGTCGGCCAGGCCGTGATGCTCGCCGGGGGCGTGGCGGTTGCCGCGCCGTACTTGTGGCGCCACCGCCGCCGCCCGCCCGCGGCCGAGCCGGTGCCCGGGCCGGGCCCGGTGGCCGAGCTGCCGCCGCCGCCGGATCCGCGGATCGCCGATTTTGCTGACCGGTTCGGCGGCAGGACGCCGTGCCGGGGCGCGGAGATTCACTCGGTGCGCGAGATCCGGAACGGATTCCAGTTTGAGATGCTCCTGGCCAAGGCCGAGGGGTGCACCACCGCCGCCGTGCAAGCCATGGTGCCCGCGATCGCGGCGCTGTATGACGTGTCCGGCGACCAGGTGTCCGTTGAGTACACCGACACCCGGTCCGAGCGCCGGGCCCGGGTGTCGGTGCTGACCGTCGCCAACGCATTCGAGGCTGACGACCCGTGGGATGGCGTGTCGACGTACGACCCCGGGACCGGGTGTGTCCGACTCGGCCGCTACGTCGACGGCGAGCCGTCGCACTGGATGCTGCACAAGCCCGGCAGCGGCGCCGCGTCCGGCGTGATCGCCGGAGTGCAGGGCTCGGGCAAGACGGGCTCCACGCATGTGCTCGCCTGCGAGACCGGGCTAGCGAAAATCGGCGGCCGGCGGATCTGCGCGGTGTGGGTCGGGGATCCGCAAGAACAGCCGCTCGGCGTGTGGCGCGGCCGGGCCGACCTGACCGGATGGGGCGAGCTGGGCTGCGTGCACATGCTCGTCATGCTGTATTTCGGGATGCGGGCCCGCGCCGCCCGGTTCGGCATCATGGAATGGACCGATCACCTCGGCCGCCTCAACACCGGCAAGGGCTGGTTTGACCCGCTGCCCGATGAGGCCGAGATCGCCGCGTTCATCGACGAATGGCCGCGGCTGGCCAGCCACCCGGTATTCGGCCCGCTGGTCATCGCGCTCGCCGCGGCGATCCTCAAAGAAGGCCGCAAGGTCGGCATCGCCCTCAAGCTCATGACCCAGCTGCCGGACCTGTCCGAACTCGGCGAGCGCGCCATCCGCGAGCTGCTCAAAGCGTTCAACGCGCTCGCGCACCGCACCGATGGCCTGTCCAAGACGATGCTCGGGATCCAGGGTGACCCGACCAAGCTGCCGCCCGGCGTGCACGGCGTCGGCTACCTGTCCGGCCCTGACCAGCGCCCGGCAGCCACACAGCGGACCAAGCACCTGCCCGAGTACCTCAAGCCCGGCGACCCCCCCGGACCCGACGTCCGCGGCATCTCCGAGCAGATCGCCGGTGACCCGGTGGAACTCGGCGACGCGTTCACCGGCGCCATCGCCGACCTCGGCTACACCGGCCGCGGCCAGGTCCTCGACGGCAGCCAATGGAACCTGGCAATCGCCGTGCTGGCCCGCCAGCTGGTCAAGCCCGCCATCGCCGACGCCATCATTGACCAGACCTGCCCCGAGGCCCTCGCCGCGGCCGCCGCGCCCCCGCCGCCCCGGGCACCCGGCGACGCCGCACAGCCCGCGGCCGCCCCGCCCGGGGCGCCAGGCTCCGCCGCGCCGCCATGGCTGCCCACCCTCGCCGCCGAGCTGGCCGGCCGCGGCGAGATCGACCTGTACGACGTGTCCGAACTCACCGGCGCCGACGTGTTCGAAGCCGAGCGGGCGCTCACCGTCCTGGTACATGCCGGGCTGGCCATCCAGACCGGCCCCGACCGGTGGCGCGCCACGTCGGCGGCGGGAGCCCGGTGAGCCCGCGCGTGGCCGCCGCTGGCAGGCGATCAGAGCCGGGCCGGTGTCATTGGCCGCCCCCGGCCTCTGCGGGCCGCACACGGCGCGCTGACGGCCGCGGACACGCCGGCCAAAGCAGGGTCGGGCATCCTGGCAGGCCCACGCGGGACACTAAGCGCGACATTCACCGCTCTGCGCCGCGCATCCAGGAGGCCATAGACGAAACAGGCGCCCGCCCCCGTGATTGGGGAGAGCGCCACGACCTGAACCGCACCGGGCCCGCTAGCACTACCCAAAGGCTGCCACACCTAGCTAGCTGGCCCCTCACCACCACCGGCGCCGCGAGGCACCGGCCCAATCCATGCGACCGAGCCGTTCAGAGCGACGTCGATCGGAGACGACGATAACAGACCGTCGCATGGCTAGCCCAGCACGCCCGAAATCCGGCGCGCCGGAAGCGTGCAGGGCAGCCATCATCACCAGCTGGCGAGCCGCCACGCGCGGCCGCCAGGTACACCGCCGCACCCGCGCGGCCTGGCTGGCCGATGCGCTCGCCGACGTCGCCCGCGTGCGCCGCGCCGACCAGCGCGCGCACCTGACGCTGTTCGCCCGCGCCGTGCACGAGGCCGCCGACGCCCGGACCCTGGAATCACACCCCGGCTACGCCCGGATCGAGGCGCTGACCGGCCTGCCCCACCGCACCGTGCAGCGCTGCCGGCACTGGTTTGAGCGCCGCGGTCGGCTGGTGTGCACCGAGCCCGGCTCGACACCGCGCTACCCGCACCAGCTGTACCGCCGTCACGCCCTGGACGCCGGCACGGTCAACCTCGCCCGGACCTGGCTCCTGGTCATCCCGGCCCCCGGCGACGACCAGGACCCGGCGCCGGAGCCGCGAAGTGGCGCCCCATGGTTCCCGCCTTCGGCGGGAAAGCCTTCCGGGCCCGCGCGCGAGGCCGCAGCCGAGGTCACCGGCCCCGGAGAGTCGGACGGGCGCTGCGCGCCCGGCTCACTTCCGCCGCCGCCGCACCCGGTGCCGTGGGTGCCGCCGTGGCCGCCAGAGCAAAACCCGCATCGACGGCGGGAGATGCTCGCCGCCGGCGAGACACTGCGAGGCCTCAATTCGACCCTTGCCCGGCTGCCAGCGCGTCATCTGCGGTCGATCTGCCGCCCGTGGTTCGCGGCAGGCTGGACACCGCGGCAAATCCTCGCAGCGGTCGAATCGGCGCCGTCTGGTGACCCGCACCTGTACGCCGGGCGGGTCCGGATCCCGGCCGCGTGGCTAGCCGCCCGGCTCGCGCCATGGGTCGGCCCGGACGGCCATCCGATCCCGCCAGCTCGCCGGATCCCAGTCCCGCCGCCCCCCCCGCCAGCCCGGGCCGATCCGGGCGCGGCGGACGCGGCGGCGCGGGCCGGCGCCGCGGCGATCCGGGCCGCGCTCGGCTGGGCCGCCCCGGCCCCGGCTTACTAGGCAGTAATGGATATCTTGCTCCGCCCGGATCCGGGGGCCGGCCTAAACAAGCCAGGAGGATGCGGTTCTATGACCGGTTCGCAAGCCGGGCTGTTCCCGGTTCCGTACACCGTGGTGGAACGCGACGCGTCGCCGCAGGCCCTAAACGACGCGTCGCCTCGAGGCGGGCGCGACGCGTCGGGTTCGTCGCCGAGCGAACGGATCTTCTTCTTGGAGCTGGAAAATAGTTGCGCTTTTGCACCGGACCGGCTTCCGCCGAGCGATCGCTGTCTGTAGAGTTGCGCTTATGGACGGAAGCGCAACTAAACCGCTCGGATCGGTGCCGGGGTCAGTGCCGCCGAACAAGGGGCGCACGATGCCCGCCGAGCCGCTGACCCGGGCCGAGGCTGACGCCCTGGTGGCCGTCATCTCGCGGCGGTCGCTGACCGGGCGGCGGAACCGGGCGCTGGCCACGGTGCTGTACCGGGCCGGGCTGCGGATCGCCGAGGCGCTGGCGCTGAAGGCCTCCGACGTGGACCCGGACGCGAGCACGATCCGGATCCTTCGCGGCAAGGGCGCTCGGGCCCGTACGGTCGGCCTGGACCCGGGCGCCATGGCGACGGTGCTGCGGTGGACCGAGGCCCGCGCGGCCGCGGGGATCCGCGGCGGCCCGCTGTTCTGCACCCTGGCCGGCGGCCCGCTGTCGCGCCAGTACGTCTCCGCGATGCTCAAGCGCCAGGCCGCTAAGGCCGGCATCGACAAGCGCGTGCACCCGCACGGCATGCGGCATACCCACGGCGCCGAGCTGGCGGCCGAGGGCGTGCCGGTCAACGTCATCAGCAAGCAGCTCGGTCACGCCAATTCGGCCGTGACCGCCCGCTACATCGATCACATCGCCCCGCCCGACGTGATCGCCGCCATGCAGGCTCGTACCTGGACCGAGCCGGGCAGATAGACGTGCCGGCCCGGGCAATCAGCGCGAACTGTCGGCCCGGACCGGCACACTCCAAGTAGTCACACAAGGAGAGTCCCCATCATGACCGACCAGACCGACAACAGCGACCGAGCCCGGCTAATACCCGACCTGGACGACGAACTGACCGCTGCCCTGGCGCACATCGAGGAGCTGTTGCTTGAAGTGGGCGCGTGGGAGGAAGACGACCCGGACACCACGTGGCCCGCGCCGCTGGCCGGCCAGATGGCCCTGGCAGCGGTGCGGCGCATCTGGGACGCGGTCGCGCCGACCCAAGGTGACCGGGCCGTGGCCGCCGGTCGCACCGGTCGCATCCTCGCGCCGGATGGCAACTACGAGCACATGCCGCTGCGGCTCGCCGACGTCGACCCGGCCGACGTCGCGCAGCTCGCCGCGGCCGCCGCGGTGTTCGGCGATCCGCATGCCCCCGATTTCATCCGCGAGGCCCTGGAGCATGGCGCCGATATCGCCTACCACGCCGACGACGACCAGGCGTGCATCCGCCTGGTCATGACCATTGCGCAGCTCGCCGGGCTGCTCGATCTGGCCCCGGACCGCGACAGCGAGATTCTGGCCGAGCTACTGCCCGACGACGCGGCCGCCGACCTCGTGCTGTCGCCCGCGGGCGAGGCCGCCTACCAGCGGTACGCCGCCCGGGCCAACCACATGTGGTCGCTCGGTGACCCGCTCGCCCGCTACCTGTACTGATCCCGGCGCCGATCAGATCTATTTTCGCAGGCAGAGATGCGGCAACGGGCCTAACTTAGCCCGAAACTTTCTCCCGTTCGCAAGAGGTCCCCCCGCGTAATATTTACGCGGGGGGACCTTTAATGAAGCTCGATCAATGGCATGAGGTGCTGGCAACCGAGCCCGCTACAGCGAATCAGGTCGGCGCCATACACCAGGAGTTCATGCGGCTCGGTTTCGCCGAAACCGAGCGTGCCGAGCGCCTGGCCGCCAGCGCCGCGCTGCTGCAGCTCCCGGAGCTGCGTTCGACTTCGGATCTGACCCGGGGCAGCGCCGGGTACCTGCTGCGGATGCTGCAGGGATTCCGCGACCGCGGCGAGCTGGCCGCCGCGCATCGGCCGCACGTCTCGCCGTGGCGTGAGCTGATACTCGGCATGGCCGAGGCGGTTAATTCGATGTTCGGCGGGCGCTGAAAACACAGTGCCGCATTCAAAAATAGCCCGCCCTGACCCGTATGCGGCCAACGGTTCAACTTGGATATGCAACTTGCGCCGTTGCGATTTGTAGATGATTTCTCGGTGATCTCACAACCGGGCACGGGCGGAGCGGGCGCCCGAGCCGCCAGCGATTTACGAACTCGCTGTTACCTTGCCGACTGCCCGGCGCGCAGCCATGACGGCCCGGTGCTCGACGCCCGTAGCCCATCTGCTGAAATCGTCGGCGGCAATCGCTGCCTTGGCGGCCATCTCGGCCACGGCCATAAACGCCCGGCCCGCAATAGCGCTCATTGCGTGATCCCCCTCCCTTGGGAAGACTCCAGCATGCCGCGCCCCACCGACAGCGGATGGCATTTCGGGCAGCGGGCGACGCCGCCGGGAGTGTCGAGCTGGCGGCGGATGTCATCGCTGCATTCACCGCACCACGGCGGCCTGCCGGCCCGGCCGCCGGTGCTGCCGCGATCGGCGCGGTATTTGGCCAGCAGCTCGGGATAGTCGCCGGCCGGGATCCCGCGCAGGAACGGCCGCGGTGTGCGGGCGCCGTGGGTTTTGACGATCCATGCCGCGAATTCGTCTCTCTCATCGTCGGCCAGGCCGTGCACCGGTGGCAGCAGCTGGCCGAGCGTGAGGCGAGAGAGCGTCTTCTCCTGACGTCTTCTGGAAGAGGTACCGGTCACCGACACACCGGTCACCGACACACCGGTCACCGGCGTGCCGGTAGGCGGTACGTCGGTGTGACCTGCGGAAACGTCGTATAGGTGCAGGTCAGTGACCATGCAGCCGTCCGGGCGCCGTCTTTTCACGCGGCGCAGGTAGCCGCAGCGCTCCAGCTCGGCAAAAGCGGCCCGGATCGCCAGCCGTCCCTCATGCTTGCCGCTGCGGCGTTTGCGGGCGCGGGCCGCCAGCTCATCGGCGGTCACCGGCCATTCGCCGCCCTGGTGGCTCAGGGCCTCGGCGAGAATGGCACGAGCCAGGTAACTGAGCCGGGGATCCCGCAGAGTGTCGTTAGGGATGATCGTGAACCGGCCGTCCGGGTGCGATCGGTGAAGCTTCACCCCGCACCGTCCTGAGCGCCGCCGTCCGGGTGCGACCGGCAGAAAAGCGACCCGGGCAGAGCCCATGCCCGGCACGGGCGCCGGCGGTGATTCAGCGCGCCGCAGCGGCGCCCTGGCAGCAAGAGCCCGAGATTGGCCACCGGCGGCCGCTGCCGCTCGCACTCGGTGCAGGTAAGCCTCGTGCTGGCAGGGACGTGCGCGCACACCCGCGGGTAGCTGGCCAGGATTAGGCGATCATCCAGCCACGTCGCGTCTATCGGGAACGCGGCACGCTGGCAGTGGTGGCAATGCTCGGGGCCGGCCAGCTGCAGCGGGTCATCCGTGTGGCCGGTGAGCATCGGATGCCTGCCACGCTTCGGATGCTCGGCGGCCGGGACCGCGGGCAACTATCCTGATCATGTCGGTAGACCTTTCGCCGGGTAATCGACTTCCGGGGCGGCCTTTGCAGCAAGGCCGCCCCGCCGCATTCGGTCACCGCGCGGGCGGCTGCGGCTCGAAACCGAGCATGCGCAGCAGCGCCGCGGTGGGCACCAGGAGCCGCCCGCGGAGGCGGATCGTGGGAATCTCCCCCGCCCTGGCCGCGGCGTAGGCCGAGGCCCGGCACAGGTCGTTCAGCAGCTCGCCCGCCTCGGGCACGGTCAGCGTGGGAGTGATCACCGGATCCGGCAGCGGCACGTGGAGCCGCCGCGCCGGTGTCGCTGTATCGCGTATGAGCGTTGCTGATCTAGTCATGACAGGCACTATGCACGTCTGACCTGGTGTTATCCAGGTCCCATCTGGTCTGCCCGTTGTCCCGGAATGCCTGTTTACGTGCATTCAGCGCACAGCGTTGCGAAACGCTCTGCGCAACGTCGCTGCCTGTGGGAACGCGGTGCATTAGCCGCGCGGTCGGTGCGACCGCCCCAAGAGCGGGCAGGCCCGGCACCTAAAAGTCTTGGAAAACCTTTGGGCATCTCTCTGCCGCGACTCACGGAGTCTGTACCTACAGAGTCTGTGAGGCTACGCTCTGGTCATGACCGAAATGCTGCAGTCCCGGCCGTGGATTATCGCCGTCGCCAACCAGAAGGGCGGCGTCGGCAAGACCACGGTTACGCTGGACCTGGCCTCGGCGATCAATGACAGCTCGGGCACGGTGCTGGTGCTGGACGCTGATCCGCAGCAGT
>Ga0213875_10001339_pt1 | contig 16208 bp, 20 predicted proteins | sample BarmaccomBMRX_R8_FD_160105 | JGI IMG/M metagenome (GOLD analysis project Ga0213875, IMG submission 160105) | Root-associated microbial communities from Barbacenia macrantha in rupestrian grasslands, the National Park of Serra do Cipo, Brazil - RX_R8 | ecosystem: Host-associated > Plants > Roots... | reverse complement strand
CCCGAACCGCCATCGCCGGCTGCTCAGGTCGGACCGAAATCGCCAATGTCATCAGTTCCTCCTCGCTCACAGCGAGGGGGTCAGTTCCTCGTGTCGCCAGGGGGTCAGTTTCTCAGGTCGCCCGACAGCCATCACGCGGGAGCTGAACTTCAGGCACTACGCGCTCATCCACCATGATGATCTCCGCTTCAGTCCACCTGATCTCGTTGATCTCAAAGATTATCCCGCAGCGATCGCTGAACGGATAATCGGTGAGCAACGATATCGCCGGGATCCGGTGATCCGTGGATGCATTTTTGCAGATAGCGCATTTCTTTGGTCCGATTTGCCCCTCATAATTGAACTAGACCGGCACGATCGCGCCAGCCTTGAAATCGGCGCGCGCGAGGGCCTGAATGAAGGAATCACTGTTCCCTATATTCGCCTTGGTGATCGCATGGGATCTTGCACGTTTGCGGGCACCAGCCGGCCCGAACGTGCGCAGGCAATGCTCGGCGCCGCACAGATGATCGGCATCTTCGCTTTCCAGGCGGCCATCCGTCTTATCGGCGATCGGCCCGAGCCACGCGCCACCGTCCGCTTACACCCCCGGCCGCGCGATTGCGTGGTGCTCGCTGGTCGCGGGCTTTCCAATAAGCAAATCGCCCGATCTTTGGCGCTCACTCCGCGCACCGTCGACGGCTATTTGACCGAAGCCCGCCGTCTGTTCGACGCACGCGATCGGACCGAACTTGTGGTCAGCGCGGTCCTCGCCGGCGAGGTCGAACTCTACGAGATCAAACGCCGTCAACCCGAGTAATTGCTCGGTCTATTTCGGACACGATCCCGCTGCTTTCCTCGTGCGCGACATCACGAGTGGGAGCACGTCAATGATCCATGTCATCGAGCATCAGCTGGCGCCGAAAAATCGGGCGCTGCTCCAGTCGATGTTCGCCGATCGAAAGCGCCTTTTCGTCGACCTGTTGGGCTGGGACGTACCAGTGGTCGACGGCCGATATGAGATAGATCAATTTGACAATCATCACACCGTCTACCTAGTTGCCGCTGACGAAGAGGGCGCTCACGCTGCTTCTATCCGCCTTTATCCGAGCACCGAACCGCATATGCTCGGTACGCTTTTCCCTCACCTCTGCCCGCTCGGTGTTCCGGTCGGCGATGCAACCTGGGAGAGCACCCGGCTCTGCCTGCCCCAACGGCATGGCGCCGAGCGGCGCCGGCAATTGCGCAACATGCTGTTCTCCGCGATGGTCGACGTGGCCCTCGAGCGCGGCATTGAACGCTACACTGGTGTCATCCCGGAGCCCTTCCGCAAGGAGGTGCTCGCCATGGGCTGGCAGGCTGAACCGCTAGGCCCTGCCGTACGGATCTCCGGCGGCCCCATCGGCGCGTTCCTGATCCACATCGGGTCTGACACGCCCGATCGGCTCCGCTGGAGCGGCGTCTACGCCAGTGCGAGCGCGCAGGTGCTGGCATGAGCGCTACCTTCGATCGATATGCGGCTTCGCTGTTCCGCGATGGCTGGTGCGTGCTCGAAGCAGCCGTGGAGCCCGTCCTGATCACCGGCATCGAGGCCGATCTCGAGGATCGCTTCGAGGCAACACCGCTGTGCCAGGGCTCCTTTTACGGAGCGCGTACGAAGCGATTTGGCTCATTGTTGACGCGTTCGCCCGCTATCGATCGCTTGGTGATGCATCCGCTGATCCTGCAGATCGTCGAGCAGATGCTGCTGCCCTGGTGCGAGCGGATCGGGCTCAATCTCACACAAGCCATTGAGATCCATCCTGGCGCGCTGCCGCAGCTGCCCCACCGCGACCAGGATATGTGGCAGGGCCCGAAGGGAAGCGTCGAGTATCTCGTTAACGTGATGTGGCCGTTGACCGCCTTCACTCGGGAGAATGGCGGCACCCGGCTTTGGACCGGGAGCCACCTGGACCCGGATACAGCAATGTTACCGGAGGACGACGTGCTCGTGCCGACGGTCCGGCCGGGCGACGCTCTGATCTTCCTCGGATCGACTCTCCACGGTGGCGGCGGCAATGCCAGCGTCGAGCCGCGGCGAGGCATCGTTATCAGCTACTGCCTTGGCTGGCTAAAGCCCTTCGAGCTGCAATGGTTGGTGTATCCGCCGCAGGTGGCGCGGCACTTCTCGCCCGAACTGGCGGCGCTTGTCGGCTATGCACAGCATCGGCCCAACCTCGGCAATGTCGAAGGTCAGTGCCCATCCGTCCTCCTCGGTGACTGGATCCCCGATCATCTGCCGGCGATCGATGCGCTGCGGCCCGATCAGGCTGAGGCATCCGAGCTGTTCGTCCAATCGCAATTGGGCGAGCTCGGTTGAGACGATGGCGACGCTCGTGCCGGACCCCGACGTCTTCAAGGCTGTGGCGCGTTATGGCCGGTCGGCGCTGGCTTGGGAGGTGCTGCGGCGAGATGCGGCATACCGAGATGCCTATTCTGCTCTGCGCGCGTCGCCGATCGCAGGCGAGTCAGCGGACTCCGCGTTCGTAGCGGATTGGGGGCTACACTTTCCCTGAAGACCCGGCGGCGAGTTGCGCCATCGTGCTGCCGATGTGGGCGGCCGCCGTGGACCCGTGCGTGATTGCCGCCCGTGCGCGTCCCGCCCAGAGTGGCGCCACGCGCCTTTTCTATCTTTCTGCGGCCGTCGTTCGCGCGCTTCGCGGGAATTCCGGTGAGCATTTGCTGATCAAGCGTGGCGGCACGACAACACGGCTCGACCTCATCAAGGGAACCGCGCTGGCGGGACCCTGTTCGTTGCACTTCGATTTGCCCGCAGACGTCCATCTGGAGCGCCGAATAGCAGCCATCCGATCACTGACCTCTGCACGAGCGGCGCGTCAGCCACATCCGCAGCTTGCCCGACGGCTCCACGCTTTGCACGCGGCGGACGCTCGCGCTGCCGGTTTCAGCCTCCGCGACATCGCCGACCTTGTGCTGGGTGGGGGAGGCTGGCCCGGCAGCGGCGAGCACCGAAAGTCGCTCGTCCGGCGCATGATCGCCGCGGGCGACGATATGGTGCGCGCCGGTCCGCGCGCCGTGCTTTAGCGGGTGGCCATCGCTTGAGATCACCGCTAACGCACCCCGACGTTCGCGAGGAGCGCTTACGAAATAATGAGCTCGCATGGGTCGATCTTGAGCGCCATCGCGAGCTTGCCGAGGACCGTTACGCTCGCTGATACGCGCGCTCTCTCGACCGACCCGATGTAGCGTAAGCTCAGGCCGGTAAGTCCTGCGACATCTTCCTGAGTCAGTTCCCGTTCGTGGCGAAGTCTTCGAAGGTTCGTCGCCAGAACGTGCTTGAGATCCATGCCGAGCAAATCATGGAATAGGAACGAAAGTGCTAGGAACGATCGTTCCTATTCGCTAGGATGCACCAATCTGGAGGTAATTGTGGATGAGCGGCATCGCCGGGCCGGCGCCAAGTGGAAGGGAGTTGGCCAATGAGGACAGCTCTAATTCGGGGCTCGACGCGGTCCTGCTCTACGCGGATCGGTTCGACTCTTATTTGCGGGACGTCGCACCAACTCCGCGGTCGAGTGACATCGACAGCGGTTCGGACCGCCTTTGGCGCTCTCCGGCTGGGTCCGATCCGTTTACATCTGGATCAACCCCTCTGTGGAGGGGGGCGTCGGCATCAGCAGCACGTAAGGTTCCACGCCGAGCGACGATGCGATCCGATCAAGCCGATCGATGCTCAAGCTGTACTTTCGCCGCTCCAATGCGCTGACATACGTCCGATCGATGCCCGCCTTGTCAGCAAGCGCCTCCTGAGACAGGCCTCGCGCGGTCCGCAGCTCCTTCAGGTTTCGTGCAAGATGCTCTCGGCTGGCCACCAGCCGGAAAGGACGTCATAGGCGAGTGACAATCCACGGAGTATACTCTTCAACCGAGGGAGGGAGATCGACACGTGAGCTCTATCGATCCGCAGGCTCCGACCGGGAGTGACGTTGTCGAATATGATCGGCGAAATTTGGCGCTCTACGCAGCGTTGCTCGAAGCGGACGATGGCGGGCATGATTGGCGCCATGCCGCAGCCTCTCTCATGCGTCTGAACCCGGACTGCGATGAATCCGCAGCATGTTGGCGCTCGCATCTCGATCGTGCGCGATGGCTTCTCGGGGACGGTCTGGCCGCAGCGCTCGTCGCGTTCAACGAGAGGGTGCGGTGGTAACCAGCAAGATTGAGCGAGCGCCTCGAACCAGAGCTCGATTGACGCGGGACGCCCCTTGCAGACTCGCGCGTCCCTAGCATTACAGTTGCGCTTTCGACCGATCTCTGAATCAATGGGTCTCCATGGTAAGGAGGCCGTGGATGGCGGGAGCATCGATCGAGAGGACGCTGGAGCTTTGGGCATCATCGCTCCGGGATGTGAAGGTGCGGATGCGAGGGTTGTTCACCCAGGAACGCGTGGCGGCATCGGCGGGACTGTTCCTGGACGGGCTGCTGGGGGACGAGCGGCGGAAGACGGGCTGGATGCGGGCCGAGGCGGCGGGCGATCCAGGGCCTTGGCGGCAGCAGGCGATCCTTGGCCGAGGACGGTGGGATGCCGACGCGCTGCGCGACATTGTGCGCGAGTATGTCGTGGAGACTATCGGTGCCGACGATGCCGTGCTGGTCATCGATGAGACCGGCTTTCTGAAGCAGGGCAAGGCATCCTGCGGAGTCGCGCGTCAGTACACAGGCTCGGCGGGCAAGATTACCAACTGCTAGATCGGTGTCTTCGCGGCCTATGTATTGCATCGCGGTCACGCCTTCATCGACCGGGCTCTATATCTGCCGAAGAGCTGGACGAGCGATCCGGGTCGCATGACCAACGCGCATGTGCCGGCAGATACGGCCTTCGCAACGAAGCTGTCAAGCGAACCGAGGATTTGGTAGTGGGTCAGTTTGAATTTGTCTCCGCTTCGAGGCGGCCGAGGTGACGGCGATGTTCGGTCAGCGTGCGCTCGAATTCGGCGAGTAGCTCCTCCGCGAGCTTGGTGGAAGCTCCGATGCCCCGTAAGTAGCTCGCGGTCTCGCGCTGAAGCTTCACGTGCGTTTCGGCCTGTGCGACGTGACGCCGCACCATTTCCAACTCCGACTCAGCGTATGCCATCGAGTATGTTACCTAACCTAGGTAAGTTAGGCGACCCGCTTCTTATAAGGCCCGCGCTTCGCCGGCTTTGCCCTCAGCATCCTCCACCAGCTGCGCGATATCCGCAATCTCCCAGAGCCGATCGGCGACGCCAGCGGCCATCGCGGGGGTGACGCGCAGCGTCTTATGAATACGGACGAAGTTGTAATACATCATGTGGAGCGCAACGGCGTGCGCGTGGTTTTCCACCTTCTTTGAGAAGGCGTTCGTGAGCCGGGTGAAGCGGCGCATGTGCATCTGCATCGTGAGGTTCTGGCGCTCGACGTAGGACGTGGAGACGTCTGCCGGATTCGGGCTGCCGGTCACGCGCATCTTCTTAGCGCCAGTGCATTCCGCCGGACTGTAGCGGCCCGGAGCGGAGATCGTGGGGCCGTAGAGCTTGACGAGCTGCGCATAGTCCACATCATCGCCGAACGCGGCCTCGACAGCCTCTAGATAGGCCCGGTGGCCGTCACTGGTGAGCTGCACCCGGTTGGCGAGGCGGCCGCGCAGATCGTCCATGAACCACATCGCGTATTCGGCGTCGCGACCGCCGACGAGATAGGAGACGATCAGCTTGCTATCAGCGTCGAGCGCCGTCCACGTCCATGTGTCGCCAGCTTCCTCCGGCGCGGCCTTGGCGGTCGCGACGTTCTTCTGTTTGGCGTAGGTGAAGCTCCAAATCTCGTCGACCTGCACGCGCTTCGCCGGGACGTTCCGAACGGTGGCGTCGTGATAGGCAGCGCAAGCCTTGCCGGCGTCGATGAGCAGTTTGGAAACCGTGTTCTTACTTGCGCCAGTCAGGCGCGTGATCGCGCGGATGCTCATGCCCTCGCAAAGCATGTGGAGGATGCGGGCGCGGTCGTCGGTGGAGAGCCTGTTCATGCACCCCGCATCTGATTCCTTGCCCCGGGAGTCAGGCATATAGGTCACTTTGACGTTATTAGTCAATTCATGCTTGCGCAGTAGAATCTTGGCATGGTAGGCTCCTGTCAATGAGGATCGTGTTTGCCGATGAATGCTTGGCTTTGATCGAGACGGATGAAGCGGGGACAACCCGCCTTCCTGTCGCGGTGATCAAGTCGACGCGCAAAAAGCTCACGGTCTTGAGGGCGGCGATTGACGACCGTTCACTGCGGAATTGGAAGAGCCTGCACTACGAAAAATTGAAGGGGATTCGTGAGAGTCAGCGGTCAATTCGGTTGAACGGTCAATATCGAATGGTTTTCGAATTGGACGAGGAAACCGAACCGCAAACGGTCACGATATTGAAGATTGAGGATTATCACTGATGGCCAAGGCCGCACCATTGCCGGTGGAGCATCCCGGCGTTTTCATCGCGGAAGAGCTTGACGCCCGTGGCTGGGCGCAGGCTGATCTGGCGTACATTCTCGGCATTGATGTCAGCCAGCTCAATCGGCTGATCAAGGGATCGACAGATATCACGACGGACTCGGCGGTGGCTCTAGCCGACGCTTTCGACATGCCCGCCGAGTTCTTCTTGAATCTTCAGAAGATGTATGACCTAGCTAAGGCCCGTAAGGCGGACCCTGGCGTTCGAACGCGCGCATCCTGGCTTTCGAAATTTCCAATTCGGGAGATGATTAAGCGCGGTTGGATTGAGGACGCCGAGCCAGGGTTGCTCGATCTTCAAATGATGCGGTTTTTCGGAAAAAACCGGGTGGAAGATATTCCCTTCGTAGGCGATGCTCCGCTGTTAGCGCACGCTGCAAAGAAAACCGATACCGGTGATTATTCTGGCACCACAGAAATTCAGTATGTGTGGCTAAACCGCGTTCGTAAGATTGCCGAGCAAATAGAATGCCCCCTTTATTCGGAACAGGCGCTTCGTGAGAGCCTTTCCTCAATTCGCGAGCACATGCTGATCAAGGAGGATTTGATCCATATTCCTTCAATTCTCAGAAAGTGTGGAGTGCGATTCGTGTTGGTTGACTTTCTCGCCGGATCAAAGATCGATGGGGTTTGCGTCTGGTTGGGCGGCCAGCCCGTCATCGGGATGACCTTGCGGTTAGATCGGCTTGATAACTTCTGCTTCGTGCTGAGGCATGAGATCGAACACGTTTTGAATGGCGATGGGAAAGAAGCGTCATTTGCTCCGGTCGACAGTGACACCGGTAAAGACACCGATATCGATTGCGAAAAGCTGGCGAATGACGCGGCGGCGGAATTTTGCATTCCTCGCGATCAAATTGATTCGTTCATTGCCCGGAAAAGCCCGTTCATATCTCGCGAAGATGTCCTGAAATTTGCCGCTCGCTTAGAAGTGCATCCCGCGATCGTGGTTGGGCAAATCCAGCACCGAACGAAGAAATGGGGCTGGCTCAAAGAGTATCAGGTCGGCGTGCGTGAGCAACTGATGGATTGGGAGTTCAAGGACGGCTGGGGCTATCACGCCCCTACCGGCCTTTAGGAGGCGGTAATGGCGGACTATAACGAGCAGGTTGACCGACTCTGGGATGAGTGGGCAGAACATACAGGTCAGGATTCCGGCGACCCCAATGACTTCATCGATTGGGCATTAGACGCCCGTAAATTGGCCGTGCGCCCACAGGACGTGCGTAAAATTCTTCGTGAACAGGTGACCCGCGCGCTGCGACAGTCAAAGCGGTGGGATGAAAAAGGCGGATTCACCTACCGCGCCAAGCAGTCAGTCACGCTCATGATCGATGGCGTCGCGACGAAACACTATTTCGACACCGATAAGGGCGGAACGCCGGCCAAGCGTCAGAAGTCGGTGAGGCAGCGCCGCGAAGCCATCGCCCATGACGTTTACCGCGCGCATTGCGATGTTGAGCGAATGAACAGCAACTTCCCAAGCGACCCGCAGCTAAATTTTTTTCCAAACTTCGCAGACGACATTCTGGAGCATCGCGCCGCTGAACAGGAAGAGCCTAAGGAAGGGAAAGGCGGCCGCTAGCCGCCCTTTTTCCACCGAGCAGAAGCCGCGATACTCGCAATCTCGGCTCGCTGCGCGGGAGTGAGAGCTTTCGCGCGTGCCGGGCCGCCGACCGCGCCAGCTTTTGACGCCCGCCGGACTGTGGCGCTGGCTTCGACCTCCTCGACCTCTCCGGCCGCAATATCGATCACCATCTTTGCCAACTGGTTCGGATCGCGCGGGCGCTTAGGTGTCTTAGCCATGCCGCGTTATCGCACGCCGGGCCGCTCGTTTGCAGCCCCATTTTCAAACTGACCCACTACCAGGATTTGACCCCGCATTGCGTCGCTTGAAATGTTACCGGCAGATTCTCTGGATAGTAGTCTCCCACCGCCACGACGGTCGGGGGATTGGCAGTGGCGAGGGGGCTCAGCATGTCTGCGCGTTCGGAGCTCCTTGACGCGCTGGCAACACGCTACCGATCGAGTAGTCGGGCGGCAAAGCGAGCGATTTTAGATGAGTTCACGGCGGTCACCGGGTATCATCGCAAGCACGCGATCCGTTTATTCGGCAGGACTCAAAGCACTCCTGTACAACGTGGTCATCGACCGACAGCTTATGGCGACGATGTACGCGTCGCTCTCGCTGCAGTCTGGGAGGCCTCGGATCGGTTGTGTTCAAAGCGCCTAAAGCCTCTCATTCCGATACTGTTGCCAGCGATGGAGCGGCACGGCGCGCTCGAGCTGAGCAATGATCTCCAGTCGAAGCTGCTTAGGATAAGTGCCGCAACAATGGATCGGCTGTTGGCCGAGGTGCGGATTGTTGCAAGAGGTGGACGACGTCGACGTGCGGGGCTGAGCTCGGCTATTCGTCGCTCCGTTCCGGTACGGACATTTGGCGATTGGAACGATCCGCCACCAGGTTTTGTCGAGGTCGATTTCGTCGCGCATTCCGGCCCCTCGTCGAGCGGGAGCTATATTCAAACGCTGGTCCTCACTGACATTGCCACGGGATGGACGGAGTGCGTGCCTGTCCTTCTGCGCGAAAGCACGTTGGTCATTGCCGCAATTCACCGTGCCAGATCGTTGTTTCCGTTCCCTCTACTGGGATTGGATTTCGATAACGACAGCGCGTTCATGAACGAGCTTGTCGTATCTTGGTGTCGAGCTCAGGGTTTCGAGGTGACTCGAGCCCGCGCTTACCGAAAGAACGATCAGGCGTGGTCGAGCAGAAGAACGGCGCGATCGTCCGCCGTCTTGTAGGCTACGGGCGATTTGAAGGAGCAGCGGCGCTCGAGGAGCTGACCCGCCTCTATGCGGCGGCGCGGTTGCACGGGAACCTGTTTCAGCCGTCGTTCAAGCTGCAGCAGAAGACCCGGGTCGGCGCGCGTGTCGTCAAGCGCCATCATGATCCGGTCCCGCCAGCAGCACGCGTACTGCAACATCCCACCGTATCTGACAGCCACAAGGAGCAACTACGATGCATCATTGGGGAGGCAGATCCTGTTGATTTGTTTGCGGCAATTCGAGCAACTCAGGATGACCTCGGTAAGCGCGTCGATCGTCGAGGCCTCGCCAAAGCTGATGTCGCACCCGGAGATCCTCAGCACTTCGCCGCCAGCTTAAAGGTCGCGTCGCAGACGGGGGAACGTCGCGCCACGCATCGTCGGCCCTACCGCCGTACGAAACCGATACCGCGGCGGGCATGCATGCTGGATCCCTACGAGGCCGAGATCCGCCTTTGGCTCGCCGCCCAACCCGCGCTGCCCACCGTGGCGATCATAAGGCGGTTGATGGAGATGGCGCCCGCCACCTTCAGTGAGAAGAACACGCGCCGGATACAGATCATAATCAAAGGCTGGCGCGCCGAGATCACGCGAGAGATCATCATGGACGGCCGGTGGTCCGCAATCTTGCCGACCTGGCCTTCCGCCTCGGCGGAAGGCCAGGTCGATGAGGTCGCACGCCCTATCGCGGGTAACATTGCGTTGTGAGGCAACACGGGGGTCACTTTCTCAGTTCGCCCGACAGAAGCCAGCCCTGGCCGTGCAGATGATCCAGCGGGCGATCGCCGCCGATGTGCCCTTCGCGTGGGTCGCCGCCGACAGCGTCTACGGCGTCGGCGACATCGAGCAGGCCCTGCGACACGCCGGTAAAGGCTATGTGCTCGGAGTAAGCTCCAGCCATCACTTTGGGTCCTGGTTCGGTAAGCCGGCCGTCGCCGGTGCGGCGGAAGAGATCGCGAAGGCGCTCGCTCCTTCTGCGTGGCAGCGCCTCTCGGCAGGTGACGGTACGAAGGGTGCGAGGCTGCACGACTGGGCCTATCTTGAACTCATGCCGCGGATTATAACGGGCGTTCAGGTCTCTGGACGCGCGGCCTTCTGATCCGGCGCAATATCGCCGATGGCGAGCTGCTTACTTCACGACCTGGTGTCCCGCTGGCACCGCGATCGACACGCTGGTTAAGGTCGAAGGCCATCGCTGGGCGATCGAGGACAGCTTCGAGACGGCCAAGAACGAACTCGGCCTCGACCACAATGAGACGCGCTCCTGGCATGGCTGGCATCGTCACGTTTCGCTGGTCATGCTCGCCTTCGCCATGATGGCCGCCGTCCGCCACAAGGCCAATCAGCCGCCGCCCCCAAAAAGGATGCGCACGCCCCCGCGCCGCTGATCCGATGGTCGATCCAGGAAATACGACGCATCGCTAACCGGCTCGCCCAGCGGCGCATCGAGCCCGCCCGCATCATCGCGTGGTCGCTCTGGCGACGAGCACATCAGGCATCAGCTCGACACGCTCATCTGCGCCTCAAAGCGCAACTGTAATGCTAGGGCTCAGACTCGTTCACAGCCAGAGGCGATGACGGTGGCGAACGCTACGGCCGAGAGGAAGTTGGCGGCGAGCTTGTCGTAGCGCGTATGTACGCGGCGGAAGTCCTTGAGACGGCAGAAGGCGTTCTCGATGAGGTGCCGGCCGCGATAGCGGTCTTTGTTGTAGCAGATGACGCGCTTGCGGTTGCGGCGGCCGGGGATGACGGGTATTGCGCCGGCATTGCGAGCCAGGACACGCAGGCAGTCGGCGTCGTAGCCTTTGTCGCCGAGCAGGTAGCGCATACGACCGGCACGTTCGAGGAGCGCAGGCGCGGCGTTGATGTCGCTGACGTTTCCCGGCGTCAGCATCAGCGCATAGGGACGGCCGATGACGTCGGTGAGCGCGTGGACTTTGGTCGTCCAGCCGCCGCGCGAGCGGCCGATCGCCTGTGCCGCACGCCCCCCCTTTGCTCCGAACGGCGCGCGCTGTGCCTTGACATAGGTGCTGTCGATGGCGGTGCTCTTCGTCACCGCTCCGGCACTCACCAGCGCGTCCAGCAGCTTGAGCCAGAAGCCTCTGCGCGACCAGCGGTTGAACCGGTTGTACACCGTTGTCGACAGCCCGTAGTCGGCTGGACAGTCGCACCAGCGGCAACCGATCTTCAGCACATGTAAGATGCCCGAGATCACCCGGCGATCATCGACACGCCGGGCACCCGGCTGATTTGTGGGTAGATGCGGCCCGATCGCCGCCCCCGCCTTATCCGACAGCCAGAACAACGACATCCCCGATCTCCCACGGCCCACACTGCCTTTTGAATCAGGTAACGGCTTTGGCTCAAGCTGCTGGCTGGGGGTTCATATCAGGAGGCGATGGCGGCTTGCAGTGCCCCCTCCAGCCACCCGCGCGTCGCCTGGTCCACCCCACCATCAAACATATCGAGCGGTAACAGTTTGACGTAGCTAATGAAGCCGGAACAAAGCATCGACACTCGAGCCGCTTGCCGGTCGGCATTCGGCCCGCCGATCCAACGTGCCAAAGGTGTGATTACGCGGCTATGAAGCAAATCAAGCGCTATCGGCCGTACGGCGGGATCGGCCATCGCCATCATCATGATCGGCAACGGGTTCACCCGATCGTTATGGCCCTCAATGAGGAAGGCAGCGAGATGTATGCCGAAGCGTTCGCGCGGCGTGTCAATCAGCATACCGATATCCAGCGCATCATCCAGCGCTGCCTTAAATAACCCTTCCTTGGATCCAAAATAGCGGCGCACGAGCGCCGGATCGACGCCCGCTTTTGTCGCGATCTCACGCAAGCCGACTTGTCCGTAGGCACGCGCGGCGAAAGCCGACTGCGCCGCTATCAGGATTGCAGCGCGCGTTTTGGTCGCGTTGCGCGCGCGAGACCCCTTCAGCTCAACCACGAAGTCCTCAACTGTTGACATGTCGTCTCCGCCGTTAGTACCCTCGTGTAAATAGAGAGGATTCGAGCGTGAGCTACATTCCCGTAAAGGTAGACATCTCAGACGCGCTGCCCACCGACATCACCGAAGGTACGCGGATCGAGATCGCCGCCTGGGTCTTCCCGGCGACCGGCGGCCCGCCACCGACGCCGAGCGCGATCGCGCTGCTCAACGGCGGCAGCTACGACAAGCGCTACTTCCATTTCGAGGTTCCCGGCCGCCGCGATTACAGCGCCGCCGAGGCGCTCGCCGCGCGCGGGCACGTCGTAATCCTGCTCGATCATCTCGGCGTCGGCGAGAGCTCGCGCATCCCCACCCAGATGAAGGCGACGCGGCAGGTCTGCGCGCTCGCCAACCATGCCGCCGTCAGCGAGATCTTCTCGCGATTGAAAGAGGGTACGCTCGATCCCGTCTTCTCGGCCATGCCGCAGCTCCTGAAGGTCGGCGGCGGCCACTCGATGGGCGGCTTCCAGACGATCACCCAACAGGCCGGCCACGCCACCTACGATCGCGTGCTGGTGCTCGGCTACACCGCGATCGGCGTGCACCTGACGTTTGACGGTGCGCAGGTGCCGGCGCAACGGCCGCTCGACCCGGCGATGGGCGACTACTGGCTGCTCGATCACTCCGCCATCGCCGAGAGCTTCCACTGGGACGATGTGCCGCGCGACGTGCTGGCGGTGGACGAGGCGCTGGCGGTCGAGGTGCCGGCGTTGCTCTCCAACCAGTCAATTACGATGGGCATCGTCTCGCAGGATGCGGGCAGGATCGCCGTGCCCGTCTACATCTGCCTGGGCGAGCGGGACGTCTCGCCGCGCCCGCACGACGAGCCAGGCTTCTACAAGAGCTCGCCCGACGTGACGCTGCACATCCTGCCGCGCTCCGGCCACTGCCAGAGCTTCGCCTCGACCCGAATGACGATGATCGACCGGATCGACGGCTGGATCCGCGGCATCCCGGCATGAGCGGCGGCCTGCTCGCTGGCAAGAGGGCACTTGTGACAGGCGCGGCCGCCGGGCTGGGCGCGGCGATCGCCCGCGTGTTCGCGCGCGAAGGTGCGCGCCTCGTGCTCGTCGATCGCAACGCGGACGGGCTGGAGATGACGGGTTGCGAGACAGGCGCCGGCACTCTGACCGCCGATCTGGTACAAGCATCCACCTGTGCAGAGGTCGTGACGAAGGCAGTCACCGCCCTTGGCGGGCTCGACATTCTCGTCAACAACGCCGCCGTCCTTCACTTCGCGCACTCGACGGAGGTCACGCCCGAGATGTGGGACTGGACTATCGCCGTAAACCTGTCCGCCCCATTCCATCTGAGCCGTGCGGCGATCCCGCATCTGCTGGAGACGCAAGGCAACATCGTAAGCATCGCTTCGTCGGGCGCGATCGTCGGAACCGCCTACACCACTGCCTACTCGTCGGCGAAAGCCGGTCTGGTCCATATGACGAAGTGCCTGGCGATGGAGTATGTTAAGCAACCGATCCGGATTAACGCAATCGCGCCCGGCTCCATGCGAACTGACATCAGTAGAGGGCTGAACATCCCAACCGATGCCGATCCCGAGCTGATCGCCCGCTATGCAGGATTGCGGCCGGCGGCGGGGCCGGCCGAAGTTGCGGAATTAGTGGCATTTGTCGCCTCGCCGCGCGCGTCTGCGATCCACGGCGCCTGTCTAAGCGCTGATGGTGGCGCGACAGCGGGGTAAGCGCAACACCTACTGGTTGGCCGTATGGCCTCCTAAAAACAGTCTCGGCAGATACAAGAAGCGTCGGGTGATTGGTTTTGAACCCTAAACTGCGACACCAGTGTCGGTGTTCCGTTCCCACGTATCCTGGCGCGCGGCCCTTCTCTGAGTGAGAGGCGATGCTGAACTTCGTGACGGGCTGAGCGCCGAGAGAGAGGCTTTCGGCGGGTCCGTCGCGGAGACCTGCCATGATCGCTTCTGTTCCTACCGCCGCTCGGACCCCGACGTCCGGCAACAAGGTCGATATCGGCCGTGGCGCCCGTGTGGGCCGCGTTTCGTCGGAGTGGTTCTCGCGCCCAGACGACGAGCGGTTCCTGTCGCTTGACGCCCTGTTCGCGGCCGTTAACGCCCGTTCAGAGCAGAGCCGGACCCGGACGATCGAGAGTGCGGCGGTGCGCGTCGAGGCGAGCCGGGACGATCCGGAGGCGCTGACCCTGCCTGCCGGGCGACGAAGCGCCAATCGCGCCCACCCATTGGAGTTTCGGCCAACTCGCCGGCCTGATCGGCGCGCCCGCCGCCTATCTACGCCAGCTTCCGGCCGCGCTCGCCGGCATCAACCTGCAATATGGGCTCACCTCGCACCGGCCCGAGCAGATCAAGACGCTGGAGCTGATCGACGCTCATCGCGGTCAGGGGCGCATCGAACTGCGCGCGGCGACTGGCCCCGATTACGGCCGCATCCACGATCGCGAGCTGGTATCGGCCGTCCAGCGGATAGCCGGCAACGGCATCGGCGATACCCGCTGGAAGATCCCGGGCGTGCTCGATTGGGCAACCCGCATCTATGATCCAACCGCGCCGATCAGCAAGGAGAGCACAACCCTCTATGCGTCCGATCGCGACGTGTTCCTGTTCCTGGTCGACGATCTCAATCCGATCGAGGCGGGCAAGCTGCCCGACGGCTCGCCCGATCTGTTCTTCCGCGGGTTCTATTGTTGGAATTCGGAAGTGGGCGCGAAGACACTGGGGCTCGCGAGCTTCTACCTGCGCGCGGTGTGCCAAAACCGCAATCTCTGGGGTGTCGAAGACTTCCAGGAGATCGCGATCCGCCACTCCAAATATGCGCCCGCGCGCTTCGCACACGAGGCTGCCCCCGCGCTCGCTCGCTTCGGCAACTCCTCGCCCGCGCCGTTCCTCAACGGGGTTCGGGCAGCGCGCGAGCGGATCGTTGCCCGCACCGACGAGGACCGGTCGGACTTCTTGCGCAAGCGTGGCTTCTCCAAGGCGGAGACGAGCAAGATCATCGCCACCGTGCTCGCCGAGGAAGGCCGTCCACCCGCCAGCGTGTTCGACTTCGTGCAAGGCATCACCGCCTTCGCACGCGCCAAGCCGCATCAGGATGCCCGGCTCGACCTGGAGACCTGCGCCAAGAAGCTGTTCGACGCGATCCACTGATGAACTTGCCCGTCGCTGCCGCGGCTCCGTTCCGGTCCGCTTCTTCCTCCAGAGGGAGAGGCGGGCCGTGTTTTCGTGACGTGTTGACAAGCTCGAGAGAGAGGCTTTCGGGCGGCGCGTCATGGAGAATGGCCATGGCCACGAAGTCCAAAATCGTCCTGTCCGCCTCGCGCGACATTCCGTTCGACAAGCTGATGCTCTCTCAGGCGAACGTCCGCCGGGTGAAGGCGGGCGTGTCGATCGAGGAGCTCGCCGAGGATATTGCCCGGCGCGGGTTGCTGCAGGGCTTGAGCGTCCGCGCGGTGACCGACGCCGATGGCGCCGCCACCGGCATGTTCGAGATCCCGGCAGGCGGCCGCCGCTTCCGCGCGCTCGAATTGCTGGTCAAGCAGAAGCGGATGAACAAGACCACGCCGGTGCCGTGCATCGTGCGCGACGGCGGCGTGCCGGAGGAGGACAGCCTCGCCGAGAACGTCCAGCGTTTGGCCCTGCACCCGCTCGACCAGTTCCGCGCCTTCCAGCGGCTGCGCGAGCGCGGCGAGAGCGAGGAAGAGATCGCCGCCGCCTTCTTCGTGCCCATCTCGATCGTGAAGCAGCGCCTCAAGCTCGCCGCGGTCAGCGAGAAGTTGCTCGATGTCTATGCCGAGGACGGCATGACCCTCGACCAGCTGATGGCGTTCACCGTCTCGGGCGACCATGCACGGCAGGAGACAGTGTTCGAGCGGATCTCGGAGGGTTACGACAAGCAGCCCTACGTCATCCGGCG
>Ga0213875_10001338_pt1 | contig 16215 bp, 9 predicted proteins | sample BarmaccomBMRX_R8_FD_160105 | JGI IMG/M metagenome (GOLD analysis project Ga0213875, IMG submission 160105) | Root-associated microbial communities from Barbacenia macrantha in rupestrian grasslands, the National Park of Serra do Cipo, Brazil - RX_R8 | ecosystem: Host-associated > Plants > Roots... | reverse complement strand
TATGACAACAATAATTATCTAACGAACTTATGGTTCAGGATACTAGAGCAGTATCCACGCAAATCGAAGCCCTTCTTTTGGCCCCGTGGCCGGGCTTGTCCCGGCCACCCACGTCTTGCTCGCAGGCATGCCGATGAAGACGTGGACCCGCGGGTCGAGCCCGCGGGAGGGGTGTTCTTTTCAACGCCGATCGGACCTCATCGGATTCCGCTCTAATTACATGCCCTGGCCTGCCTGACCGCCCTCCACGCCAGCCCTGTCCTCGGTAAGACGCACGGCGCCGCGGAGATCCCGGTATCCGCTACCAGCCGACCGCATAGGCGGTACGCCGGAAATCGGCCGCGGCCGATTTCACGCCGCTTTTGAGGTCGTGGCGGATCATGCAGACGGAACCCGCCGGCCAGGCGCGCTCGCCCCACCATTGGACGTCGTGGCCGCGCTCCGCCAGATCCTCGCCTGTCTTGCGGTCGATGCGGCTCTCGATCTGCAGGAGGTTGGGGCGGTATTCGAACGGGGCGAAGGAGGACGGAAAGCTGAAGCTCGCGAAACGCGGCGCCTCGACCGCGTGCTGCGGCTCCATCCCGAACACGGCAAGATTGACCAGGCATTGCAGCATCGCCTGGGTCTGCACGTCGCCGCCGGGAGTCCCGAACGGCATGATCCATTCGCCGCGCCGCGCCGCGAGCGCCGGGTTCGGGGTCAGCCGCGGCCGCTTGCCCGGTGCGACCGAGCAGGCGTGATCCGGCTCCGGCCGCGATTGCGAGCCGCGCGACGAGGGCACGAAACCCAGCCCCGGCACGACCGGCGCGGTGGTGTTGCCGTCACTCGGCGTTGCCGAAAAGGCATTGCCCCAGCGATCGACGGCGCAAAGATAAGAGGTGTCGAGCACCGTCTCGTCCTCGAGCACGGAGCGCCGTTTGCCGGCGCCCTCCGCCGCCCAGTCCCAAGGTTTCGGCCAGCCTGCCCCCGACACCCGGCCGGGCCGCGGCAATCCGTCGGCGGCGCGGCGCGGATCGATCATCGCGCGGCGCTCGCGGCTGTACGCGTCGTCGAGCAGCGCCGCAATCGGCACATTCACAAACCGCGGATCGCCGTAATAGGCCTCGCGATCGGCGGCGGCGAGCTTGATCGCCTCGACGATGTGATGGATGTAATCGGCGCTGTTGTGGCCCCAGCGAGCGAGCGCAGCGGGATCGAGCAGAGCCAATTCCTGCAACAGCATCGGCCCCTGGCACCAGGGCCCGCAGGTCAGCACCGACACATCGCCGAACTCCCCGCGCACCGGCGGCTCGATGCCGACCCGGAACGAGGCCAGATCGTCCTCGTCGAGCAGCCCGCCCTCTTCGCGCTGAAAGGCGAGGATCCGACGAGCGATGTCGCCGCGGTAGAAGGCATCGCGCGCCGCCTGGAGGCCCGCAGCCCGGCCCCGGCGCGCCGCGGCGCGTTCCTGGTCGGCGAGAAACTGCAACGTCGCCGCGAGGTCGCTCTGCACAAATCTGTCGCCGAGTTCAGGCGCCCGCCCGTCGGGCAGGTAGATCGCCGCGGTCGACGGAAAGCGGCGGATCGCTTCCTCGTTCTCGCGGATGAAATTGGCCATCCGCGGATAGACCGGGAACCCGTCGCGGGCAATCCGGATCGCCGGGGCCGCAACCTCGGCAAAGGACATCGTGCCGTAGCGTTCGAGCGCGGTGATCCAGGCATCGGGCGCCGCCGGCACGACGGTGCGCTCGACCCCGAGCGGGATCTTGCCGCCATGGCGCTTCTGGAAGTACTCGGCGCTCGCCCGCTTCGGCCAGCAGCCGAGGCCGCTGATCGTCACCGCCTCCTGGCGGTCGGCGAGCCAGATCAGGATCGGCGCGACGCCCGCGACGCTGACATAGATTCCCTCCAGGACCCCGGTGGCAATCCCTGCCGCAACCCCCGCGTCGATCGCATTGCCGCCGGTCTCCAGCATCTGCAAGCCGGCCTGCGCCGACATGTAATGCCCGGCCGCAACCGTATGAGTGACGCCCATCACGCAAGGGCGGTTCGCGTTCTGGATTTCCATCGCCTCGTTCCCGTCGCTGTCGGCGGATCATAGCGCGCCTGGCCGCGCGGGGAAGACCGCGTCTTTGCGAGCCGGCAATGCCCGGTGCGGAACTGCCGAGGCGCCGCGCCGGCCGGCCCCGCCGAGTCGAAACCGCGCCGCGGGCGGCCGATCGGGTTTATCCTCCGCCCGCGGCGAAGGAGAGCGCGCGGATGGCCTGGCGTATCGGTGTCGATATCGGCGGCACCTTTACAGATGTTGCGCTTGTCGAGGAGGCGAGCGGCCGGATCGGCATCGTCAAACTGCTGACCACCCCGGCGGATTTCGGCGATGCGGTCGTCGCTGGGCTACAGCGCGCTCTCGCCGCCGAGGGGCTGCGGCCGGGCGAGGTTGCGCTGCTGGCGCACGCGACGACGATCGTCACGAACGCGCTGCTCGAAAAGAAAGGCGCCCGCACCGGGCTGATCGCGACGCGCGGCTTTCGCGACGTGCTGGAACTGCGGCGCTCCTCCCGCGCCGATTTGTACGATCTGCTGCAAGACGCGCCGGCCGTGCTGGTGCCGCGCCGGTGGCGCTTCGAAATCACCGAACGGATCGGTGCCGCGGGCGAGGTCGTGACCCCGCTTGCCGAGAGCGAGCTCGACGGCATCGTCGCCGAGATTCGCGCCGCGGGGCTCGAGACCGTCGCGGTGTCGCTGCTGTTCTCGTTCCTCAACGACGAACACGAGCGGCGGATCGGGCAAAGGCTGCGGGACGCCTTGCCCGGGGTGCGGGTGTTCCTGTCCTGCGAGGTATTGCCCGAGATCCGCGAGTTCGAGCGGATGAGCACGACCGCGGTCTGCGCCTATGTCGGGCCGCTGCTGGCCTCGTATCTCGACCGGTTGCAGCGCACGGTCTCGGCGCTCGGCCTGCCGCAGCTCTATCTGATGGGGTCGAGCGGCGGCGTGTTCGAGATCGCCGAAGGATTGCGCATGCCGGCGATGGCGATCGAGAGCGGCCCCGCGGCCGGCGTCATCGCGGCGCAGCTCGCCGGGAAGCAGCTCGGGCGGGCGAACCTGCTGTCCTTCGACATGGGCGGGACGACCGCCAAGGCGAGCCTGATCGCGGACGGCCACATCTCCGTCACGGCCGAATACGAGGTCGGCGGCGCCGGGCATGCGAACCGCTGGATGCACGGCACCGGGCATCCGGTGCGGGTGCCGGTCATCGACCTCAGCGAGGTCAGCGCCGGCGGCGGCAGCATCGCCTGGGTCGACCCCGGCGGCGCGCTCAAGGTGGGTCCGACCAGCGCCGGCGCCGATCCCGGCCCCGCCGGATACGGCCGCGGCGGCATGCATCCGACAGTAAGCGACGCCGATATCGTGCTCGGCTATCTCGACCGCGAGGCCTTGCTCGGCGGCGAGTTGCCGCTCGACCTTGCCGCCGCGGAGACGGCATTGCGGCGCGCTGTGGCCGAACCGCTCGGGCTCGATGTCGCCGAGGCGGCCGCCAAGATCGTCGAGATCGTCAACGCCAGCATGGCCGAGGCGCTGCGGATCGTCTCGATCGAGCGCGGCCACGACCCGCGCGACTTCGCGCTGATCGCGTTCGGCGGCGCCGGCCCGGTGCATGCCGCCTTTCTCGCCGAGGAATTGCGCATGCCGGAGGTCATCGTGCCGCCCGCGCCTGGCGCGTTCTCCGCGCTCGGGCTCGTGGCGAGCGACATCAGGCGCGACTATGCGCGCACGCTCTACGCCGATCTCGGCACGGTCGAGCCGAACCGGATCGCGGCGGCGTTCGCCGGCATGGCGGCGCAAGGGCTCGACATGCTGGAGACGGCACGGGTCCCGACGGAGCGCCGCGGACTGCTGCGCTCGGCCGATCTGCGCTACCGCCGGCAGGCCTACGAGCTGACGGTCCCGATCCCCGACGGGGCGATCGACCGCGCCAGCCTAGACGCGCTCGCCGCCGCCTTCCACGACCGGCACCGCCAGACTTACGGGCACGCCAACCCGGCCGAGCCGGTGCAGCTCGTCCATCTGCGGCTCAGCGCGGTCGGGCGGCTGCCGGCGCTCGATCTGCGCCAGGCTGCCGCGGCGAGCCGGCCCGTCAGGGAGAGACAGGTGTGGTTCGCCGCAACCGGGTTCGCGGCATGCCCGGTGCACTGGCGCTTCAGCCTCGCGGCCGGCACGGCGATCGCCGGCCCGGCGATCGTCGAAGCAATGGACGCAACCATCGTGGTGCCGCCGGGCTGGACCGCAACGAGCGACGCCCGCGGGTACATATCGATGCGCAGGAGCTGAACCATGCCGGATGCGATCACCCATGCGGGCGCCCCGCTCGCGGCGGCACGCCCCAAGACGGACCCGGCCCGCTTCGAGGTGGTCAAGAACGCGCTCGCCGCCACCGCCGAGGAGATGAAGATCGTCCTCGCCAAGACGGCGTATTCGCCGTTGCTGAAGGTGGCCGGGGATTATTCCTGCGGCATCTTCGATGCGCGCGGCAACATGGTGGCGCAGGGGCCGGATCTGCCGATCCATCTCGGCTCGATGCCGGACGCGGTGCGGGCAGTCATCGCCGCCTTTCCCGAGGTCGCGCCGGGCGATGTGTTCATCCACAACGACCCCTATCACGGCGGCTCGCACCTGCCGGACGTGAACGTCGTGGCGCCATGCTTTCTCGGGGAGCGGCTGCTCGGCTTCGGCTGCGTGCGCGCTCATTGGCCGGATGTCGGCAGCGCCACCCCGGGCAGCTATGGCGCGGTCACCGAGATCTATGGCGAAGGGCTGCGCCTGCCGCCGGTGCGGCTGTACCGCGACGGCGAACCCGACCCGAACATCGAGGCGATCATCTTCACGAATGTGCGCTCGCCCGAAGAGCGGCGAGGCGATCTGCGCGCCCAGGTCGCGGCCAACCGGCGCGCCCAGGCGCGGCTCGAAGCGCTGGCGCTGCGATACGGCGCCGACGCCTTGTGCGGCATCATGGAGGAGGTGCTCGATTATTCCGAGACGATGATGCGGGCCGCCCTGCGCCGGCTGCCGGACGGCGAGGCGAGCTTTGTCGACGTGTTCGACGGCGATGGCGTGCTCGCCGCCGGCGCGAGCGAGGACGAGCCTTTTACGGTCAGGCTGACGCTGCGCAAGCAGGGCGATGCGATCACCGCCGATTTCGCGGGCTCCGACCCGCAGGTCGCGGGGCCGATGAATGCGCCCCTGACCGTCACCGCCTCGGGCGTCTACTGCGCGCTGAAGATGATCGCCGACCCGAAGAGCCTGATCCCGCCCAATTCCGGCTGCTGGCGCCCGGTCACGGTGACGGCCCCGCCGGGCTGCGTCGTCAACGCCCAGCCGCCGGCACCGGTGGTCTACGCCAATCACGAGATCTCGCACCGCGTCGCCGACATGGTCATGGCGGCGATGGCGCAGATCTCGCCGCACACCGTTATGGCCGGCTCGCAGGGCACCTCGGCGGTGGTGACCTTCGGCGGCCTCGACCCGCGCACTGGCGAGCGCTACGTCAGCTACGAATCGATCAAGGGCGGCTTCGGCGCGCGGCCGGTCAAGGACGGCATCAATGCCGTCGCCAGCACGGTCAGCAACATGATGAACACGCCGATCGAGATCCTCGAGATGAGCTTCCCGCTGCGCGTCGAGGAATATGCGCTCGTCCCCGACAGCGGCGGCGCCGGCACCTGGCGCGGCGGCCTCGGCGCGCGCCGGGTTTGGCGGGTGCTCGACCACGAGGCGCATGCCGCGGTGTGTTGCGAGCGCAGCGTGACGCCGCCTTTCGGGCTGGCCGGCGGCCGGCCGGGCGGCCCGGCCCGGCTGTGGCTCGAACTGCCCGACGGCAGCGCGCGGCGCCTCAACAGCAAGGGCGCCTTCCATGTGCCGCCCGGCGGTCGCGTCGTCGTCGAGGCCCCCGGCTCCGGCGGCTACGGCCCGCCCGAGGCGCGCGATCCGGCGCTGGTTCGGGAAGACAGGGCAGATGGGTATGTGACAGAGGTTCGTTGACGCACGCACGTCTAGTCGCCTCATGCTATGCTCGGCCTGAAAAGGGCCTGCGATGGACGGGATCTCGAAGCTGACGGCAGATGGCGTTATCTCTGCCTTGCGGAAGCATGCGGCGGAACTGCGATCGGCCGGCATACGCCATCTATCGCTGTTCGGCTCGCTCGCTCGGGGTGAAGCCGATGCGGACAGCGACATCGATCTTGCAGCGGAATTCGATCCCGATGCTCGGGTCGGCCTTTTTGAGCTGGTCGGGATCGAGCGCCGCTTGAGCGAAATCCTCGGGCAGAGGGTCGGTTTGCTGCCCGAGCCAGTGCAAAAGCCACGCTTGCAGCACAATATCCACCGGGATCGGCGGCGTGCGTTCTAAGCACGATCCCGGTGACTGCTTAGCCGACATTCTTGAAAACATCGCGCGTATCGATGGATACGTCCGCGGCCTCGACCGCCGGGCCTTCGGGGCGGATGGGCGCCGCCGCGACGCTGCCGAGCGTTGCCTTGAGCGGATTTGCGAAGCTGCGACACGGCTCGGGGACACGGCAGCCACCATGATGCCCGATCAACCTCGGAGCGACATCCGCGGCATGGGCAACCGGTTGCGCCACGCCTACGATCGCGTCGGCTTGGAATTCGTATGGGACACCGTTCGAGATGATCTGCCGACCCTAAAGAGCGATATCGAACGCGCCTTGGAGAAACTCCGGGCGGAACAGACAAAAGGAAAAACGCGATGACCTATCTCGCTCCGAATTCGATCCACGCGCGGGACATCGCGCATTTTGTGCATCCACAGACCGATCTCGCGCGGCATGAGAAGGAAGGGCCGGTCGTCATCACGCGCGGCGACGGGATCCGCGTCTATGACGACAACGGCAAGGAATACCTCGAAGGCGCCGCCGGGCTGTGGTGCGCCTCGCTCGGCTTTGCCAGTGAGCGGCTGGCGCGCGTCGCCTACGAGCAGATGCGCACGCTCGGCTACTACCACAGCTACCGTCACCATACGCAGGAGCCGGGGGTCGACCTTGCCGAGCACCTGATCCGCATCGCGCCGGTGCCGATGTCGAAGGTGCTGTTCCAGTGCTCCGGCTCCGAGGCGAACGACACCGCGATCAAGCTCTGCTGGTACTACCACGCGGCGATCGGCAAACCGGAAAAGCGCAAGATCATCGGCCGGCGCATGGCCTATCACGGCAGCTCGTGCGCGGCGATCAGCGTCTCCGGCAAGCCCGACATGCATGCCGATTTCGGTCTGCCGCTTGCCGATTTCCGGCATACCGAATTCCCGCACTGGTACCGCATGCATGAGGAGGGCGAGAGCGAGGAAGACTTCGCCACCCGAATGGCGAGCGCGCTCGAAGCGCTGATCGTCGAGGAGGGTCCGGAAACGGTCGCCGCCTTCTTTGCCGAACCGGTCATGGGAGCCGGCGGCGCGATCCTGCCGCCCGCCACCTATTTCCAGAAGATCCAGGCGGTGTTGCGGCAATACGACGTGCTGTTCGTCGCCGACGAGGTGATCTGCGGCTTCGGGCGGACCGGCAAGATGTGGGGCTCGCAGACCTTCGATCTGCAGCCCGACATGATCTCCTGCGCCAAGGCTCTGTCGGCCGCCTTCCAGCCGATCTCGGCCCTGCTGGTGAACGACAAGATCTACCAGGCGATGCTGGTCGAGAGCCGCAAGCTCGGCAATTTCGCGCATGGCTATACCTATGCGGCGCATCCCGTCGCGGCGGCGGTGGCGATGGAGGTCATGCGCATTTACGACGAGATGGACCTGGTCGGCCATGTCGGGCGCGTCGGGTCGCATTTGCAGCAGGCGCTGGCCCCGTTGGCCGAACACCCGCTGGTCGGCGATTTGCGGGGTATCGGGCTGCTCGCCGGCCTCGACATCGTCGAGGACAAGGCGAGCCGCCGCATGTTCGACCCCGAACGCAAAGTCCCCGCGCTGATCGAGCGCAACATAAAAAAGCACGGGCTGATCCTGCGCTTCGTCGGCAACCGGATCGCCTTATCGCCGCCGCTGATCGTCACCGAGGCCGATATCGACGACATGGTGTCGCGTCTGGCGCAGGCGCTCGACGACAGCTGGGCGGAGCTGCGGGCCGGCTGACGGCGCCGCCGATGCGATTCCCGCCCGTGAAACCGACCCGGCGTGCGGTCCTCACCGGGCTCGGCGCCGCGGCTGGAGCCGCGCTGCTGCCGGTGCAGCGCGTCCGGCCGGCCAGCGATCCCGGCCCGTCCGCTGACTGGGCTTACCGCAGCGCGGCAGAGCAGATCGCCGCGCTCGCCGAGCGACGGGTCTCTTCGCTGGAGCTGACCGAAGCGGCGATCGCCCGCATCGAGGCGCTCGACAGCAAGATCAACGCCGTTGTCGTGCGCGATTTCGACCGAGCGCGCGCGGCCGCGAAAGAGGCCGACGCGGCGCTGGCGCGGGGCGAGCGGCAGCCGCTGTTGGGCCTGCCGATGACGGTCAAGGAGCAGTTCCGGGTCGCCGGTCTGCGCACCACTTGGGGCATTCCGAGCTTCCGCGAGTGGACGGCCGATTCCGACTCGCTCGTCATAACCCGCCTGAAGGCGGCCGGCGCGGTCATCCTCGGCAAGACCAACGTGCCGTTCATGCTGCAGGACTGGCAGAGCTACAACGACATTTACGGGACGACCAACAACCCCTGGGATCTCGGCCGCACCCCCGGCGGCTCCTCGGGCGGGTCGGCGGCAGCGCTGGCGATGGGCTATGTGCCGCTCGAGCTCGGCTCCGATATCGGCGGCTCATTGCGGGCCCCGGCGCATTATTGCGGCGTGTTCGCGCACAAGCCGAGCCTCGACCTCGTACCGCAGCGCGGCTCCGGCCCGCCCGCAACGCCGGCCTATCCGGTGCGCGGCGACCTCGCCGTCATCGGGCCGATGGCGCGCAGTGCCGCCGACCTCGCGCTCGAACTCGATGCGATCGCCGGCCCCGACGAAATGTCGGACGGCATTGCCTACCGGCTTGCGTTGCCGCCGCCGCGGCATGACCGGCTTGCCGATTTCCGGGTGCTGCTGCTCGACACGCACCCGCTGTTCCCGACGGCCGACAGCGTGCGGGCGGCGCTGGATGGCCTCGCGGACCGCCTCGGCAAGGCAGGGGTGCCGGTCGCGCGCGAAACTCCGCTGCTGCCGGACCTCGCCGCGCTCGCGCAGCTCGATGTCGAGTTGCGCACCGCCGGGCGGGTCGCCGAAGCGTCGGAAGACGCGATCCGCCGCGCCGAGACCGCCGCGAAAAACTTGCCGGGGGATGACGAGAGCCTTGCCGCCTACCGGCTGCGCGGCCGCGCCGTGAGCCATCGCGATTGGCTGCTGGCGAACCGACGGCGCAGCAGCATGCGCGCGCAATGGCGCGAGCTGTTCACGGCATTCGATGTGGTGCTCTGCCCGCCGATGCCGACCCCGGCCTTCCCGCACGACCACACGCCGGACGGCAGCCGCCGCCGCATCGATGTCGACGGCCGCAAGCTGCCCTATGCCGACCAGATCGTCTGGGCCAGCCCGGCGATCTTGCTCGGGCTTCCCGCCACCGTCGCGCCGATCGAGCACCCCGGGACTGCCCTGCCGATCGGCGTGCAGATCGTCGGCCCCTACCTCGAAGACCGCATGACGATCGCCTTTGCCGGCATGATCGAGCGCGAATTCGGCGGCTTCGTCCGGCCCGCGGCGGCGTGATCCGCGATTAACCCGTAGACGGCGGGAAAAAGCTGGAATCGACCCGCGCCACGCCGACCAGGGTCAGCGTCGCGGTGTCGGGCAGGGTCAGCGTGGTGTTGCCGCCGGAGTTGTGCTGGCTCGCGACGACTGCGTCGATTGCCCCGGTGGCGTTCTGGCCCGAAAATTCGATGAAATCGCCGGCCGATTGCGAGAAGCCGATCACGGTCTCGCGGAAGGCCGAGCCGGCATCGGCGATGGCTTCCCCGGGCGCTGCCGTTATATCGGTGTAGATTGCCGGATCTCCCGATCCCTCGGTCCCGACGATGATGTCGCCACCGCCGGCGCTGCCGCGGATCGTGGCGTCGCCACTGCCGCCGACGATGTACGCAGCACCGGCGCCGCCGCGGATGTAGTCCTTTCCGGCGCCGCCGTAGATCGTGACGTGCCCGGCGCCGCCATAGATCGCGGCGTCGCCGCTGCCGGCCTGGATAGTGTCGCTGCCGCTGCCTGCCTGGACCGTGTCATTGCCACTGCCGCCCGCGATGTAGTCGGTGCCGGAACCGCCGACGATGTAGTCGCTGCCACTGCCGCCGTAGATCGTCGCGTGACCGCTGCCCCCGTAAATTGTCGTGTCGCCGCTGCCGGCTTGGATCGTGTCGTTGCCCGCACCGGCCTGGATCGTGTCGGTTCCGTCCTCGCCGACAATGTAGGCCGTGCCGTTGCCGGCTGTGATGTAGCTGGTGCCCGATTCGGCGTAAATCCGCGCGGTGCTGGTTGTGCTGGTGCCGCCCCAGATGGTCGTATGAGCGTCGCCGCCGTCGATCGTCGACATGCCGCTACCGAGCGCGATGGTGTCGTTGCCGGTTCCGCCATCCACATAGTCGCAGCCGATACCGCCGACGAAATAGAAATTGCCCGTCCCGGCATCGATCGTGTCGTCGGCATCGACGGCTGTCGCACCGTAGACGGTCGTCGCGCCGCTGCCGACCTCGATCGTGTCGTCTCCCGACCCGGACTGGATCGTGTCGACGCCGCCAGAGCCGAAAATTGCGTCGTCACCGGCGCCGCCGACGATCGAGTCGGTCGCGGTCCCGCCGATGATCGTGTCGAAGCCTTGCGGGTCGGGCGTGCCGTAAACCGTCAGCGGCCCGGCCCCGCCCACCACCGTGTCGCCGTCCTGCGCCTGGATCGGCGGGTTGGGGCCCGGATCGCTCGATCCCTGGATCAGGCTCACGCCGCCCTCCGTTTGAAGATTCGGCCATGTAAGGTTGATCGCCCGCGCGCCATCCTTCCATAAACGCGTTTGCCTGACGAGCGGCGCGTTTGCGGTACGGCGCTGCACCGACTGCGCACGCGCGGGCCTGTGGCGAATGCGCAGGCCGCATCGGCCCGCGACAGAAAGGGAGCACCTCGCATGCGCCTGTTGATCGCGATGATGAAGCACGAGACCAACACCTTTTCGCCGGTGCCGACGCCGCTCGCGCGGTTCGGGCCGGGGCTCGATGCAAGCCGGCCGGGCCCGCTTTACGGCGAGGCGGCGGTGCGGGCCTATCGCGGCACCGGCAGCGGGCTCGGCGCCTATCTCGAGCTGGCCGAACGCGAGGCGGCGGAGATCGTCCTGCCGATCGCCGCCGGGTCGCCGCCGAGCGGACCGGTCGAGGATGCGGCTTATGCCGAGATTTCCGAGCGGATCTGCGCCGCGGTCGCGCAAGGCGGGTTCGACGGCATTCTGCTCGACCTGCACGGCGCGATGGTCACCGAGAGCTTCGAGGATGGGGAGGGCGAGTTGCTGAGGCGCATCCGCGCGATCGATCCGACGACGCCGATCGCGGTGTCGCTCGACATGCACGCCAACCTTTACGACGCGATGATCGCCAACGCGACCGTGGTCGCCGGATACCGCACCTATCCGCATGTCGACACCTACGACACCGCAAAGCTCGCCGGCGAGATCCTGCTGCGGGCGATGCGCGGCGAGGTCAGGCCCGTGATGGCGTGGGGCAACGTCCCGATGCTGCCGCATGTCATGCGCCAGGGCACCGACGATCACCCGAACAAGGAATTGCAGGCGCGCTGCGCGGCGATGGCCGGGGAAGGCGCGCTCGCCGCCAGCCTCTTCACCGGCTTCCCGCATGCCGACATCGCCAATGCCGGCCTCTCCGCAGTCGTGGTGACCGATGGCGACCGGGAACTCGCGGAGCGCCTGCGCGACGAATTGCTCGACCGCGCCTGGGGCGACCGCGAGGCCTTCGTCTACCGGATCGAGCCGCTGGCGCAGTCGATCGCGCGCGCCGCGGCGATGCCGCCGCCCACGGCCGGCGAGGGTCCGGTCGTGCTGCTCGACCATTATGACAATTGCGCCTCCGGCGGCACGATGGATACGACACTCGTGCTCGGCGAGATCCTGCGCAGCGGCCTCGACAACGTCGCGGCCTTCGCCATCTGGGACCCGCACGCCGTGCAGGAGGCGATTGCCGCGGGGATCGGCAGCCGCGTCACCCTATCGGTCGGCGGCAAGACGGCGATGCCGGCGATCCCGGCGGAAAGCCCGCCGCTAAGCCTCGCCGGCACGGTCAAGACCATCTCGCACGGCCGCTTCAAGAACCGCGGGCCGATGGGGCGCGGCGTCCAGATGGATATGGGGCCGAGCGTCGTGATCGATACCGGCAGGGTCGAGGTCGCGCTGATCTCGCGCCATGTCGAGCCCAACGACCTGAATTGCCTGCTGTCGCTCGGCATCGACCCGATGCAGAAGCGTTACGTGATGCTGAAGAGCCGCATCCATTGGCGTGCCGGCCTCGGCGCGATGGCCCGCGCCGTCGTCGATTGCGCCGGGGTCGGCGTCTGCACCTCGGATTACGGCCAGCTCACCTTCCGAAAGGTCCGCCGCCCGATCTACCCGCTCGATCTGCCGAACCGGTGACGGCGAAGACAGAGGCGCCGCGGGCTCCGCAGCGCGCCTGCGCTTGCGCCTATTCGGCGATGCCGAAGCCGCCGCCGGTCGGGGTCACGATCGTCACCGCCTCGCCGGCTTCCAAGCTCGTCTCTGCACAGCCCGCCAGCCGTTCCACCCGGCCGTCGCCGCGGTGGACCAGATTGCGGCCGAGTTCGCCCGCCTCGCCGCCTTCTAGCCCGAAGGGCCGCACCCGCCGATGGCTCGACAGGATCGCGCAGCTCATCGGGTCGCGAAACCGGATGCGCCGGCTGGTGCCGTCCCCGGCCCGCCACCTGCCGCGACCGCCGGAGCCGCGCCTGATGTGAAAATCCTCGAGCACGACCGGGAAGCGGGATTCGAGGATCTCCGGGTCGGTCAGCTGCGAGTTCGTCATATGCGTGTGCACGCCGGCAACGCCGTCGAAGCCCGGGCCGGCCGGCGCGCCGGAGCAGATGGTCTCGTAATACTGGTACCGCTCGTTCCCGAACGTCAGGTTGTTCATCGTTCCTTGCGCGGCAGCAAGGGCACCTAGCGCGCCGAACAGGCAGTTGGTCACGGCCTGACTGACCTCGACATTGCCGGCGACCACCGCGGCGGGCCAGCGGGGCGACAGCATCGAGCCCTCCGGCATGACGATGCGGATGGGGCGCAGGCATCCGGCATTCATCGGGATCGCATCTTCGACCATGACGCGGAAGACGTAGAGGACAGCCGCCCGCGTCACCGGCATCGGTGCGTTGAAATTGTCGTCGCGCTGCGGCGAGGTCCCGGTGAAATCGACGGCGATCTCCCGCCGGGGATGGTCGACCTTCAGCCGCACGCGGATCGCGCAGCCCTGGTCCATCGGGTATTCGAAGGCGCCGTCGGTCAGCCGGTCGATCAGGCGGCGCACGCTTTCCTCGGCATTGTCCTGCACGTGGCCCATATAGGCATGGACCGTCTCGAGCCCGAACAGCTCGACCATGCGGCGCAACTCGGCCGCGCCCTTCTGGTTGGCCGCGACCTGCGCCTTAAGATCGTTCACATTCTGCATGACGTTGCGGACCGGGTAGCGCGCGCCCATCAGCAGGTCGGCGAGCGCCTCCTCCCGGAAGGCGCCGCGATCGACCAGCTTGAAGTTGTCGATATAGACGCCCTCCTCCTCGATCGTCCGGGCGGCGGGCGACATCGATCCGGGCGCGACGCCGCCGATATCGGCGTGATGACCTCGGCTCGCGACCCAGAACAGGATCTGGGTGTCGCTCTCGTCGAACACCGGCGTGCATACCGTGATGTCCGGCAGATGCGTGCCGCCATTGTAGGGCGCGTTCAGCACGAACACATCGCCGGGTTCGATGGCCGCGTTGTGGCGGATGATGCTCTCGACCGACCGGTCCATCGACCCGAGATGCACCGGCATATGCGGCGCATTGGCGACAAGCGCGCCCGCGGCGTCGAACACCGCGCAGGAGAAGTCGAGACGCTCCTTGATATTGACCGAATAGGCCGTGTTCTGGAGCGTCACCCCCATCTGCTCGGCAATCGACATGAACAGATTGTTGAAGATTTCGAGCATGATCGGGTCGGCCGCCGTCCCGATCGCGGTGCGCTCGGGCAGCGCCTCGACGCGGTCGAGGATCAGGTGATTCCGGTCGTTGACGCTCAATTGCCAGCCCGTCTCGACGATGACGGTCTGATTTTCTTCGATGACGAGCGCCGGGCCGCGTATCGGGCGAGCGCGATCCAGCTCGCCGCGGCGCCACACCGCAGCCTCGCGCCATTCGCCCTCGGAAAAGAACCGCCGGGGCGGATTGCGCGACGCAGTGTCTTGCTCGGCGGCGATGGCGCCGTCCGGTGCAGCGGCAGCGACGATCGGGCTTCCGCCGCCGACCGCCTCGACAAGGATCGCCTCGACCACCAGCGGCTTCGTCGTGTCGAGGAAGCCGAAACGCGCCTTGTGGCTGGTCGCGAAATCGGCCCGCAGAGCGGCGATGTCGAGGCCCGCGATCGCCGGGCCGATATCGGCAATGCCTGCCAGCGTCGCCGCCGGAACCTCCAGCGCGGTGTCGGTGCCGGCATAACGAATGTGCAGCCGCACATGCGTCGCGATGTCGCCCGCGGCCACGCCCTGGCCGGCAATCTCGTCGCGCACTGCGCGGCCGAGCGCCTCCGCAGCGGCGCGGATGCGCTTGCGCGCCGCTTCGTCCAACGGGATGTCGAGACTGGCCTGCCGCACCGCGCGGATATCGGCCAGACCCATGCCGTAGGCCGACAGCAGGCCGGAAAAAGGGTGGATCAGGATGCGCGTCATGCCGAGCGCGTCGGCCACGCGGCACGCATGCTGGCCGCTCGCGCCGCCGAACGCGTTGAGCACGTAGCGGGTCACGTCATACCCGCGTTGGACCGAGATCTTCTTGATCGCCTGGGCCATGTTGGCGACGGCGATCGCGAGGAAGCCGTCGGCGACCTGCTCGGCGGAGCGCCCGTCGCCGAGTTCCGCGGCGAGCGCCTCGAAACCCTCGCGAACGGCGTCGCCGTCGAGCCGGCTGTCCTGGTTCGGGCCGAAAATCGCCGGGAACAGCGACGGGACCAGCTTGCCCACCATGACATTGGCGTCGGTGACGGTGAGCGGCCCGCCGCGGCGGTAGCTCTTCGGCCCCGGATCGGCCCCGGCGCTGTCCGGCCCGACCCGGAAACGGCTGCCGTCGTAATGGAGGATAGACCCGCCGCCGGCCGCGACCGTATGCACCAGCATCATCGGCGCCCGCATGCGCACGCCGGCAACCACGGTCTCGTAAGTGCGCTCATACGGTCCGGCGAAATGCGCGACATCGGTCGAGGTGCCGCCCATGTCGAAGCCGATGATCCGCTCGAAGCCGGCTTCGCGGCCGGTCTCGGCCATGCCGACGACGCCGGCCGCCGGTCCGGACAGGATCGCATCCTTGCCCTGAAACAGCCCGGCCGCGGTCAGCCCGCCCGATGACATCATAAACATCGGCCGCGCCGCGGTGCGCTCGGTATCCAGCTCCTCCTCGATCTGCGCCACGTAGCGGCGCAGGATCGGCGACAGATAGGCATCGACGACGGTCGTATCGCCGCGGCCGACGAGCTTGATCAGCGGTGAGACCTCGTGGCCGACCGAAACCTGCGCGAACCCCATCGAGCGGGCGATCGCGGCGGCTTCCGCCTCGTGCTCGCGATACCGGTAGCCGTGCATGAAGACGATGGCGACCGCGCGGAACCCGGCCTCCTTCAGCCGGCCCAGCGCCGCGCGGACCTCCGCTTGCGACAGCGGGCTCTCGACGGTGCCGTCCGCCAGCACGCGCTCGTCGATCTCGACCACCGCGGCGTAGACCTGCTCAGGCTTGACGATCTTGCGCGCGAAGATGTCCGGGCGCGCCTGATAGCCGATTTCGAGCGCATCGCGGAAGCCGCGCGTCGTCACCAGCGCGGTGGGCTCGCCGCGCCGCTCGAGCAGCGCATTGGTCGCGACGGTCGTGCCCATGCGCACCTCCCCGACCGCCCCGGTCGGGATCGGCTCGCCAGCCCCCAAGCCGAGCAATAGGCGGATGCCGTGGACCGCCGCATCGCGATAGGCCCGCGGGTTTTCT
>Ga0213875_10001337_pt1 | contig 16217 bp, 18 predicted proteins | sample BarmaccomBMRX_R8_FD_160105 | JGI IMG/M metagenome (GOLD analysis project Ga0213875, IMG submission 160105) | Root-associated microbial communities from Barbacenia macrantha in rupestrian grasslands, the National Park of Serra do Cipo, Brazil - RX_R8 | ecosystem: Host-associated > Plants > Roots... | reverse complement strand
CCGAGGCGGGCTTGCAGGCCCCGATGCACGCGATCGCCCACCGGGCCGGAGTCGGGATCGGCACCCTGTACCGGCGCTTCCCGACTCGGGGTGCCCTTATCGCTGCCGCGTTCGAGGAAGATATGCGGGAGTTCGCCCAGGCGGTCGACACGGCCCTGGAAGAGCCTGATCCGTGGGCCGGCTTCTGCCGTTACATCCAGGCCATGACCTTGATGCAGACCCGGGACCCGGGCTTCCGCGACCTCGTCACCCTGGCCGCACCCTCGGCCGGGGAATTCGAGGCTGTCCACCGCCGCACCTTCGCCGGCGTCAGAACCCTCGTCCAGCGGGCAAAGCGATCCGGAGCCCTCCGCGCGGACTTCGTACCCGAGGACATCATCATGCTGCTGATGGCTAACCAGGGCGTGATCATGGGCACCGCACAGACCGCGCCCCGCACCCAGCCGCGACTGGTCGCCTACCTGCTGCAGGCATTCGCGGCACCCGGAGCTGGGTCACTACCGCCACCGCCGTCCCGACGCCAGATCCAGCAGTCGCTGCAGCGGATGGACGAGGCCTTCGCGGCCCGGCCGGATCCCGGAGCGCGTTCAGGGTCCTGACCACCTGTGCCGTTCCTGCGACGACCTCGGCCAGCCACCCCTCCTACGGCACCAGCTCGCAACTCCGTGCTGCCTCTGCACCGGGCCGGCACCCCCGAGGAGATCGCCGAAGCCGTCCAGTACATCGGCTCCGCCAGCGCCTCCTACCTCACCGGGCAGACCATCACCCTCGACGGCGGCCTGATGGCCGGATGGCCCCTCTTCCCGGCCGCCTGAACAATGCGCCCGTCCCCATTTCACCAGCCGCGCCCGTCCGTTCGCCGGCGCTCGAGGTCGAGCAGGAACTGTTTGCGCCCGATCCCGCCGCCGTAGCCTCTGAGCTTGCCGTCCGCGCCGATGAGACGGTGACAGGGCACCATGATGAAGATAGGGTTCCTGGCGTTGGCCAGTCCGACCGCACGACTGGCTCCTGGCGTGCAGAGCTGGGCCGCGAGCTGTCCGTAGGTCACCGTCTGCCCGTAAGGGACGCCGCGCAGTGCCGCCCAGACCCGGCGCTGGAACGGCGTGCCTGCTGGCTCGAGCGGCACGTCGAAACAGGTCAGCTCGCCGGCGAAATAGGCGGTTAGCTGCAACGCGGCCGCGGCGAAGGGTGCGGCCGTGCGGTCGCCAGGAGCGCCGAGGGCTGCTGCGTCCGGCCCATAACGAGGTGCGTTCACGTGCAGGCCCGTCAGGCTGCCAGCTGTCGCCACCAGAGTCAGCCGCCCCACCGGGCTGTCGACCGTGACTTGCCGTCGGGTCGGGGGCGGGACCAGGACACGGGCCGAAACTGGTGCGGTCATGTGAGTTCTCTCGCGCTCCGGGAGTGGGGTTTATGGTGCGGTCGTCGTGCGCGCCTTGGTGCCCCATCTTCGGAGCTCGCACAACGGTGGTCGGCTTGCGACAATCATGCCAGCACATGCCGGACACCTGGCGGCCCGTGACAATGCTTCCCCGGAGCCAGGCGCCGGGTCAGCCGGCCGAGCCGCTCGCCGGGACTTGGGCACGTCGTGGACGTGTGCAGGTTTTGCGCCGAGGATTACGGGAAAACGGGGCGGGCTCAAGCGCACGGCCTGGCCGTGTGTGATCCACGACGCGCAGGAGCCCGTAATGCCCCAGCCTCAGCAGCAGCAGCCGCCCGGCGAAACCGGCAAGATGAAGCCCCAGCCCGACCACGGCGAGGAAAGCTACCAGGGGTCCGGCCGGCTGACAGGTAAGAAGGCCGTGATCACCGGGGCCGACAGCGGGATCGGCAAGGCCGTAGCGATCGCCTTCGCCCGTGAAGGCGCGGATGTTCTCATCTCCTACCTCGACGAGGACGCGGACGCGGCGGACACGGCGAAGTGGGTCGAGCAGGCGGGCCGGAAGGCGGTCCTGGTGTCCGGTGACCTGTCCGATCCCGCGCATTGCCGTCAGGTGATCGACAAGGCCGTGGCTGAGCTGGGCGGGATCGATGTGCTGGTGAGCAACGCGGCGTACCAGATGTCACACGAATCGCTTGAGGAGATTCCCGACGAGGAGTGGGATCACACTGTCGCGACGAACCTCAGCGCGCTGTTCCATCTGACGAAGGCGGCCCTCGGGCACATGCGGTCGGGGGCGTCGGTCATCGCGACGACGTCGGTCAACTCCGACATGCCGACTCCGTCGCTGCTGCCGTACGACGTGACCAAGGCGGGCATCGCCAACTTCATCGCCGGTCTGGCACAGCTGGTCGGCGAGCGGGGGATCCGGGCCAACAGCGTGGCCCCGGGGCCGATCTGGACGCCGTTGATTCCGGCGACGATGCCGCCGGAGCAGGTGGAGAGCTTCGGTCAGCAGGTCCCGCTTGGCCGGCCCGGCCAGCCGGCTGAGCTCGCGCCCATTTACGTGCTGCTCGCCTCCGACGAGAGCAGCTACGTCTCAGGCGCGCGGATCGCGGTCACCGGCGGCAACCCGATCCTGTGAGGCCGGCGCCACCTGGACCGCACCCACGTGGTCGTCGCGCTTGCGTCCGCCGTGCCCGCTAGCTGCCGTCACAGTCCTGTCGCGCCGTCGATCCGCTCGCGCAGCAGGTCAGCATGGCCGTTGTGGCGGGCGTACTCCTCGATCATGTGGAGATATACCCAGCGCACGCTCATCTGGGCGTTGCGGTGCGAATGGAAGAACATCTCGTCCAGCGCCCGGCCGGAAACGGCTTGGCGGGCGAGCTCGATCTCGCGCTGGTAGGTGGCAAGGTCTTGCTCAGCGTCGGCGGCATCGGCGTGGTCGAATTCCCCGTCCGGGTCAGCCTCACTTGAGAACAAGTAGCCGATGTCCTGCCCGGCGACACGACGGCGGAACCAGCTACGCTCGACTTCGGCCATGTGACGGACCAGTCCGAGAAGTGACAGGGTCGATGGCTGGGCGGCGCGCTGCTGCAGTTGCTCGGCGGTCAGGCCGCTGCATTTGCCCAGCAAGGTCTGGCGATGGAAGTCCAGCCATGCTTCCAGCATCTGCCGCTCCTCGGCAACATACGGCACGCCATGGCGGATGATCTGCGGTGCAGTCCATGACATGTACCCAGCATCCAGCGTCGGCGCCGGATGCGGTCAGGACTTACGAACATCAACTCCGCGTCAGCCACGCTACGGTCAGAACTCACAGGCAACAGCGGTACTGAAACCCGGTCCGTTCGGTTTCCAGGTATAGCCGAACGGGCGGCCCGGGATAGCCTCCGCCGGGCCTCGGCCGCAAAGGCGGCGTGACCGGGCACACAGGCCGGACCGGGAACGATGCTCTCATCCGGGTTGTTCATGCACCCGTCCGTCGCCATTCGGGCGTCAGAGGTGCAAGGGGAAATCATTTCCAGGCCGGTCACTGTGCCAAGTCTTGTCCGTTACCGCACCGGGCAGGGTGAACCGCTCGTCCTGCTGCACGGTGTCGGGGAATCAGCCGCGGGGTGGCGGCCCGTACGGGAAGCCCTCGGCCGCCGCTATGACGTGATCGCACTGGATCTTCCGGGCTTCGGCCGCTCAGCCAGGCTTCCGGCGAATGCTGTGCCCAGCGCCGCGACCCTGGCCGACGCCGTCGAGCGGGAGATGGACCAGCTCGGGATAGGTGACTTTCACGTCGCTGGCTATTCTCTTGGCGCCCGCGTCTGCCTCGAGCTCGCTACCCGGGGCCGGATCCGCTCGGCCGTCGCGATCGCCCCGGACGGGCTGGGCACTCCGCCAGAGCGGGTTTACCAGGCGATGGCGCTGATGGCGGGTCGTGCCATGGCGACCCTGCTGGCACCCGTCGCGTCGCTGATGGCCGCGTCTGCTCCCGGCCGGAGCCTGTTTTTCGCCACGGAACGCAGCCGGCCCTGGAAGCTGCCCCCGCAAGATGCCCGCGACCTGCTGCTGGGCTTCGCCGGCGCCGCGGACTATGAGGAAGCCGTCCTGGCCGGGATGTTCGACATCCCGGGCGGCCTGCACCGGATCACCTGCCCCGTACTGATCATGCAGGGCACCGCCGACCCCCTGATCAGCGGGCAGTGCCCCCGCTATCTGGCGTTCATACCTCACGCGCAATTCAGGTGGCTCTTCGGTCTCAGCCACGTCCCCATCTCCGACGACCCAGAGCTCGTCGCCAGCCACATGCTCGATTTCCTCGCCGCCGCAGCGGGAGAGCGTGTGCTGCGGGAATCCCTCCCGGCACCGGCCTGACCCGCTCCGCGGTCATCTGCACCTCGCGCATGGACCGGGCTAGCCGCCGCCGGAGAACAGGCGGCTTCCTTCCGCATGGGCCGGGGTTTTGCGGGCAGGGCCCGCGTTTCTTCCCGGCGGGAACTTCGTGAGGTCGACTGGTCATGCTGCCTAATACCGGTTACGGATCATCGCTGCGGCGCCGCGGGCGCGGCAACATGCTGACGCACGCCATCATGATGGTGCTCGGCGCGGCGGTCGCCGCGGTCTTGCTGCTGGCGTTGTACAACCCGGCATCGGGCGGCACTGGGCTTACCCTGCCAGGCGGCGCAGCGGTGCCCGCCCCCGGATCGCAGTCCGCCCCGGTGGCCGGCGGCGAGCAGGCCATCGTCGCCAAGATCAAGCCGGGCCTGGTGATCATCGACACCGTGCTGCAGTACAACGGCGAGTCGGCCGCCGGGACCGGCATGGTGATCAACGCCGACGGGCTGGTGCTGACCAACAACCACGTCATCGACCATGCCACCAAGATCACCGCCAAGCTGGCCGCGACCGGCCGGACGTACACGGCGAGGGTCGTCGGTTACAGCAGGGCCGGTGACATCGCGCTCATTCAGCTGGCCAATGCCTCCGGGCTGGCGACGGTCCAGGTGGGCAGCTCTTCCTCGGTCAAGGCCGGGAGCTCCGTCGTCGCCCTGGGCAACGCCGAGGGCCAGGGCGCCATCACCGCGACACCCGGCCAGGTCACGGGGCTGAACCAGACCATCACCGCCAGCGAGAACGGCGCGTCGACGGATGCCGAGACGCTGCACGGGATGATCCAGACCAATGCGGATATCGTGCCTGGTGACTCCGGCGGCCCGCTGGCCAGCTCCGCCGGTGTGATCGGCATGGATACGGCAGGCAATGACGGGAACGACCAGCAGGCCTCGGCCGGGTTCGCGATCCCGATCAGCACGGCGCTGTCGGTCGCCCGGCAGATCGCCGGGGGCCACGCAAGCTCCACCGTCACCATCGGCTACCCGCCGTTCGTGGGGATCTTCACCGGTTCCGGATCGGCCAGCAGCCCCCAGGAGCAGGCCCAGCAGCAGCAGAGCGGCGGCGGGTTCGGCGGCGGCACGGGGAACATCCCCCGGTGCTACACCAGTAACTCCGGCCTCACCGCACCGCCGGACATCGCGCCGGCCAGCTCCGGTGCCCTGGTCATCGGGACCATCTGCGGGAGCCCGGCCGCTGCGGCCGGGCTGACCGGCGGGGCGGTCATCACCTCGGTGAACGGGCATGCCGTCCGCTCACCCGATGACCTGACCGGCGTCCTGTCGCGGTTCCATCCGGGCGACACGATCTCCGTCACCTGGATCAGCCCGTCCGGGCAGCGCACCACCAGCAGCCTGCACCTGACCGCCGGCCCCCCACAGTGATCGCTGAGCCCGTGACCGCTGAGGCACGGGCCAGCCCCGCGCCCCCGGATCCGTGATGACCGCTACTGAGCGAATGCGAGCCAATCCATTCCATCGCCGCCCGGCGGACGGCATGATCGAGCCAGGAATCTGTCCGAGAAAGGTCAATCCTCAGGAGAGCCGGTGCCCGGAACAGATCAGCCGTTCGACCCGGCCACCTTTGATCCTGCTGCGTACGGCCGGTTCGCGGCACGCGACTATGACGAGTTGTACGCCGAGCTCGACCCGTCCACGGCGGTTGAGGCGCTGGCGGACCTCGCCGCGGGCGGTCCCGTGGTGGAGTTCGGCATCGGGACCGGCCGGCTGGCACTGCCCCTGGCCGGACGCGGCCTGGAAGTCTGCGGGATCGATGGATCACCTGAGATGGCCGCCTTGCTGCACAGCAAGCCGGGCGGGAAGAACATACCTGTTGTCATCGGCGACTTCTCCAAGGTGACGGCAGGTGACGACTTCGCGCTGGCCGTTCTCGCCATCAACACCATTTATGCGCTTCCCTCGCAGGAAGCACAGGTGGCGTGCTTCCGCAACGCCGCACGTCACTTGCGACCCGGTGGCCGCTTCGTGGTTGAAGCCTGGGTGCCTGATGTCGGTGCATTCCGGAACGGGACCGCTGTGCGGCCGGTGCAGATACACGACGGGCACGTAGAACTGGAAATCGCGCGGCTGCATCCCGCGACGCAGAAGATGCTCACCACTAAGGTGCACATGTCGGATGGGGGCATCAGGCTGGTCCCGGCCAATCACCGTTACGCATGGCCCAGCGAGCTGGACCTCATGGCCCAGCTGGCCGGCCTGCGGCTGGCCTACCGGTGGCAGGACTGGACGCGTGCACCATTCCACGATGCCAGCACGGCCCACGTCTCCGTGTGGGAGAAACCCGTGGGTGCCGGGTGAATCGGCCGCACGCCCGTCCGGCAGGGCGCGGCGGGACGCGCTCGCAACCCGCCAGTTAGCGGGCCTATCCGGCGGTTTAGGTTCCTTCGCGCTGGACAGAGCCAGCTCCGCTGGGCCGAAGCCCACTGCTGTACAGGCACCCGCCAGGCACCCGCCGGAGGTCGGTTCATGCGCTTGTCCCTGTCGAGGTCAGTCCGGTCGCGCCGCGCGGCCACCGCTGGCCCGACCACGCGCACCGCCCGGGTGGTGGCCAGCTGAAATGGCGCGGGGGGCAAGCATGCACGGGCCGGAACGCGGGCGTCTGCCCAGGCGGCCTGGCCGGCGCAAGCGAGCGCACCCGGACCTGGACGCGGTCGTCGGCCACATGACGGCGACGCTGCTGAGCCGTTCGCATGTGATGCGCCCCGGTAACCTGGCCGCGGAAATCGGCCAGGGCGCCCGGGTCCTGGGTGTGTCCGGGCTCGCGATCTACCTGGCCGACTTGCAGCAGCGGCAGCTGGTGCCGTTGCCGTCCGGCGACGGCCGGAGCCTGGAGGTGCTGGCCGTTGACTCGACCCTGGCCGGCCGTGCCTTCCAGGCCGTCAGCATCCAGTCCGCGCCGCGCGCCGCAGGCCACCAGCTGTGGATCCCGCTGCTCGACGGCACCGAACGGCTGGGCGTGCTCGGCCTGACCGTGACCGACCGCAGCGACGCCATGCTGGCCAGGTACCGGACGCTCGCGTCGCTGGCCGGCCTGATGGTCGCCAGCAAGCGAACCTCCAGCGACACCTACGCGCAGGTGCAGCGCACCCATGAGATGGCACTGCAAGCCGAACTGGTCTGGGCGTTCCTGCCCCCGCGCACGTTCGCGACCAGCCAGGTTCTGGTGTCCGCATCGCTCGAACCGGCCTACGCAGCCGGCGGGGACGCCTTCGACTACTCGCTGATGGACGATCACCTGCACGTCTCGATCTTCGACTCGCTCGGCCACGACCTGGCCGCGGGCCTGCTGTCCAGCGTGTGCATGGCTTCGTGCCGCAGCACCCGCCGGGCGGGCGGCTCGCTGGGTGCCGTCATGGCCCGGGCCGACCACGCCATCGCCAGCCAGTTCGGAAACAGCCGGTTCGTCACCGCGTTGCTGTGCGACCTCGACGTCAGCACCGGGCTGCTCAGCTGGATACCCTGCGGTCACCCGCCACCCCTGCTGATCCGCGACAACCGGACGGTCAAGGAGCTTGACCGCCGCCCGCAGCCGCCGCTCGGCCTGGCTGTTGTTGACGATCGCCAGGTGACCGACGACGAGGATCCCGGCCTGGTGTGCACCGAACGGCTCGAGCCGGGTGACCGGCTGCTGCTGTACACCGACGGCGTGACCGAGGGCCGGGCGGCTGATGGCACCCCGTTCGGCGCCGAGCGGCTCGCCGACTTCGTCATCCGGCACGGCAGCGCGGGCCTGCCCGTGCCGGAGACGATGCGCCGCCTCAACCGCGCGGTCATGGACTACCAGCACGGCCGGCTGCGCGACGACGCCACCGCCATCCTGGTGGAGTGGCAGCCCGACCGCCCCGGCCGGAACCTGACCCCGTGACCGGCGGCTCAGCCGGCCATCTCGTCCAGGTCAGACCGCGCGCCGCGGTTTCTCAGCCGTGGTGTCTGGGTAGCGCCGTCCGCTATGGACGATCACGACGGTGCGGTGGTGACTGTGTATGAGGACGGGCCGCTCATCGTCCGCGGCCAGTTCGCCATCCTGGCCCAGGACGGGCAGCCGATCCCGGCTGGCCGGCGGATCGTTGCGCTATGCCGGTGCGGGCGGTCGGCGATCAAGCCGCTTTGCGACGGGTCGCACGTGCGGACCGGCTTCCGCGCTCCCGGCGGCCCCGAGCTGGCGGGCTCGGCGGAGGACGGCGACGGGCGTCGCGGCCCGCGGCAGCCGGTGGCCGCCGTAGCGGACGCCGCCGCGCAGCCGGCAGGCCACGGCGAGCCAGCTGCAGACTGACCGCTCGGCCAGCCATGCTGGGGCCAGCATCGTGGACACGGGAGGGAAAACGGCGGTGCCGCCGTGCTTGCGCCGGCCGATCTCGGCCACGCCGGCCGCGATCGCGACGGCCCAGCCGAGCGCCGCGTACCGCCGGGTTCCGGCGGCGAGCGCGACAGCAGGCAGCAGCGCGAGCTCGGCCGCCAGCCGGGGCGGCTGGCCCAGGCTGTCGTAGGCCTGCCGGACCCGTTGCCCGGCGAAATGGCGGGCGTCCGGCGGCAGCCGCCGGACGTACACCTGGGGGGCAGGCTTGACCCGGGCCCCGGCGGCCCGCATGGTACGGATCAGCTCGAGGTTCTCGAACAGCACGTTCCCGTCGTAGCAGCCCGCGCCGAAGAAGGCTGCGCGCCGGACGGCCATGGTGCCGGGGTAGTCCATGCCAGCCGCCCGGTTGATCAGGGTCCTGGCGGTATCCCAGGCCGCGTGCCAGGGCAGCGGGCGGAAGTAGTTCTGCGGGATGACGAGGTCCGCGTCGTCCAGCAGGGCGAGTGTCTGCGCCAGGGACAGGCGGTCGTAGCGGACATCGTCATCGGCGATGATCACCCGCTCGGCACCAGCCGCGCGCATGCCGGTGATCACGCCGCTGACCTTCCCGTTGCGGTACGTCAGGCCGGGGTCTGGGCGCACATGCCAGACGAACGCGGCCCAGGCCTGGTGATGACGTGTGAACACCGCATCCGGTGATCCGTCCACCACAATGACCTGGCTCATCCTGGACACACGCCGCAGATAGGCTGTCAGCTCGCTGGCGTCGTGCTCCTCCTGCTGGCGCAGGGGCAGCACGTAGCTGGGCCGCCCAGATACCGGGGCCTGGACGGGGATCATGACATCACGAGGCGGCCTGGGTTCCGGCCGGGGCCAGCAACGACGCCTGGCCCGCCTGCCAGCACGACAGCAGGTGATGCGCGAGCGCGTCATCGATCGCCAGGCAGCACGCGGCGCCGAACAAAATGCCGGCCGCGGCCCCGGGAAGGGCGGCCGCATAACCCCCGCACAGATCGTGCGCGGCGATTTGCTCGTGCACGGCGTCGGCCTCCACGTGCTCGTCGAAGTACTGGCGTACCCGTCGGCCGGCACCGAGCCGGCGCGCCCCCGCCGAATACAGCCGGTTGGGGCCGGTCGAGGTCATCTCCAGGGCGGCCAGGTGCCCGAGCAGGGCCGCTGTCCAGCGGCGGTGCACGGCGAACAGCGACATCAGGTTGCTCACCGCCAGCGTCACGGCCGGTACCACCGGGACGTAATACCCGTAGCTGTCGTCAAGGCCCAGCCAGCGCATCGTCGTCCGGAACAGCTCAGCGTGCATCCGCTCCGCCCGGCCGCCGCCGTACTCGTCGGCCTGGATCTCGACCAGTGCCGCCTTCACCGCCCCATCGAGCCGCGGGATGCCGAAGCTGTGCGGGTCGGCCTCCTTCAGCTGGTACACCGACCGGTGCGCGGCGAACTCGGCGAACTGGTCCTTGCTGGCCTTACGCGCCAGGTACCCGGCCAGGTCCGGCCCGCCGCCGCGCTGGGCGAGATCCCGCAGCGCGCCGGGCAGACCGGCCGCCGGGACCATGTCGCTCTCGCCGGCCAGCTCGCGCAGCGCCGCGATCCATCGGCGCTCGAGCACCGCACGGAAAGCCAGAACGGACGGATGCCACTCCCAGTCCTCGGCCACATCCTCGAAGCCACGGTAATGAAGCTCGTAGCAGCCCCTGGCGGGCGGGAGGATCATGGGTGATCGCCGCCGCCCACGAGAACCGCCGCTTCCTCCCCGCGCACCCCCATAATTCGGTGCGATTTACTACCTGACGACCCGTCCATGGCTGCCTCTCGTCACTTCGCCGCCGCGGTGGCTTTCCCGGAAACCGGTGCTCAAACCATAAGCCGGTGCACACGAGGTCCAGGTGGCGCCGCCGGTGAAGATCCGGTGAGCACGGACCGTTTTGCCGGGTGAAGGCCGGGGTAGCCGCCGCCCCTTCGGAGGGTGGTGGCCATGGCGGGTTACCGACGCGACATCGATCGTGAGCTGGACCTGATAGAAGTCAAGGTCATCGACCTGCTCGCCGTGGTCTGCGCGGACCTGCCCGAGGTGACCAGGGCGGTGCTGAGCGGCGGCACCGAGCTGGGCGGGCAGCTGGCGAAGCGGGACCGGCTTATCGACGCGCTGCTGCCTGAGGTCGAGCCGCTGGTCAGCCGGCAGGTCATGCTGCCAGCGCCGGCGGCATCGGACCTGCGGTTCTTGCTGACCGTGCTACGGGTCGCGCCGGAGCTGGAACGCAGCCAGGAGCTGGAATGCCACATCGCCACCCGGGCCGGCCCTCACCTCGCCGCGGGACTGTCGCCGTACAGCCGCATGCTCGTCCAGCGGGCGGGCGAGATCGCCTGCGACCTGTGGCGCCGGGCGTCGGACTGCTGGTACCAGCGGGATGCCTCGGCGGGGCCGGACCTGGCTGAAGTGAACGAGGAGATGCGGGAGCTGAACGCCAGCCTGGTGGCCGAGCTGACCTCTGGTCAGATGCCACTCCCCGTCACCATCGAGATGACGCTGATTGCGCACTTTTACCGGCGGCTCGGCGATCATGCGGTCAGCATTGCCCGCCGGGTGGCCTATATGGCCGGTGCGGCGGCCAGCTGAGCGAGCGGCCGCCCGGGACGGCGGCCAGCACCGTCGTTCATTCCGGTGGTTAGAACATCGCACGGGTGGGCAGGCCGCGGCGCATGACAGACTCAGACGCAATCTTCATAGGTGGCCCTCAGGACGGTACGGTCTGCGCGGCACCTGACTCGGAACTGGTCGAGGTGCCGATCGAAGGCCTGACGCACCGCTATATCGGCACCAGCGCGACCCGCGAACGTGACGGGAAAACCTATCGCGTCTACAACTACGACGGGGAAGTGCGCAATGCTCAGGCCCAGCCCGATGTCAAGGCACCGGACGGCCATCCGGGAAGCGGTACCTGACGCTGCCTCGCCGGCCGGTTGCTGCCGTTACCCGGCCACGCGTCCGCTGGTCCTGGCGATGACGGCTCCCTGGTCGATTCCCCAGGCGCGTTCCCCCCGGGAGCGGGGGACGGCGAACAGGGCGTAGTCGATCCCCACGGTAGGAACCCGTGCCGCTGCGCGGCATCACCCGAAGGTGGCGGCCGGGGTGGAATATTGCTGCGCGGCAAGCCTACACACCCCCGTGCTGCCGATCCGGTCCTGGGGGCCGTGTCAGGGATGAGGCCGAGCACGCGCGTCATCGCAAAGTTCCACCCGCACGCCACTTTCGGGTGACGCCCACCCCGCGCGGCAGCTCCTACCGTTATTGGTGGAGGAAAGACAACGGCAGGACCAGCAGGAAAATGCTGCCCTGTGACGCGACCCACGAGGTGATCCTGATGACAGCGAGCCAGTCCTCCCGGACCCTCAGCCTGGACGGCCCGAGGCTGACCGGCAATCACCTGCCCATTCCGGATAACGCCAGCGCAGGGCGCGGCCGATGACCGAGCCCAGCTGCTATGAGATACGCGTCGAGGGTGTCCTCGGCGGCCAGTGGGCTACCTGGTTTGGTGGTCTGCAGGTACAGGGTGTCGGTACGCAGACGGTCATCTCCGGCCCGCTCGCTGACCAGGCTGCGCTGCACGGGGTGCTGGCCAGGATCCGCGACCTCGGGCTGCTGCTGGTCTCGGTGCGGCGGCTGGACCCTGATGAAACTGGCTTGATCTCCTGACACCGTGTCCGCTCCGGCGGTCAAGAAACACGTGACGCACGTCCTGAGCAAGCTCGGCGTCGCTAACCGCACCGAAGCCGCCGCGCGAGCCCGGCAGCTCGGCCTCATCCCCGGACACAGCACCCCGGGCCGGATCGGTAGCGCGGGGGCGTGAGGGCCTACCGCACAGCAATGTTCCGCCCGGCCGGCCATGGTGATCCAGGCCCGGACCCGGCCCCATTGCCGGGTCCGGGCCCGGGCCCGCGCCTGATAACACCAGTCAGTAACGGCCGGGGTCCTCGGGCTCTTGCGGATAGGCCCGGGAGGCGGTACCCGGCCGCCCGCCCGGGGACGGGCTGGTCTGGTCCGCGGCGTAAGACCGGGCCTGCTCGGACAGCGGCGGGGTGGTGCGGGTGGCCGCGGCGATCCGGGGCTTTTCCTCGTCGTACCGGTCCGCGACGGCTTCCCAGCGCTGGGACATGGTGCGAATGCCACCGCCGCCAACGGCGACGATCGCGATCCCGACGATGGCCGCCAGCGCTGCATACAAGATGGCGTTGACGACGTTCTGGGCGATGTGCAGCTGATCCAGGGCGGCGATCACCCCGATGGCCAGGATGAAGCCGGCGGCCAGGTTCGCCACCGTCTTGCCGTAGGACAGCCCGCCCAGGCTGCCCTCGATCAGCCGCTTCGCCCCGGCCGCGATCGCCGCAGCGATCACCACGATCACGATGGCCACGAACACGAGCGGCAGATAGGCGATCACCGCATGCAGGTAGTCGCTGATCGGGTTACTGCCGAAGACGCCGAACGCGGTCGACAGCACGAACAGCATGATCGCGTAGTACACCAGCTTCGCCAGGATGTCCGAAGCGTCGTACCGGCTGCGATCCAGCGCGGCCTTGATCCCGCCGCGCTCGACCAGCCGGTCGAACCCGACCCGGGTCAGCACCCGGGACAGGATTCTGGCGATGAGCTTGGCCACGAGGTACCCGACGATCAGGATGATCAGGAAAACGACGAACTTCGGGACGAAGGTGGCCACGTTGGACCAGGCGTTGGAGAACCCGGTGCTGTAACTGATGGCTTGCGGCATGTCCGGCTCCTAGACGTCGCGGTCCTGGCCGGCCCGGTCGCCGCCGACCTCCGGCTCGTCGATCTGCTCCTTGCGGACCTGCTCGCTGACCTCCCGCTGCTCGGTCACGGTCTCGGTGCCGAGCCGGACTCGCTCGACCGGGACCGCTTCCTTTGCCACGACGGGCCGTTCGGCGCGGAGCGTGACCTCGTGTTCTTCCTCGCTGATGTCCGGTCCGGACAGCGCCGCATCACGGTTCGCCTCGGTAATCGGCTCGCGCTCGACCCGGACTTCCTCGTGGCTGACCGGGACCGTCGTGGTCACGTTCTCGGTCACCACGTACTTGCGCAGCCGCGCCCGGCCGGCCTGCACGCTCTCGGTACCGACACGCAGCCGCTCCTCCGAGCGGGTCATCGCGTCATCGGTGGTGCGGCCGGACACATCCCGGCCTTCTGCGGTCCCGGCCCCGGCTGGCCCGTTACCAGCGGCAGTACCAGTACCGGCCGGGGACGCGGCCGGGCCCAGGTAGCCGGTGTAGTACTCGTACAGCGAGTCGAGAGCCACGTCGTCCAGGTGGTCATCGACTTCGACGCTGGGAGCGTCCTTGACCTGCTGCTTGGTCACGGCCAGCTGCAGCTCGCCGTTCCCGGGCCGGGCGCCGTACAGCGGGGCAAAGCTCTCCCGCGTGCCGAACAGGCCGGTGCTGACCGTCACCCACTCCGGCTCGCCCGTTTCGTCGTTGAGGTAAATCTGGCCGACCTTGCCGATCTTGTCATCATCGGCGTCGACAGCGGTAGCGCCGATCAGGCTGTCCCACTGCTGCGGGGTAGTCATACGTCTCTCCTTGCGGACTATGTGGCTCGGTGCCACCCAGCGGGGCCGAAAAATCCCCTTGCCACTGAAAGTCCCGAGACGCCCCGGCGTTACGCCAGGCCCGTTTTGCGCATGATGGCCTAATCTGCCGGCCGCCGGGTAGGCGCCAGCCAGGAGTCCTGTGACGAAAGAGCGGCAGCCGCGTGGGAGAGCAGACGACCGTGTCCTCGGTGCACGAGGTTCTGGCGGTAGAGCCGGTCATCCGGCGGGTTATTGCGGCCCGGACCATCAACGCGGCGGACGTCGACGATCTGGTCCAGGACTGCCTGGAACGCCTGCTGATGGCCCATCAGCGGCTGGCCCCCGAAGCCGTCCTGCCCTACGCGGTAGTGACCGCACGCAATCTGGTCAGCTCGAACGCTCGGACGGCGATGCGGCTGGCCGCGGCCGCGCCACGCCTGCACGACGCCAGCGAACCCGACCGGCCCGAGGACGTGCTGCTGGCCGGGGAGGCCCGCCGCGCCATGACGGCCGCGCTGGCCGAGCTTTCTGACGCCGAACGTCAGGATCTGCTGGCCTACTACGGCCTCGGGGTCACCGAGGCCGCGGCCACTCCGCCCGCCCGGGGTGCGCTGCGGATCCGGATGGCCCGCACGCGAGCCAAGCTCCGGCTCGAGTACCTCCTGGCGTATCGGCACCTGGAGCTGCCCACCTCGAAGTGCCGCGGTGTGCTGCTGGCCATTTCGGCGGGTGACACCCGGCGGCAGCGGCAGCTCGACGCGGCCCAGCACCTGCTTGACTGCGAGACCTGCGCGACCCTAAGCGAGCCGCTGGACCGGCGCAGTGTGGGGCTCACCGTCATCGCCATACCGGGCGCGCTGCTGAGCTGGCTGGCGCGTCAGGCCAGGGTGCACCCGGTGCAGACCGCGGCGGGCGCCGCGGCTGGCTCCGCGGTGGTGGCCGCAGCCGCGGTGCTGGGTTCCCACCTCGCCGGCGCGCCGGCCCCGGTGAGACACGCCCAGGCCTCGGCGGCGTCTTCCCCGGCGTCCAGGCCAGTTCCGGTGATCAGCAACCTGTCCATCGGCGGGCAGCCCGTGAGCGACCAGAAAGCCGAGCTTTCCATCCGGTCGATGCTCGGCGAGCACGCGGCCGCCTCAGGCGTGGAGGTTGTCGCGGCCGTGACCCGCAACGGCTTCTGGATCGGTTCGCCCCGGGCGCGACTATGGGTCGAGCTGGTCGGACCGCTGCGGCCGTTGCGTATCCGCGCCGGAGACCGGGTCAGCTTCAGCGGCACCGTGGCCGGCAACAGCCCGTCCTTTGCCGGCCAGGCCGGCCTGACCAGCCGTGGCGACGCCGACCTGCTGGAGCGCCAGGGAGCGCACCTCGCTGTGAGCACCACCAGCGTCTCCGTGACGCACTGAGAATGAGAATTGAGCCGCCCGCCCCGCGGGATCTCGCGGAGCGGGCGTGCGGTGAGCGGTCTTATTTCTTAAAGACGTCCTTGACCTTGTCGCCGGCCTGCTTGAGGTTTCCCTCAGCCTGGTCGACCTGGCCTTCGGCTTGCAGGTCCTCGTCGCCGGTGGCCTGGCCCACGCCTTCCTTGACCTTGCCCTTGACTTCTGTGGCCTTGTGAGCCGCCTTGTCTTCAGTCGCCATGGTCTGGCACGCTCCTTCCGGTTTGCTCAGCTAGCTGTCCCGATTCGCAGTGGCCAAACAACTCCCGCCGGGTTTGCCTGGCTGCACCTGCAGAGCCGTCGGCTTTTGGCTTGACCGTGCGGCTTCGTTAGCGGTAGCTTGCGCAAGTGGTCACTAACGCACGAGTCCTGCTGGACACGCTGGCCGAGCCCACCAGGCGTGAGATCGTCGAGCGCTTGGTCGCCCGGCCGTCGTCGGTCAGCGATATCGCCCGTGACCTGCCGATCAGCCGGTCGGCTGTGTCGCAGCATCTGCAGATCCTCAAATCCGTGGGCCTGGTCACCGACCGGCCCGACGGCACGCGGCGCATCTACCGGGTCGACCCGGAGGCGCTGGCCATCATCCGCGCCTATTTCGACACCTTCTGGAGG
>Ga0213875_10001336_pt1 | contig 16230 bp, 14 predicted proteins | sample BarmaccomBMRX_R8_FD_160105 | JGI IMG/M metagenome (GOLD analysis project Ga0213875, IMG submission 160105) | Root-associated microbial communities from Barbacenia macrantha in rupestrian grasslands, the National Park of Serra do Cipo, Brazil - RX_R8 | ecosystem: Host-associated > Plants > Roots... | reverse complement strand
GTTGTCCGGCAGCGCCAGGGTGGGGCGGTTCTTCCGATACTCGTCCTGCGAGTAGGGGACGACGGTGTTGAGGCCGTCGTTGCCGCCGGTGAGCTGGACCACGACCAGCGTGCGCATCCCGCCGGGCGCGCTGGTGTTGTTGAACGTGTCGCCCTCGGCCCAGACCATCTTGGCGAGCCAGGGCGGGACGGCGAGGCCGACGGCGACGGTCGCGGCGGTCGTCTTCAGAAAGTTGCGGCGTGAGACGGACATTTGGTTTTTCTCCATTCGGACCCCTCCGGCCAAAGAACCCCTCCGTCCCGGCAAGCCGGGCCATCTCCCCGGTGCGGGGAGGAGAGGTGTGACCACTGGGGTTTACTGTTCCCCTCCCGTTTCGGGAGGGGTGGCGAGCCTCGGCGAGCCGGGGTGGGTTCCTAACACACCGGGGTGGGTTCTCAGCAAACCTGATATTCGGGCGTCGCCATCATCAGCGGGATGACGCCGCGCAGGCGTCCCTCCAGCCCGCCGGGGCCGGGGCGCTGCACGAAGCGGCGGGCGCGGCGGTAGCCGGGCGGCGTTGCCAGCGGGTTCTGGGCGTCGGCGATGTCCTGCACAGCGGGGACCTGCGGCGCGGCGTCCTCACGGAATTCGCCGGCGGAGTTCACATAATCAATCAGCGTCTGGCGCGTCTGCGGCGTCAGTTGCAGCGGGCCGAGCGTGAAGGCCAGGTAGTCCACCCACTGTTCCGGGGTGAAATCCCTCTGCTGGACGTAGTTCACGGCGCGGACGAACTGGCCGCCGAAGGCCTCGCGCGACTGCGACAGGGTGTTGGCGAAGTTGAGGCGCGCCATCATCGTGGCCGTGTTGATCCAGGCCGGGCCGCCGTCCCAGCCCTTGACGCTGGGCGGGTCCAGGATGTCCTGGCCCATGGCGCGCATGGCGATGGGCAGGCCGGCCAGCCCCCCGATCCGGCGGCCCCGCATCTGCTGGGGCGGCGTCGCCATGCCCGCGCTCGCGGACGCGGCGGCCATGTCGTTGGCCGGGCTGATGTCGCTGGGGTTGGTCGGGACCGTGTGCGCCAGGCCCAGCATCTTCACCGAGCCGATCACGTACTGCACCGGGCACTTGATGACGGCGCTGCGCGCCCGGGCCGAGTAGAACGCCTGCGAGCGGAATATCTGGCCCAGAATGGCGCGAATGTCGTAGCCGCTGGCGTAGTAGGTCTTGGTCAGCGCGTCCAGCACCGCCGGCTCCGGGTTGGGGTAGGCGAACGCGGTGAAGAGCTGGGTGCAGAGGCGCTTGGCCGTCGCCGGGTGCGCCACCAGTATGTCCACGATGTCGTCGCCGTTCCAGTTGCCGGTCTTGCCCAAAAACGTCTTCGAGTCGTTGTCGTGCTGGCGGGCGTTGAAGTAGAACTCGCCTCCGCGCAGGTTCCAGCCCGAAAACGCGCGGGCGGCGGCCTTGACGTCGTCCTCGGTGTAGTGGCCGATGCCACAGGTGTACAGTTCCATCAGCTCGCGGCCGTAGTTCTCGTTTGGGTGCGCCTTGAAGTTCTGGTTGCCGTTGAGGTAGCGCAGCATTTCGGGATCGCGCGAGACGGCCAGCGTGAGGGTGCGGAAGTTGCCCAGCGCGTTCTGCCGGAACATTTGGTTCTGGCGCAGCATGAAGTCGCCCGCCTGCCCGCCGTCCTTGCTGGTGAAGTGGCCGTGCCAGAACAGGGTCATCTTCTCCACCAGCGGGTGCGGCGAGGCGAGCAGGCGAATGGTCCACCACAGCTTGACGACCTGCAAGGGCAGGTACTCGCGCCCGTTCTTCGCCATACGCTGGCCTTCGGGGATCAGGTCGGTCAGCCGCCCGATGATCTGGTCGTCGTTGAGCGGGTCGGGGACGCGCTCCGGGTGCAGCAAATCATCGGTGACGGCGGCCAGCCCGCGCGACGCGGCGGCGCGGGTCTCGTCCGGCCCGGCCCCGAAGCCGGCCCGGCGCAGCAAATGGGCGGTGTCAAGATAGTTTTGATCCATCATGGCTGTTGTTCTTATGATACGGGTTATCGGCACATTTGTTTCATAGACGCAGGACGGCGGGAAATGTTCAAACCCCCTCCCTGCCTTCCCCTCAGGGCAGGGGGAGGGGAAGCAAGGCCGGGAAGGGGTCTCCTCTCCATGGCCGGGGTGGGGTCCGGGAACCGGGACGGGAGCGGCGACATTACGGGGATAGGAGGAGCGAATGATGAGAGCAGTGGTGGTGGACCCGGACGCGCCCGGGCGACTGGTGATCCGAGAAGCGGACGCGCCGACGCCCGGCCCGAAGGAGGCGCTGGTCCGGGTGCAGGCCGTCTCGCTCAACCGGGGCGAGGTGCGGATGTCCCTGAACACGTCGCCGGCCGGCTTCCGGCCCGGCTGGGACCTGGCGGGCGTGGTGGAGCAGGCGGCGGCGGACGGCTCCGGGCCAAGAGCCGGCGCGCGGGTGGTCGGCCTGCTGCGCTCCGGCGCGTGGGCCGAGCAGGCGGCCGTGCCGACGGAGTTCCTGGCCGAGCTGCCCCCCGATGTCTCGTTCGCGCAGGCGGCGACCCTTCCGGTGGCCGGGCTGACGGCGCTGCACGCGCTGTATAAAGGCGGGATGCTGCTCGGCAAGTCTGTCCTGGTGACGGGCGCGACCGGCGGCGTCGGCGACTACGCCATTCAACTGGCAAGACTCGCTGGGGCGCGCGTCACGGCCCATGTGAGGCGCGCCGAGCAGGAAGGCTTCGTCCGGGAGGCCGGCGCGCACAACGTTGCCATCGGTGACGATCTGGCGCAGGCCGCGCGGGAGTTCGCCCCCTTTGATTTGGTCTTGGAGTCGGTGGGCGGGGCCGTGCTGGGTGCGGCGCTGACACTGCTGGCCGAGCGCGGCGTCTGCGTGCTGTTCGGAACGTCGGGCGGGGCAAGTGTCACCTTCGACGCGGCCAAGTTTTTCAGCATCGGCGGCAACTCGCTCTACGGGATGTTCCTGTTCGATGAGCTCAAGTGGGTGGAACCCGCCTCGTCCGGCCTGGCGAAGTTGGCCGCCCTGATTGCCGACGGCCAGCTCGCGCCGCGCATCTCCGTGGAACGGCCCTGGACGGAGATCGCCGACGCCGCGCAGCAGCTTTTGGACCGCCGCTACCCCGGCAAGGCGGTTCTTCATGTCGGAGAGCAGCCATGAACGTGTTCTTGACCGGGGCGACGGGCTACATCGGCAGCGCCGCCGCCCAGGCTCTGCGGGAAGCCGGACATCAGGTGACGGGGCTGGCGCGCTCGGACGAGGCGGCCCAAAAACTACAAGAGCGCGGCCTCTCCGCCCGGCGGGGTGACCTGTCTGATTCCGATAGCCTGGCGGCGGGGGCGCGGGCGGCGGACGCCGTGATCCACACGGCCTCGGCCAACGACGCGACCTCGCCGCGCACCGACCCGCCGGCCATCACGGCAATGCTGGATGCCGTCGCCGGCACCGACAAGCCATTCATCTACACGGGTGGGACGTGGGAGGTCGGCGACACCGGCGGGCAGGTCGTGGACGAGACCTTTGTGGGTCAACCCGCCGCCCTCGTCGCCTGGCGTCCCGCCGTCACGCAGCGCGTCCTGGACGCGGCCTGGCGTGGGGTGCAGTCGGTGGTGATCCGTCCCGGCCTGGTCTACGGGCACGGCGGCGGGATGATGGCGATGCTGATCCAGGAGGCCCGGCGCGATGGCGTCGTGCGCTACATCGGCACGGGCGAGAACCACTGGACGATGGTGCATGTGGACGACCTGGCCGACCTGTATGTGCGTGCGCTGGGCGCGCCGGCAGGGACGCTGCTGTTCGGCGCGGCAGGCGACCCCGTGCAGGCGCGCGACGCGGCGGAGGCGGCGAGCCTGGGCGGAGGCGCGGGGGGCCGGACGCAGTCCTGGCCGCTGGAAGAGGCTCGGCAGGTCCTCGGCCCGCTGGCCGATGCCCTCGTGCTGGACCAGCAGGTGTCCGGGGCGCGGGCGCAGCGACTGCTCGGCTGGAACCCGCAGTCCCCATCCGTGCTGGACGACCTTGCACATGGCTCGTATGCCGCCCTGCCCGAAGCCTGATGACGGTAGTGAATGGGGGAGCAGTAGGGAACGATCACCGATGGCGATCAAGATAGCCGAGGAATCCGCCACGGCGTTGCCGGATTACGGCCGTGTGCCGATCGCCTTCCTGGTCCGATCGCGCTTCCGCGTCGACGTAGTCCATCACGGCCTGGGCGGCCTTCGGCTTGTGGAAGAACACGTTGATCCCTACCTCAAGGACTATGACGGCGAGGGCGAAGGCCCATCCCATTGGCAGGGACGTTGGGACATCGCGCACTGGGGCGTGCTCTCCGCATTCGAGGGATCGAAACGGGTTGGTGGAGCGGTGATCGCGTGGCGGACACCGGGAGTGACCATGCTGAAAGGCCGCGATGATCTGGCGACTCTGTGGGACCTCCGCGTTCATCCAGACAATCGGGGCGCGGGCGTCGGGCACAGGCTATTCGCCCGCGCCCTTGCCTGGGCGCGCGACAGGGAGTGCCGGCTGTTCCAGGTGGAGACGCAGAACATCAACGTGCCGGCCTGCCGGTTCTACACCCGACAGGGCTGTGAATTAGGGGCCATCAACCGTCACGCCTACGGCGAAGCCTCTGACGAGGCGCAGTTGCTGTGGTACAAGGGCTTGTGAAAAGATCAGGAACGATGTAGGACCGGAGGTATAATACCCCTATGGAACCTTTGACACTGGCGAGGACGCCGCAGAACCCGGCGTCGGAGAGTTTGGGGCAGGAGGCCGACCTGTCCGTGCGGCTGAAGACGATTGACCCCGGCCTGGACCTGGAGGCCGAGATCGTGCGGCTGAAAGGGGACCTGAACGCCGTCATCCTGGCGCATTATTATCAGGAGGGGGAGATTCAAGACCTGGCGGACCACGTCGGGGACAGCCTGGCGCTCGCTCAAGCCGCCGCGAAGACCGACGCCGATGTCATTGTCTTCTGCGGCGTCCACTTCATGGCCGAGACGGCGAAAATCCTGAACCCGGACAAGCTGGTGCTGCTGCCGGACCTGGACGCCGGCTGCTCGCTCGCCGACCGCTGCCCCGCCGACCTCTACGGCGAGTGGCTGAAGCAGTACCCCGGCCACACCGTCATCAACTACATCAACTCCTCGGCGGCGGTGAAGGCGCTCTCGGACATCATCGTCACCTCCTCCAATGCCGTGGACATTGTGAAACAACTCCCGCCCGACCAGCCCATCGTCTTCGGCCCCGACCGGCATTTGGGCCGATGGGTGGAGAAGCAGACCGGGCGTGAAATGGTGCTCTGGCCCGGCTTCTGCGTCGTCCATGAGCAGTTCAACGCCCGCCGGCTGGCCGCCCTGCGCGCCGAATACCCCCACGCCAGGCTGATCGCCCACCCCGAATGCGAGGAGGCCGTGCTGGCGCAGGCGGACTTCATCGGCTCCACGCTGGCCCTGCTCAAGTACGTGCAGACCCACCCCGACGAGAAGCAGTTCATCGTCGCCACCGAGGCCGGCATCCTGCACCAGATGGAGCACAGCCGCCCCGACGCCCAGTTTATCTGCTCCCCCCCCAACTCCGGCTGCACCTGCGCCATGTGCCCCTACATGCGCCTGAACACGCTGGAGAAACTCTACCTCTGCATGCGCGACAAGCGGCCTGAGATCACCATGGACGAGGAGACGCGCGTGCGCGCCCTGCGCCCCGTCCAGCGGATGCTGGACATGAGCAAGGGCCTCACTCCCGTGCAGCAGAAGGGGGATTAGAAAAGTCTAATCTCTGGGTCATTCTTTCCCGGAACAAGCGTACAAACGGCTCCGTCTTGCAGATACAGCTTGTTGGGAGGAGAAAGAAATGACACTCAGAAAACGGATTGCCCTGTTCGCCGCGAGCGCCGCCGTGATCGGCGCGGGGACGCTGGCCTCAATGACGAAGCCCGCCGCCGCCGCCCCGCTGGTCGCCGCGCCCTACGTTGTCGCTGACCATGACGGCGACCGCGACTGGCACGACAGGGGCTACGACGCCCAGTACGTCCGTGACGACCAGCGATTCTTCCACCGGGATGGCGACCGTGATCGTCGTGAACGGGAGCGGCGCGAACAAGAACGGCGTGAGCAGGAACGGCGGGAGCGGGAGCGGCGCGAATGGGAGCGTGACCATCATCGGGACCACGATCCCAGCATCACCATCCACCTGTAATCCGCCCCGACCGCCCAGGCCGCGCCCGCTCCTGACGAGCCGCGCGGCCTTTTCCTTATGAACAACACCCCTCCGCTTCTGGGCGAGCAGATCGCCACCCCCATCGGCCCCTACCTCGGCGCGCACATGCCGACGGCGGGCGGCCACGCCTGCGCCCTGACGGCGGGCCATGGCATCGGCTGCGAGGCCGTGCAGATTTTCACGGCCAGCCCCCGCCAGTGGCGCGCCCCTGAGCTCAAGGAGGAGACGATCTTAGCCTGGCGGCAGGCGCTCGCCGAGTGCGGCACCAAGAAGACCATCGCCCACGACTCCTATCTCATCAACCTCGCCGCGCCGCCCGGCAGCGAGGTGCTGGCGAAGTCGCGCGCGGCGTTCCGGGCGGAGATCGAGCGGGCCGAGGCCCTGGGACTGGACTTCCTGGTCAGCCACCCCGGCGCGCACGGCGGGGACGGGGAGGACGTGGGAATCGCCCGCCTCATTGAGAGCCTGGACATCCTCCACGCCGAGACGGCTGGGGCGAAAGTCCGCGTGGCGCTGGAGACGACGGCGGGGCAGGGGACGTACCTCGGCGGGCGCTTCGAGCACCTCACGCGCATCCTGAACGGCGTCAAGGACCCGGAGCGGCTCGCCGTCTGTCTGGACACCTGCCACATCTTCGCCGCCGGCTACGACATCCGCACCCCGGCCGGCTATGAGGAGACGATGGCCCAGTTTGACCGGATCATCGGCCTGCCCTGGCTGCAAGTGGTCCACGCCAACGACTCGGCCAAGCCCTTCGGCAGCCACGCCGACCGCCACGCCCACATCGGCGAGGGCGAGATCGGCCTGGAGGCATTCCGCCGGCTCGTCAATGACCCGCGCCTCGCCGGCCTGCCCATTATCGTGGAGACCCCGGACAGCGAGACCATGCATGAGGTCAACGTCCGCCGCCTGCGTGAGTTGATCGCCGCCTGAGCGCCTGCAACTTTACGTGGTTCGGCTCACTTGCCGAAGTACTTGCGGAACAGGCGCTCGCACTCGCGGATGCCCTGCTCGGTCAAGGCGACCGACTTGTTCTTGTTCTTCGGGTTCGAGATAAGGCCCTGCTCGAAGAGCCGGTCGAGCGTGTCCCAATCGTACCCCTTAGGCCGCTACCGCACCGGCCTCCGCCACTCCTGGACCGCCGAGACGGCCAGGCATAGCAGGTAGCCCGCCGGGACCGGGGCCAGCCAGCGCAACTCGTCCAGGTAGCTATCGTGCTCGCCCATCCGTCGCGCCAGGGCCATCAAGACCAAGGGGCCAACCCCGATGAACGCTATCAGGCCCAGCGCGACGGCCCGGCGCCGCGACCTCCTGATGCCCCGGACGGTTGGCATCAGGAGGACATAAACGAGTGCGACACCGATGGCGGCTATCGCCGCCATCGCCACGACCTTGAAGACCAGCAACGGCATCGGCTCACCCTCCTGATTGGCCCTCGGCTCAGTAACGCCCCCATGTAGCGGCCTAACGACCAAGCTCACCGGCAGACACTGCATTGTACCCGACACTCGCCTGAGAACAAGACGATGGCGCAGTGTCTGTCCGGTGCAGCGCCTTGTTAGACCGCAGGCCTGTTCGGTGGAGGCGGCCAAGTGTCTTCGTGTCCCGAACCCGGCTTCGTCGATAGAGTCGGCTCAGAGTCCGCCGTGCGCCGCTTCACGAGCCGGTATGCCAGCAGGCCGAACAATGCCCCCAAGATGGCGCCGACGGGGACCCAGAGCAGAAGGCCAAATGCCACATTGATTTGACCGCACAACGCGGGTGACGCATCGAAACAGCCTGCTCCACCGCCTGTACTCAGACCGGCGTGATAGGAATAGACGCTGCCGACCGCCGACACTACGAGCGCGCCGCCGACCGCTCCTAAGCAGGAACCATGTGCCGCAGAAAAGCTCCTCATACCTGGCCTTACGCGCGTGTCTTGCCTACGTGCCTGTGGTCTAACTACTGTATCAGCCGCACTTTCGCGGTATAACGCGCGGCGGGGCGGCTCCTTATCCCCATCTGACGGGCGGCTGGGGAATTACCGCACTTCTGCGGCAATTCCCCAGCCCCGCACGGACTTCTACCGCACTCCTGCGGTATAATGTGTCTCCGGAGCGGCTTTCACCGCAGGAGGCGGGCCGCCGCTCGCCTGAGTATTGGCCTCATTATATCACGCCAGGGAAGGGAACGCAATGCCCACGGAAAGCCTCTCCCGGCAAAGCCTCTCCCGGTTCCTCGAACACGTCCGCGCCCTCCTCCGCCTCAAGCACCTCAGCCGCACGACCGAGGAGGTCTACGTCTCCCGCATCCGCCAGTTCATCGAGTTCCACAGCCGGTGCCACCCCAGCACACTGACCGCCGAACACGTCCGCCAATACCGGACGCACCTGGCCGTCACCGACAACGCCGCTGCCTCCACCCAGAACGTCTCCCGCAGTGCTCTCCTCTTCCGCGACATCCTGCATATTAAACTGACGCCGTTCTCCACGGGCGGGTGAGGGGCGCGTCGCAAGCCGCTTGCCGGAGCGGAGCCAGGGGGCGGGCTTCCCGGTGGTGGGCCTCCTCAGTCCCGCAGGGACTTTCCCTGCCGGAAGAAGAACTCGGCGTTGGAGACACCGGGCCTTTTTTTGCCCTTTCGTCCCAATCCCCGCATTCCACACGGCGTTTTCGGTACATATGTTCGGGAATAGTCACGGAAAGTAGACTATTCACCCGTCCGCCAGGACGGACTCTACCGGGAGCGAGTGGTTTCAACCGCCCGTCGCCCGACACGAAAGGATGCCCCATGAACAACGACATGCCCACCAACCCTCAGCCCACCGCCACCGGCCCGAAGACGACGGAGGGCAAGCGCATCGCCGCCCGCAACGCCACCACCCACGGCCTCTTCGCCCGCGACGTCGTCTTGACGCACCTGGGCGAGAGCGCCGAGGGCTACGAGGCCCTCCTGGTCGAACTCGCCGCCCAACTTCACCCCACCAACCTCCTGGAGCGCCACTACGTCGAGAAGATCGCCGCCGCCTCCTGGCGGCTCAGAAGACTGCACCGCTGGCAGGCTCAGCTGCTGGAAGACCCGTCACTCTCCGAAGACGAGGCCCTCTGCCGCCTGGACCGCGTGATGCGCCACGAGACCACCCTGCACCGCCAGATAGACACCGCCGTCAAGATGCTGGGCCGAGACGTGCCCCACCTGTTCGAGTCGCGCGCCCGGCGGCGGGCGCAGGCGGAGCTGCACGTCACGGAGGCGGACTGCCGCCGCAATGCCTCCACGGACTGGAACGTGATGGAGCGGGCGCGACGCGCCTTGGAGCCGCGTCCGCTGCCGCCGCAGATGCACGAGCGCCCGGAGATGTTGGACAACGTGCCCGGCAGCGCCCCCGCCCCGCCGCAGGGCCATCAGCAGGAGGAGTGCCCAAACGAACCTGCCTCTTCTCCGACTCCCCCCGAATTGGGGGCCGGGGGGCCTCCCTCCTCTCCCGTTTTGGGGGAGGTGGCGAGCCTCAGCGAGCCGGAGGGGGTTCTTCTGGCCGAGCCGGAGGGGGTCCTGACGCCGGAGGAGGTTCTTACAGAGCCCGAGGCAGTCCCTCTGGACGAAATTTGCCGAAACGAACCCGCCCCCGTCGCCCTTCCCCATCCTCTCCCGCAGGGGGAGATGGCTGTAGGGGCTTGGCATGCCAAACCCGGCGAGCCGGAGGGGTATCCTCTCCCCGGGAATTTGCGGTATCATGGGGAGAAGCACCGCCTCGCCCTGCCCACGCGCAGCCGATGACACACTCTGCCGAAACGAACCTGCCTCTTCTCCGACTCCCCCAGAATTGGGGGCCGGGGGGCCTGCTCCCCCCGAATTGGGGGGCCGGGGGTCTCCCTCCTCTCCCGTTTCGGGGGAGGTGGCGAGCCTCAGCGAGCCGGAGGGGGTTCTTCTGGCTGGGCCGGAGGGGGCCCTTCCGCCCGAGGGGATTGATACGCCCATGCCCGCGATCCGCCTGATGCACTTCGCCGATGTCCACTTCGGCGTCGAAAACTACGGACGCTTCGACCCGGCCACCGGCCTCAACTCGCGCCTGGTGGACTTCCGGGAGGCGCTCAACGCCGCCATTGACACCGCCCTCGCCGCCGACATCGAGCTGGCCCTGTTCGCCGGGGACGCCTACAAGACGCGCGACCCGAATCAGACCCAGCAGCGCGAGTTCGCCCAATCCTTAAGCCGGCTGACCGCGCGCGGCGTCCCCGTCGTCATGCTCGCCGGCAACCACGACATCCCCAACACCAAGGGCCGCGCCAACACCATCGAGATCTTCGGCGCGCTCGCCGGGGAGCGCCTGCGCATCTTCGACACCCCCGATGTGGCCGTCGTCGAGACGGCCAAGGGAAATAAAGTCCAGATCGCCGCCATGCCCTATCTCATCAAGAGCCTGGTGCTGGCCCGCGACGAATATAAAGACAAGGGGGTGCAGGAGACCACGCAGCTCGTCGTGGATAAATACGTCGCCGGCATCGCCCACCTGGCGTCACAGTGCGACCCCGGCCTGCCCACCGTGCTGATGGGCCACTTCTCGGTCGCCAACGCCAAGCTCAGCGCCAACCAGGTCGGCTACCTGGTCAACGAGCCGGAGGTGCCGCTGTCCGCGCTCGCCCGACCGCCGTTCGACTACGTCGCCCTGGGCCACATCCACCGCTGGCAGGACCTCAACAGGGGCCAGCAGCCGCCCGTCGTCTACTGCGGCTCGGTCGAGCGCATTGACTTCGGCGAGCGCAATGAGGAAAAGGGCTTCTGCCTGCTGGACTTGCAGAAGGGCAACACGGCGGTCAGGCACGTCCCCATCCCGACGCGGCCCTTCGTGGAGGTGGACGTGGACGCCACGGGGGCCGGCGACCAGCCGACCGAGAAGATACTGGCCGCCATCGCCGCCCAGCCGATCAAGGGCGCCGTCGTCAAGCTCTCCTACAAGATCAAGTCCGAGCAGGAGCCGGCCCTGCGCCTGGCCGACGTGCGCGCCGCATTAAGCGCGGCCTTCCTGATCGTCGCCCTGCACAAAGACACCGTCCGCGACACCGACGCCGTCCGCTCCAGGGTGCTCACCGAGTCGCTCGACCCCTTGCAGGCCCTCGCCACCTACTGCGACACCCGCGACACCCTGCGCCCCCGCAAGGCCGAGCTGCTCGCCCACGCCGAGCCGCTGCTGCGCGAGTTGGAGGCCGAGGAGGCCGTTCAGTAGGGGCTAGAGAATGTCCGGTAGGCGCAGCAGCGCCCGCCTCTGGAGCCGGGACACGCACGGGGGGGAGACATGGAGTCTGCGGGCGATCTGGGCCTGCGACAGATGGGCGAAGAACCGCAGGTGGATGATCTGGTGCTCGCGCGGGGTGAGACGGCGCAGGGCGCAGCACAAGGCGGCGTAGGCGTCCCTGTCATACTGGGCGCGGTGAAGCTGTTCGGCGATGTGCATCAGCGTCCCTTGTGCCTGACCGTCGCGGAACAGGCCCGCCCCGCCCGCGGGGAAGAAGAAATGGAGGGCACAGACGCGAACAGCCTCCCGAAGAAAGCCCCACCGCATGACCCGTGCCTGACAGTATCTTATCATACATTCGCTCAGCAGTCAATCCCCTAAAAGGGTGATTTAACCGCCTGCGGCGGCTACGCGGCAAGACCTCAACGCTACCGCCCCGGCCGGGACGGGGGCTTGATCTCGATGTGTAGCTCCCGCAGCTGGGCGGGGTCCACCGCGGAGGGGGCGTCCATCAGGGGGTCGTAGCCGCCGCCGGCCTTGGGGAAGGCGATCACCTCGCGGATGTTGTCGTCGTCGGTCAGGTACATGATCAGGCGGTCAATGCCGGGGGCCATGCCGCCGTGCGGGGGCGCGCCGAAGTCGAAGGCGTCCAGCATGTGCCCGAACCGGGCCTGTATCTCCTCATCGGTCAGGCCCAGCATGTGGAAGATGCGCTCCTGGATGTCCCTCTTGTGGATGCGGATCGAGCCGGACGCGGCCTCAGAGCCGTTGCACACCAGGTCGTAGGTGTAGGCGCGGCAGGCGGCGGGGTCGGACTCCAGCCTGTCTAAATGCTCCGCGTGGGGCATGGCGAACGGGTTGTGGGCGAACGTCCACCGTTTCGCCTCCTCGTCCCACTCGAACACCGGGAAGTCCGTGACCCAGCAGAAGTGCAGCGTGTCCGGGTCGGCCAGCTTCAGGCGATGGGCGATCTCCCGGCGCAGCCGGTCCAGGACCTTGGCGACGACGTCGGGCCTGTCGGCGACGAAGGCGATCAAATCCCCCGGCTCGCCCTCGGCCAGATTGACCAGCCCGCCGATCTCGTCTTCGGTCAGGAACTTGGCGATGGGGGACCTGACCCCCTCCTCCGTCACCAGCAGGTAGGCCAACCCCTTCGCGCCGAAGTCCTTCGCCAACTGGGTCAGGTCGTCAATCTCCTTGCGCGACAGCGACGCGCCGCCGGGGTAGCGGATCAGCTTGACCTGGCCGCCGCTGCCGAGCGCGCTCTGAAAGACCGTGAACTGAGTGTGCTTCAAGAGGACCGCGCAGTCCTTCAGTTCCAACCCATAGCGCAGGTCGGGCTTGTCCGAGCCGAAGCGGGCCATCGCCTGGTCGTAGGTCAGCCGCGTGAACGGCGTCACCACCGTCTTGGCCGTGATCCGGGGCAGGATCGTGGAGTAGAGCGACTCGACGACTTCGAGCACGTCGTCCTGCGTGACAAACGACATCTCCAGGTCAAGTTGGGTGAACTCCGGCTGCCGGTCGGCGCGCTGGGCCTCGTCCCGGAAGCACTTGGCGATCTGAAAATAGCGCTCCACGCCCGCCACCATGAGCAGCTGCTTGAACTGCTGGGGGGCCTGCGGCAGGGCGTAGAACAGGCCGGGTTCCAGGCGATACGGTACCAGATAATCGCGCGCGCCTTCGGGCGACGACTTGGTCATGATGGGCGTCTCGACCTCCAGAAAGCCGCGCCCGGACATGAACTCACGGATCAGCCGGATGGCCTCGTGGCGCAGGCGCAGCTTCTCGTACATGGTGGGTCGGCGCAGGTCCAGGTAGCGGTACTTAAGGCGCACCATCTCCTCCACCGGCTTGTCCTCTGCAATGGGGAAGGGCGGCGTCTTGGCCGGGTTCAGAATCTCGATCTCACGCGCGGCGACCTCCACCGTGCCCGTCTTGAGGTTGGGGTTCTCGGTGCCCTCGGGGCGGCGGCGGACGGTCCCCCGGACGCTGAGGCAGTATTCCGAGCGCACCCGCTCGGCGACTTGCAGCGCGTCAGGCGCGACGCCGCCATCGGCGACCACCTGCACCAGCCCCGTCCGGTCGCGCAGGTCCAGGAAGGCGATGCCGCCCTGATCGCGGTTGCGGTTGACCCAGCCGTTCAGGGTCACCTCCTGCCCCACCTGCGCCTCGGAGACCTCGCCGCACGCCACCGTCCGCTGCCAAACTGCCAAAATGCCGCCTCCTCGAAAACTTTGTGTCAGAGTATACCACAGAAGAGGCCGAGAACCCCCTTCGGCTGCCGAAGGGGGTTCCAGCAGGACATTTCGTTCTTCCTGCCGAATGAGGTGGTATCCCAAGAAAGGGGGTCGGCCATGACCACTGGGCACACGGAAAATCGGGAAGTCCTCGCGGGGGCGGCGCTGGACGCGGCGCGCGCCGCCGGGGCGTCTTACGCCGACGTTCGCATCAACCGCTACCGGAGCCAGTATATCGGGACGCGCGAGGACCGGGTGCTTGACATCCAGGACGACGACAGCTTCGGCTTCGGAGTCCGCGTGCTCTGCCAGGGGGCCTGGGGCTTCGCGGCCAGCAGCGTCGTAACGCCGGACGCGCTCGCGCAGGCGGCGCGGGACGCCGTCGCCATCGCCCGCGCAAACGCCGCGTTGCAGCAGCATCCGGTGGAGTTGGCCCCGGTCCGCCCGCAGCGGGACTCCTGGGCGACGCCCATCCGGCGTGACCCGTTTGAGGTGCCGCTGGGAGAAAAGGTGGACCTGCTGCTGGGGCTGAACCGGGAGGCCCTGAAGGCGAAGGGGACCAAGTTCTGCCGCTCCTTCCTGTACGCCGCCAGCGAGCACAAGCTGTTCGCCTCGACCGAGGGCGCGCTGATCGCGCAGGACATCCACCGCATCTGGCCGCACTTCTCCGTGACGGCGGTTTCCGAAGATGGGGGCGACTTCCAGTCCCGCGACTCATTGGCCGCGCCCATGGGGCGCGGATACGAATGGTGCGAGGAGGCCGGGCTGCTGGACGACGCGCGGCGGGCCGGGGAGGACGCCGTCCAGAAGCTGAAGTCGCCGGGCATTGAGCCGGGTGTGCGCGACCTGATCCTGATGCCCTCGCACCTGTGGCTGGTGATCCATGAGAGCATCGGCCACGCCACCGAACTGGACCGGGCGCTGGGGTTTGAGGCGAACTTCGCCGGCACGTCCTTTGCGACGCCGGATCAGCTCGGCAAGCTGCAATACGGCTCAAGTCTCATTAACGTCGTCGGCGACCGGACGGAGCCGGGCGGGCTGGCGACGGTCGGCTACGACGATGAGGGCGTGCCGGCGATGCGCTTTGACATCATCAAGGACGGCGTCTTCGTCGGCTACCAGACCACGCGCGAGCAGGCGCGCTGGGTCGGCGACGCGGCCTCGCACGCCTGCTCCTACGCCGACAGCTACGCCAGCGTCCCGATGCAGCGGATGCCCAACGTGTCGCTGCTGCCCGGCCCCGCGCCGCTCTCGCCCGATGACCTGATCGCGGGCGTGGACGACGGGGTTCTCATCCACGGCAACGGCTCCTGGTCCATTGACCAGCAGCGGCGCAACTTCCAGTTCGGCGGCCAGGTGTTCCATCAGATCAAGAACGGCAAGATCACCGGGATGCTGCGCGACGTTGCATTTCAGGGGACGACCCCGGAATTCTGGAACTCGTGCGACGCCATCTGCTCGCGCGAGCACTACGCGCTGGGCGGCTCGTACTATTGCGGCAAGGCCCAGCCGACGCAGGCCGCGCCCGTATCGCACGGAAGCGCCCCCGCCCGCTTCCGCCGCGTCACCTTCCTCAACACCCGCCGCGAGGCGTCATAAACTTCGGAGACACCCCATGCCACTGACCGACGACGAGGCCCGCGCCATTCTGGACAAGACCACGGCCCTCTCCCGCGCCGACGAAATGGAGGTCAGCCTACACAGCGGCGTGCAGGGCCACCTGCGCTTCGCTTGCAATGATCCGACGACCTCCGGGCAGGCCGACGAGACCCGCCTGCACGTCACCAGCGTCTTCGGCAAGCAGGTCGGCAGCATCTCCACCACTGACCTGTCGGACGCGGGCCTGCAAAGCGCCGTCCAGCGCGCGGAGGACGCCGCCCGCATCGCACCCGAAAGCCCCGAATACATGCCGCGTCTTGGCCCACAAGAGTACCTCGCCCCGCCGGAGTGGGACGAGGCCACGGCACGCGCCGCGCCCGACACGCGGGCCGCCGTCGCCGCCGAGGCGCTGCGCGGGGCACGGGCGCAGGGCGTGACCGCCGCCGGCTACCTGGAGGACGGTCACACGCTGTACGCGCTGGCGAACACGCGCGGGCTGCGGGCCAGCCACCGGGCGACGCGCGCCTCCTACTCGCTGACGATGCGCACGGAGGGCGGCGCGGGCAGCGGCTGGGCCGCCGCCGAGTCGTTTCGCCTTGCCGACGCCGACATTGACGGCCGGCAGATCGCCGCGCGCGCCATGGAGAAGGCGTTGCGCTCGCAGAATCCCGTCACGCTGGAGCCGGGGGCGTACCCCGCCGTGCTGGAGCCGTCCGCCGCCGCCGACCAGGTGGCTTACTTCCTGTGGAGCCTGAACCGACGCCCTGCCGACGAGGGCCGCAGCTACTTCTCCGACAAGGAGGCGGGGACGAAGCTGGGTCAGAAACTGTTCGGCGACAACATCACAATCTCGTCCGACCCCACGCACCCGCTCGTGCCGTCCCTGCCCTGGGGCGAGGACGGCCAGCCGCTCGCGCCGAGGGTCTGGGTGCAGAACGGCCGGCTTCAGAACATGATCGTCTCCCGCT